>VFSW01006135.1_pt1 | contig 17709 bp, 14 predicted proteins | sample 5358111 | NCBI WGS metagenome assembly VFSW01 (sample SAMN11554181, study PRJNA540505) | mine drainage metagenome | isolation source: sediment from site ElyBrook_90M | place: USA: Ely Copper Mine, Vershire, VT | collected 2017
CTCTTGCACTCGATGCACCCGATGCCCGCCGACCGGCAACCTTCATTTACTTTTGCAATCGTGTCCTTGCTGCTGAAAATTTTGTGCAGATCGCCGACCGGACAAACGTCAGGATTTCCCGGGTCCGATCGCCGTACCCGCGCCGGATCGGTGACCATGGTCTTCAACTTCTGCCGCACCACCGGCTCGGGATCGGTGAGCAGGATCGTGTTGCCATAGGACTTCGACATTTTGCGGCCGTCAGTTCCCGGCAGCTTCGCAGCGGGAGTCAGCAGGGCCTTTGGTTCGGGAAAAACGAATTCCGATGGATTCCCATCTTCATCCCGAGCGGATTTCGCGAATGTGCTCCCGTGCGGGTGAACCAACGACTCGTCGGCTAGTTCGGTGTTCATGTCGAAGACTGCCTTGGACTCTTCTTCACGAGAAAGCCTCTTTGCAGGTGCATAACCGCGTTTCGGATAGAAAAAATTAAACCTTCGCGCAATTTCCCGCGTCAGCTCCACGTGCGCTACCTGATCTTCGCCAACCGGCACGACGTCCGCTTTGTAGATCAAAATATCCGCCGCTTGCAGGCAGGGGTAGCCCAAGAATCCGTAGGTTCCCAAATCTTTGCCTTTGATGTTTTCCTGCTGCTCTTTATAGGACGGTACGCGCTCCAGCCAGCCTAGAGGAGTGATCATGGAAAACAGCAGGTGCAGTTCGGCATGCGCGGGCACGTGCGACTGGATGAAGATCACGGACTTTTCCGGATCGAGGCCCGCGGCCAGCCAGTCGAGCGCAACGTCCAGAGAATTCTCTTTCACGCGCGAAGTGTCGGCGTAGTCGGTGGTCAGGGCGTGCCAGTCGGCTACTTCGAAGAAGCACTCGTACTCGTCCTGCATGCGCACCCAGTTATCCAGCGCTCCCACGTAGTTACCGAGATGCAATTTTCCGGTCGAGCGCATGCCGCTGAGCACGCGTCCACGCGATTTAGGCGGAGATGTCATTTGTCTCTAACGGGACCAGGCGATAAGCGCCACACGATCAGCGGAACCATTCTCTTGTTGAGGTGTCACGCAGAGCTTCCATCGATACTAACACGCGGAAACCTGCATCCAGAAACCCGATTTGCCCCCGCCAGAATGCTTTATAATCGCCCCTTTTCCGATGAACAGTAACCAGCCACGCCCCACGGAACCGGTGACCACTCTCGCCCGCAAACTGCGCGTCACCGACTACTTCACTTTAGGCTGGGGGACGATGGTAGGCGTGGGCTGGCTGGTCGTGATGGACGACTGGCTCGGGCGCGGCGGTTCCATGGGCGCGCTGTTGGGCTTCGCCATCGGCGGCGCCGTTCTGCTGCCCATCGGCTGGGTCTACGGCAAACTGGTCATGGCCATGCCCGACGCCGCGGGCGAAATTGCCTACACTTCTGCGGCGTTTTCACGCGGCATCAGCTTCGCCACTGGCTGGATGATGATGCTCGCCTACTTCATCGTTTGCCCCTGGGAAGCCGTGGCGGTTGGCCGCATCGCAGGTTACATTTTTCCCCAGCTCGATTCACTTGAGATCTATCGTGTGGCCGGACGCTCGGTTTACCTTCCGCACCTCCTCATCGGACTTGCGCTCACCGCGCTGCTCACCGTGCTGAACTATCGTGGCATCCGCTTGAGCGCCACGTTTCAGAACTGGACCAGCTTCGGCACTCTCGCTCTCTTTGTCGTGTTTGTCGCCATCGGAGTCAGCCGCGGATCGCCGCGCAACTTTCCGCCGCTCTTCACTCACACTCCGTTCGTCTCCATTCTGCTGGTCATCCAAATCGTCCCCTACTTCATGACCGGATTCGAGTCCGTGAGCAAAGCCGCGGAAGAGGCCAGCTCCGGGTTCGTCGGCCGAGGTTTCTTTCGCGCAATTTGGACGGCTATTTTCGTGGGCATTCTTTTTTACACTTGCATCGTTGCTGCAGTGGGATTTGTAGCTCCGTGGCACGCCTTAATCGGCGAAAAGTTCATGACGGCGGTGGCATTTCAGCAGGCCGTTGGGTCGCGCTGGATCGTCAACGTCATTCTTGCTGCTGCTTTGCTGTCATTGTTCAAATGCTTCAACGGAAATTTTGTAGCCGCAAGCCGGCTCGTGTTCGCGCTGGGGCGCCGCGGCATGATCGATGCCGGCGCTGGACGGATTCACCCCCGGCATCAGACGCCTTCAACCGCCGTGCTCTGTGTGGGCGCCGCCACGGCCTTCTGCATGCTTCTCGGCGATGCCATCCTTGTGCCCGTCACCGAGGTCGGCTCAGTCGCGTGTGCGATCGGATGGTCGGCAACCTGCCTGGCCTGTCTTTACCTCGGGCGAGCGGGAGCGCGGTCGAACCGCATCGAACTCTCAGCGATAGAGCGCGCCGTGGCTGCGTTTGGATTGCTGGTGGGAATCGCAATGTTCTTGATGAAAGTCGTGCCGCTCGTGCCCGGCCACTTCACGGGTTACGAATGGCTGGCACTAGGAATCTGGGTGGTTCTGGGAGCGGCCTGCATGAGGGAGAAGGTAGTCATCGACGAAAACTGATGCTCGAAGTTCTCCGCGTTCTCCGCGGCTGTTCCGCAAACGCTCAGTTAAGCTTTTAGAAGCCAGAATCGCAGAGGACGCGAAGAAAAGCCGCAGAGTTTCGCGGAGTGGCGTAATAAGTTTTGTCTGTTCCAAGAGAGGCGAAATCGATGAAAGCTGATTTCGAACTGCGTTGTGCGCCGGTTCTGCTGCCTATAGTCCTGCTGCTGGCAACAACTTTCCCGTTGTTGGCTCAAGCGCAAGGTCCTGCTGCCTTCGACCTCGTCATCACCAACGGCCACGTCATTGATGGCACCGGCTCACCCTGGTACTCAGGCGACATCGGCATCCGCGACGGAAGAATCGCCGCCATCGGCAATCTCGCAGCCGTTCCCCGCAAGCGCACCATTGATGCCGCCGGCAAAGTGGTCGCGCCCGGTTTCATCGACCTGCTTGGCCAATCGGAGATGACGATCCTCGTCGATCCGCGCCTCCCCTCGAAGATTTATCAGGGCATCACGACTGAAATCACCGGGGAAGGCGATTCCATCGCTCCCCTCAACGACGCTCTCATCCAGACCGGACACTCCACATACGAACATTACAAAATCACTCCCGAGTGGCGCACCTTCCGCCAGTATTTCGCGCGGCTGGAAAAGCAGGGCATGGGCATCAATCTTGCCAGCTACGTCGGCGCCACAACCGTCCGCGCTATGGTGCTCGGCGAAGAAAACAAGCAACCCACGCCCGAACAACTCGAACAGATGAAGGTCCTGGTGCGCGACGCCATGAAAGACGGCGCGGTCGGCGTTTCCAGCGCGCTCGAATATGCCCCCGCTCCCTACGCTAAAACTGAAGAGCTGATCGCCCTCGCCACTGAGGCTGGAAAATTCGGCGGCATCTATTCCACCCAAATGCGCAACGAAAGCGATGCGGTGATCGAAGCCATCGCCGAAGCGCTGCGCCTCTGATCCGAAGCCCCCGTCCCGGTCGAGATCTGGCACATCAAAGTTGCTGGGAAAAATAACTGGGGACGCATGCCCGAGGTTGTCGCCAAGATCAACGCGGCTCGTTCCGCCGGCGCCGACGTTACCGCCGACACTTACGCCTACACCGCCTGGTACAACGATTTTTCCGCGTTCATTCCCGCCTGGGCGCACGAAGGCGGCTCCGCCAAACTCGTGGAGCGCTTGAAAGATCCCGCAACCCGCGAGCGCATCCGCAAAGACATGCTCACGCCCTCGAAAGACTGGGACAACGAATGGCAGGAGATTCCCGGCCCTGAGGCCGTCATGATCGGCGTCGTGCAGAATCCCAAGCTTCTGCCGCTGCAAGGCAAGCGGCTTTCAGAAATCGCCAAGCTCTGGAACAAAGACCCCATGGATGCTCTCTTCGACTTTCTCATCGAAGATCCTTCCTCGGACGTTGCGGTCTTCGGCATGTCTCAACCCGACGTGACACTCGCCCTGCAACAGCCCTGGGTTGCGGTCGACAACGACTCTTCCGGCACGTCCGCCGACGGAATCCTCGGCCAGGAGCACCCGCATCCCCGCGCCTACGGCACGTTCCCGCGCATTCTGCGAAAGTACGTTCGCGAAGAAAAAGCTCTCACGCTGGAAGATGCGATCCGCAAGTTCTCGGCGCTACCCGCGCAGCGACTGCGTCTGACGGACCGCGGCGTTCTCAAAGCAGGCATGTGGGCCGACGTAGTCGTGTTCGATCCGTTGACCGTGCGTGATCTGGCCACTTTCGACAATCCCAATCAGCTCTCCGAAGGCATGGAATACGTTCTGGTGAATGGCGTCCCCGTGATCGATCAGGGGAAAATGACGGGCGTGCTTCCAGGAAAAGTGCTGCGCGGGCCGGGTTACCAACCCTGACGACTTGAGAAGTGGATGTTGAAGCTGACTGTGGCAGAAATCGACGCAGGCTGAGGTTTGATTTTGGGTAGCGCAGCGTTTCAGCCCTGCGATCGTCGCATATCTCTCTCGCGGCTTTAGCCGCTGAGGTGGACATTGCTAGTTATTTCAGCCGCGCCTGCGTCTCTGGACTAGCCACCTGCGTGACTCGCGGTTCCGCGACAGTCCCGCCGACCTCATAGGTCCTGGTGCCACCGTTCGCATCGGACTTGCTCACGAGCTTCAGGTCGAGCTCGCGGCTGAGCGACGCCGTTCCGCTCAACTGGAATTTCCCCGCTGGAGAATCCAGCCTACCCTCTTTAATCTCGATCTTGCCCGCCTGCAAATGCGCTCGCCCTTGCAGTCGCTCGATCTTCAACGGATCGCCGGCGCTCACCAGCAGCAGATGCGGCAACATGCCATCGCGCATATCGAATTGCAGGATGCCTTCCGCGGACGTCCAGAAGTCAGAAGAAGCAGCTCCCGACGCAGTAATTTGATAGCTCCCGCTTGCTGTCCCCGCGATCCAGTCATCGTGCATGGCGCTTGCAAGTTGCCGCAGAGCAATTCCGGTCAGGGTGCCACTGCCCGTGTAGACGGGAGGCCGCACGCTGAAATCCGCCTGCCACTCTCCACGATGCTTTCCCCCCAATAACTCTCCGCGCAGATCGGAAAGCCGCAGTTTTCCGCTATCCAGAGAGACATCGGCCGAAACGTGATTCGCCGCAAGCTGATCCACCGCAAGACTACGCAACAGCACGTGGCCGGCAGTGATCTTACCCTCAGCGTGCAGGCTGGTAAAAAACGTCGGTCCTGTCTGATCATTGGCCGACAGCCGATACCAGGGTCGCGTCCTGGGCCGCGGGCTCATCCACTGCGCCACTTCACTCAACCCCAGCTGGTTCGTCGCCAGATCAAACTTGACGGTGCAGGCGCCCGGCGTTCCGCAGCCGCGTGGCAACTCGAGCGATCCCGTCCAGAGCGCTTGCGCGGCGTTCGCGCTCAGTTTTGTTACTCGCACTTTGTCGGGCAGGAACTGCAGGCTGGCCGAGGAAATCTCGAGCGGTTCATCCACTCCGCGCATTTCGGCGCGCACATTGCGCAGCTTCGCCGTCCCGGTAACCTGCGGCCGGGAAAAGTTAACAGCGGACGCAGCTTTCCCCATCCATCCGTGCCACGTTCCAGCAATTTGCAGATCTACTTTGGCCTCTCCATCTGCCGTAGCAGAGAGCGCGGTCAAGCCAAACAACTTGGCCGCGCGCAGCGTCCGCGCCACCTCGGCTTCTCCCTGCAGGCCAATTTCATAGCCGGAAAAGCCAAGCCAGCCACGCACCGTGGGCGCCGCGCCGCGTTCACTCGTGAGCGGGAACGGCCCGAACTGCAGGCGTCGCTCTTCCTCGCCCGTCCGTTTTCCCGCCAGCCCCACATCATCTGCAATTAGTTTCAGCGGTATGCTCGCCGTGTCCAATTCCGCCCTACTACTCGCCGAGGCCAGGCGAAGGTGGGCGATCTCACCACTCCCGGAAAACTCGCGACCTTCCGCCGCGCCATTCCTGCTCATCGCCAAACTGCCCCGGACTTCACCACTGGCCTCCAGATCCTCCGGCAGATTCCTCTTGGCACGTTGGGCCAGGACAACCAGAACGCTGGCGGGCAAACCTTCCGCGCTCAGCACCAGATCATAGTGATGACTCGCTGGCAGCCCCACATCGCCCTTCAGCGTAAGCTGGCCATTTCCTACCGGAACGCGGCAAGAAACTTCGTGTAGCACGTGATCGACGGAACTGTATCGCCCGTCGCAATGCGCCGCCAGAGGAAGCGCCTGCCCGCTCGAAATGTCATAGCGGCGGAAGTCCCGCACCGAAGCGTCGCCGCTCACCCGCAGATCGGTGGGCGTTCCCGTCAGCGTTATCTCCAGTTGCACCGCGCCTCGCCAGCCTTTATCTTCGCCGCTCACGAATTTCGTAAGCTGCCCGAGTTGCGGACGATCCCACTCCGCGCTGAACTGCAGCGGCGTATCCCGCAGGTTGACGGCGCGCTGCCAGGTTCCGTTCACGCGCACAGTGCCGGTATCGTTCAAATTCAAATCGCTGCGGAAAGGCTCCGCTTTCAGGCGAATGCCCCACGCGTTTTCCGAATCCTGCCACAGCGCAAAATCCGCATTGGTCAGGGCATAGGGCCTCTTCGCTTGTCCGGACTTGAAATTGATCCGCCCGGAATTCACCTGAATGTAAGGGAAGGCCGGCCGCGTCTCCGACTTGGCCTTGGCCGTGGGCGCCAGCGGCAGGCTCGACGTGCGCTGCAGCAGGGCCTCCAGATTCCAGCGTCCGTTGTTGCCGTGTACCAGGTTCAAGCTGGGTTCGGTCAAGTCCAACCGCGCAATCTCCAGGCGGCCTCTCACCAGCGAAGTCAATCGCAAGTCGGCGGTCACTTCGCGGGAGCGCAGCATGGGTTCCTCCCCGAACGCCGGATCGTCATACACCACCAGGTTCTCCAAGTCGAAGCCCGGACGCGGCAACAACCGCAGATGCACCGACCCGATTTCCACCGGACGCGCCAGCCCCGCGCCGATCGACGCGGCAATCCGCGACTTCAAACGCGATGCCCCCGGACGCAGCAGAAACAACAGCAGCAGGAGAACTGCCGCAACGGCGATGCGGCGTTTGGACGAGAAAAACTTCACCGTACAACCCGTAGCGTACGACGCCAGCGTGTTTCGTCGAAGAAGTGAATAATCACGCGTGCCAAAAATCCCACACGCTCTCCAATCGACGTCTTGCGATACTGGTCGCTCGGCGTTTCAAACGACCAGTAGATGAACATCGGACGCCCAATCACGTTTTCCCTCGGAATGAAGCCCCAGTAGCGGCTGTCGAGGCTCACGTCGCGATTGTCGCCCATGGCGAAATAGTGACCCGGAGGCACCACGATATCGTCCCCCTGGATGTGCGTCGGCAACTCTTCTTCCCAGTAGGGAATCACGTTGTACGCCTCCGAGGGCGGGACCGCGGGAAAGTTGTCTCGATAGGGAACAACGGTAAACGGGTCCTGGTGAATGACGTACGATTCCTGCAGTTCCTCTCCGTTGCGATACACCACTCCGTTGCGCAAATGGATGCGGTCTCCCGGAATCCCCATGATGCGCTTTACCACATAGGTTCCAGACTCGGCCGGGTCCGGGTGCAGAAACACCACGATGTCTCCCCGCCGGATGTCCCGATAGGGCAGCAGCGGCCCCACCCACGCACTCCTGGGCGCAAACTGCACACGGTTCACAAACACGTGGTCGCCGATCAGCAGCGTGTTTTCCATCGAACTGGATGGAATTTCAAACGCCTGCATCACGAAAGTGATGATGAAGAGCCCGGTCACCAGCACGGCGGCCAGCGAAGCCAGAAACTCCACCGGCGTCTCTTGCGGTTTCTGTTCTTCAGCGTTCTCTGTTTTGTCGTTTTTTTTCGCCAAGGTGCGTTCCAGGAACTTGTTTGTCGTGAACGGCGAGAGCAGCGCCGCCGGCCCGGGGGCTGTCCCGCAGCCGTCCTCGCCCGCCGCGGAGCGATGAACTCGTCTCGTAAAACTGTTATGTAAAGCAGTTACGCAAAAACAGCTTTGGGAAGGGCACGGCTTCAGCCGTGCCGCTTACAGCCGATCGATGCGTGGGCTTTAGCCCCTGAGGGACTTTTCGCCCCCGGAACCGCGTAGAACTGAACCAAATCTAGTGTACCAGCCGCAGCGTCCGATTCCAGCGCGTGATCCGGAACACGTGCGTCAACGCGTACGCGAGGTGGTACACCTTCCCGCTGAACGAGGCTGCCGGGTCCCCATCCCAGGTGCGCACCGACCAGTAGATCAACAGTGGACTCCCGATGATATTCTCGCGCGGCACAAAGCCCCAATACCGGCTGTCCTGGCTGTCGTCGCGATTGTCCCCCATCACGAAATAATGTCCTTCCGGAACAATCAGCTGTCCGTCTTCCACCAGCTTCCGCATCTCCAGCCACCACTTTCCTTCCAGGCCCAGCGCGGGAACATCCAGCCGGGGAAAGTTGTCCCGAAACATATTGTCGGCGGGAAACAGGAACCGTACATAGGGTTCCTGCAGCGGCACACCGTTGATCCAGACCTGCTTATTTACCATGCGGAGCTTATCTCCGGGCACGCCGATCACGCGCTTTACAAAATGCTGCCTGGGGTCGACCGGGTAGTGGAACACAATGATATCGCCGCGCGCGATCTTCTGGTAAGGCATCAGGTAACGGCCACCGTCGTGCTCGCCGTAGCAGAGCTTGTTCACCAAAAGGTAATCCCCCACTAACAGCGTGTTCATCATCGATTCCGACGGAATCTGAAATGCCTGCACGATGAACGTAATCACGAATACCGCGATCACAACTGTTCCCAGCAGGGACTGCAGAGAACCGATCATGTCGCTCCCCAGCGTGCTCACAATGTGAACGTTTGCAGAAGTTGTCGAGGGACGGTCCGGTGGGGAGGGTTTCCACTCCGGCGCATCACCAACCGTTGCTACCGGCTCGATAGGCTTTGCATCCATGATCCCTACTTCTCCGTCCCTTCCGAGGCGTGCATTTTCGCCGCGGCAGGCTTCGATCGCGACGCCAGGTAGCCGAGCAGTTGCCGAGCCGCATCCTGTTCCGCGGTTTTCTTGGTCGAACCCTGGGCCCGCCCCACGAACTCTCCCTGCAGCTTGCCCTCTTTCATGTTCAGACGGACCTCCACGGTAAACGTTTTGCTGTGCTGCGGTCCCGCCTCCTCCACCAGCACATAAGAGGGCTGGGGCAACCCCAGGCCTTGCAGCGCCTCCTGCAGAGCGGACTTGAAGTCGGTGACCGGGAGCGCGCCTCCTTGGAGCGCCATGCGCTCCAGTTCCGGCGAAACAATTTCCCGCAGCACGAACTCGCGCGCCGCCTCCAGCCCGCCATCCAGATAAATCGCCGCCAGAATGGCCTCGAGCGCATCCACCAGCAGCGCCGTCTTTCCTCTCCCGCCGCTTTTTTCCTCGCCCCGTCCCAGCCGCAGATAGTGCCCAAACTCCAACTGCTGCGCCACCTGGATCAGATGCCGCTCACTCACTAGATGCGCGCGCAGCTTGGAAAGTTCGCCCTCGCGAAAATGGGGAAACCGCTGAAAAAGCTCTTCGCTGGTGATCAGCGACAGCACCGCATCTCCCAGAAACTCCAGTTGTTCGTTGTCGCGGACCGTGTATTTGCTGTCGCCGGCCTGTTGGGACTCCAGTTCGCGAGCCTGCGAACTGTGCGTGACAGCCTGCTCCACCACCGCCCGGCGGTGAAAATGGTAGTGCAGGGCCGTTTCCAGCGCGGCGATTTCCCGTTCTTTCATGGTGGGTGCAAAGACGGCCGGGCCGCATCAATCCGCCGATCAGGCCGATCCAAGTGGCAAAACCAGAATCACCAGAAACACTGACCAGAAAGCTCTGCGGATCTCTAAGAACGGCCGACCGCGGCTCTCGCGGCGAGCTCTATTTCGGCGCTGGAGTCGCTCCCGGCGCCGTGCCGCTGTTGAGCTGGGTCAGGCGGTCCTTTTCTTCGCGCGCGGCTTTTCCCACGTTGCTAGTAGCGTCCTTTGTCAAATCCACCGCCTGGTTGGCGTACTTGAGAGCCTCCACGTATTTTTTCTGCTGATCGAGCGTCAACGAAAGCCGCAGCACCGCAACCGGATCCACCTGCAGCGGGAACGCATCGATGGACTTGCGCAGGTCCCCCTCGGCATCCGTCCAGGCCTTGGCGTTGTATTCGATCGTCCCGATAATGGAGTACGCTTCCGATCGCAGAAACGCCTTGTAGAGCTCGACCTTGTCCGCCGGTAGGCCCGCCGTAGGAATGTCTGTGTCTACCGTGACCAGGGCGCGCTGCGCATCCTTCTTCGCTTCATCGAGCCGCTGGTCCTTGTCCAGGTCCGTGTCATGCGTCCGTTCCGCCAGCACCTGCGCTACGCCCAGAAGCGCTTCGGGCTGGTCGGCATCGTAACCGAGCACTTTTCGTGCCATGTCCAGCATCTTGTCAGCAGCGTTGGCCTGCTGATATCCATGCATTGCCGCTTCGTAGAGCACCATGCGCAGTTCACTGTCGGGAAATTTCACGGCGAATTCGTTCGCAGCTTTTTCCACAGCTGCCGGGTCCGTCAACGCTTTGGCGGCGTTGTAAGCGTCATATTCTTCCTTCGTCTTGGCCTGAGGCGGGCGCTTGCCCTGCGGCGCTGCCGCCGCCTGTCCTGCCGCTGGCGCTGTCTGCCCGGCAGGTGTCGTCGTTGCCCCTTGCGTCGGCTTGCTCGTGCCCTGCCCCAGACTCCAGACCGATATTCCCAGCACTGCGACCATCATCGCTGCTCGCTTCATGCGTTCTCCTCGCCTTTGAACCATCTTCGAATCTCAATCGACGTCACTGTTCTAAGTCCGCACTGTTCTAAGTCCGCCGCACCGCAACCCGGCATTGTAACCGGAATTAAAAGCTCGACTGTCATCCTGAGCAAGCGCTAACCGTGCCTCAGTTTGGGCGATGCTCAGTGAGGACGGCCGCCCCTTCGACAGGCTCAGGGCAGGCTCTCGGCTATCCGGTCGAGCGAAGCTCGACAGTTTCTTCGCCGCTGCCGCCAAAGTGAGACGCTGCCAAGCGCTGTGCCTACTGCGGTTTCACCGGCGGCTCGTAAGCCCGCGCCAGCCCTCGTTCCGCCGCCGCCTTGACTTCCGGCAACTGTCCGCCTGCCGTCAACGCCGCCCTGTATTCGATCACCGCCGCATCGCGATCATCCTTCAAATCCAGAATCCTTCCCAGGTACACATGCGACCATGCGATCACCCTGGCTTCCTTCGCCTCCGCGATGGCTTTATGGAAGTTATCCAGCGCGGCCGGCATGTTCTTGTTGGCCACCGCCACTTCCGCCAGGATGAACAATGCCCGTCCCTGATCGCCGATTTTCCGGTCCAGCGCCTGTTGCGCCAGTTCCTGCGCGCCCTTCGTGTCTCCCGCCGTCAGCCGCTTCTCCGCATTCATCAGCATCTGGCGGTCCTGCAGTCGCGACAGTTGCAGAAGCTCCGGCGAAGCCGCCGAGGCAAATTCCCCCTCCGCGGCCGGGTTGTCCGCTGGCGGGCCATCCAGGGCCGCCAGGCTTCCCGAGTAGGCGGCGGGAATCCCGGCCGGAGGGTTGCCGCCCCCCCCCCGCGAGTGGGAGCAAGATTTCGTCAGGATATAACCCTGCCGCACCGCCTCATCCACAGCCTGCGCCCGCATCGCTTCCGCGGTCTGTTTGGACCCGGTCGTACGAATCTCGATGGCCCGCACCAGGCACTCGGTTACCAGCAGCGAGATGTCGGTCTTGAATCCTTCCTCCAGCGGCGCCCGCTTCACCGACTGCAGCAGCGGCTCCAGCCGCTTGATCCCGCTGAAGTGTTTCTCCGCCAGCGGATCCATCAGATAGTGCAGAAATGTATGCCGGATCTCATTCATCTTCAGCGGCGAGCCCGCGCCCTGATCCGGCGACGGGAACACCACCACGTCGTAGTCCGACCCGTAGTTGCGCGCGTTGGTCTGGCTGGGATCGCCCATGAAATCCATATAGATCGTGAACGCCCGCCCCAGATATCCCCCTGACTGCAGCTTCAGGTAGATCTCGGTGTCGAACACCATCTTGGCCAGCGGCTCGTGATAGCGGCTCGCCAGCGCGGCATAGTTATTGCGGTGCCGTTCCCAGATGGCATGCAATCCCGCCTTCTCGTAGAACTTCTCCAGCAGCGTCCCGAACTCCGCCAGCGGCATCGCATCCGGAGGCATGTCCTCCTCTTTTCCCTTGGGAAGAAAATGCGGCGGCCCCTGCAGGTACAGCGCCAGCGACACATACTGCGACAGGTCGTGGGCCGCGTCTTTCGCGCGATGGGACTGGTAGAAGTCGCAGAGCGTGTCCGTGGTGGCCTGCGCTTCGTCCGACGACTTCAGATTTTTCTGTACCTCGGCCCGGATGTTCACGCGCATGACGTCGGACATCGTCAACCCCTGATCGTACCCGCAAGCATTCAGCGCAGTCAGGACGGCGAACAGGGTTTCGTCGTTGGTATCCAGCGTAATCGGGGAATTGCCCTGCCCCGCGCATAACGGCGCCAGCAGCCCCAGCAAAGCTGCCAGAAACGGCCCTCGAACCCGTAATCTCAGGAAAAACCTCCCGCAGGATGGCTGCGCATGACCAAGGCTGCATGACAGCCGCTGCATGACAGCAGAAACACAATAAGTCTAAGGGCTTCCCGCCAGAGGGTCAAACCCTGTTCGGGGTGGAAGGAAAGAGCGGCAAACCTGCCACACCCCTGCGCTAAAAGACGCGGCAGAAGCTGTTGACCGACGAGGATAGTGGTTCAATTGGGCAGAGTATCCGCATCCAATACAGACGCGCTGAATGGATACTCCGAGACGCTATCCTCCCGGAGGAGGCCGTAGGTCACTGTCCACCTGTCAGGCGCGCCGATACCTGGAAACAAGTCGCGGCTCCAAAAGAATTGGATCAGTGTAATCGGCTGCAAAACAGGCTGAGTCTCCGGAAACTTCAGCATTCCTCTCGCATGAATTCGAAAAAGTACGGTCAACTCAGAGTCGCTAGGTCTTCCGTTTACAAGCGCAGGATGGAACTTCCAGTTTTTCATCCGATCTCGAACCCAGTCAACAAGCTTTAGGTTTTCCGACTCCTCAGGCACAACGTCGAGAACGCTGCCTGCAGCGCTGACTTTCAGCTTTGCAATGAACGAAACGGGTGGTTCAACCGGCAGGTCCGGAACGTTTTCCTGTAGTCTCGGAATCACGGTTGGGACTGGCCCTAATTGCCATCCTGGCGACGAGAGCTTCTGTACTTTTCCATCGGCAAACTGAATCTTTGCGAATGTAATACGTGCTCGAACAGGACAGTATCCAGTTCTGATGCTATCGTGAACGGTTGCCATGCTCACTACATCACCGATCGCCAGTGAACTCTTCCACACATTTGCAGGAGACAGAACGGATGGCGGCGTCTTGAGAGTTCCAGGACCCACGCCCGCAACGACGGGGACTCGATCGATCAATCTGCCTTCAGCGTCAACGTACTCCAAAAGCAGTGCCAGCTTTTCGATACGGCCCGGCCCGCGATTACGAACTTTGAGTTCAAGTGATGAGTGTCCCAGTTCTGTAAACGTAACGTTGTTGTGTTCGATGCTGACGGGAGAAATATCAGTCTGCCCGGATGTTTCAAGATTCGTTGCGCGACAATCGCAAGGGCTTAGGTGCCGATTGGGAGAGCCGTTGTGATCTTGAGCAAGCAAGCTTCCGATGGCCATGCACAAGAGAAAACAAACGACCTTTCTTTTCGGCGCCATTTCTAGAGTCTCAAGCTTACTGGCACTTGATCGGCTGCGGAACAGTTCCATGGACATCCGGATTTAGCTTAGCTCCGCAAAATATTTGGTAATTCCAGTCCATGTTACCACTCTTGCCCGTGGATTGATTAGGGACAGCGGTCTTGTAGCCAGCACGCTTTGCGGCTGGGGGTGGAACGATTTTTACGATCACCAGCGGCGGAGCCGAAAGCGTTCTGCACAGCTTCGCCGCCACGACTGATGGTTACGGATCAGGCGGGATGCTATCAGCGCCACAGAGAGGGCCCGCAGGCCGTCATGGGAGGGAATCCGTTTCAGTGCGCCGTGTCACAGCACCGACGGCCGTGGAAGGGTTGAGTGTGCGAACGACCGAAAGCCCGCGCTAGAGGGGCGCACCTGCAGCCCCGCAATCCGCGCGGCCCAGCCGAGCTACCCTCTAACACTAATCTTGGAGAACGACAGCACCGCCCGCCCCGCCGTCGGCTTGCCCATCGACAGTGCCGGACGGAACGTGGTGAAGGTCATGAAATCGATCAGCATGCTCTTCACCTGCGGCGCCAGAACTTTCGAGTCGTCAGGATCGGAGAGAATGCGGTAATCCTGCACCCGCCCCGTGGAATCGATGTAGGCTTCGATCACCAGCGAGTCGTCGTTGATCGGGTTCATGCCGAAGGAACTCTGCTGCAACTCCGGCGCCTGGTTCACCATCACCAAAGGTACGTCCTGGTTATTGGCCCGCAGCGTCGAGGGTACGGCAAAGAACGCCATGACCACCCCAAAAATCACCAGCGAGGTCAAAAATCCCGCCGCCACCGGAACCATGAACGCGTTCAGCGCATTCTGCAGCCGCACCAGCGGACCCTGCATCGGCTGCCGGGCGTGCGCCACTTCCCGCGAAATCGCCAGCCGCAACTTCAATCCCAAATCTTCCGGAGCCTTCGGCCGTCCCACGCTTACCAGCAGTTGCTGGGTCTGCCGCATAAGCTCATACTCCTGCCGGCAGCCCGCGCAGCCCGCCAGATGCCGCTCCATTCCCAGCATCTGCGTGCCCGTGACCGTCCCATCCAAGTACGGCGAAAACAGTTCCTTCGCCTCCGTGCACCGCATCTCCCGTGCACTCATGGCATCACCTCAGCCCTTCTACCCCCTCCAGAAACCCGCGGCCCCAGTTCGGTATCATCGGGCTCCGTCAACCCCATTCCCGCTCCCACCTGTCGTATGTAAGGCGTCAGCCGCTGTTTCAGCGCTTCCCGCCCGCGCGTCAAACGCGATTTCACCGTGCCCAGCGAAATCTCCAGCACCTCTGTAATTTCTTCGTATGACATTTCTTCCAGATCGCGCAGAATCAACGTCGTCCGGTAGGGCTCGGGAACTTTCTGCAGCTCCGCTTCCACTCTTCGCCGCACCTCGTGGTGCGCGACGTTGTCGAAAGGTGAGTCCGCATGATCGGTCAACGCCACTTGCATCTGCATTGACATCGCGCCTACCGTCATGCAGTCGGAATCCGCCGGCTCAATCGAAGTTTCCTGCGCCTTGTGGCGGAACCACCACCGTCTCCGGTTCGCCGCCTCGTGCAGCGCAATGCGATAGATCCAGGTCTTCAGGCTCGACTGGCCGTGAAACTGTTTCATCCCGCGAAACACTTTCAGGAAAACTTCCTGCGCCGTTTCGGCCGCGTCCGCCGGATCGCCCACAATCCGGTACACCAGTCCGTACACCGGCTGCTGGAATTCCCCAATCAGCCACGCGTAGGCCTCTTCCGACCCGGCTTTCAATTCTGCGACCACGGCCGCTTCCTGCGTCTGCGCCGCGATCGGACTTGCCAAATTCCCCAAGGTGGTCGCTCCCGCCATAATCCTCCGGCGTTCCCTCAATTATAGGATTTCCCACCCCTCCGCGCCCGGATATTTCGGTCCAGCCCACTTCCAGACGACTTACGCCAGACGCGCTACGTCTGAAAACATAGACTCCGCCAGCCTATCCAGAGTTCCCGCAATAAGTGTCTTATTTTCAGCGAGTCATAAGCTGTGAATCCCCGTTTGGACGCTGGGAGCCGGAAGCACGGGGGACGACTCCGAGGGCTTTCGCCCATAGCGTCCGGTGGGTAACCTCCCGCAGGTTACCGGCGATCAGTTCGCATCAAGGTCCGGCCTTGCATTCGGTTTTGGGTGGCGCGGGCGCTTCAGCGCTGCGATAGCTGTGCCCACAATCCGGGCTTTAGCCGCTGAGGGCCGCGCTCGGGATGAGCGCTTGGGGTAGTTGGTGCTATGGTCTTTCAGCGGCAGCCATCGACTGCGAGGGAAATCGGAGTTACATTCCTTACAGGATTCAAGGACTTAGCGATGCGACTCTTTCTTGCCGCAGTAATGGTTGCGGCCATATTCGTTCTTGTTGCTCTGCTAATCTTGCGATTATTCCCTTATGGGGCCGGTTGGGCTGGCGTCAGCATCGCGATTACTTGCTTGTACGCAAGCGCATTTGGCGCGTGGGCATTGTTTGGAAACAAACCTGACAGGAATGCCCACCGAGCGCAGGGCCACATCGTGCAAAAGCATCTCCTGAGAGACAACCTTCTCTATTGCGCAGTTGCAATGGCGGTGGTCACAATAACTTTCGCTGTGTTGATACATGATGACGAAAGAGGAATCCATCGTAGTTTTAAGAATGATTGGTCCGTTGGATTCGGGAGTGCGTGCGTGGCGTTAGCTTACGCTGCCAAGGCCTTCTGGACCTTCCGCAGGAACTGGCGTCTCTGGGCGGTCATGGGGCTTCTATTTGCTCTGTTCGCAGCAATTACAATCCCGGTCCTTTCCCAAATGGAGAAGGTGCCCCTGCTGTTTATGGGGCCGCTGGCCAATGTCGAACTGCTCATTGCATTTGCCGTACTTGACTGGTTTATCGGTAAACAGCCGCGGCGACATGGCTCTGTAATGCCGTAACTGCTGAAATATCCCCGACATTATTTTTTTGGCCGGCCTCTAATTTTTCCGCAGTTTCCCCGAAATCCATAGACAAATCCTGCCCGCTCGATTGTCCTATCATCGAGACTGTAACGTGCAACCCAACCGCGCCGACGCCGCCGAGATCGAGTCGCTTTACCGCCAGCACGGCGCGGCGCTGCTGCTGTTCGCCGCGGCCATCACCGGCGAACGCAGCCGCGCCCAGGATGCGCTCCATCATGTCTTTCTCAAACTGATTGAGGATGGCAACCTGCGCCACGCCCTCGACAAAAAAGCCTACCTGTTCACCTGCGTGCGCAACGCTGTGCTGAACGAAGCCAAGGTTCGGAATCGCCACACGCCCCTCGACCCGGACTTGGTCCGATCCTCCTCAGTCTGGTTTATCCCACCGGACCGCGACTATGCCGCAGAACTCAATCTTCGAAGCGCCTTGTCCGTCCTTCCCGACGAGCAATGCGAAGTCATCGTCCTGCACATATGGGGCGAACTCACTTTCTCTCAGATCGCCACGCTGCTCGAGATCAGCGCAAATACCGCCGCCTCGCGCTACCGCTACGCCCTCGCCAAGTTGCGCGAGACCATGCTGCCAGCCCCGAACGACAAGGAGGCCTCCTGTGCTGATTCCCGAAGATAAGCGCTTGAATGATGAACGCCTGAGCGATGAACGTTTGAACCATGAGCGCATCGACAGCCAGCGCATCGAAGATCCGCCGATCGACGAGAAATTTGAAGCCCATCTAAAACTGTTTCGGCCCGTCGCTCCGCAGCCGCTTCCTGTCGAAAGCCGCCTCCAAGCGCCGCGGCTTTGGTTCGTGCTCGCAGCCTCGGCCGCGGCCGCTGCGGCCTTCGTGGCAGTCGCCGCACTCGCCTTCCACGCACGGCCCGGCCGGCCTCGCATCACCCCACCCGTCGGGAGCTTTGCGATTGCGACCCGGGTGCCCGGACCCCGAACTCTCCCCCTCCG
>VFSW01006136.1_pt1 | contig 17706 bp, 19 predicted proteins | sample 5358111 | NCBI WGS metagenome assembly VFSW01 (sample SAMN11554181, study PRJNA540505) | mine drainage metagenome | isolation source: sediment from site ElyBrook_90M | place: USA: Ely Copper Mine, Vershire, VT | collected 2017
GGGTAGGACTGGAACTGGAGTGAAATCCTGGGGCCCGCTCCCCGATTCCCAAAATTATTCCAAAAACTTTTTGCCCTAGTCCACACAACAATAGTAAATATAAAAAACAAGTAAACAAAAACCCCGGAAAGTGCCAAGACTGCCGGGGTTATATAAAGTTCTAATGTAGTACTTTTCTCTGGAAGCGGATTCCTACAAAATTTTTTTGTTCAAAACTTTTTAAATGCTGCCGTAAGGGTGAAGATTTCTTTTGGCATAGAGATAGGCTTGATGCGCTTGCTCTGCTGTTTTAAACCAACCAAGATGATATTTTTTGCCATCTAATTTAATTGAGGCGTTCCATCTATTGCCTCTTGTTGTGTCAAAGGACACTCCTAAAAATCCAGAAGAGCCACGAGATTTTTTTAAGTTTTGACAATTTTCGGCCTGAGTTGCCTGCCTAAGGTTTGAGATCCTGTTGTCGGACCTGATGTTGTTGATGTGGTCTATTTGATCGTCTGGATATTTTCCATGCACATAAAGCCAAGCAAGCCGATGAGCTTGGTATTGCTTTTTATCAATAGTAATGACAACATAGCCTTTGTGGTGAAGGCATCCGGCGACATCTCCGGCTTTTACTCTGCGACCACGGTTATGTCGCCAATAAAAGCAACCGTATTCCGCATCATAGGTAAGGCAATCTTTAAGTTGTGTAGAATCAATCTGGCTCATGTTGTTGCTCCTAATAGCAATGATTTGGGAAGTGGTTCATCTAAACTGGCATTTGGATGAACTGCGACCATTCTAACATAGGAATGAATTGTATGGAAAATATGTGGACGCTTGCGCATCCGCTGCATGATGTTGATGACATTGTGGAGATGGCTGATAGTGTGTTTGGTCAGGAGGCTGATGGCATATTGAAGAGGGACAGGAATGTCTTTCGTAAGAATGTGACGATTGCTTCTACTGTCCAACTGTTTGACAAGGGTAAAGAGTTCTTTGCTGTTTGTCGGGACTTTGCTCCTACTGAGTATGGTCCTGGTCGCCTGCTGGGTTACTGTTGGTTTGACCGTGGTGGGTACACAACGTACTCCAACGAGGAGATCTCAAATGCCAAGTTCCACCATGTTGACTTGTCTCTTCCTGCCAAACAAAGAGTTCGGTTGATCAACGAGATGATTGACCAACATATCTTGTGGGCATCAACCTGGGGCATTCCGGTTATTTGTTCTACCAGTATCAGAAGCGACCATAATGCGTTTATGAGAATCCACCAGAAACGTGGGTTTACGGTTAATGGTTCCTATGCTTGGGTTAAGACTCAAGATGGCTTGGAGAAGATGCATGAAAATACCCAAAAACGCTGATATTCTTTTTGGTGAAATAAGACCGGAAGGCTCTCCTGTTACTTCTCCTGAAGAGCTGGAAAAGAAAAAGCACTTCATGCGGATGAAGAGGGCAGAGAAGAAAGCTATGGCTTTGGCTACTGGGGATAAATTTCCCAAAGAAGCTCCTAAGCCTCCCGCCACTAAACGGTCATCCATTGTCAACAGGGTTACTGAATACGGCGCTTTGTTCAACAAGCTTAATGAAGAGAGGCTGGCTAAAGGTCTACCCCCATTGAAAACAGCTATGGAGGTTCTGATTGATGCCATGCAGTCTGAGGAGATTGACATCAAGGACAAGGCCAGGATTGCTGATAAGCTGGCTCCGTTTGAATCCTCAAGAGCGCCTATTATCTCAATTGAGCACGTGAATAATGTGAACAAAGAGGAAGAGGTATCTGCTGACGATGCCTTGGATGACTTCTTGACGGCGCTCCGTAAAGTGTGATAATCCTGATACTTTCATGAAAGGTTAGTATGTCTACAAACTTCCTGTACGCCCAATCGCCTAACCGCACTGGCAACGTGTCTAAACATGCCCCATCCAAATCTGGTGGTGCTACCAACGTCTGCGGTCCAAAGCACGGTGTGTCTGGCCCTACTGGTCAACAAGGCGCTCCTAAAGCTACTGGCAATGTTGCTAGTCGCAATCAAAAGGTTATGGTCAGCACTCATGCTGATTACTGTGGCTCGTGCAAGAACGATGGCTACATGAACAAATCTGTCAAAAACTACTTGGGGTAAATCATGTCCTACGGCAAAGTAATCTCAGGCGGCAAAGCAATGACCGCTGGTCTGACTAAAGGAATCAACAAGAAGTTGGAAGCCTTTGCTGACAGCCACAAGCGTAGTCAAACACTGGCTACCTCTGTGCGTGATACATACAATCAAAACCCTCTTTCTGATAACCACCTGAATAACATCAACGTGGCAGCAGCCAAGAAGTTCACCACCCCCAAGCTCCCTAAATCTGTTTAAAGGTAATGTATGGCATCGTATGACATTGAAGCGCTAAAGGCAGACCTGCCCACAGCAAAAGAGTTGGCTCAATTTGTCTATGACAAAACGAGCATTTCTCTTGACTTGATTGGAAAGCCCAAAGACGAGCAATACCAAGTCGCTAAAAACGCCTTGGAAGGAAAGAAGATCCCGTCTGATTACCAGACCGATCTCAATCCTTACATTGACCGCAAGGAACTGATTCCTGTTGACGAAAAGAAAGTCCTGCCTCCTCGGAGCAAAGACCTTCCCGGCGAGGAATCTCAAGTTCACTTCTTTGGCGCTACCAACATGCCACACCCTCTTGACCCTCAATCGGACAAGAAGGTGCAGATCAACTTCCGCAAGTACGACAACGGTGTCATCACTTTCCAGGTGATGGGTCCATTGGAGCCAATTGCTGTCGGTGAACGTATCAACAAGTATGGACAGAAGCAACCCGAGAAGTATTCTTGGATTGACCCTCGTACAGAAGAGTTGGTACTGCGCCGTGCTGATGGCACATACACGGAAAAAGGTCGTGGCATGTACGCTTATTGCGTAGGTGAAAAGGGTGGCGGCATCTGGTCCTTGATTGACCGTGAACTGCTGAACATCGTCCAGAAGAACGTCACCAATCCGTGGGTCTAATGGAAGATCACACATCAACCTTCCGGCAGAAACTATCTGCTCAGGCAGAGACATGTGCGAGAAAGACTCTTGAGTGGCTGCAAAAGGATCTTCAAGGAGATCGTGAGTTAGCCCCTCAGGATGTCTATTATTTGGCTTCTGCTGCCGACCTGTTGTTGACCATGCGTGACGTGTATGGCAAAAAGTGAAGCCAGTGATTACATCCTGCCGATCTACAAGGACCGAGCCCTAAAGCATTTGGTTAAGCTGGCTGGTGGCAAGGCTGCTATCAAGCACCTTGATGCTGACCAACTTAGAAAGATGCAGGCGGCAAGGGATGTCATTGCCAAGGACATGCAGTTCAATACTTTGAAGTGGTTCAGGCCATTCAAGTATCAGTCTGCATTCTTTGAAACTGGCGCTCACTTCACCCGTAGAGGGATGATTGCTGCCAACCGTGCTGGCAAGACTGTAGCTTCTACCTATGAAACTGCTTACCATTTGACTGGCAGGTATCCAAAAGGTTGGAAGGGCAAGGTCTGGGACAAGCCTGTGATTGCCATGTGTTCTGGTGAATCTTGGGAGCAGGTAGCCAAGACACTGCAAAGCAAACTGCTTGGATGCGATGACATCAAGCAATCGTACAAACTTGGGACAGGCTCAATCCCTTTGGAGTGTATTGACGAGAAGTCATACCGCACTGATGGCGCCAACGTCCTGTCCATTGAAATCTGGCATTCTTCTGGTGGCAAATCAAAACTCTACTTCTCCAACTACACTCAGCAAGTGCGCCATTTGCAAGGTTTTGAACTTGACCTTGTTGTCTTGGACGAACAACCACCAGACGAAATCTTCTCGGAGCTTGTTGTCCGTACTGCACAACGGAACGGGCAGGTATTGTGTTCATTTACCCCGCTCAAGGGCATGTCAGGACTTGTTCGTAAATTCTGGGACAAGATCGATGGCTACACCCATGTCCGAGTGACTTGGGATGACATCCCTTTTGAGAACGAATGGGATGAGAAGTTCTTCAGCCAAGAAGAGCGAGATCAGCTTTCCCGAGACTTTATGCCTTGGGAACGTGAATGCCGAATGAAAGGTATTCCGCTGGTTGGCAAAGGTGTGGTGTTCCCATTGCTTAAATGGCCCACATACAAAGCTATTGATGTTGACCTGAAGAGCAACGAGAAGCTTGAGCGTCTTATTTCCTTTGACTTGGGCATCAAAAACGACCCAACGGTCATTAGTTTCTTCTTCCGAGATCCGGTGGAAGAGATCATTTATTTGCATCGACAGATCAAGGTTTCTCAAGGAGAGACTCCAGACGAGTATGTCCATTACCTGTTGGACAAGGACTCCAAGAACGTCCCAATTGCTTTGCCTCACGATGCAAGCCAAGCTGGACGGTACACCTTGACCGAACAATCGGTACGAGAAGTCTTTGAAGACAGCTATGGCCTAAACTGTATTCCTGGTGCTATATTGAACCCAGTAAACGATCAGGGCAAGGTAACTAACCATAAGTCCTACGGAATCAATATAATGCGGCTAGGTATGGAGCGTGGCACATTCAAAGTAAATGAGTCATGCGTAGAATTTCTTGATGAAGCTAGGAACTATGCCATTGATGAAGCCGGACGATTCAGTGATCCTGACGATCACATTGACTCTGCAAGGATTGGCATTCTGGCTTTGATTCAAGGGCATGGGGAATCTCTGGTTAGCCGTGCAAACAATTTTCAATACCGCAGACCACAAGTTATTGACGGTAAGGTGCAAAGGATCTAATCATGTTGGATAAACAGAACATAATCGTAGAGTACATCGAAGCACCTGCTGGCAACAAAGGAATTGTTTTCCAAGTCGCCCATGAGGTATATCTCAAAATGGTCGATTACTTGCGATTAACGCAAGCAAAAAACACTTTTAACCGTCTTTCTGATTATCACTACCTGAATATTGCGGTCAGTAACTCAACTGAACCAATCAGGGGCATCGATTACATCCACCCTGTTGTCACTCCTGGCGTTGATTACGCTACAGCCATCATCACAAAATGCCTGATGCCTAACGGTAAGGTTAATTTTGAGTTTGAGCGGTTCAGTGAGATGGACAGTGAGCAAGCTACTCAGGCAACAGAGATGGTCAAGTACATGATCAACTCTAAGAATGATTCTTACGCTTGTATCCGTGATTGGGCTCAAGACTCATTGCTCCACAAGAACGGTATTGTGATGGTGTCGCCAGTACGTGAGCCCATTACTCAATACAAAGAAGTTGAAGGCACAAAAGACCAACTGCGTGTGTTTGAGACTATGGCTGCTGAGAAGGGTCTGACTGTCAAACGCCAGAACATGCGCCGTATTGATGTTGACCTGCAAGGTGTCATGCAAGAGGCTATGGCTCCTGAAGAGGGTGAGACTCCTGAAGAGGCTTTGAATGATGCGGTAAAGGCTAACACCATCTACCGTGCCAAGTACAAGATGACGGGTTTCTCCACGTCTGTACGTATCAAGCATGTTGCTCAACACTACTTTGTGTGCAACCCAACAATCCCCAACATCCAAGACCAAGACTTTGTAGGGTTCTATGACCCTATGACCATTCATGAGTGCAAAGCCCAATATCCATATGTTGACCTTGAGAAGCTTGCTGAACATGCTGCCTATGGTCCTGCTGGTGCTTATCAGGCAGGCGCACTGGAGAATGATCTTGCTCTCCATGCTCGTGACTCCACTCCTGTTCCAGGCCAAGGTGTAATTGCTTCTGCTGGCGCTGATCGATACAGCCGAGTCATCATGTTGACCACAGCATGGATTCGCAAAGACGTTGATGGTGATGGTGAAGAGGAAATCGTTGAAGTTTGCTTCTCTGGTTCGTACGTTCTGTACGTTAAAGAGGTGGACTTCATTCCTATGGCGGCAATGTGCCCCAAACCTATTACTGGTAACTTCTTTGGATACTCTCTTGCTGAACGCCTTGTGCCCATGCAAGAGTATGCAACGTCTATTGCCCGTGCTGAGATGTCGTTTGCCATGCAAGCGTCTACTCCACGCATTGGCGTAAACCCAGAGTTCATTGACGCTGAAGAGATCCAACGTGGTGTGTCTGCCATGTTCATCTTGGACCGTAAGTTTGACCCAAGCAAACACATCTATGAGTTTGGCGCTATGCAAGGTAACTTGCAGTACGTCCAATCGTCCATGCAGCGTTTTGAAGCTGACAAGATGGCAATGATTGGCATGACAAGCCCCAACGATGTGCTGAACCCTGAAGTCATGAAAGATGGCAACTCAGGATTCAAGCTGCAATTGGCTATGGGTCCTAACCAGTTGATCCAAGACGAGATGGTCAAGAACTGCGCCATTGGCTTGCGGGACATGATCTACATTGTCTGGAAGACGCTGATTCAGTACTCTGATGATTACAACATTCAGCAGTTGGCTGGTGTTTGCGGTAAGGGCAAGCCATTCTTGGATGCCATTTCAATGGACAACTATGAGTTCATTGACCGTAAGCTGATTAACATTGATCTGGCTTTGGGCTTCTTGTCTGAAGAGAACCGTTTGACCCGTCAGCAATTGATTGCCCAGGCTCAAATGCAATTTACTCAGGCCATGATGCAAATTGACCCAAGCGTTCCTGAGTTGTTCAGCAAAGTGCGTAGGCCCTTTGAAGATACTCTGCGAGTGTTAAATGTCAAAGATGTTGACGCTTATTTGCCAACGCTGGAAGAAGCAACTAAGATTATGAAAGCACAGTCCGAAAAAGGACCTAGCCCAGAACAGCAAGAAACTCAATCTAAGACAGATTTGAACAACGCGAAGACAAAAGAAACTGAAGCCAACACTCTGTTTACTCAGAAGAAGGCCGAAGATATTGATACAGACAATATGTTTGAAGCATTGGCTGCTAAACGAGGCAAGCTGACTTCAGTACAGGTTGACTAAGGAATTGCAATGAAAAGCTTGGTATTTAATATTCGTGAATACTTCAATCGGAGGACTCGTACCTCTGATGCATCAAAGGAGTCAGATGTAACTCGTAAAACTCTAGTTATTGAAAACGGGGAGTGCGCTTCCCGCCTCATGAAGAATGAGGATTTTGCACTGCTGTTCAACCTTTACAGGTTTGATCTGCTGGGTCGTTTGGAGGAATGTCGAACTGACCTAGAACGTATTGAAAACGCATTTAATGTTGCTGGAGTCCGAGATTTCATTGGCTTTGTTGAAAAGACTGAATATCTTGGTAAAGTGGCAAAGAAATCCAACACTTAACCAAAAAAAGGTAAACTATGTCAGACGTAATCACGCAAGTGACCGCCACTGAGCAAACTGGTACTGCAAATCCCGCCGATGCTATCGCTGCAATGATTGCCGCTAACAAGCGTAACAATCCGCAACCCGATGGCAGTTTGCAACCACCAGCAGGACAAGAAGCTAACCCTTCCCCTGAGGCGGCTCCTGTTGAAGGAACCGAACCTGAAGATGGTATTGATATTGATCCGGAAACTGTAAATTCGGAAGATGATGCCGAGGCCACCGATGATGGTGTAACCGATGCAGTTAACTTCCTAGAGTTTGCAGAGCAGAATCCTGACATGCTGTGGAGAATTCCTAATAAGGACGCAGAAGGCGGCTTTATTGAGATCCCAGTGTCTAAGGCTGCTGCTATTTTGGGTCAAGGCAGTGCTATCCATGAAAACGCTCGCAAACTTAAAGTTGAACGAGCCGAATTTGAAGAGTTAACGTCAAAGCGTATTAATGAGCTTGATGGCCTGCAAATAGGGTTGGAGTTAACGGTTGTTCCTCAGTTGCAATCTGCTGCTGATGAACTGATTACTCTCCAGCAATATAACCAGCAATGGACGCAGATCTATCAAGAAGCGACAGACCCTGCTAAACGAGCAGAAGCAGAAGCGGCTATTCGCCAAAATGCCTCTCTTATTCAGGAGAAGTCGGAATACATTAAGACGAACAGGCCAAAAGTTGAGCAGTTCTTTCAGCACCGAGCAGCTTATGCCCAGCAAGTTCTGGAGCATCAACGCCAATCGTTTACTGATAAGGAATTGAGCAACAAGGCGGTTTTTACTGAGCTTAGAGATAAGCTTGGCAAGGATTGGAAGGCAGCAAATGCTTCTTTCGTCCCTGGTGTCCGAAACATTGATTTGGTATCTAGTGATGAATATATTTTGGGTTTGGTTCGGGACGGTATGAAGTTCCGAGAAGGACCTAAAGTGAAAAATGCTGGTGGTTCGTTAGCTGCGGCTAGTAGACCAGTGGCAAAGGCAAAGACTGCACCCGAGAATGACATGGAACGACTTCAAAAACAGGCAAAGTCTGGCGATAAGAATGCGTCACGGGATCTTTTAGCAACCATGCTTGCCGCAAACAAACAACGCAAGCGTTAAACAGGAGTTTTTCTCATGGCTACCATCACCTCTGCAAACCTCGGTAACGGCAACGGCTCGTATACCACCGACATCGTGGTCAAAGACCTCGACATGACTGTCTCTAACTATGTTAAAGACCGTACCCCCCTGACCAACATGGCTATGTCCAAGAAGCGCAAAGTCAACTCGACTCTGCACATCTGGCCTGTGGATTACTACCGTACTCCCGCTTTGAACGCCAAGTTGGAAGGCGCTGCTGTCCAAGCTTCTCAAGCTGCTGACAACACCCGTGCTAACTGCGGTAACTACACACAGATTTTCACCACTGTGATCGGTGCTACTGGTACTGCTCGTGCTGTTGAACAAGCTGGTGGCGATCCACAGGCATACCAAGAAGTCAAGCAATTGACTGAAATCATGTTTGACGTTGAACTGCAAATGGTTCGCGCTGACGGTGCTTCTATCAAGTACTCCGGTCAAGCTGCCACTCAAGGTTCCTCGCCTAACAACGGTCGCCGTTTCGGTTCTTTGTACTCGTTCGCTGGTACACGTTCCGGCAACGACACAGACGGTACTTCCGTTCTGAACTTGGCTACTTCTGATGGCAACGACACCACCTCGGCAACCAACACCAACCAGCCTTTCAACGGCTTGTTGAGCAATGCCGGTTTGGGTTACTTCACTTTCTCCAGTGGCGTGACATTGCAGCAGTTCAGCCCTTTCCTGTACAAGCAGTTGGTCACTACTGCCGAGCAGCGTTTCAATGCCAAGATTACCAACATGGTAGTCCCAACATCGATGCGTACTCACATCTCTGACCAGATGCCTACCAGCCGTTCGATCAACCGTTTTAACCCTGCTGACAAGGGTGACACTATTGGTACTTACGAAGGTGACTTCAACTACACCTACCAGATCGATGACTCTTGGGTTATGGACCAAACAGGCGCAGACAACACTTCTGCCTTGTTCCTGAACCCTGACGTTATCCAGTGGGGTAGCTTGCGTGAACTTGGTCCAAACAACGAAGTGTTCAGTTCTGCTGACGCTTCCTTGGACCAGTACATCATGGAAGGTACGCTGATTGTGCGTAACCCAGCAGGTGTGGGCGTGTTGGCTGCTATCAGCCCAACAGGTGCAGCAGTTACTGCTCCTCGTCCAGCCGGTCAAGTCCAGCGTTACCTGGCCTAATTAAAGCCCTCCGGGGCTTTTCTGAAGGGACTCCGAAAGGGGTTCCTTTGGTAAAGCATGGAGAAAGCAATGACTGAAGACGAAGACATCAAGGTTAACGAGAAATACTATTCAGAAGGAATTCTGGAGGCAGGTATTGATGGCGTATTCCGTCATAACGACAAATTGTTTAATGAGGTCAAGTCTGGCACTTGGTCACAAACATTTAAAACAGATAACATTGACTATAAAGTTGGTGCTATTGATGGCAATCGATATGTTCAATACGAGCAAAAGAACGTAGAAAACGTAAAAGAGTTTTGTAAGCAGCAGCGTGAGTTTTACAAGATTCACGGCACTGACAATCCTTTCTTTGCTGGCACTGCTCACATGATGCAACTGCCAAAATGCTTTGCTCACGAGATCAGTTCTAGGTGGTTTAATAACCGTCCTTGGGAGTTGATCAAGCAAGACAAAAAAGACAAGATCCTGTTCTATGCCATTGTGAATGAGCATTACAGCGATTTCGTTTGTCACCCTAGCGGGAAAATTCCTATTCCGTATAATCCCGCTATACCTACCAAGTAAGGATGTGAAATGGCCCTTTTTATCCAATCTGCTAACGCCCTAGTTAGTCGAGTAGCTCAATGGGTAGGGGCCATCCCCAGCACAATCAGCATCAATGCCACAGCTTTTAATTCTGGTACTGGTGTTATTACTTGTTCGGCTAATCCTTCAAGCGTTGTTTTTGTTGGCGACTTTATTGGCCCTAGCCTGGTTGGTTCTTTTACTGTTGTCACTGCTGTAAGTTCTAGCACCATCACTGTTAACGATCCAGATAATGTTTGGGAAGGCGCTTCTTTGCCAGTGGCTATCATGAAGCTGCCTACTGCATCTTCTGTTGAAATTCAATCTTGCGTTCAAATGGCTGAGTTGAAGATGCGAACAATTGAGCTTCCTGCTTTGCGTTCAGACCCTTACAGTGACGCAAATCCCACTGTATTGATTACAGACTCAAAAGGCATGGCTCCAATCCCTGCCGACATGAATTTCCCAATTCTGTTTTTCCAAGAAAGCCAACCTACAAACCAGCCCCCAGGCGGAAACAATTTGGGTCCTTGGATTGTGTATGACCGAGTTGGTGACCGAGAGATCATTCGCCGCAGAATGATTGACCAACTGTACATTCGTCCGTTTGGTGTACCACGGGTTATTCGTGCTTCATTCTCTGAAGTTGGTCCAAGCTATGTGTTTACGCCAAACCCTGGTGAGAACGTCATTATCAAAGCTTATTACCAAAAGACATTTCCATTCTTGTTGAGTCCAACTGGTGATAGTTTTGAGCCTGTTGTGCAAAACAACGGTATATTGGCTTCATTCCCTGAGGGGTATCTGTATGGCACTTTGTGGGCTTACTACGACAAAAACAAGAACGTAGAAGAAGCACAGAAATGGATCAGCAGATTTGATGACGCTTACGGCTTGATTGAAGATCAAAACTACAAAGGTAAATGGCGTGGTGGTGACCAGCATTTAACTTCTGAGTATCAACCCCGCACATACCGCTACAGCTTTAAATAGGCTAAAAGTATTATGTTTAAGCCGACAGCTTTGTACGTCAAAACGCACAACACTACTGGATTTAAGTATTTCGGCAAGACAACTCGTCTTGATCGCATTCATTCCTACAAAGGCAGTGGGGTGCATTGGCGTAGGCATTTAAAAGTACATGGTGATAACTACACAACTGAGTTGCTTGGTATTTGGCAGGACAAAGATCGTCTTGTTAAATACTCTACGGAATTCTGCAAAAAACATGATGTTGTTAATTCCAAAGAATGGGCCAACATAGTTCTTGAAGAAGGATTGCAAGGCGCATCTAATGGTGAAACAAATGTTTCAAAGCGGCTGGATGTTCGGCAGAAAATGAGTCAAAATTCAGCGAGGAATCATTTAGGAAAGTTTGGTGAAGATCACCCTAGCTTTTCTGGTTGGTACATAACTCCTTTGGGTCGTTTTACATCATTGCGTGAAGCATCGATTGCACACAAAACAAGCATTCAGAACATTCATTACGGAGTCTATGGCTATAGATACAAATACAAAAGCCAAGACAAATTTACACCGCCCCGTGAAGGCTGGTCTTTTGAAACAAAGTTTAAGTAGGATTCAAAATGGCAACATCTCCATTTAGCAGCACATCAGAGTCCGTTGGCCTGTATGGCAACACCACCAACTTTGGTGGCACTTACTTTGAATGGTTTATCTTCCAAGAGTCGGCAACTGCTCCCGCAACTCCTACGGGTGGTTCTTGGAGTTTTCAAACCAATACGGGGGTTCCTCCTTCTGGCTGGTCAACAACTCCACCCGTAAACCCAACTAACGTAGTTTGGGCATCAATTGCAATTGTCAATTCTCGCTCTTCTGCGGCATTAGCATGGACTGCTCCTGCCTCTTGGGTGAAATCTGGAACTCCAGGTGCTGCCGCTACCATTGCTGTAGGCACAACTACAACCCTGTCTCCCGGCTCTTCTGCCACAGTTGCTAACTCAGGCACATCAAACGCTGCTGTGTTCAACTTTGGCATCCCACAGGGAACCACAGGTGCAACGGGACCCACTGGAGCCACTGGTCCTACAGGTGCAACTGGTGCTGCGGCTACTGTTGCTGCTGGCACAACAACTACTGGCTCACCCGGAACTTCTGCAATTGTTACCAACTCTGGTACATCTAGTGCAGCAGTATTCAACTTCACAATCCCTCGTGGTGATGTGGGCGCAACAGGTCCAACTGGTGCTACTGGCGCTACAGGTGCTGCTGCAACAATCGCTGCTGGGTCTACAACAACACTTTCGCCTGGAGCTTCTGCAACAGTAACAAACGTAGGCACATCCAGTGCTGCGGTGTTTAACTTTGCTATTCCTCAAGGCGCTACTGGTGCTACTGGCGCACAAGGTGTTCCTGGTATTAACTGGTTGGGCACATGGAGCAGTGGTACAACATACGCTGTTCGTGATGCTGTGGCTTACAACGGTAGCTCGTATTACGCTACTGCTGCAAGTACAAACCAAGCTCCTCCTAATGCCAGCTTTTGGAACTTGTTGGCCGAAAAGGGTGCAAACGGTTCAGGATCTGGTTCGGTAACGTCCGTAGATGTATCTGGTGGCACAACTGGTCTGACAACTTCTGGTGGTCCAGTTACATCAGCAGGTACGATTACCCTTGCAGGCACTTTGGCGGTTGCTAACGGTGGTACAGGGGTTACAACCTCCACTGGCACTGGTGCAAACGTACTGTCAACATCTCCATCGTTGACCACTCCAACGCAGGTTACCTACGAAAATTGGACCGGAATTGCTGCTCCAACTTATGCTGAAGGTCGCATGTGGTACGACTCCACAGCAAAATCATTGGCGTATTACAACGACTCGTCAACCGATCCAGTTCATATTGGTCAGGACTTGCAGATCAAGGTAATCAACAATACAGGGTCAACCATTGCTAATGGTTCTCCTGTTTACATTACTGGAACAACAAGTGGTCAGACATATCCAAACATTGCTTTGGCAAAAGCTGATGTGGCGGCAACATCTTCTGTTATTGGATTGATCAACGGCGCTATTCCTAATGGCTCCATTGGTTATGTAACAGCACAGGGCGGCATTGACAACGTAAACACCAGCACATATACCGTTGGTCAGGTGCTGTATCTCAGCCCCTATTCTGCTGGTCAGTTGATGAACACAATTCCTCCTACAGGAATTACAGTTCAGGTTGGCGTGGTGACTTTTGTAGACTCGTCTACAGGCAAAATTTACGTTCGTCAAACAACCCCTCTCAACGTACCTGCGTCAATCATTTCTGGTACTGTGGCTGTGGCTAATGGTGGCACAGGCTCATCTAGCCTGACTGCCAACAACGTCATCCTGGGTAACGGTACTTCTGCTGTCCAAGTAGTAGCTCCTGGCACTACAGGTAACGTGCTGACATCAAACGGCACAACTTGGACATCTACAACACCTCCTGCTAGTGTGTCTTTGTCTGCCAACAACACATGGACAGGCACACAGACTTTCAGTGGCACATCGTCAGCTATTGCCACCGTTTTGAATGATGCAGCAGAAGTTGCCACTGTCTCTGCCACAGCAGCTACAGGCACGATCAACTACGACATCACAACTCAGTCTGTCCTGTACTACACCAGTAACGCAAGTGCTAACTGGACAGTGAACTTCCGAGGTTCTTCTGGTACATCATTAAACACACTGATGTCCACAGGCCAGTCTATGACCGTGGCTTTTTTGGTAACCCAAGGCTCTACTGCTTATTACAACTCTGCTGTGCAGATTGACGGTACAACCTCTGGCGTGACTACACGCTGGCTTGGTGGCGCTCCTACTGCTGGTAACGCTAACGGTATTGATTCCCTGCGCTACCTCATCATCAAGACAGGCAGTGCAACCTTTACCGTCTTGGCAAGCAACACACAATTTAAGGCTTAATCTATGCCCTTACAAGCAACAAGTGGTGCAGCAAGTTACGATGCCTTTGGTGGCGGCGTACCTGCTGTGCCTAACTACATTGAGGATGTGTTCTCGACTTGGCTGTACGCTGGTACTGGTGCAAATCAAACGATTACCAACGGGATTGATGAATCCGGCAAAGGTGCAATGACATGGATTAAGTGCAGAACCGATGCAACTAGCCATGCGTTATACGATACAGAAAGAGGCGCTGGTCGTTTTCTCACACCAAACGCAACAAGCGCACAATCAACCAGCGGTTCTAGTCGTGGTCTTTCAAGTTTTAACTCAACAGGGTTTTCTCTTGATGACGATTCGTTTTCTGGCAGAACAAACCAAAGCGGTCAAAACTACGCCTCATGGACATTCCGCAAGCAGCCAAAGTTCTTTGATGTTGTGACGTATACGGGGAATGGTGTTGACGGTCGTCAAATTCCACACAATCTTGGATCAACGCCCGGATGCATAATTATTAAATCTACAAGTGGTGAAACAAACTGGTCTACATGGCATAACGGAATAGCCACAAACCAAGTTTTATTTCTTAATACAACAGATGCATCTTCTGCGGAGGGTGATTTTTACGCAACCGCGCCAACATCGACAGTATTTACGGTCGCTGGCTTTGGTCGAGTCAATGGTAGTGGAAGCACATACGTAGCCTACCTATTCGCCCACAACGCAGGAGGCTTTGGCCTGACGGGTACGGACAATGTGATTTCGTGTGGGTCGTTTACGACTAACAGTTCTTATGAAGCAATTATTGACACAATTGGTTTTGAGCCGCAGTGGGTGTTGACCAAGCCAACTTCTGCGGCAGGAGACTGGCGCATTACAGACAATATGCGTGGTTTTGCTTCAAAGCCAGCAAACAACCCTGTTCTTTGGCCTAATTTGTCAAGTGCGGAAGCCACTTCTGGTACTGACACGGTTTTATCAACAGGCTTTAGAGAATACAACATTGATGCAAATACAACGCACATCTACATAGCCATCCGCCGTGGCCCGATGAAAGTGCCAACTGATGGGACTAAGGTGTTTTTGCCCGTCAGTCAAACTGGTGGTGGAACAATAACAACCAACTTCCCTGTTGATTTGTCAATTTCTACTTTGGCATCTGGCACAGATAGGGAGTTTATGGATCGGTTGCGTGGGGGCAGCCAAACTTACTACAATTATTTGGCTTCAAACTTGACTGCTGCTGAAGCAACAGGGACAGGCGCTGGTTTCGGTTTTGACAACAACACAGGCTACAAAGACAACGGTTTTTGGAGTGGCCCAAACGTCCTTTACTACAACTGGAGACGCGCCCCCGGCTTCTTTGATGAGGTTTGCTATACCCAAACAACAACATCCGGGGCGCAAGCAATATCACACAACTTAACTGTTGTGCCTGAGCTTGTCATCACAAAATTTAGAAATGCTCCTTATGATTGGTATGTCTTCCCTATTGCCTCAAATAATAGGTTGGTTTTGAACGCAGCCGGCGCTGCTTCCACGTACGCGCCGCTAAGTAGCGTTACATCAACATCATTTTCTTATCCGATGGCTGATTTGGGCGCGTCAATAGGAACCACTTACGTAGCCTACCTCTTTGCCACTTGCCCCGGCGTTTCCAAAGTAGGCAGCTACACAGGTAACGGCACAACACAAGCTATTGCTTGCGGATTTACAGGTGGGGCGCGGTTCGTGCTCATTAAGGCAACATCAACAACAGGAAACTGGCTGACTTTTGACACCGCAAGGGGCATGACTGTATTGACTGATCCAGTTCTTAGCCTTAATAGCACTGCTGCTGAAACTGCAACACTGGGCGCTTGCACTACAACAACTGGTGGTTTTACAGTTAATGAGGCTATTCTTGCTGGCGTAAATACCAGCGGAGTTTCCTACATTTTCCTTGCGGTGGCCTGATATGAATAGCGGAATCTATCACATCAAAAACAATGTCAGTAATGGCATATATTTTGGTCGTTCTATTGATGTGGCTGATAGGTTGTCGCATCATAGGCAGCAGTTAAGGCGTGGTGTCCACGTTAATAAGCGTTTGCAGCACTCATGGAACAAGCATGGTGAAGAAGTATTTGAATTCAAAATGGTTTGGGAAGAATTGCCTGAAAACTTGGAAGAACTAGAAGGTTTGGTGCTTGAAACGGCATGGGGGTCTGAAAGACTTTTTAATCATCACAAATTGTCGGTTGGCGGTTTTCTGCCTGACAACAAGCTGGGATGTTTTTCAAGATCAGAAGAAACCAAGAAGAAAATGAGTGTTGCCTTTACAGGGCGTGAGTTTTCTGAGCAACACAAGCAAAAAATTGCTGAAGCAAAGACTGGTTTAAAAGCTAGTGTTGAAACCAAGCAAAAAATGTCAGATGCTCGGACTGGTAAAGCAAGGCCGCAATCGTGGCATGACAAGATGGCTGAACATAGGGCAAACAATCCTAATCCAATGCTAGGGCAAATAAGTCCCATGCGAGGCAAGAAATTTCCAACAATTGCCTGTGAGCACTGTGGGAAAGAAGCGTCCAAAGGTAATTATCTGCGCTGGCATGGCGCAAACTGCAAAAGCAAGGAGTAACTATGCAAATTAGAACACAAGACGGTCAAGTAATGTATGAAGCTGAGTTTCGTACATTCATCAAAGCCAACGGTGGCCCATCATGGGAGACAACAACTCCTGAAGTCCTAGAGACTTTGGGTGCTGATGTTGTTTTTGAAGGCCCACAGGCAACAGGTGGTACGGTTTATCAATATTCACAAGCCGCTGGTGTAGAGCAGATTGATGGCAAGTGGTACACCAAGTACATCCTTGGCCCTGTCTTTACCGACAATGAAGAAGCTACTGCTGCTGAACAGGAAGCTGCTTACAAGGCTGCTAAAGATGCTGAACAGGCCAAGTCTGTACGCACAAGCCGTGGTGAAAAGCTCAAGGACTGCGATTGGACACAAGTAGCTGACGCTCTGCTGGACGCTCCAGTGGAAAAAGAAGCATGGGCTACATACCGTCAAGCCTTGCGTGATGTAACTGGTCAAGAGGGATTCCCTTGGACCATTGATTGGCCTGAACAGCCTCAACTGGCATAATCCAATAAAGGATTAAGCATGAGCGATTACACTAGAATCCGCACCCCATTTGTCAATATGTCCTTTACACCGGACGTACCTAGCAATGCTTTGTCACCTGCTGAGTACAACACTGGGTATAACGTAGAGACAGATGTTCGTGGTATCCAAAAGATTTTTGGTGAACAGGAAATCCTCACTGCTGTTCCTAATCAAGCCATCTTCATGGAGGGGGGCTTTCGATCTGAAACAAATTTTGTTTACATCGTAGCAACCCGCAACTCCTCAAATGAAGGTCGGTGGTACATGGTTACCACTGCTGGCGTGACAAACATTACCCCAGGAGTTGGTGCAAACCCCTCTGTAACTCTCCCAGGGTATGTCAATGGCTTGAATATCACTACTGGTTGGGTTGGCAGTGTTTTCTTCATTAACGATACATTGTCAAACCCAATGTATTTCTTGCCTACAGCCAATGAGATCACAGTAACTCCAGATCTGTCTTGGAATTACGAACCAGGGGTTACTAGTACTCGTGCAGGGTTTGTTCGTAACTACTGCTCTCCAAACGTAGGCAACATCT
>VFSW01006137.1_pt1 | contig 17706 bp, 12 predicted proteins | sample 5358111 | NCBI WGS metagenome assembly VFSW01 (sample SAMN11554181, study PRJNA540505) | mine drainage metagenome | isolation source: sediment from site ElyBrook_90M | place: USA: Ely Copper Mine, Vershire, VT | collected 2017
GGCCCGCGGCGTGCGCGCCCCTGGGGCCGCCACTGGCGGGCGCACTGGTGAGGATGTGCGTGAGCGCGCCCGCCATCAGCCCGCTCACCGCGAACAAGCCGAGCAGCAGCGCGATCACCGCGCCGGAGAGTGGTCTTCGCACGTCTGGTTCTAGCTTTCACTTCGAGTGCGCCGACGGTGGCGCATGGGTATTGTATGCGGGCGGGGGCCACGACGCCAAGCGCGTAGCCTCTCTGTCGGCGCCTGCTTGGAGTCGCGTATCCCTTGCTGGTCGGCAATCTTGTAGAACGCCTTGACAGACCGTTGGCCCATTGGCTACACTAATAGGCAAGGACACAGGGGACATCAAACCATCAATACACGTCAAACGCACGATGCGCCTAGCGTGCAGGCAGAGAGTATTTCGCTGGGCCAGCGGATTCCTGGCGAGCGCGTCAGGGCTGTACGCGCCATTGTCGGTTTCATCAATCATCATCATCAGCGCAGCTAACGTCCAAACGTAGCGCGTCCACTGTAGTCATCACGCTGCTGTCGTTCAGCATCGTTCAGCTTCGCCATTGCATCGCAACTGTCATCATCCATCTCGTCATCATCGTCGCGTCGCAGTCGTCATCATCCACCAGGCGTAGCGTCTGTTGCTCCCCGTCTGGCTGCTGCCGCCCCCACCGGGCGGACTGATCGAAGTGCGGGTTGGCGCTGGGGTTCAGCAGCGTTTCATGAGTTGTTCATGGCGCCTGAGCGATTCCCAGCTAGCGTAGAGGAGTTGAACGCTAATGGGTGTCTTGCGAGTGCTTTCACATCATGGGGATGACCGCTACGCCTGGGATCAGACCGCCGCTGAGGGTGGCAATGCCGAGGCGCAGGCGGCGATTCGAGAGGCGGAGCGCATCTTCGCTGAGCAGCGTGCGCGTGGTTCGACCGCCGTCAAAGTCGCCCCAGGGCGGCCCGCCGAACGGATCGAGTCATTTGATCCGAACGTTGAAGAGATTGTGATGCTGCCGCGCGTTGTCGGGGGCTGATCACGCCGATGTCGAATGTGTTTGTCAGCTTGATTGTGATCTCGGTCGTGGTGGTCTTTCTCTTAAAGGTCATCGGCCTCTTCTCGGATGGTTTGGCGTTTCGTACCCGGCTGTGGCCATGGTTGCGTCAGCATCCCTGGTGGCCGGTTCCCGCCGAACGCACCGCTGAGGCCTTGTTGCGCCATCTGCTCACTAGTGAGCAGTATCGCGCCCTCTGCGTCAGTGGCTACCTTGAGGTGCGCAGCCCGCTCTATCCTGATCGGGTGTACCGGGTGCCGCGTGGGCCGGGGCAGGTGCTGGTGGTGGAGCGTGGCGTGGTCAAAGAGCGGCTCTGTGTGCAGCCGACCTCCAACACCTTGCCGGAGGCGGATGTCGTACTGATGCACAAGTTGCTGATCGAGGCGGATGAGCGGATGTATCTGTCAACCGCCAATCACTTCCCGCGCGCTATCTGGTATTGAGCCAATGAGGCGGCGCTAGGGCAGCAGTCGGAAGCTGACGAAAGACGGCGGGGTGGGACGATGATCCTCCCCCGCCGCTTTGCTGCGCCCGGCGCGGGAGCGACCTCGCCCTGGCTTGCCCCGGCGGGGTGGCGCCTGTCCCTCTGCTATGGGGGAGCGGGAATGCAGAGCGGGCGCTGCGATGTTGTCATAACACGTCCGTATGAACTGTTGGCGTGGGGCGCCGGGCGCGGACGTGTTATCTGTGGTCAATCGGCGCGTGGTCACGTTCGGTGGGGAGTGTGGTGGATGGCGCCGCCGGGCGCTTGACGACGCTGGAGTCGTCGTCAAGGAAGGAGCCGATCAGGCGCAAGGTGATGCCCAGCGCGATGATCACGCCCGCGTTGACGCCCAGTTCAATCATCGAACTGCTGAACTCGTTTGAGTGCAGTTGGGTGATGTCGGTGACGGAGAGCCGTGCGCCGACCGCCAGGATGCCCCGCGTCGCTGAGATGATGCCGATGAAGAGGAAGGGTTTGAGGCTGGTCGCCCGCGTCTGCAAGTAGTGGACGACGGTGCCCAGCACCTCCATGATGATCAGCGTCAAGAGCAGATCGCTGACGAAGGTGATGATCGCGGTGGCGGCGTCACTGGCGCCCACCGTCTGGCCCGGCTGCGGGTTGATGGAGGCCTGGTAGATCGCGTAGATGCTGACACCAAACTTGATGACACCATACAGGAGTGAGACGAGCGCCGCAACCAGAAAGAACATGCCAACCAGCGTATAGACAAGGCTATCCATCGCTTCGATGAAGCGGGTGAGCGTCTCGCTGTTCAGCCGACGGCGCGCCGTTAGTGTGTGCGGCGTGGATGATATTTCGCTGGTCGTGGCGTGCGACGACGCTGCGGTTGTCGTGGTTGTGGTCGCCGGGAACGGCTCCGAATGCGGGGCGTGTGGGTCGCCGCCGATCTCATTGGTCAATGCTGCTCTCCTCTCATCAGGTGTGCTGGCCGCACACGCCGCCGCGAATCGGCGGGGAACTCGTGCGTTCGCAGGTCATCGCGTCATCTGCACGTGCGCTACGGTTTCTCTTCGCAGACGCCACTTGGCGCCGCTCATGTGCAGAAAGCGCCTAATCCCAGGAGTGAACCTACGACGCAGCGAAGCACACTCGATGCCACTGCGCCGCCTCAGCGGGGAAAATAGCCGTGTGACCGGGCGACGCTCGGCGGTGAGTGAACATGATCAGCGGTGATCAAGGGGGCGAGGCGGGGCCATGTGGGATGACGCCAGGAAACAGGGTAACGCCTGAAAGCGAGGGAGCAGGCTTTCAGGCGTTACTAGCGGTGGGCGGGTTTGGCCAGCCAGGGCATCCGCCAGATGTCGCACATGGCAAGCGCAACGGGTCAGCGACTCGGTGGGTGGGCTAGCGTGGGCGCCCAGAGCGCGGGGTCGTTGGTTGGTCATATGATGGAGCGGCGGGCGGCTGATTGTAGCGCCGTGCCGCGTCGTCCTGTGGGCCAGCGCCGTTTTTCCCGTTGCTCATCGTGTTGCCCTTGCTGGCGCGGTCGTTATTCGATGGGCCATAGCGGGTCGGGCGGAGTTGTGGCAAGGGCGCCTGCTCTGGCGCGGTCGGCTGATTGTGCTTGACGTGCCGATAGATGTAGTAGGCGACCGCCGCGACGATCAGTACGATCACGACAACATCCAACCCATGGAAGACGGTTGACATCTTGGCGATGGTCGCATCAAACGTGGGGCCGAAGACAAAGCCCAGATAGGCCAGGGCAAACGTCCAGGGGAGTGAGCCAAGCACGGTGTAGAGCAGAAACTTGCTGAAGTTCATCCGCGCGATGCCCGCTGGCAGCGAGATATAGGTACGCACGACGGGCAGCAGGCGCGAGAAGAACGCGACCGGCGAGCCATACTTGGCGAACCAGCGGTCGGCGCGGTCGGAGTCGCGCTGGGAGATCAGGATATATTTGCCGTAGCGGAGCAGCAGTTCGCGCCCGCCCGACGCGCCAATCCAATAGGCGATGGCGGATCCCAACACACAGCCGAGTGTCCCGGCGGCGGTGACGCCAACGAGGTTCAATGGCCCTGTCAGGGTTGGCAAGGCTTTGTAGACCATGTAGCCTGCCAGCGGCATCACAATCTCACTGGGGAGCGGAATGCAGGCGCTTTCAATCGCCATCGCTAGCAGAATGCCGAAGTAACCAGTGGCGATGTACCAGTGTTGTATGGCCTGCAATAAGACTTGTTCAATGCTCACCCGTGGGGTCTCCTCTTCTGCCCGTGCGATTGCCTGTGCGTCGGTCATGTGTTCATGGCGCGCATACGCTTCGATCCAGCGGCGTCGGCGCTCTACCACACTATAGCGCAACGTTGGTCAGGAATGTTTCTTGTCCGTCTAGCAGGGGCGCTGGCTGGGTCTAGCGTTCCGTCCTGACATGACGTTTGGCGGTAGGCGCTGGTTGGCTCGTGGCCAGTGGCAGGCACGCAAAAAACGCATGCCGAGAGACGACGCGCTGGCGTTGGCACGAGCGTAGCACAGCGGATCGTTCTTCGCAAGCGTTATAGCCAATTGGGCGTATGTGGGGTGAGCGTGGGTGAGCCTGGGCGGGTGGCTAGCAGCGGCGGTAGACAGCGGTGACACGGCCCTGCACGACCCACTCGCTATCCCACTCGGCGGCGCTGATGTAGATCGGCTCCATGGTGGTGTTGGCGGGTTGCAGACGGAAGCCATCGCGCTCCCGATAGAGCCGCTTGAGGGTCGCGGCGCCGGAGCCACCATTGGCGGTCTGGTGGGTGGCGACGACGATGGCGCCTTCGCTGATGTAGGCGTCGGGGTCGATCAGCACATAGTCGCCATCGGCGATATGGTCGTCAATCATGGATTGCCCACGCACCAACAGGACAAACTGTCGCCCCTGTTTGTGCGCCTCAAGGTCGAGCGCCTCCTGCGTGGAGTCGGTGTAGATGTCGAGCGGCTGGCCAGCGGCGATCGCGCCAGCGATCAGTAGCCCAGACGAGACGCCCTCGCGCGTCAGGCGGATGCCCCGGCTCTTCTTTGGCTCGCGGGTGATGAAGCCCTTTTTCTCCAGCACGCCGAGGTGATAATCCACATGCCCGGTCGAATGAATGCCAACTTCTTTGCCGATCTCCCGGTTGGTCGGCGGCCTGCCCTCGCGGCGCGAATACACCTCGATGAAGGTGTAGATGCGCGCCTGAGGATCGCTTAACTTATTGATGTCCATGCATGCCCCTGCCTTTGGCGTCTTCCCACACCAGCGACGTTCGGTAAACGTTCTACGCGCCACGATGGCGTAGAACTCTCGTTCTACAGTGTACCAGAAGGCCCGCTCGTTGTCAATATGTTCGTGATATGTTCCTCATCTATACACTGAATCGGTGGAAAGTCGGCGCAGAAGCAGGTGGCTGGTTGCTAGCCTTTCCCAAAATGATCGCGATATAGTCGCCTGCCTGCCCGGCTTTTTGCGCGGTGTGGTAGCATACCGAGAGGGTAGCGCCAGACAACCTGGGCGCGCTGAGTCAGAATATGCGAAGAGATATGGGCAGCATGGCAGAGCAGCGAACCGCGCGGCGGGTGGCGTTTCAGGGCGAGCGTGGGGCGTATGGCGAGGAGGCGGCGCTCGCCTACTTCGGCGACGCCACGGAGCCGATCCCCTGTGTGAGCTTCGCAGAGGTCTTCGCCGCCGTCGAGAGTGGCGCGGTGGAGGTGGGCCTCACGCCGATCGAGAACTCGCAGGCGGGCAGCATCAACGAGGTCTACGATCTGCTGCGGGCGCCGCGTGAGCAGCGACTGTATGTGACGGGCGAGTTTAGCCTGCCAGTCAATCACTGCCTGATGGCCCTGCCGGGGCAGCCACTGGCGGCGATCCGGCGGGTGATCTCGCATCCGCAGGCGCTGGCGCAGAGCGAGGTGTACCTGCGCGGCCTGGCGGTTGAGGTGGTCGCGGAGTACGACACCGCAGGCAGCGCCAAGCTGATCCGCGAGCAGGGACTGGTGGGCGTCGCGGCGGTGGCCAGCGCCCGCGCCGCCGACCTCTACGAGTTGGAGATTCTGGCGCGCAACATCCAGACCGTGCAGGGCAATTATACCCGCTTCATCTCGTTTGGCCCCGACCCCGCGCCGACGCCAACCGGCCCCGCCAAAACGATGCTGCTGCTCGGCACCGCGCACCACCCCGGCGCGCTCTACGACGCGCTTGGGGTCTTCGCCTCGCGCAAAATCAATCTGTTGAAGCTGGAGTCGCGCCCCTCGCGCGAGCGGCCATGGGAATACGTTTTCTACCTCGACGTGGAGGGCGCCGCCACCGAGGAGCCGCTGGCCGCCGCGCTCGACGAGTTGGCCGCCCAGGCGCCGTTGATCCAGTCGCTAGGGTCGTTCCCCCGCGCCGCGCAGGAGTAAATCAACGAGTTTGTGCAATTCACTGTACAAATTGTTGACAGAACGACCCGTTTAGTTGTACAAATGGCAACATAGATTGTACGCCACAGATCCCCAATGCCGACGGTCGCGCCGCTGACGACCGTCACCTGTGGCGTCGCCGGTAGGCGTCGAAGCCTCCTTACCCTGCGCAAGCTATGACGTGCGCAGAGGTAACGGAGGCTTTTGTCGTCACCAAATACCCCGGTCTGTCCATCATAATTGCCAGCATACTCATCTTGCTCGCGGTCGTCGTGGTACTCGCGTTGGTTCGTCGGGCGTGCGCCGTCGCGTTCCGGCCAGGTCGTCATCATTTCGTCTCGTCACACTCACCCGTTGGGGGCGCGCTGAAGCATCCCCGGCCCTGTCTCGCATGTGTCAGCGCATGCGCCGCCGCCGCCGAGCGATCCGTAGTGTCACGGATCGTCGTCGGCGTAGTGGCGTCGCGGTTGCGCCGTTTCCCCCGCCAGTCGTGGAACTGGTATGCAGGAGGTCTCAATGCGTCAGCGCCAAGGTCATCAGCGGTCACGTTCAGCGGCGCGTTCCGCGCCGGGCGGCGGTCGTCTCGAATCGGAGCCTCGCCAGCGACGGCCCACATCGCCAGCCAGCGCTGGCCCCGCCGCCGTCATCGCGCACGGCCCCAGTAACCCCACCTACCCGCTGTATGATCCGGCGTTGGAGCATGACGCCTGTGGGACGGGCTTCGTCGCGCACATCTCCGGGCGCCGCGATCATCGCCTCGTCGAGCAATCACTTGAGGCGCTGCTGAATCTGGCGCACCGTGGCGCGATGGACGCCGAGGCGGAGACCAGCGATGGCGTCGGCGTGCTGACCCACATCCCCCAACGTCTGCTCGCCGAGTGGCTGGTGGAGCAGGGCCACGCCGCTGTCGCCCCCGCCACGCTGGCCGTCGGCATGTTCTTCTTCCCCGCCAGCGACCCGGACGCCAATGCCCATGCGGCTGACCCGACCGACGCTCCCTACCTTGATCCACGGATCATCGTGCAGGCGGCGGTGGAGCGCGCGGGCCTGCGGCTGCTCGCCTGGCGCGTTGTACCGACGGATGCGCGCCAGCTTGGCGCCAGCGTCCGTCAGAGCGCGCCGTGTATCGAGCAGGCGATCCTGGCGCGGCCTGCGCAACTCTCGCTAACCGAGTGCGAGCGTCGCCTCTTCCTGGCGCGCAAGCAGATGGAGCGCGGATTCGCCGAGCGCGGGATCGCGGCGTATGTCGCCTCGCTTTCGGCGCTGACGGTGGTCTACAAGGGTTTGCTTACCGCGGCGCAACTGCCTGCCTTCTATCTTGATCTGCGCGACCCACGGTATGAGACGGGGGTCGTTTTGTTTCATCAACGCTACAGCACCAATACGTTTCCACAGTGGCGGCTGGCCCAGCCGATGCGGCTACTAGCCCACAACGGTGAGATCAATACCGTGCAAGGGAACAGAAATTGGATGGCGATGCGGGACGGCGCGCTCCACCAAGCGTGGGGCGCCGACGCGGCGGCGCTGGCCCCGCTGATGGAGCCGGGCGGTAGCGACTCCACCAGCCTCGATAACGCGCTGGAACTTGCCACCCGCTCCGGCGGCGACCTGCTGCATATGCTGCGGATGATGGCGCCGGAGGCCTGGGAGAAGCGCGACGACCTCAGCCCGGCGACGCGCGCGTTCTACCAGGCGCACGCCCCGCTGATGGAGCCGTGGGACGGCCCCGCCGCGCTGGTCTACACCGATGGGCGGGTGGTCGGCGCCGCGCTGGATCGCAACGGCCTGCGCCCGCTGCGCTACGTCCGCACCGACGATCTGCTGATGGTCGCCTCTGAGGTGGGGCCGCTGACGTTCGAGAGCGCGCGGGTCGTTGAGAAGGGGCGTCTGGGGCCGGGCGCGATGCTGGCGCTCGATATGGAGCGCGGTGTGATCCTGCGCGACAGCGAGATCACCGAACGACTGAGCGCGCGGCGACCCTACAAGGCGTGGGCGCAGCGGCATATCATCCCCTTGGAGCCACCGCGCGCCCGCCGTGGCGGCGATGGGCCGAACGGCCCCGCCGTCCCCGATGCGCGCGACCTGCTGCGCCAGCACACGCTGTTTGGCTACAGCCATGAGGACGTGGAGCTGATCCTGCGCCCGATGGCGGGCGATGGGCAGGAGGCGATCTGGAGCATGGGCGACGACACGCCGCTCTCGATCCTCTCGCAGCAGCCGCGCCCGCTGGCGGCGTACTTCAAGCAGCGGTTCGCTCAGGTAACAAATCCGCCGATCGATCCCTTGCGTGAGCAGGTGGTGATGTCGCTGACGACCTACCTTGGCCCGCGCCCGTCACCCTTCGCCGACGCCGAACCCAGCGGGCGCGTCTTGCGGCTACCTTCGCCCGTGCTGGACGAGGAGACGCTCGACGCGACCCTCGCGCTGGCCCGCCAGCAACGCCTCAAGGTGGCGCGGCTGACGACTGGGTATGCGCCGCCCATCATCGTCGCGGCGGACGGCGCGGCGGACGGTGACGCCACGGCGGGCGAGGATGGCGACGCGCTGGGTCGGGCGATTGGCGCGCTGGAAGGGCGAGCGGTCGCCGCCGTGATCACCGGCGCCAGCATCCTCGTGCTCTCGGATCGCGACTTGGCGGCGGGCGAGGCGCCGCTGCCGACGCCGCTGGCGATCTCGGCGGTACATCATGCGCTGGCTCGCGCCCAACTGCGGCTGCGCGTCGGGCTGATCGTCGAGACCGGCGGCGCGTGGGACGCGCATCAGATGGCGCTGCTGATCGGCTACGGCGCCAACGCGGTCTGCCCCTATCTCGCGCTGGATACGGCGCGGTCGCTGGCGGGTGGGCGCGGCGCCGAAGAGGCGACGCCAGCCGAGGCGGCTGTGCGCTACCGCGCGGCCATCGAGAAGGGGCTGCTCAAGATCATGGCGCGGATGGGCCTCTCAGTGATCGAGAGCTACCTTGGCGCGCAGCTCTTCGAGTGCATCGGCGTCACCTCTGCGCTGATTGATCGCTACTTCCCCGGCACGCCGACCGCGCTGGGCGGCCTGACACTGGCCGATCTAGCGCGGCAGTTGCGCGAGCAGCGCGACACGGCGCAGCGCCTCGCCCAGCCGACGCCCGTCGCCGAGGGGGCGCCCGCGCGCATCGAGCAGCCACGCCTGGCCGACCGGGGCTACGTGCGATTCCGCCGCAACGGCGAGTACCATGCGACGAACCCGCAGGTGGTGCGGGCGTTGCAGCAGGCGGCGCAGAGTGGCGACCCCGCCGACTATGCGCGCTACACCAGCCTGGCGCAGAGCCGCCCGCCGACCGCGATCCGCGATCTGCTGGCGCTGCGCCCACAGACGGCGATCCCGCTGGATGAGGTGGAGTCGGCGGAGAGCATCGCGCGGCGCTTCGTCAGCACGGCGATGTCGCTGGGTTCGCTCAGCCCGGAGGCGCACCAGACGCTGACGCTGGGGGCGAATGCGTTGGGCGCACGCAGCAACACTGGCGAGGGCGGCGAAGACCCGGCCTGGTTCACTGGCGAGCGCGATGGCGTCTCCACCAATAGCCGCATCAAGCAGATCGCGTCGGGGCGCTTCGGCGTCACCACGGCGTATCTGGCCCACGCCGACGAGATCGAGATCAAGATGGCGCAAGGCTCCAAGCCGGGTGAGGGGGGCCAGTTGCCCGCGCGCAAAGTGACGCCGTTTATTGCGCGGTTACGCCATACCGCGCCGGGCGTTCCGCTGATCTCGCCACCACCACACCATGACATCTATAGCATCGAGGACATCGCCCAGTTGATCTTTGATCTGCGCCAGGTGAACCCGCGCGCCGCCGTCGGGGTCAAGCTGGTGGCGTCGCGCGGGGTGGGCGCGGTGGCGGCGGGCGTCGCCAAGGCCCACGCCGACTACATCCTGATCAGCGGCCATGATGGCGGCACCGGCGCCTCGCCACTTAGCTCAATCAAGCATGTCGGCGCCCCCTGGGAGCTGGGGCTAGCGGAGGCGCAGCAAACCCTGCGCATCAATGGCCTGCGCGGGCGCGTGCGGCTGCGCACGGATGGTGGCCTGAAGACCGGGCGCGACGTGATCGTGGCAGCGCTGCTGGGCGCCGATGAGTTCGGCTTCGGCACGGCGGCGTTGATCTCGATTGGCTGCGACATGGCGCGCCAGTGTCACCTGGATACCTGCCCCGCCGGGATCGCCACCCAGCGCGAAGACCTGCGCCGCAAGTTCAGCGGGCGCCCAGAGCATGTGGTCGCCTTCTTGCGCTTCGTCGCGGAGGAGGTTCGCACGTACCTCGCCGCGCTGGGGGCGCGCACGCTCGATGAGATCATCGGGCGCGCCGATCTGCTGACCGTCGCGCCGCTGCCCGCCGACGCCGATACGCGACGCGGCGCGCTCGATCTAACGCCGCTGCTGGCGCCCGGCGATCCCGCGACGCCACGACGCTACACGCCCAAGGCGCCGAAAGCGGCCACCATTGCTGCGCTGGCTGTGGAACCTGCGGACGACGGCCCGCAGACGCCAGAGGAGAAGCTGCTAGACGACGCGGCCCCACTGCTGGCACGCGGTTACGGCCTGCTGCTGCACGAGCCGATCCACAATCGGGATCGCGCGGTGGGCGCGCGGCTGGCTGGCGAGATTGCCCGCCGTTATGGCGACAGCGGACTGCCCAGCGGCGTAGTGACGTATCAGATGGTCGGTAGCGCGGGCCAGAGCCTGGGCGCGTTCTGCGTGCCTGGGCTGCGCCTGCATGTGCGCGGCGACGCCAACGACTACGTGGGCAAGGGGATGACGGGCGGCGAGATTGTGTTGGCTCCGCCGACGCAGAGCGCCTTCGTCGCGCACGAGCAGGTGATCCTGGGCAACACGACACTGTATGGCGCGACCGGCGGACTGCTGCTGGCCTGCGGGCAGGCGGGCGAACGCTTTGCCGTGCGCAACAGCGGCGCGGTGGCGGTGGTGGAGGGCATGGGCGCCCACGGCTGCGAGTATATGACAGGCGGCGTGGTGGTGGCGCTGGGCGGCGTCGGCCCCAACTTCGGCGCGGGCATGTCGGGCGGCGTGGCTTACATCTATGATGAGGATGACAGCTTCAGCGGGCAGGTCAATGGCGAGATGGTCGCGGTGGCCCGCTTGGGTGACGACGCCGAGCGTGACGATCTGGCGCTGCTGCTACGCTACTACGTGGAGGCGACCGGCAGCGAGCGGGCGCGCGGCCTGCTGGCGTCGTGGCCACTAATGGCGCGCCGCATCTGGCGCGTGACCCCGACGGTCGGCGAACCCAACGCTCGCCCGCTAGAATCGCTGATCGCGCGGCTCGATCTAGTGGTGGCTCAGGGGGCGGCCCGCGCAGCAGCAGGATAGGTTCCCCGACTCCGATGATCGTTGAGCAAGAGTGTCCACGAAAGGAGCGGCTGCGCAGGCGACTCTCGGCCACCGCCCAGAGTCGCCTGCGCAGCGAGTTGACGATGAATCAAACTGGTAGTGGCGAGCTTCTCATCGAACGGCGAGGCGTGGTACTGTGGGTTCTATTCAACCGACCGCAGCAGCGCAATGCCCTGACCTGGGCCATGTATGACGGACTCCTCGCTGCCTGTGAAGAAGTGAACGCAGATCGCGCCATTCGGGCGATGGCGCTGGCTGGAACTGATCATACCTTCGCGGCAGGCACAGATATTACGCAATTCCGGGCCTTCAAAACCGAACAAGACGCTCAGGAGTATGAGGCGCATGGCAACCAGGTGATGAGCGCACTAGAATCCGTGCGGGTTCCGGTGATTGCCGCCCTTGAAGGAGCCTGCACTGGCGCCGGCGCGGTGATCGCAAGTTCCTGCGATCTGCGAATCGCCGCGCCTTCGGTTCGCTTCGGTGTCCCCATCGCACGCACCTTAGGCAACTGTCTCTCCCACGTGAATTATGCGCGCTTGGTGGCGCTCATCGGGTTTTCCCGCACAAAAGAGTTGCTTATGACGGGACGTCTCCTCAGCGCAGAGGAACTGCGCGCGACCGGGTGTCTCGCCGATGTGGTCGCCGAGGAGCAGCTCTTCGACCGCGCCCAATCGCTCGCCGAGACGCTGGCGGCCAATGCCCCGCTTACACTTCAGGCGACTAAGCAGGCGATGATGAGGGTCAGAAACCGCCTCTTCCCTGTCGAGGATGATGCGGATATCATTCGCATGTGTTATATGTCCCAGGACTTTCAAGAGGGAAGAGAATCGTTTCTGGCCAAACGGAAACCGACATGGAAAGGCGAGTGAGTGGCCCACTGAGTAGGCAGCATGTCACTTCACGAAATAGTAGCCCATCCCCGGTTCGGTGCGGATGTGCTGAGGCCGGGAGGGATCGCGTTCGACTTTGTGGCGAACCCGTCCAATATAGACGCGCAGATATTCGGCGTCGCGACAGTGGTTGGGGCCCCAGACCCCCGTCAGTAGCATTCCATGGGGATATACCCTGCCCGGATGGAGCGCCAGTTCCTGCAAAATACGGAACTCCGTTGGTGTGAGCTTGACAAGCTCGCCCTCGCGCCACACCTGGTGTTGCTCGAAATCAATCTCGATATCCCCAAAGCGCAAGGTTCCTGTGGAGCGCGGCAAATCAGACCAATCGGCGCGGCGTAACACCGCCTGAACACGGGCAATCAGCTCCCCTACCCCGAATGGTTTCGTCAGATAATCATCGGCTCCCAAGCGCAACGCAGCGACTTTGTCCGATTCTTCGCCCAGAGCGGTCAAAATGATGATGGGAACCGTGCTGGCGCGTCTCAGGCGACGGCAGACTTCAAGCCCATCCAGCTTGGGCAGCATGATGTCAAGGATCACAGCGGCAAACGTTGTGCGGTCGAAGGCCGCCAACGCTTCCGCGCCATCCGTAGCCAATACCACCGTGAACTCATGCTTTTCCAGGGAGTGTTCTATGAAGTCGAGGATGCTTGGTTCATCATCAACGACGAGTATGCATTTGTTCTGAGGCATGTTGTCACGCTCCTTTGTGGGCCTGAGCCAACACACTATCCGTCAACTGACTGAGGAGTTCGCGCTTGAAGGAGAGCGGGCGGGAACCATAGATGAAAGACGGCGCCTCGTGTTCCATCTGTCCTGTTTGACGCCCAGATTCGCCCCTGGTGAGCTTCGACAAAGCCCCGACAGATCGCTAAACCAAGGCCAACACTATTCCGATTTCGCTCGTCACGTTCCTCAATTCGATAGAAGCGATCAAAGATACGTTCGATGAGGCGCTCAGGAATGCCCGGCCCATTGTCGGTAATCGTCACAGTGAGTCCAGGCGCGTGGGATGTGGTTTGTTCCTCGCAGGTGGCGGTAATCTCCACCAGGAGATCAGGATCGCCGTAGCGACGCGCGTTCTCCAGGATGTTGCGTAGTACCACGACCAGGCGTCGCCGATCGACATTGAGCAGCGGCAATCCCTCAGGAAGCCTCGCTTGGACACGGTGGTGATCCTCGGGCGCAAACGTCAGAGCGATCGCCTCCTCTACCAGGACATTGAACAGGTACAGTTCGGGGTAGAGTTTGAGCGTACCGGCCTCCACCTGTGACATATCCAAGAGATTCGTTACCAGATCAGCCAGACGATTACTCTCGTCAACAATCCGACCAAGACTGTGCCGATGCCAGTTGAGATCAATTTCGCTCTCTGTTTCATCAAGCAGGCTGGTGGCATATCCCTTGATGGAAGTCAGCGGCGTCCGCAACTCATGGGAAACAATCGCCAACAGGTTCCGCTTGATGCGCTCTGCGTCGCGTTCGACCGTGATGTCTTGAAATATCTTGCCCTGTCCGAGCAGCCGACCTTTCGTATCGCGCACATGGAAGAGGCGCACACGGATGTCGCGTTGCACTGGAACGAACTGACCATGAATCCGATAAATGCCACGCAACTGAAACTCCATACTCACGGGATCGTGGCTGCCCGCAACTGGCTCGAACACCTCAGCATACAGTCTGGGGTTCGCCAGCATCGCCAGCAACCGTTCGCGCAAACGGCCAGAGTGAAGCGTGGGAGCGCGCAGTTCCTGCTGCGGAATGCCGACGGTGCGACTGAAGACATGATTGGCGTACACGATCTGCCCTGAGGAGTCCTGTAGCACGACCGCTTCATGCATGCTCCGCAGGATGGCTTCCAAGGTGTGGAATTGCGTCTGAATGGTCTCATCCGTTTTCTGCAAGTGCAAGCGAACCTGTCGCTCCATCACCAGGAAGGCGGCGACCAACTTTCCAATCTCGTCCGTGCGGCGCTGATCATGCTCCAGGAGCGAAGCCGACATGCCTTGGCCTAGCCCCTCTGGCTGGATCAGCGAGACGGCGCTGGCCAGTCGGGTGAGTGGCGCGATCAGTCGCCACCGCATCATGAACCAGAAGAAGGTCGCGCCGGTGATCACCAGCAGCAGCGCGACAATGAGTCCACGTTCGAACTCGGTGACGATAGCGAAGGTAACATTTGCTGGTCGTTGCACCACGACGGACCAGTTCGCTTCAGGGATCGGCGCCAAACTATAGAGCCAGTTCTGGCTCTGCTGGCGCACAGTGAGGCTGCCAGTCTCATTCCCCTGCGCGAACGTGGCGACCCCAGACGGGAGATTGGGCAGGTATTGTGAGGTCGGATCTGTCTTGGTCGTGGCGACTGCTTGGCCCTGGTGATCGATGATCCAGAGGCCCACCTCGCTGGTGGGGGAGAGTTGCCGCTGAATGGCCTGCAAGTGAAGGTTGAAGACATCCAGCGAGACGTCAATCGCCATGACGCCCACCAACTGCCCCGATTGATTCCTCATCGTCGTGGCTACCGTGAAGACGCTGGTCAGCGTCGTCGCGCTGATCCGCCGGGATGAGACAAACGGCGCGCTGTTGTGGATCGCCCCAAGGAAGTAGTCGGTATGCCCGAAGTCGTGACCAATTGTGATCTGATTGCTGGGATAATCAAAGATGCCTTTGCCTGTTGGGTCAAGAATGGTATAGAGGCTGATATCTGGATAGGCGCCAAAGGCGGACGAAAAGAGCGCATTGAGTTGCCTGGGGTCGAGACTGATCGCGGCCTGGCTGGTGGCCAACTCCTGATCCAGCTCAGACGCCGATTGCACATACGCGCCGACCTCCAGCGCAACCGCTTGCGACAGCCCCTGATCGGATTGAAACGCATTCTGCTCAAGGGTATTGCGCTGAAACACATACAGTCCCGTCCCGCCTAAGAGCACTGGGACGACAAAGAGGAGATAGAGACTGAGCAGTTGTAGGCTGACCTTTTGCCGAACAATATTGCGCATACGACGATGCCTCCTTTCCCCCCAGCATAACTCACTGTACGTCTAGCATACACCCCATGCTCGTTCGTTATGCGCCTTGTTATGTCACATGGCGCACTTGTCAAGTATACTTCTCACACACTCATCACGCGAGTACGAGCAACAGTATCCAGATCGATGGTGATCTCCCCGGCCAGAGAGGGTTTTTCAGTATGGTGACGGTAGTAGACCATGTTCCTCAGCGCCGACCACGCCCCAAGAGTAACGTTACTCCCCTGGCTACGAAGAATACCTGGGAGAAGCAGCGCCATGCATGAACTCTTCGTCACCTTAGGCTTCGGCATCGTGTCAGCCGCTATTCTTTCGCTCTCGGCGGTCGCGTTCACGCTTGAGTACGCCGTCACCAATGTCGCCAACTTGTCGCATGGTGAGATTTTGACCGTCGGGGCGTATGCGGCCTATGTCGTCCATGGGGCGACTGGCAATACCCTGCTTTCCGCGCTCGCCGCCGCTGGCGCTGGCGGGTTACTTGCCCTGGGGATGCAGACCCTGTTTATCGATCGTTTTGTGCGTAGTCGCGCCGGATCCATGGCGACCTTTATCGCCACGCTTGGCATGGCGTTCATCCTTCAGAATATCCTGGTGATCATCTTTGGCGCGGCAAATGTCGCATATACGATCCCGCAGAGCGCCCCCATGCAGGTCGGGCCATTCCTATGGACCTCTACGGAGATTCAGATCATCCTCTCCGCGCTGGCGATTACGGCGGCGCTCTTCGTGATTATCACCTACACGAAGTTTGGCAAAGCGCTCCGCGCCGTCTTCCAGAACCGGGAATTGGCGCGCGTCTCTGGCATCAATTCGCAGTTCGTGGCGGCGGCGACCTGGTTCCTGGCCGGATTAGTCGCGGGCTACGCGGGCTTCGTCCTGGCCGAGAGTGTGGGAACCTTTACCCCGTTTTTCGGCTTCAGCTTCTTCCTCATCACACTAACGGCTACCGTCGCTGGTGGGCTAGGCAAGCCATTTGCCACGATGGCCGGCGCGGTCATCGTCGGTTTGGCGCTGGTCTTCAGCGCCGACTATATCAGTTCCAGCTACAACCTCGCATTCGCCTTTGCGATTCTGACGGTCGTCGTCCTGGTACGGCCTCGTGGCCTCTTCACCAAGCCAGGGAGGAGCATGTTCGAATGATCTCTCAATTTTGGGTGGATTATCTCCTCTCCGTGCTGACTGAAGGCGCGATCTTCGGGATCGCAGCCCTGGGACTCAACGTCATCTGGGGGTGGGCGGGTGACTTCGATCTGGCCTACTATGGCTATGTGGCCCTGGGGGCCTACATGACCATTGTCATCAGGGTTGGCCAGCCGATTCCCCCCGCCGAGTTCATCCTGGGGCTTCAGTTGCCCTATCCGGTGGCGATGGTTGGCGCGGTCGCCTCCTCCGCCCTGCTGGGGCTGGTGATTGGCTTGATTGCGTTACGCAATCTCAGGGGCATTTACTTTTCCATTGTGGCGTTGGGAGCCGTGTATGTCTTGTACGTCGTCACCAGCCAGTATGTGCCGCTCTTCGACGGGTACAACGGCGTCTTCGGTCTGTTCGATCCGATGGGCGCCACCTTCAATGTCTCCTTCACCGACTATCCGTACTTTTTCCTGGCCTTCTGCCTGATCGTGATCACGCTCGTGTTTCTTTTCATGGGGCGCGTCTCCGCGAGCCGCTTTGGCCTCGTCCTGCGTTCCCTTCGCGAAGATGAACGCGCCGCCGCCGCCTTTGGCCGGAACATCTACGCGCTGAAGTTGAGGGCGTATGTGCTCGGCGCTGCGGTTGGTGGCCTGGCCGGTAGTCTGCTGGCGGGGTATCTCACGGCGTTTAACCCCTCAGCCTGGGGGCCGCTCGAAGTTATTGTGCTCTATTCTGCCGTCCTGGTGGGGGGCAAGGGCAACATTCGCGGCGTCCTGCTGGGCGTGGTCGTGATCTTCATGGTGGTACAGGAGTCAACACGCTTCCTCCCGGATGTGCCGGGACACCCGAACGTCGTACCATCTCTGCGGCTGATCGCGGTTGGGCTGGTGCTGGTGCTGTTTCTCTATTTCCGGCCCCAGGGGATTATCCCGGAACGCCGATTCCACTACCACCTACCGCGCCTGCCCGCCGGTTCCGGCGTGGCTATCCAAACTGCGGCGGTCGCGCCGTCGCCTGGCGGGGCGGGGGCGGCGGCTGCGGGGGGGGCAACCCCGTCGGCGGCAGTGGCGACCACGACCACGACCACGACCGGGAATACTACGCCTGAGCCGCCCGCAGCCGCCCGCGACATTCTCGTCGTCGATCGCATCAGCAAGCGTTTCGGCGGGTTGGCCGCAGTGGACAACTGCTCCTTCCGTGTGCCGCAGGGTCAGGTGACTGGGCTGATCGGCCCCAATGGCGCTGGCAAGAGCACGGCTATCGACCTCATATCGGGATTCAAGCTGCCCGATGGTGGCTCCGTGACCTTCGACGGCGTTGACATCACCGGACGGCCTCCGCACCGGATTGCGCGCCGTGGCCTGATCCGCACCTTTCAGACC
>VFSW01006138.1_pt1 | contig 17705 bp, 21 predicted proteins | sample 5358111 | NCBI WGS metagenome assembly VFSW01 (sample SAMN11554181, study PRJNA540505) | mine drainage metagenome | isolation source: sediment from site ElyBrook_90M | place: USA: Ely Copper Mine, Vershire, VT | collected 2017
CGGCCGTTCGGCTGGTATTGTTTGCTCTTCGGAGCCTTCTGTTTCACTCTCGCCCTATTTGGAGTCATTCGATAATATGAAAGCTCTCGCTCTTCTTTTGTGCCTCGTTTTTGTTGTGCTAGCGGTGCTTACGGCAACCGGCGTGACGTCGTTTGCACCGGCCATCGGCCTTAACGGCCACGCGCATGTCAAACATACGATTTTGTATGGCGTGTTAGCGGTGTTAAGTCTGGTGTGGTATCGCTTCCAGGGAAACCAGGCGCGCTAACGCGTTAACGTTTCGCGACGAGATAGATTTCGTCGGGCCCGAAGTGGCGAATATCGACATTCTTGCGCGCATTTCGCAACGCGGGTTCAACATCGAGGAGGCGTTCTTGCGTGGTCTGGACCACGACGAGCGGGAATGCTTCGGCTGCATTCATCACCGATGCTAACGCATGGGTATACGCATGCTCGTCGGATGCACGCGGCCCGAACAGCGAATTGCGATAGGCGTGCTCGAGCGTGAGATACGGATTGCCGTGCCACCAGGCTTCCCACATCCAAATGCGCGCATCGGCGCTGCGTAACGTATTGCGCGCCGGCGGCGCAAAGTAGACGGCGTCGGCCGCTCGCGCGGTGAGCGTCGCAAGGACGGCGGCCTGCCGAACGGTGTTGTGTTGCAAATTGGACATCACCCACGCCTCGGTTTCGCGAATGTACGACCACGCGAGTTCGCTTGGAGCAATATCCGGCATATCGTCCGGAAAGCGCGTCTTAAACAGCCAATAGCAGAAGACGCGCCAGAGTCCTAAAATGGCGAGGCCCGTTTGCCCGTCGCTACGCAAGTTGCGCACATTATCGAACCAAACGCCGAGATACACGCACTGTTCTTCCGTGAAAAAGACGCCTTCCCACGCTTTGAATGCATCGACGGAATAAATTCTCCCCGGAAGCATTTCGACGATCTCGGCAACCTCGCTATCGCGCAGGACGGTCATATCGTTGACGATGATCCCTTCGCCGACGCGCACGAACCATTCCAGTAAGTCGCCGCCGTGAACGGCAATGCCATGGCGTTTGAGATAGTTGAGATGCGTCGGCAAGCCCATGCACGGATCGACCACGCTGCGGACATCATGTTCGCGCAGAATTTCATGGAGGCGTGAGGGAGAGATGCGCCGCGTGCGTTCGCCGAGTTCGATCATGAGAGACTCCCTGCGACGCGAATGAGTGCGCGGACGATATCGGGATCGAATTGCGTCCCCGACGCATCGTCGAGACGGTGTGTTGCCAGCAAATCGGGGCTATTGGATGCCGCCGCCGTGCGGTTCCGGAGCAAGGCATCAAAGGCGATCGAGACGGCGAGAATCTGCGAGAGTGCCGGAATCGCATCGCGACCGAGGCCGCGAGGTTTGCCAGTTCCGTCGAACCATTCGGCGCGCGCACGCAAAATTGGCGTGAGGTGAGCGAGCGCTCGGAAACGCTCAACGAGTTGGGCGGCGAGTGTCGCGTTGCGAGATCGTTCTTCGATGCCGAGGCGAGCGAGCGGATCGTAGAGCGACTCTTCGACGTCGCGGGCGGCAAGTTCGCCCGAACCGTAGGTCGCGCAGGCCAATTCGAGTGTCGCTCGTCCCTGTTCGTCGATGCCCATCTCCGTAGCGACGCGTTCGGCGATCATTGCGACGCGCCGCCACCGGCCGCGTACGCCATTGTGCTCATCGATGCGATCGGCAATATCCCGCAGGATCGAGTCCGGGACGCACTTGCGTGCGTAGAGCGGGGGATTTGGGGAGAGAAGCGGCGCCCGCTTTCCTGCGAGACGGCCGTTAGCGCTTCTTCGGGCTGCTCGATGCGCGCAAAACAATCGGCGAGGGCGAGGATTTGCGCTCCGCGCGGAATGGTAGTCCAGCGGAGTTGGTCGGGCGATCCGGTTCCGTCCCAACGTTCGTCTTGCCAGCGGATGAGATCGGCGCAGTTCGTCGGCAACGCCCCAATATGTTCGGCGATCCGGGCACCTTGGGCCGGAATGTCCCAGCGTTCCATCCGGGCGAGTCGCGGCGGAAGGCCCTCGCCCTTTCGGCAAGCATCGTTGCCCAGAGCCCCTATGGCATGCAACTGGGCCGCAAAAAAGATGGCATCGACCTCGGGTTGCTCGGCCTCCAGGGCGCGCGCAAGTGAAGCTGCGGCCTGCGCTTTACGCGTGGACAGCCCTGCGGGATCGCCGTTCGCGAGATCGCCAATTGCCCCAAACCAAGCCAGCAAGTCGGCTAGACGTGCTGCAGCGGCCCGGGGATCGGCGTCGGTCTCCTGGAATAGCGCCATTGCTACTGCGAATTATTCATGGACAGCAAGAAACCCTCACACATAGCCGATGATGGTTCGTTGACGATGGTCGACGTGACCGAGAAACCCGTCACGCAACGCTCCGCCCGAGCGCGTGCGCGTCTTCGCTTTGCACCCGCGGCCGCAGATGCCCTACGTATGGCAACGCTGCACAAGGGGGATGCCTTCGTCGCCGCTCAATTGGCCGGGATCATGGCCGCTAAACGCACTGCCGATCTGATTCCGCTTGCGCATCCACTCGCGCTTTCGCACGTTGATGTCGTTTTCGCTTGGGAGGGTGATATGCTGCTTATTGATGCGACGGCAACGACGGCGGCCCAAACGGGCGTCGAAATGGAAGCGATGACTGCAGCATCGATTGCGGCACTGACCATCTACGACATGGCGAAAGCCTTGGATAAGGGTATCGTCATCGAAAGGATTCGTTTGATGGAGAAACGCGGCGGAAAATCCGGCCATTGGATTGCTACGGAATGAGTCATCGCTTTCGCGTTGCGCTGATTGTTCTCTCCGATCGTGCCGCTCGCGGCGATCGTGCTGATGCATGTCTGCCGGTCATGCGCGAGGCCCTTGGCGAAATTTACGATGTCGTACGCGCCATCGTGATGGAGGACGATCCCTCCGCATTGCAAGCCGAACTCATCGATCTGTGCGATACGCATGGTGCCGATCTCGTCGTCACGAGCGGTGGTACGGGATTGGCCCCGCGCGATCGCACGCCGCAAGCAACCGCAGCGATTCTCGATTATGAAGTGCCGGGCATTTCCGAGGCAATTCGTGCCGAGTCGATGCGTATCGTTCGTAGTGCGATGCTTTCCCGCGGTATCGCCGGCGTTCGTCATCGGACGTTGATTATCAACCTTCCCGGAAGCCCGAAAGCCGTCGCGGAATCGATCGAAATCATCGCCTCGATTTTGCCGCATGCGTTGGAATTACTCGCTGGAGATGTCCTCGACGGATGACGCAGATCCTGACGTATCCGGACGCCGAGCGCTATCTGCTTTCGACGATCAATGAACATGTCTCGCGTTCGCAACCCTATCGTCTTGAACGGATGGTTGGATTCTTAGCCGAGCTCGGCGATCCGCAGCGACGCTATCCCACCATTCATGTTGGCGGGACAAGCGGAAAGGGCTCGACGTGTACGTTGCTCGCAAACGTGCTGCGAGCAGCCGGACATCGGACCGGATTACACGTAAAACCGCATTTGCAATCGATGACCGAACGCGCGTGTATTGATGGCGTGGATATCTCCGAAGATGATTTCGCGGCGACGCTCGCATCGATGATGCCGGCGATCGAGCGTGCGGCGGCTCGCGGCGAGCGTCCATCGTATTATGAAACGTTACTCGCCTTGGCATTTCGCTATTTCGCCGACCGGAAGGTTGATATCGCCGTCATCGAGGTGGGTCTCGGCGGACGTTTAGACGGAACGAACGTGTTGACACCACTCGTGACCGCGATTACGTCGATCGGTTACGATCATACCGAGGTGCTGGGCGATACGTTAGAGCTCATCGCAGCTGAGAAGGCCGGTATTGCCAAGCCCGGCGTTCCGATGGTTGCTAATATCGCCGATGAAGCCGCTCGCCGTGTCGTCCTGCAAACGTGTGCGACGATCGGTGCTCCATATATTGATGTGCGCAATGAACGACCGTCGCCGTATGTCCAAGAGATTCATCTCGACGGAGCATTTCAGCGCGAAAATGCAAAAACTGCCATAGCCGTCCTTTCGGCCCTCCCCGCGGCATTTTCGCCGAGTGGCGAAGCGATTGCACGAGGATTTGCAACGACGCGGATCGCAGGCCGAATGGAACGCGTCGCTACGCTTCCGATGACGATTCTTGATATCGCGCACAACGAGCAAAAAGCTCGAGCGTTAGCGGCGGCAGTTCGTGAGATCGGCGCTCCAAAAATTCGCGTGGTTCTCTCGATTGCCGAATCGAAGGATGCAGGCGAGATTGTTGCCGCACTGTGCGAGGTGGCAGATGATTTTTTTTGCACGGCATTTCATCCGCAACCCGGGCGAGCCCCGCTTTCGCCGGACCTTTTGGCAGGCTATGTACGTGCACGCGGTGGCAATGCCGTAGTCATCGAGGATCCGCTGCAAGCGCTTGCAACGGCGCGTCAGTGCAGCGGTATCGACGATCTTGTTCTCGTGACCGGATCGACGCTGCTGGTGGCGACGTTGCGGAACGCGGTTCGCGAAAGTGAGCACGCTCGCTCATGCTAGCTTGGGGATCAAAAACGTTTGTCATGGGCATCGTTAACGTCACTCCCGATTCGTTTTCCGGAGATGGCCGCATCGCCATCGATTCCGCCGTCGAGCATGCCGTTGCGCAACATGCCCTCGGCGCAGATATTTTGGATATCGGCGGAGAGTCGACGCGCCCGGGCTCACAACCGATTAGCGCCGAGGTGGAATGTGCGCGTATTCTTCCCGTGATTCGTGCCGTTCATGAGCGATTGCCCCATGCACGGATTTCGGTCGACACGTACAAACCGGAGGTTGCGCTTGAGGCCTGCAAGGCCGGCGCTTCGATGGTGAATTCGGTTTGGGGCGCACCCGACGCATTACTGGAAATCGTACGAGCGATGCATGCCGGTATCGTCATCATGCATAATCGGTCGCGCCCGTTGGACGGAGCAAACGCCGTCGACGACGTGATCGATTTTCTCCGTGAAGCGTCCGATCGTGCCCTTCGTTGCGGGATACCGCGGAAAGATATCGTTTTGGATCCGGGCATTGGCTTCGGCAAGACCCCCGATCAAAATATTTCCGTACTCGCGCATTTGGCGCAGATCGTCGATCTTGCGTTTCCGACGCTCCTCGGCACATCGCGGAAATCGACGCTGGGCCTGCTAACGGGGCGTCGCGAGCCAAGCGAACGCGTCGCGGCGACGACGGCGACAACGGCGTTTGCGGTGATGGCCAAAATGGATATCGTGCGGGTTCACGATGTTGCAGCGGCATGCGATGCTGTCGCCATCGGTGATGCAATCGTTCGGGGATGGAGGCCACAGACATGGATCGCATCGCAGTAAACGGTATCAGCGCCATGGGGGCGCACGGCGCCGATCCGGGCGAACGCGAAACGCTGCAACCATTCGTCGTCGATATCGAACTGGCATGCGATCTGCGCGAGGCGGCATCTACGGACGCCCTGGAAGCGACGATCGATTACGCAACGCTTCACGCGAACATTGTTGAGATCGTCGAGCGACGATCGTATGTCTTGGTAGAGCGGCTGGCTGACGAAATTCTCGGCTACCTATTTCTTGACCCACGAGTTGCCTCGGCCTCGGTACGCGTGGGAAAACCCGAGAAGCTCGACGGTGCAACGCCGAGCGTCACGCTTTCGCGGGTGAATCCGCGTCATCGTCAGTAATGCCTGACTCGCATGTTGCTGTCATCGGTATTGGATCGAATCTCGATGATCCGCTGCAGCAAGTGCGTCGTGCAATTGCAGCGCTAGCAACCGTTGGGACCGTCGAAGCCAGCTCGCGTTTCTACCGGAGTCGACCGTGGGGGAATCCGGAACAACCGGATTTCATCAATGCCGTCGTTCGGATTCGCACCCACTTTGGGCCGCATGCACTTCTGGATGCTCTTAAAGCGTTGGAAGTGATACTTGGCCGTGTACCGAGTGAACGCTGGGGGCCGCGGTCGATCGATCTCGATATCTTGACGTACGACGCTCTCGAACTCGTCGACGCGGAACTGTGCCTTCCGCATCCACATCTTTTTAAGCGGGCATTCGCACTCGTACCGCTTGCCGAGATTGACGCGTCCTATGCCCAAGCCGTTGCCGCCCTTGATCCGGGTGAGCGCGATGGCCTGACGCTCGTCGAATCCTAAACTTGCGGTTTAATGCTATCGTAGACGCGTTGCGTGATGAACACGTCGAGGAGTAGCGGATCGATTTTTCCGCGTTGACTAAACTCTTTTTCGAGGATATCCAAGGCTCGTTCGACGGAAAGCCCTTTTTTATACGGACGGTCTCCGGCAGTGAGCGCGTCAAAGACATCGGCAATGGTCATCATACGAACTTGCGGGGCGATTTGATCCCCTGCGAGTTTGCGCGGGTAACCCGTGCCGTCGAGATGTTCGTGATGCCCGTAGGCAAGTTCGGCGACATTTTTCCACGGAGTGCGACCCCATGGGATCTCCCGCAGAAAATAGAGCGATTGCGTGACATGCTCTTGCATGCGCTCTCGTACGTCATCTGAGAGAGATACTCTAGGAATCGAGAGGAAATCGAGTTCACGCGCGGTGATCAGCGGTTGCTCGCCGTCGTCGCCGAGATACATGCGCTTCATCGCTTCGTGCATGGCCGAGTCGGCGGAGGCGTCGACAATAACCGGCTCGTTTGCCGCCACGATCTTTGCCAGTAATGCCTGGAGTTCGGCACGGGTCCGTGCATCCGGAGCTTGTTCGATTGCTAAGAGAAAACGTAGACGAATCGTGTCGAGGCGACCATCGGGAAGTTTTTTTGCCTTGGCAAAGATGTATTCGGGAACGGCGACCTTTCCGAAATCGTGGAGCAACGAGGCATAACGGAGTTCGCGAAGTTCGTCGTCGTTAAAATGCAGGTTGGCAAGCGGGCCGACGCCGATGTCGCTGATTGCCTTGGCTTGAGCGCCCGTGAGCGCGGCGACCCGTTCGGAGTGGCCCTGCGTTGCCCGATCGCGGCCTACAATCGCTTTTACCGATCCATGACCGAAGTTCTCGAAGAGCTCTTGCATCGATTCGACGAGTTGGGCATTGACGATTGATACGGCCGCTTGTGCGGCGAGCGCCGCGAGAACGCCTTCATCGTGATCATCGAAATTTTGCACGTTCGCTTCGACCATCGCCGCATCGCCAAGAACGATATGGAAACTGCGTTTGCGATTGATGAGCTGAATGGCGCCGACGATGCGCCCGTCCACCGATCGCATCGGCACGCAGAGCATGGACTTCGTGCGATAGCCCGTTGCATTATCATAGCTGCGGTTAAACGAATAGGGCGACGCTTCGGAGATCGAGTAGACATCGTCGATACGCAGCGTATCGCCCGTCGAGGCCACATAGCCGGCAATCGACTGCCCGGTGAGCGGAAGCAACGAGCCGAGAAAGACGCCTTCGTCGGTTGGACCGGTTTGCGTTACGGTAAAACGCAGCATTTTTGCGCCATCGGACTCTTCGAGCACGTAGAGACTTCCGGCATCGGCATCGGTGAGTTCGCGCGCTTTGCGTACGATGAGTTGCTCCAAGCGCGTAATATCGCGTTCCGACGAGAGCGCTTGCGCGATCCCGAGGAGTTCCGTGCCCTCATGCGATGCGCGTTCGAGGGCGCGATTCGTTGCCGCAGCAACGGCACCACGAATCGCTGCCGAGATTTCGGCACGGTTGACCGGTGGGCGAAGAATCGAAACGACGTTCGGATCGGAACTGATCCAGGCTTCATTCGGATCGTGCAGGGGCAAGACGACGATTGCCGGCGAGGCGGTATGCCTCAGCGAGGATATTCCCCCGCGCTCGCGGAGCCGGGCGAAATCGACCTCAAAGGCGTCAAGCCCAGCCTTACCGACCATTTCGGGGATTTCCCCGAGATCGATGCCGTGGGGATAGAGAAACAGCGCTACCACTTTTCCATGGTTAGCGGCAGCTGGGGAGTAACCCCGCACGGGGGGAGCGAAAATGTGGGAATGTCCGAAACGCTGGTTGACCTTAGTCCGACCGTCGTGCGGGTCGGCGCCCTCATCGAGCTCTTCAATGCAAGCGGTCTGAGCCGCCTTGTCATCGAGCGTGCCGATGAGCGTGTCGAGATCGCTCGTCGCCCGAGATTCGAGAGTGTTCCCCTTGCCGAGCCGTTGCCCGCCGAGGAACCTCACCGGATCGATCGTCTGAGCGCCGACCTGGTGGGGATTGTTCGTCTCAGCCGCCCGACCCCGGTGCAGGGAGAGACGTTGGCAGGTGACCGCGAATTGGCCTACGTTGAAGCTCTGGGTATTCGAAACCCGGTTCGTAGTCGCGGGGCTGGGCGTATCGTTTCGATCCCCATCACCGATGGCCAGGTGGTCGATTATGGCCAGACACTGTTTGAAATTGATCGAGGATAGAGTATTTTCCGCAAAGTTTTAATTGCGAATCGCGGCGAGATCGCGGTACGCATCAATCGTGCCTGTCAAGAACTTGGCGTCTGTACCGTCGCGGTCTTCTCCGAAGCCGACCGCGATTCGTTACACGTGCGTCAAGCCGATGAGGCCCTCTGCGTCGGACCGGGACCGGTTTCGCGATCCTATCTCAACATCCCGAATATTATTTCGGCGGCGTTGGTGACGGGATGCGATGCGATTCATCCCGGCTATGGATTTCTTGCCGAGAATGCTCGCTTTGCGCAGATCTGTGCCGATCATGGGCTCACCTTTATCGGCCCTCAACCGTCGGTGATTTCGTCGATGGGCGATAAGGCGACGGCCAAACGCGTCATGCACGAGGCGGGCGTTGCCACGACGCCTGGAACCGGAATCCTCGATTCCGTCGATGAGGCGTTAGCGGCGGCAGAAAACGTCGGCTACCCGGTGCTGATCAAGGCCACAGCCGGCGGCGGCGGCAAGGGGATGCGCGAAGTGCGCTCGGCCGATGAAATGGAACGCGCATTTACCTCGGCGCGTTCGGAAGCGGAAGCCAGTTTTAAAGACGGGCGCGTGTATATGGAGAAGCTGATTCTCAACCCGCGTCACATCGAAGTACAGGTCCTCGCCGATACCTTCGGCTCTGTTGTTCATTTGGGCGAACGCGACTGCTCGGTGCAAAAACCGTCGCATCAGAAGCTGATCGAAGAGGCGCCTGCGCCACGTCTATCAACCGCTGCACGCGATGCCTTACATGAAATGGCCGTGAAAGCATGCCGCCACGTTGGGTATACCAATGCGGGGACGTTGGAATTCTTAGTTAGCGGCGATGACGTGTATTTCATGGAGATGAATACACGCATTCAAGTCGAGCATCCGGTCACGGAGATGATTTTCGGTATCGATCTCGTCAAAGAACAAATTCGCGTTGCCTCGGGTGAACCGCTCGGATTTACGCAGGCCGACATCCGCGTTCGCGGCCACGCGATCGAATGCCGGATTAATGCCGAGGACGCGGAGCATAATTTTGCACCGCAGGCTGGGACGTTGGAGACGGTCGTCTTGCCGGGCGGCCTTGGCATTCGTGTCGATACGCACGTGTACGGCGGCGCAACGATTCCGCCGTATTACGATTCGATGTTGGCCAAAATTATCGCCTTCGGCGATACGCGCGAGGCGGCAATTCTGCGCATGGAACGCGCCCTGCGCGAAACAACGATCACGGGCGTGAATACTACCATCCAGAAGTGTCTTGAAATTCTGGCGACGCGGGAATTCCGCGAAGGCCGCTACGATATCGGATTTCTTCCCGCTTTGCTTCTGAGCACTGCGGCCGCACACTAAGGAGTCGTTCCATGGCAGCACGCCGCTTAGGGCGCGAACAAGCCTTGCAAGCGCTCTACGGCATCGCCGTCGGAAAGCGCGAACCGAGCGCGGCCGTCGATGAGGTCATCAACGAAAAGGCCGCCACGGAGCACCGACTCTTTGTTGCCGATTTGGTGTATGGAACGTTGCGAAACGCCCAAGATTCGGACGCATTGCTTACGCCGCATCTCCAAGAATGGACGATCGATCGCTTAGCCGCGATCGACCGAATTATCTTGCAGATGGCCGCATTCGAAATCGTTCATGTACCGACGATGCCTCAGGCCGTGGTCATCAACGAAGCCGTTGAATTGGCAAAGCGCTTTTCTACGGATGATTCGGCTGGATTTATTAATGGTGTTTTAGGCTCGGTGGTGCGTGGACGGATATCGTCCTAAGCGGCGCAAGAAGCGGACCGCGTCGACTCGGCCGACGGGACGCTTTCCATGGCGGCGCATCGGGTATATTCTGCTCTTTTCCGTCTTGTTGGTCGTCGGATTTTTTGCCGGCCTGATTATTTCGTTCTCGCGAAACTTGCCCGATATCAGCCGCATGGCCGATTATCAGCCGGCGAGTGCGACGCGGATATATGCGCGCGATGGCTCCCTGCTCGCGAGCGTGTATACCAAGAATCGCGTCTGGGTGCCGATTTCACGCATTCCCAAGGTGATGCAAGAAGCCGTCGTTGCAAACGAAGATCATAATTTCTACACCCACCACGGAGTCGATCCGGTCGGGATCATTCGTGCGGCATTTGCGGATATGACGCACCAGCAATTTCAAGGTGCATCGACGATTACGCAACAGCTTGCGCGTAATTTGTTTCTCAACGATGAAATATCGATCAAACGCAAAATCGAAGAGGCGTTGCTTGCCATCGAGATCGAGCGCTATTATACCAAAGACGAAATTCTCGAACGCTACCTCAATTTGATTTATCTCGGAGCGGGGGCCTACGGCGTGGATGCCGCCGCGCACACGTATTTCGGTACGAGCGTCGATAAGCTCGATCTTGCGCAAGCGGCCACTTTGGCGGGCATTATCGCCGCCCCTTCGGATTACTCGCCATTCGTAAATCCTCGTTTGGCCCGCGATCGCCAACATCATGTTCTCGATCGTATGGTCGATAGCGGATACATTACCGTCGCTCAAGCGACGGCGGCAAAACATGCATCGATAGGCTTGACGAAATATCGTACGCCGGGCGTGATGGGATATCGCTCACCCTGGTTTACTACGTACGCCATCGCGCGACTCGAAACGCTCTTCGGTGCGCAGGCCGTTCGTGAAGGTGGATTGCAAGTCTACACGACGATGGATCCGGTGCTTGAACGCGAGGCGCAAAACGCCGTCGATTGGGGCGTCGCAGCGGCAAAGAGCGAGGGCATCGGCGCACACCAGGCTGCGCTCATTGCCATTCGTCCATCGACGGGTGAAATCGTTGCGATGATTGGGGGCACGACGTTTTCGCTCAACAATCAGTTTAATCGCGCCTGGCAAGCGTTGCGCCAACCCGGCTCATCGTTTAAGGCCTATGTTTACTCCGCCGCCATCGATTCGGGATACGAACCATCGACGCTCGTCGATGATGCGCCGATTAGCTATCCGATGGGCGACGGAACGAAATGGTCGCCGATGGATGACGATAATCGCTTCATGGGGATGATGACGTTGCGTCGCGCGCTTGCTCTCTCGCGCAATGTTGTGGCGGTGCGCGTTGCGGATCGCGTTGGACTCGATAAGATCATTGAATACGCACATCGCATGGGCGTGCGTGCGCAATTAGATGCCAATCTTTCGCTTGCACTTGGCTCGTCGGTCGTCAGCGTGCTGGATCAAGCCAGCGGCTATTCGACGCTGGCAAATGGCGGTATCCACAATACGCCCACGGCCGTTCGGATAGTGAAAGATTCTCTCGGGAATATCGTGCTCGATCATTCTATTCCGCGCTCCCGCGAAGCCCTGAGTGCGGGAACCGCGTACTTAATGACATCGATGTTAGAAGATGTCATCAACTATGGTACGGGCACCAATGCAAATATTGGGCGACCGGCGGCGGGCAAGACGGGCACGACGACGGATTTTCGCGACGCGTGGTTTGTCGGCTATACGCCGGATTTAGTGACGGCCGTTTGGCTTGGCAACGATGATTATTCGCGTATGAGCGAATCCTATGGCGGGAATATTCCGGCCCGCATTTGGGCGCGATTTATGCGTGCTGCGCTGGCGAAGACGCCGCCTCACCCGTTTATTATGCCATCGGGGCAAGTCGAAAAAACGTCGCGCTGTGGAACTCCTGGGACGCATCTGTATCTCAAGGGGAATGTTCCGATTTCGCCATGTGCGGTCGATACGGCAAAACCGATCGTGAATGCGGTGCTTGCATCTCCGTCGCCAACGTCGGCTGCAAGCGCAACTCCGATGCCGACCGATACACCGGCCACCTCGCCGCCTCTTACGCCCGAACCGTCGCCCGCACCAACAGCCGAGCCGACGCCGATTCCGCCGGTAGCAACGTTGCCGCCGCAAGCTGAGGCGAGTGCGCAGCCGAGTCCACCGTGATGGCGCCCGAGCCGAAAGAAATTATCGGTGTCACCGAATTCGCGAAGCGCCTTCGTGTGGTTTTCGATCAGCAGCTCAAGAAACTCCATAACATCGGGATCACGGGAGAACTCGTTTCCTATTCGGTTTCCGATCAAAACAATGTGAACTTTACGCTCAAGCAAGACGAGAATACGCTCAATGGTTTTGCATGGTCTGGCGATGCAAAGACATTTCCGAAGGTTGTCGTTGGGATGGTCGTTACGGCGATAGGCAATGTGACGATCTATCCGACGCGAAGCGCATATCAGATCGTGTGCTCGGAACTTCGCCCGAGTGACGAGCGCGGACGGTTAGCGCTCCACTACGCCAAACTCAAAGAATCTTACGCGGCCGATGGCCTATTCGACGTCACGCGCAAAATAGCACTGCCGAAATATCCGCTACGAGTGATCGTCGTTTCGTCGAGCCGAGGCAAGGGAACGGACGATTTTATCGATCAAATGCGCGAAGAAGCTCCGTTCGTTCGGGTGACGATCCGAGAGACGCAAGTGCAAGGACAGGGGGCGGAACTCTCGATTGCGCGGGCAATTGCGGCCGCCGACGCCCTCGCGCCGGATCTTATTGTGGTCTTGCGCGGCGGTGGGGCGTACGAAGAACTCTTTACGTTTAACCTCGACCCTGTAGTGCGCGCGATCGCTGCTGCGAAAACGCCGATCGTTACCTCGATTGGACACAATGCGGACCGACATCTCGCAGATGACGTCGCCGACGCGTATTTTGCGACGCCAACTGCTGCAATTAAAACGATCGTCGCCTCCTGGGTGGATGGCGTTCGTCGCATGCGAGAAGCTGGGCGACGTATCGAGAAAACCCTGCGCAACGACGTGCGTATGCGCGCGCAACTCTTGGATGGCATGCAAAGTAAGTTGCGCGGTGCATCGCGCTTCGGTCTCGATGTGCTCAAGGAGCGCCTGCAGGCGCGTTCCGTTCGCCTTGAACAGTGCAGCCCATCGACGCGTCTGCGCCAGCGCCGCGCTGCGTATGCGCAAATCATCGGTCGTTTAGGAGCCTGGCCGGCGCACGCGTTGGTTCGCTTCGATCGTGGTTTGCAATCGTCCGCGCAGCGGCTGCAAACCGCCAACGATGGTGTGGGATCGCAACGCCTCGTGCGCTACGATCGCTCTCGCGCACTCCTCACGTCGTTGGACCCAGCTGCGCCGTTAGCGCGAGGGTATGCCATCGTTGAAATTGACGGCCATCCAATCTTGCGTGCCGACGCGGTACAAACCGGCGATGCCGTTCGCGCGCGTCTCGCCCACGGGGCGCTCGGCCTCCGCGTCGAAGAGGTGCTCCCATGAGCGAAGCGCCTACCACGTTCGAAGCCAAACTTGCCCGCATCGAAGCCATCGTCAAAGAGCTTGAAAGCGGCCAACCCACGTTGGATCGCCAACTCGAACTCTATCGCGAAGGCAAAACGCTGGAACGCGAATGCGACGCGCTCCTCAAGAACGCTGAAAAAGAACTCGCCCGCGCCGCCGGCCAAAATGAGGATGCCAATGATCACAGAGCATGAACCGACATCCGAACAAGTCACTCGTAACACGAAATGGCTCCGATTTTATGGAATCGCGTATCTTGTTTTCGCCGTCGCTTTTTTCGTGTTAGGTATTCACTCGATTTTCACCGAAGCGAACGCTTGGTATGGCTATTTCGAGGTGCTCTCAGCCGTCCTTTGGTCATGGCTTGCGTGGCGGAATTTAACGCAAGCTTCTACCACCTAAAGGACATTCTTGTATAACCACCCTTGATAAAACTTTATCGCCTTACCGCTGAGGACTGGCCCCGATTTCGGGCGTTGCGATTGGAGGCGCTTGTCGAAGCCCCGTATGCCTTCGGATCAACGCTTGCGGATTGGCAGGGAGGCATCGCCGATACACCCCAACGTTGGCGCAAGCGCCTCATCGATGTTCCGCTGAACCTTATCGCCGATCTTCGCGGGACGGATGCCGGCATGGTGAGTGCAACGGAGCTTGATGCGAATGGCGCGACAACATTGATCTCAATGTGGGTCGCTCCATTTGCGAGAGGCAAAGGTATCGGTGATGTTCTCGTCGCGGCCGTCGTCGATTGGGCGAGGGCACAAAAGGCAGCCTGCGTTCTCCTCGACGTTATGGAAACGAACGTGCATGCAAAGCGGTTTTATGACAGGAATGGATTCGTCGATCTTGGGCTAGGGGAGTGCATAACGCCTGGCGATCCCCCTCAGCGAAGCATGCGTTTCCAATTAGGGATGTAATGGCGGTACTCGGCGTAATTGATCACTCGCGCTGATTGCCGTTCGCGTTGGGGCCGCCCAGCGAAGCAGCGACGGGATCCCTCGCGCATCGTTTGTTGCGTTAAGTGCGAGAACAACAAACACCAGCGAGACGAAAACGCCCGCACCCCATGCCAACGCGCGGCGCGTTCGTTTCGGGCGGGGTGCCGTGCTCCCGGTGATCATTCCAAGTAGCGTCGGCAATCCGGCGCGCAACACTTGGGTGAGATGAAGTGCGATAAACGCGATAAGCGAAACGGAAAGAATGATGTGAATCACGAGTGCGATGCGCTCGCCGCCGAATATCGCGAGCAACCATGGAGCTCGACGTCCCAACCATAGGCCGAGCCCGGTTGCGACCATCACCGCTCCGCCAAGCATGACGAGCGTATAGGTCAGCCGCTGGGCTCCATTGTACTCCTCGGGTTGCATTGCAGCTCGCGGCGAGGTGAGTTCTTTGATCGTTGCCGTCCATGCGTCGCGTAGAAAGTCGCGCTGTGGGATGATGCGCTTCCACGTACTTTTCGAAAGCGACATGACCGCATAAAACACGGCATTCGCCATAAAGAGAAACGCAATACCCAAATGCCAGGCACGCCCGATGAGGCGATGATTGGTAAGTTGGAGCGCATTCCAAATCACACTCGGGATCACGTGGGTGTACGCCGCGAAATGGCGATCCGCCACCAGCATCGCAAATCCGGTCCAGAGCATCGCGAGCAGAACAACAGCGTTGATCCAATGGGCGATGCGAACGTGCCGAGGTTGAACTTGATGTTCCATACTGACTACCTTACGTTTCGTTCCCTGTGGAAAGGATGAGCCTAGCGATTTTCTCATCTGCCTTTCAGGAGACAACGTTTTTTACCGGTAATCGTTCCCGATCGAGCGACGTGGAGATTTCACGTGCCTTAGCGAAGGTCTGGCGCAGAAAGGGAGGGCGATGGTACTTTCCATGAAAAGAACAACGACGAGCGCGCCTTCTATTGCGACGTCACTAACTTTTTCGGAACAATTTGATGAATCGAGATTTTAAGTATCTCTTGCTGTTTTCGCTTCTGAGTGTGGTAACTGCCATAATGCTTTGTCTTTCAATCGGATTACCAACGAGTGATATCGTGACCGAGCCCATCACCTTGAGCATGGTTTCTCGTAAGGTTCCCGAATCCGAGTTGGTCCTTTGGCTACGGGCTACCGGTTCCGAGTGGACATACGGAACGACATGGTCACCCGGGGAAGCGCTGAGTTCTTTTGGTGATGGTCAGAACAAAAATGATGTGAAGCCTGTCATTCAAGTTGCGTTCGAAAAGCGGATTTGGTTTTGTTATGAATCGGGTGACGTCATCACAGCAGCGTTTAATTCGTCGGGAAAACTTGTATCGTGGCGTAAAGAGCAGGGAGTGGATGGATGCTAAAGCTAGTTAATACGAATGCGCTCGATGAAGTTGCGTGGGCTTCGCCTTCGGGAACGTTTGCGAGTTTTGATACGAACATCTCCGAGGCGCTTGGGCGGAATCGGGATTCGCTACATCTGCACGAACGGCATCCGTTCGATGTTGAGATTTGCCGGATACCTTCGGGCAAGGCGATGTGCCCGTATCATTCGCATAGCGCGCAATGGGAGTTTTATCACGTGATTTCCGGTAGCGGGACCGTTCGCCACGAAGGCGGTACGACGGAAATCGTGGCCGGAGATGCGTTCCTCTTTACGCCCGGGCAGCCGCATCAGCTCATTGGCGGCGCATCCGAAGATCTCGTGGTCTACATCGTCGCCGATAATCCCCTAGGTGAATCATGTCATTATCCCGATAGCAACAAATGGGCGGTCGCTTCACCCGAACGACGCATCTTGCGGTCTGAAAACCTGGATTATTTCGACGGCGAAGAATAGGACCGCATGGCCCTTCGACGATTGGACGATTGCGTTGCGCAGCAACTTGGCGTGACGCGTTCGCACGCGCGCAGCCTGATCATGGAAGGGCGCGTTCGCGTCGACGGCGTGACAATGACCAAGGGCGGCCAACATGTGCGTCTCGGCGCAACCATTGACATTACCGCCCCTCGACGGTATGTGAGCCGTGGTGGAGAGAAACTGGCTGCGGCCTTGGCCGCCTTTGCGATCGATGCGACCGGCATGGTCGCCCTGGATGTTGGCGCCTCGACCGGCGGCTTTACCGATTGTTTGTTGCAACACGGGGCAGCCCGCGTCGTTGCGCTTGATGTCGGGTATGGACAACTTGATTGGTCGCTCCGCACGAATCCACGGGTGGAGGTGCGAGAGCGAACCAACGTCCGTTTGCTCCCGGTGGATGCGTTTCCCGATGGTTTTGATCTCATCGTGATCGATGCGTCGTTTATTTCGCTGCGAAGCGTCATTCCGAGTGTGATCCCCTTTTTGCGCGAGGCGGCGACGATCGTGGCGCTGATCAAACCGCAATTTGAAGCGGGACGAGATCGGCTGGGAAAGGGCGGAGTCGTGCGTGACCCCGAGGTGCATCGTATGGTCGTGCGCGAAGTGCGAGGTATGATCGCCGAGCTTGGACTGACCATGACCGCCCTGTGTGCCTCGCCTCTGCGCGGCCCGGCTGGAAACCGCGAATTTCTTGCGCGAATCCAGCGCACAGGTGTCTGTGTCGATGATGCAACGCTCGATGCCGCCATCGGAGTCGAGTGAACGTGTCCCAGCAGATCATTGCCATCTATACCTCGGAACCACCTCGGCCTCGCTCCTTGGAACTTTCGCGCGCCATTCGTCAACGCTTTGAAGCGCGTGGATTCACGGTGATCGATTCGAATGATGAGCGCATTTGGTCGGCGTCGCTGCTCATTACCATTGGTGGCGATGGGACGCTGCTGGGTGCGGCGCGCGTTGCCATCGAACACGATCTTCCGATCTTGGGTATCAACACCGGACGGCTAGGATTCCTCACGGAGTTCGATGATGGCGATCCGCGTATCGAACTCTTGCCGCAAGCCGTTGAATCCGGACTCGTCTATGAAGAGCGCGCCGCACTCGAGGCGCACTACGATGGGCGTT
>VFSW01006139.1_pt1 | contig 17702 bp, 8 predicted proteins | sample 5358111 | NCBI WGS metagenome assembly VFSW01 (sample SAMN11554181, study PRJNA540505) | mine drainage metagenome | isolation source: sediment from site ElyBrook_90M | place: USA: Ely Copper Mine, Vershire, VT | collected 2017
CCCCCCCCCCCCCCCCGCCCCCCCCCCGCCCCCCCCCCCCCCCCCCCCCCCCGCGGGGGCGCCCCCCCCCCCCGGGGCCGCGACCACCCCCGCGGTGGCGCCCGCCGGAACGGCCCTGACGGCCGCGGGGCCGCTCTTGGCCTCGTGGGCGGCCGCCATCCAGGCCATGGAGGCGCAGGCGCAGACATTCTTGTCGCCCCGCAACTTTAATGACTGATTTCATAGTCCTAGACCGGAGGTAAACCCATGGCCGAACTCACGACAAGAATGCTCCGGCAGGTACGGGCGTGCGCCAAGGCCACGGCTGCCGCCGCGGCGAAGACCATCGCCGACACAGAGAGGGCCGCCGCCGCCGCAGTTACTGCCGGTGCCGGGCAGGTGCTGACGTCCGTCCAGCAGGCGCTGGCGCAGGTCAAGGCGCAGACCCTGGTGACCGCCGCCGAGGACACCTACCAGGCGGCGCTGGCCACCGCCGTCCAGGCCGGGAAGGCCGCCGTGGCGGCGCTCCCCCCCGGGGCCGTGTACCAGTGCCCGGTGAAGTCCGACCAGTAGTAGGGCGCGCTGCCAGTAGAGGGGGCAATCTAGGACCGCATGGCGCCACCGCTGCAGACGTCCGTGGCCCCGGACGCGAGCCTGAACCCGACGTTCCAGGGGTCGCTCGTCGAGGCCGCGCGCACGAACACGGACACGGGCACCCTCATCGCGGGCACGCCCGCGGAGGACGGCTTCTGGTACACGTCCGAGGTCGCCGCCAAGCGGTGGAACCAGAGCTTCCCGTACCAGCTGCGGGTCCTCGAGCAGGCCCCGGACGGCAGCGGGTACGCCGACAGGGGGACGTTCACGTTGCCCATCCCCCCGCAGGAACTCGGGCTGACGACGCCGTTCGCCATCACCACGGAGGTCACCCTCGGGGGCATCGTGGAGCAGCACAACGGCGCACCTCTGCGGACCATCACCTTGACGGGGACGACCGGCGTCTGGCCTGGTAGGAAGTCCCTGGGGGTGTTCCCGGGCCTGGACGTCAGCCAGGCCGTCTTCGGGGGCACGCTGTCCGCCATCGGGAACGTCCTCGGGGGCGTCAGCTCCGTGGTGTCGACGTTCACCGGCCAGGGCGGCGTGGAGCCGAACAAGAGCTTCGCCTCGGCGACCGCCGGCGAGTACGTCCCCGCGGTCCAGACCGGGTACTACCAGATGCGGTTGCTGCAGCAGTTCCTGGAGGCGTACGTCGCCTCGAAGAAGACCGACGACGGTCGACGCCTGCGCCTGGCCTTCTGCCTGTGGAAGGACCAGGCCGTGTACCTGGTGACGCCCGTGAGCTTCGACATGCGCCGCAGCGCCGCGTCTCCGTGGGAGTACACGTACTCGCTGCAGCTCCGCGCGTGGAAGCGCATCAACTTCCCGGGGGCGGGCGTACAGCCTCTCCAGAGCGGGTACACGGCGTCCATGTTCAGCCTCCAGGGCATGGCGCGCCTGCTTCGGACCGTGACCGTCGCCAGGGACGTCTTCCAGAGCCAGAACCTCATGGCCGTTCAGCAGGGCCACATTGGGGACGTGCAGACCATCAACACCACGTTCGGGAACAGCAGCGCCAACGGGGGGCACTAAGGCCGTGGCCGCACAGCAGATGTCCTTCCTCGAGGTCCTGCGGACGCTGTCCTTCTGGGCCAAGGACCAGCTCGGGCAGCCGCTGCTGCTCTCCGACCTGCCGGACGCCGTCGTGGCCATCCTCAAGGGCGCGGTCATCGCCGTCGTGGCCAACGCCGTGACGGCCCCGCGGGGCGTCAACCCCGACTTCCGGGCCCTGCTGGCCGACCTCGGGGTCACCAGCGGCAAGGCGCAGACGCTCGTCGCCAACCCCTCGGGCCTGGGGCAGAACCTCAACACCCTCCTGGGGCCGGACGCCGTCCACGAGCTGAACACGGTGTTCGCCAACCCCAAACAGTACTACAAGTACTTCTCCACCATCAGGGTCCCGGACCTGAGCGTGCCCCCGACGGTCATGGCCAAGGTCAACGCCGAGCGTCAGCGCGTGCGCGCTCTCACGCGCCAGGACTTCGCGGCCATGCTCGCCACCGTCAAGGCCGCGCAGGCGAACTTCGCAGACGTCGTCGGCGCCGGGGACCCGACGTTCAACGCCACGTACAACCGCGTGCCCCTGGCGGCGACCAAGACCTCGCCGTCCGACGACGACTGGGAGGTCGTGTTCCAGCTCAACGCCGTGACCATGGAGCTGAACCGCCTGGCGGCGTACAACAACCTCTCGGCGGTGCCGACCAACCCCATGGACTTCGCCGCGGGGTTCTTCGCCTCCACGGCCATCCCCTTCCGGTCCTACCCGGGGAAGTTCATCGTCCCGTTCCCGTACGGGGCCAGCCTGGAGGCCCTGGCGGCGAAGTACCTGGGGTCGCCCGACCGCTGGATGGAAATCGTGGTCCTGAACAACCTCCGGGACCCGTACGTAGACGAGCAGGGCTTTGACGTCCCGCTGCTGACGAACGGCGCCAGCAACCAGGTGACGGTGGCGTCCGCGCTCAACCTCGAGGTGAACCAGCTCGTGTACGTCCATGCCCAGAACCAGACGCGTATGCAGGCGCACATCCTCAGCATCCAGGCCGTGAACTCCGCGGGGTCGTACTACGTGCTGACGCTGGACGTCGGGGGCATGAGCGCGTACACGACCGCCGCTGGGGCGAGCCTGCACACGTGGTTGCCCGGGACCGTCAACAGCCAGAAGACGCTGTACATACCCTCGAGGACAGCCCCGTCGGCGCCGGAGTACGACACCCAGGAGCCGCCGGGCCTGACCGTGTTCCAGAACTACTTCAACCAAGGCGGCGTCGACCTCCTTCTGACGACCGGCGGCGACCTCGTGCTGACGCCCGACGGCGACTGCCGCCTGGCCGTGGGGTTGACGAACCTCATCCAAACCGTGCGCCTCGCCCTGGCGACGCCCAAGGGCTCGCTGGTACGCCACCCCGGGTACGGGTTCCCGCGCATCGTCGGCCAGAGCATCGCCGACGTCCCAGCGCAGACGCTCCTCGCCGCCGCGCGGTCGCTCCTCGCCGGGGACTCGAGGTTCACCGGCGTGTCGTCCCTGGCGGTGAACATCGCCGGTCCGGTGGCGAAGCTCGTCCTCGGCATCGACGTCGCCGGCAGCAACCAGACGCTGCCCGTGAGCTTCGACGTCCGTTAGCTCATAGAAATCCAATTCTTTAGCCATTTTGCGAAGTTACAGGCAGCTTCTGCGTCGGCCTGGGCCTGCTTGATGAGGTCCCACAGGGCCGCCTTATTTTGTCCAGTCCTGGGGAACGTCGAGGTGCTGCGCATGAGGACGCTGCTGTTGATGGTGCGCAACAGCCCGTTTTCCCACAACACAGTCACGTTCTGTGACATCCTGGAATTATCCGATACGTTGACGACCAGCCCGCACCAATTCGTCGGTCTTCCCATGAAATTCTGGTCGACATAAGTGACTACGTCTCCACGCTTACACATCATTGTGTCCTCCTTTATTGAGGTCAGTGTTCCAATATCAAGGACGGCCATTGGGGTTTTATTTTTCAGCTAGAAGAGGCCCCGGCTCGCGACCTCCTTGGTTGAACCGGAGGTCATTGTACCATTGTCAAGTCCGTTTCCAGTGGCATAGGCACCCGCTGGTGGCGCCGCCGACGTCGCGGTACGACACCCCGGAGACGCGGAAGACGACCCGCGGCCCGTGACCGTGGGGCTGGCAGCGCGCGCACGAGCACCAGCGCCGGTCGTGGACGGCCTTGACCAGGCGCCGGCGCACGTACACGGCCCAGTACCGGCCGCCGTTGAGGGTGTGTGTGCTCACCTGCCATTGCCACGCGGACGCCAGGTCGGCCTCGGACCCGAGGACGAGGACCAGCGTCCCCTCGGGGTAGCGCCCGCGGACGTCGTCCGCCCCGAGGTCGGCCTCGAGGTCGTACTCCGCCGGCCAGTAGTCGACGTCCACCGCCCCGAACTTCTGGGGCTTCTGGGGCTGCTGCGGCTGTAGGAGCCAGTCTAGGGGCATACCCAGGAGTATAGCACCTCCGTGGCGGCAATCTAGGACCCGAGGGCGAGCCCGGACCGGACCGGGCGCGGACCTCGTTCCCCCGGCAAACACGAGAGCACCGACGACCATGGCGAACATCCCCGTACCGCGGAGCTTCAATGAAATCCTCGGCGGCCTCATTGACGCCTTCCTGTCGTCGTACGGTCTCAAGGCCCTGAAAATTGGCTCCCCGGTGCTGTCCATGCTCGAGGCCGCGGCGGAGAGCGACCTCCGGAGCAGTCAGGACATCTTCTCGCTCCTGAGGGCGACCACCCTCGAGCAGGCGCAGGGGACGGCCCTGGACCGCCTGGCCGCCGACGAGGGCCTACAGCGGCAGACGGAGACGTTCGCCAGCGGGGCCGTGAACGTCCTGGACTCGTCGTTCACCAAGGTGTCGACGACCATCTTCCAGGGCACGGCGGCGCCCATCGCCGGCGTCGGGACGGTGAACGTCGTTGACGCCTCGGCGTTCCCCGCGACGGGGAGCGTCTACCTCGGGCGCGGGACCGCGAACTACGAGGGCCCGCTGGCGTACACGGCCGTGACGCAGAGGGGCGTGTACTGGCAGCTGACGCTCGCCGCCACGACGGCGAACTTCCACCAGGTCGGGGAGACAGTTGTCCTCGCCCAGGGCGGGAACCGGAGCGTCAACGCGGGGTCACTGGCGCAGACGCCGCAGGGCAACGCCACGACGTCCATGCAGTTCAAGACCCTGTTCGCGGCCAGCATCCCCGACGGGGAAACGCAGGTCGACGGCGTCCAGGTCGTGGCCGTGCTGCCGGGCCTGACGGGGAACATCAGCGCCGGCGTCCTCACGCAGTGGATGTCCCCGCCGTTCGCCGGCGCGACGGTGTCGAACCCCCTACCTTTCGGCAACGCCCTGGCGGCGGAGGTCGACGACGCCCTGAGGGAGCGCATCCGCGAGCGCCGGGCCTCCAAGGCCCAGGGCACGGTCCTGGCACTGACGACGAGCGTCATCGGGGCCACAAGCTCGGACGAGAACAAGACTGTCATTTCGGCGTCGTTCGTCCGCGGGGCCACGGCCGGTGCGGCGGCGACGCTGTACATCGACGACGGCACCGGCTACGAGGAAATCTGGACAGGCGTCCCCGCGGAGACGCTCTGTGCCTCAGCGTTCGGCGGCGAGCAGTACTTCCAGGTCGCCAACGACCCGCCGGTGACCAAGGCCCAGCTGACGACCGGCGTCCAGGCGCCGTTCGACATCGCCCCGGCGTCGGTGCTGGCGGTGTCCGTCGGCGGGACCGTGTACGAGCACACGTTCTCGGCCACGGACTTCCAGAACCCGGCGTCAGCGACCGCCTACGAGGTCGTGGCGAGCATCAACGCCGACGCGCAGCTGGGGCTCTCCGCCCGTCTGTCCGGCGCCGGCACGGCGGTGACCATCACCGCCAAGGCGGACACCAACGAGGACCTGCAGGTGGCGTCGTCGCAGCTCTCCTCCGGGCTCGTGGACGCCAACGCTGCCCTGGGGTTCCCCACGGGCGTGTCCACAACGGCGAGGCTGTACAAGAACGACCGCCTGCTGTCCAAGGACGGCAGCCCGGCGTCCGTGCAGTCTCGGCCCGTCAGTGAGTGGGGGACCATCGACGCCGTGGAGACGCTCGTCGTCTCCGTGGATGGCACGGCGTCCCCGGCCATGACCACGATGTCCGTGGGCATGGGCGACGGCACGACGACGGCCTTCACCGCCCAGGCGCAGCAGGTCCCCATCCAGGCCGGGACGGTGGTGCTGACCGTCGCCGGGGCCATCGTGGCCACGGACAACGGCGCGGGGACGCTCGTCGGCTCCGGGCTGTCCGTAATCGTGGCGTCGACGGTCAACTACCAGACCGGGGTCATGGCGGTGACGTTCGCCACCGCGCCGGCGAGCGGCGCCTCGGTGGCGCTCGCCTACGTGTCGACGGCGAACGCCCCTGCGAACGTCTACGCGTTCACGGCCCAGTCGTTTATCAACGCCGGCACGGGGTACACGCAGATGGGCGTGAACTCCCCGCAGGCATGGGCGGCGGTCCTGACGGCCACCATCCCCGGGGTGACGGCCACCGCCACGGGGTCGACGCTGACGCTTACGTCCAACGCCGGGGCGACGCCGAGGGCGTCTGTGGCCATCCTCGGGGGGACGCTCGTCGGCAAGGTCTTCCCCGCGGGGACGGCCACGGGCAAGGCCAACGACTACACGCTGGACCGCAACTGGGGCCAGGTCGCCTTGGTGCAGCCGCTGTCCGTCGGGGACGTCCTCACCCTCGGGTCGACGGCCACGCGGGCGTTCGTGCAGACGCAGTCGTCCTTGGTGGCGACGACCGTCCCCTCGGGGGGCGTCGGCGCCAACTGGTGGTTCGTCGTCGACGGCGACGCCCAGCTGGTGCCGACCGGCGTCGGCACGGCGGCGACACTCCTCTACTCGGCGACGCCCCCGGCGACGACCGTCGCCACGGGGTCGAACGGCGTCACCCTGCCGGCGAACGGCACCGCCCTGGGGGTGCCCTTGTACGCGACGTCCACCGTCGGGTTCCCGTCCTCGGGGGTGCTGTCCCTCGGCTCCGGGTCGACGCAGTACTACCTGGCGTACACGGGCACGACGTCGACGACCTTCACGGGCGTGACGGTCATCACCGGTTCCGGGGTGACGCTCGCCGGCGGCCCCACGGGCGCCAACGTTCTGACGGCCGTCGTCCAGACCGGGGAGAGCTGGGGCGCGCGCACGCGCGTGACCACGGGCGGGACCACGCCGGCGTTCACCAACGTCCAGCCCGGGGACTGGCTGCTGGCGTGGGACGCCGGCCTGGCGGCGGCCAACCGCGGGCGGTGGCGCGTGGACGCCGTCGACCCCCAGGGCATGTGGCTGGAGTTCGGGCGCATGTCCCTGCCGAGCGCCGGCGCGGGCATGACGGCGACGCTCCTCCCCTCGGGGCTGGTGCTCGTCGTCGGCGGCTACCGGGTGTCGACGCAGGACTTCAGCGCCGAGGCGTGGCTGTACAACCCCTCGACGGGGGCTGTCACCAGCGCGGGCTCCATGGCGACGCCCCGCGGCTACCACACGGCGACGCTGCTCAGCAACGGCAACGTCCTCGTCGTCGGGGGTCTGACGCTGTCCTCCGCCGCGGGGGTGAGCGTCGCCGTCGGCACTACGCCGGCGACGACCGTCCCTACGGGGACCTCGGAGGTGTACTCCCCGACGACGAACTCCTGGACCGCCGGGGCGACGCTGCCGTCGACGACCGTCGCCGCGGGCAGTAACGGCGTCGACGTCTCGACGTTCACCGGCGCCGGCGTGCTGTCGCTGGCGTCCACCACGGGGTTCCCCTCCGCGTCCGCGTCCGCGGAAACGCTGAACGTCGTCACGACGCAGGGGGTCGTCGCCATCAAGTACACTGGCGTCGACTACGTCAGCGCCACCCTCACGGGGTGCACGGTCGTGCCCCCGACGGCCTCCGGGGTGCTGCTCACCGGCGCGTCGGCGTACTTCGCGGTCGCGTGCGCGCAGACGGTCATGGTTGGCAGCCAGACGACGGTCGCCTTGGGGTCGAACGGAGTCTCCACCAGCGGGTGGACGGGCGGCAGCGGGACCTTGTACGTGGCGCCGACGACCATCGGCTTCCCGTCGCCGGGCATCCTCTCCGTGTTCAGCGGTGGCGTGGAGAACGTCATCGCCTACACAGGGTCAGAGTCGACGGTCTCCGGCGGGTACACGACGGCGTTCACCGGCTGCACGCTCGTGAGCGGCATCAGCGGCGCGCCGATAACGCTCACCACCGGCATGATGGTGCTGTCCGGCGGTATGTGGGGAGGTAAGGTCGTGGTCGCCGGCGGCCTTGCGGGTCCGACGTCGGGGAACAACGTCACGGCGGCGACGTGGGTGTTCCCTCCCGACGGCGTCACCGGGGGCGTTACCGCAAATATCAACGTGAGCGGGGGGACGTACGCCCTCCTGCAGCCGGTGGTCTACCACCAGATGGTGTACGTCCCGGCCATGGAGGCCGTCAACGCCGTGGCCGGCGTCGGGGCGGGCATCAACGGCGGCACGACGTCGTACGCCGGCGACGGCAACGCGTACGGGTACCTGCTGGTCACCGGCGGCACGGCCACCCCGGGGGCGCTCTACACCACGCCCCTGGCCAACGCGCAGAAGCTCGTGCAGACGTCCCCACTGGGGACCACCCCCGGTGCGTGGGCGGCCGCGCGAGCTCTCGGCACGGCCAGATACGGCCACAAGATGGTCCTCGGCGCGGACGGCAGCCTTTTGGTCAGTGGCGGCATGGTGACTGGTGGCTCGCCGATGATGACCTTCAACGGCAGTCCATGGGAGACGGTCAATGTCCCCCTGGCGACGGCCGCCGTGGAGTCCTACGCGGGCGGCATCGCCGGTAGCACGGACGCCTGGACGGCCAGGGCCGCGATGGTCAACTCCCGAGCGTTCCACGTCGCCGTACCGTGGGGCACCACGGGGCAGCTGGTGTTCGGCGGCCTGTGGTACGAGCTGGGACTGACGTCGACGGTCCCGTACCTGCCGCTGGGCAGCGCGGAGACGCTGGCGTCCATGACCACGGCCTCGTGGTCGCTGCTGCCGCCGTCGCCGATGCCGAATGCCTACGACTCCTCGGCGGCGGCCGTGGACGTCACCGCCGGGCACGCCCCGTACCAGAACGGCACGTGGTCGCCGGCGCTAGCGCCGATGTTCGGGGGCTCCATGGGCTACGACGGCGTGTTCTTCGCCGGGTACACGCAGCCGCAGACGTCGGCGTTCGCGCAGCAGTACTCGTCGTCGACCGGCACGTGGTCGTCCGTCGTCGACGCCACCGTGGGGACGCAGACGCTGTCCCAGGGCGGGGTCGTCGTCGTGCGTACGACAGCCGGCGTGCAGCAAGCGAACGTCCCCGCGGGGACGACCAACGTCCTGGCGCCGACGCTGGTCGCCGCCCTGGGGTCGCAGCTCGTCGGCGCGACGCCGGGTGTCTATAGGACGACGGGCGTCCGCGTGGCCACGAACACCTACGACCTCGGCGGGGACGTCTCCCTGGTGAGTGCGGACGCCAATGCGCAGGCGTTCCCGCTCGTGCCCACGCCCTCGGCGGTAGTCAACCTCGAGTCCCACCAGCCGGCGGTGACGAGTGCGGGCTCCGACCTTGGGACGCCGACGTCGTTCTGCAGCCTGTCGGTGTCCTCCGTGGTCGTCCTCCAAACGACGACCCCCCTCAGCGCTAGCACGTCCCAGCAGGTGACGGCGAACGTCGCCCAACAGCAGTTCTCCGTCGGCCAGCAGGTACTCATCTCCGACGGCCTGCAGGCGGAGACGCTCGTGGTCACGTCCACGGCCGGACCGGGGTCGTTCGTGGCCACGCCCGTGAACGCCTACCGCGCGCACGCCGTCCTGACGCCGCTCGTCGGCGGTATCTCTGTGGCCGTGCCCGACCTCCGGCTGGCGACGGCCACCACGGCCCAGAACGGGAACGTCGCCATCCCCTACGGGGCGACGCTCGTCGGCTCCCCGGCGGTGGACGACGAGCAGCTCCCCGCCACGTTCTACTCCGGACTGGTGCCGACCATGGCCTCGAGGGTCGGCAACACCAGCGGTTGGACGTCGACGTTGTTCGCGCAGACGCCCGGCGTCGGCCAACAGGACGCTCTCGTGTCCACGCGGTTGCCGCCCGTCGTCGAGGCCCTCCCTGGGGACCGCCTGTGGTCGGCGTCGCCGTTCTCCTTCGGGCCCACGGACGTGCTGGCGCTCGTCGTCGACGGCGACACGGAGTCCCTGAGGTTCGTCGTTCCCATGTACCGGCGCCTGCAGCCGGCGACGAACGTCTACGGCTCGGCAGTGAGCGTCCTGGACATGGACAACCCCACGAGCGCCGGCGCTCCGCAGTCGTTGGCTGTGGCCTTCGGGTACACGGACAACGCCGCAAACCCGGGGTTCAACTTCTCGGACTTCGCGGTGTTCATGCGCGCACGGACCATCACCGACGCCGGGACGACGAAGGCTGTCCTGTGGCGGTACTACCGCTGGGGTCCGGAGGGCAACGCCGCGCAGGTGCGGTACGACTACGCTCCGGCGCCGTCGTCGCCCGTGGTCGTGACTGTGGACTCCACGGGAGCCGTCGCTGGGGTGGCCAATGCCGCGGCGACGAACGTCAGCGTGCAGCTGCCCTCCGGGGCGCCACGGTCGGGCATGACCCTGAGGCCGACAACGCGCGTCGGCGTCGCCGTGGCCTCCGGGACGGGCGCGGGCGCAAACCTGTACTCTTTCACGTACGCGTTCGGCCTCCAGGTGGCGTCCGCTACGAGGACGTCCGGCAACGTCACGACGCTGACACTGACGCTCCCACCGGGGGTCACCGACCATGGGCTCCAGGCCGGTCAGGCCGTGTACCTGTACTCGACGAACGCGAACTTCACCTCTGGGGTGTACACCATTAGTTCCACCACCCCCCCTACTGCGAACACGATTTCCTACAACGACACTGGGGGTACCGCCGGACCGTCGACGAACATCGGAGAAATCAGCTTCGACACCGGGGACGTCAACCTAGGGGCGTCCATCGTCGCCTCGGCGACGACTCCGGACGTGTTCTCGGTGTCGTCGGCGACGGCCATCCCCCGGGGGTACCAGCGCGTTCTCGGCGTCCAGTACTACGACGGCCAGCAGGCCCTGTGGGGGTACCAGGACACGTGGACGTCCCCGCAGACCAACGTCGGGGCGGCGAGCGCCGGCACCCCTCTGTCAACCTTCACCGGCACGCAGGCGCTGTCCGTGAACTCCACGTCGGGGTTCCCCGCCAAGGGTACGCTCACGCTCGCGGGTTTCGCCGACACCACGACGGCGACGGTCACGTACAACGGCCTGTCGCTGACGCAGTTCCTGAACTGCGCCACCACGCTAGATAACGGCGATTCCCTGGCGACGTCCACGACCGTGGCAATGGCGGCGCCGTCCACGCAGCTGGCGTGGGTGTCCGTGGGTACCATCGCAGGCCTGCAGTGGTACCCCGTAGACGCCACGAAGAACACCGCCACGGCCGTGGCCGCCGCCGTGTCGGCGCTGTCGTCGTCCCCCATCACGGGGACGTGCGCGGGCGGCGTCAGCACCGGCGCTGGGCAGCTGTACCTGTCGAGCACGGACGCCCACCTGGTGCAGCAGTGGTACCAGCCGCTGACGGACGGCCTGAACTTCGTGCAGACGACGAACTTCCCCTCGCAGCTGCCCGGCAACTACGTGCTGAACCTCAAGGCGCCGGTGAACGTCAACCTGGAGTCCAACGCCGACTGGCAGGACGAGGAGGTCCACGTCGTGCCCGTGCACGCGGCCACCGTCGTCCAGTGGATGTCCTCGCTGGCTGTCACGGGGCTATCCAACGCCGCCACCGTCCAGGCCGTGGACCGCGGGCACCGCGTGGCCGTCGCCAGCCAGACCCTGGGGTCGGCGGCCAGCGTCCAGGTCCAGGGCGGGACCGCGAACTCCGTGTCCGTGCCCGTGCAGTCCGCGGCGCAGAGCATCGCCGTGACGACGCCCACCGGCACGGGGTCGTACACGCTCGTGTCCGTGCTGACGTCCGCCGCCGCGGGCCTCGTCGGCCAGCAATGGTGCGCGCTCCAGAACACACAGGCCGTGACGAAGCTCCTCTCTGGTCTGTCATCGACGACCGTGCTATGGAGTATCGACGCCGAGGGGAACTTCTACCTAACGGCAGGGTCTTCGATGTTCACCTCCCGGACATCGTTCTCCACGGTGTGGAGCGTCGACGTCCAGGGACGGTTCGCAGCCTACCGATGGTCGTCGTCCCTCGGCCTGCAGACGAACTTCAACAAGCCCGTGCTGACGCCCGTCCAGGAAGGAGACTACGTGCTGGTGTCCCTCGTGGACAACAACAACGCCACGCCTTCGGCGTCGAACTTCGTCCTCAGCGGTGCCACGCAAATACCACCGGCGACGAACACCGCGGCCCTCTCCGAGGGGATGTCGACGCTCTCCGGCGCCAACACCGGCTTGTTCAAGGTCGTGCGCGTCGACGCCCTGACGTCGACGTTCTGGGTCGAAAACCCCGCGGCCGTGCCCGGCACCGGGTGGGCGTTCGTGAACTTCGTGGCCAACGACTCCCTGCTCCCGGGGGACACGCTGGTCATCAGCACGCCCCTGTGGGGTGGTGCCGCCAACGAGGGCCTGTGGACGGTGGCCAGCGTCGGCGTGCCCCCGACGTCGGCGAGCCCGAACTCCTTCCAGGACCCGCAGTGGTTCCGTCTCGTGTCATCGTCCTCGAGCAAGGCCGTGGCTCCGATGACGGTCGCCGCCCCCGCCCTAGGGGCGGCCCTGGGCCTTGTCCAGGCCATCGAGGGCCAGCCCTCGAGGCTCGTGAAGAAGCTCGTGGCCGTGGCCCCCAACCAGACGAACCCCCTGTGGACGGACCTGAAGTTCGACACCGGCGAAGGGTACACGAAGGTCGGCACCGCCGCGGGGACGCTCGTCCAGCCCCTGGATAAGCTCGAGTTCCCCGTGGGGACGGTCACGGGCGTGGACGCGTACGCGCACTCCGTGGGTCTCGTCGGGGAGGCGAACAAAATCGTGTACGCGGACACGCAGGACCCGGCGACGTACCCCGGCGTGGCGGCCGCGCAGGCGAGCATCAACATCTCCGGGCCGAACATCCGCCGCATCGTCTTGGCCCTGAACTGCCGCGTGGCCACGGGCGTAGCCACGGACAACAGCGTGCGCGAGCGCGTGCAGGCCGCCGTGACGTCGTACGTGAACTCCCTGAGCATCGGCACGCAGGTCAGCCTGTCGGCGGTCGTCGCCGCGGCCCAGCAGGTGTTCGGCGTCACGTCCGTGACCCTGACGTTCCCGACGTACGGCCTGGGGAACGACCTCGTCAACGTCCAGCCGTTCGAGAAGCCCATGGTCCTAAGCCTCAATGACGTCACGGTGACGTTCACCGGCCAGCAGTAAGCTAAGGGAAGAAGGCCCTCCAATGTCCACCCCCAACTACGCGTACTTCTTCGGACAAACGCCCGCCGCCGGCGGCGGCACCGGGGCGTTCATGCATGCCCTGAACTCCGGGCTCCTGGGCGTGAACACGACCATCGCCACGGCCATCGCCGTGACGGGGAGTCAGGCCGTGACGCCGGCGTCGATGGTCAATATTCAGGTCGGGTCAGCGCTGTGGGTCAACTGGGGGGCCTCCGACCAGGAGTGCGTGAGCGTGACCGCCGTTACGGCGACGACGTTCACCGCCAGCTTCACGAAGACACACTCCGGGGGCGCGAGCGTCGGCGTGGGCATCAACTACCAGTGCGGAGCCACGAACCCCTGGACGATGCCCGCCTACCAGGGACCCAACACGACGACCGTCGCAGCGGGCAGCAACGGTGCCGCGCTTCCTCAGGCGACCATCAACGTCGCCTCGACGGCGGGGTTCTATTCCTTCGGCGGCCTCCTCTCCATCCAGTCCAGCTTCGGGACGCAGTTCGTGAACTACAGCGGCGTCAGCGGCAACGCCTTCACGTCCTGCCTCGGTGGTGCGGGGACGCTGAGCACCGGCGGTACGGTGTCCAACGCCGTCGTGTACACGAGCGCGGCCGCGAGCCCCAGCGGGGACAGCAACTACGCGGTGCTCATATTCATGTCCTCGGGGGCGAACAACATCGGCGCGTGCACGGCCACGGACATCGACAACAGCAGCAGCAAGTCCGCTCCCCAGGGGGCGGCGAACTTCTACTCCGCGGGGCCGTACCCCGGCCAGACCGTCACCCTCCAGGACGCGCAGTTCAGCTGGTGGGCGGTCGTTTGCGAATACGGGGTCGTCGCCGTTATGAACATCGGCGGGGCGTACCACTCCTTCTCCGCGCAGTCCTTGCGTACGGCGTGGCCGACGACGATGCGCGGCGTCGGTGCTGCGACGACGGCCATCGTCGCCGCGGCGACGTCCGTGACCGTGAGCCCGGACATCAGCTCCCGCATCACCGTCGGCCAGAAGGTGTACATCACGAACCAGAGCCACTCGAGCGCGAGCGCGAACTGGACCGCGGCCACGGTGATGATGACCGTCTCCGCGGTGACCGGCAACGGCACGACGGCGACGCTGACGTTCTCCGACGTCGGCGGGGTCCCGCACGCGTTCGACAGCGGGGCCCTGGTGGGGCTCGTGCCACCGAGTGCGTGCGTGAACCTCAACTCGACGCAGCTCGACAGCTCCTCGTGGTACCTTAACAAGTACCTGAACGGCAGCTACACGGGGTACAACAGCCAAACCGGAACGCCGGCTTACCTGGTCATCGCCTCGCAGTTTAACTCCTACGTGAGCCCGTCCGCGGCCCCCATTCCGGTCTACGCCGGGGAGCTGGACCTACCGATTCTTGACTTCACGGGCGGGAAGTACGGCGTGGACGGATTTATTTACGGCATCCAGGAGTTCACGCTCACGGGTATCGCTCAGGCGGACTACTTCTACGACCCGAGCAACCTCTTCACGTGGAAGGCCTTCCTTGGCGGCAACAGCTGGGGCATGGGGCCGCTGGTCAACGCCCAGAACATGACGGCCGCCCCCACGGCGTGGACGCCCTAAGGCCAGGAAGGAAAGGTAACCACCCGTGGCCGGCTGGCACGTCATCCCCGCCTTGAGGCAAACGCGCGTCTCCCTGGTGCACCGCGGTACCTGGGGCTCGAGTTCGGTCAGCGCCCTGGTGGGGCGCATCTCCATCCGTCAGTCTGTCGTCGAGGGCCTGGCGACGGTCACCAAGGGGCCGTCGCTGCAGACCGCGACGACGACGTCCCAGCAGGTGCAGCTCGTCTTCGACCAGAACGTGGCCCTGACGGGGGTCGCCACCGCGGCGTCGTCGTGGACGATGACGCCCTCCACGGGGTCGACGGGCGTCCCCGTGACGGTGACGGGCGTCAGCGTCAGCTCGAAGACCGTCACCCTGACGACGACGGTCCAGACCGGCGGCCAGAGGTACACGCTCGTCATCCCGGCGTCGGTCATCAGCGCCGTCAACGGCCTGCCGATGACGACGGCATCTACGCAGGTCCTCGTCGGCTCCGGGACGACGACACCCATCCTCGCGGTGACGGCCGTCGACGCGGAGACGCTCATCGTCGTGTTCTCCCGTGTCGTCCAGGCGACGGGCTCCAACGGGGCGCTGAACGCCAGCAATTGGTCGCTGTCGCCGTCCATCGCCGTCCTGTCCGTGACGCAGGTGTCCCCGACGACGTTTCAGCTAAAAACCGCCCAGCAATCTACAGGTACGCTGTACACCCTCACGGCGTCAGGCATCGTGGACCTCGCCGGAAACCCCATCTAAGACCATCAGGAGAGGACGCCCACCGTCGTGTCCGAGAGCATTAACTACACGTCGACGGCGTTCACCCTCGCGTCCGCGTCCCAGGGCGTGGCGTCCACGCAGGTCCTGGTGGGGTTCACGTACGCGCCCCTGCAGGCCAACCCCACGGGTGCCCATGACGCCCTGAACCCCAGCCAGTACACGCTCACGGGCCCCACGGGGTCCGCGCCGGTGGGGGTCACCTCCGTCGCCCCAGGGGCCAACGCCCAGACGGTGGTCCTCACCGTCAACCAGACGCTGACCGCCGGCACGTGGACGCTCTCGGCCAGCGTCAACATCCAGACGCCGACGGGCACGGCCCTAAGCGCGCCCACCTCGGCGACGTTCGTGGCCACGGCCGTCGTCGTGCCGCCGCAGGTCAACGCTGGCACGACGGACACCACCCCGGAGGCGTTCCTCCGGCAGTTCCTGAGCCCGGCCCTGCAGGGGCAGTCGTGGGTGGCGATGGTCAACGCCGTCGGCACCGGCGACCAGACGAACTGGGACAACGGCGAGTCCGCGTTCGACCAGCTGTTCATCGCCACGGCGTCGTCGACGTTCCTCGACAAGAGGTTGGCCAACGACGGTATCCGCCGGCCAGCCGGCCTGGGGCTGACGGACACCGACTTCCGGCGCCTGGGCGCGTCCGTGCGCAACAACCAGCTGACGCAGGAGGCCGTCCTAGAGGTCCTGGACGTGTTCTATGGCACGGACGCCGTGCGCGCTCACGCGGACACCGTCGCCGCGGGGCCGTACGCGCTCCACGACGGCGACCAGCTACAGCTCCTCGTCGACGGCAAGGACACCGTCGTGGTCACGTTCTCGGCGTCGGCATTCACGAACATCGGCGCCGCTACGGCCACGGAGGTCGCCGTGGCCGTCACCGCGGCCGCGCGCCAGCAGGGCAACACGGCCTACGCGGTGCCGGTCATCGCCCCGGTGACGGGCGTCCAGACCCTGAGGCTGTACTCCGGCGCCAGGGGCCTGCGGTCGCGTCTGCAGGTCCTCGGCGGTCGGGCCCAGAACGCCCTGCAGTTCCCGACGTCCCTGCAGACGGCCGTGTACGGCCTCCAAGCCGGACCGTGGACATGGAACGTCACGTCGCCGGCGACCGGCGTCATGAGGGTGACCCTCGCCACGGGGACGCTGGACCTCACGCCCGTGCAGGTCGGCGACTACGTGAACGTCTTCGGCACGGGGTTCTCCGCCGGCAACCAGGGGGTGTTCGCGGTCACGAACGTCTACGTGGCCAACCCCACGGGGTCGGCGCTCGTGCAGTACTTCGACGTCCAGAACCCCGGCGTTACAGTGCAGTCGGGGGTGGCCCAAAGCCAGACGTCGGACCTCTCGTTCTTCTCCCCGACGACGGCCACCGTCCAGACGCAGAACCGCAGGACGGTGGTCGTCGCCAAGACGGCGCCGTCGACGTGCTCCCTCGTCCTGCCGGCGACGACGGCCGTCGTCCACCGGCAGGTGGACACCGGCGCGTACCCCCACGGCGGCGCGGCCCTGAACGCGACGACGACCATCACCGGCGCCGCGTCGTCGCAAACGGCGACCATCAACGTCGTGTCCACGGCTGGGTTCCCGACGTCGGGGACGCTGTACATCGCCATCCCCGAGACCCAGGGACCAGTCACCGTCCTTGGTGCCGCCGGATGGCCGCCAGTGACGTACACGGGCACGACGCCGACATCCTTCACGGGTTGCAGCGGCGACTTTGGCATGGTCAGTACCGGATACGGCGTCAGCAACATGCTGGTACAACGCGACCTTACGGGGACGGTGTACGTGACCCTGCCAGGGCACGGGCTCTCCGTCGGGCAGCAGGTATTCGTGGACGACGTCCAGGCCCTGCCTGTGAACGTCAGCGGCAGCAGCCTGTACATGTCCTCGCTGAAGGACTTCTCGGCGACGTCCTCCGTTGGAGCGCAGCGCGGGGCCGCGGTGCTGCTGCCGAACGTCAGCACGACGGCGTACGCCCCGCCGGTGGTCGCCCTCCAGGCCGGTGGCAACAACGGCAGCGGCACGACCCTGGCCTCGTGTTTGCGCTTCGAGGTCACCACGCCGGCGTACGTCACCGCGGCGACCCCCCTTGGCGGCACGACGCCGTACACGCTGCCGTTGAACACCGTCTTCGGCATCACGTCCCCGGTCATGGTGTGGAACGGCAGCTCGTACCAGTCCGTGTACTTCACCGGCACATCGGGGACGTCCCTGACGGGGTGCACCGGCGGCACCGGCACGGCGCCCCTGGGCGCGCCCGTCCAGGTCACGAACTCCAGCGGGACCATCAACTGGCAGACGGCGTCCATCGCCACGG
>VFSW01006140.1_pt1 | contig 17702 bp, 16 predicted proteins | sample 5358111 | NCBI WGS metagenome assembly VFSW01 (sample SAMN11554181, study PRJNA540505) | mine drainage metagenome | isolation source: sediment from site ElyBrook_90M | place: USA: Ely Copper Mine, Vershire, VT | collected 2017
AACAGTTGCACAACGGTACGTGAGGTGACTGAGGCTTAGAGCGTCCTGCTCTAGTCCTGGCGTTCCAGTAAACTCCACGCCGAGGTCTGTCCGAGCGAGGACGCCTCAGGTCAATCTCAACAGATCACCGCCGCAAAGCCCGCACCTATCCGGTGCGGGCTTTGCGTTTGTGGCAGCCGCTTATCGCACGCAACGGACAACGGACGGCGGACAACTGTAAACTGTCTGCATGGAACCTCTCGTTATTGCAGGCCGCACGTTCAAGTCGCGTCTGATCGTTGGAACAGGGAAGTACAAGGACGGCCCGCAGACGCGGGCGGCCATCGAGGCATCGGGCGCGGAGATGGTGACGGTTGCGGTGCGGCGCGTGAACCTGGACCGCACCAGCGAGTCGCTGCTGGACTTCATCGACCCGAAGCGGTTTTTCCTGCTGCCGAACACGGCGGGCTGCTTTACCGCCGACGAGGCGATCCGCGCGGCACGGCTGGGGCGCGAGGTGGGGCTTTCGGACTGGGTCAAGATCGAGGTGATCGGCGACAAGGCGACGCTCTACCCCGACATCCAGGCCACGTTGGAGGCGACGCGCGTGCTGGTAAAGGAGGGCTTCACCGTGCTGCCGTATACCTCCGACGACATCGTCTATGCGAAGCGACTGATCGACGCAGGCGCGGCTGCTGTGATGCCCTTGGGCGCGCCGATCGGCAGCGGGCTAGGGTTGCAGAACACGGCGAACCTGCGCATCCTGCGCGAGCTGATTACCGAGGTGCCACTGATTGTGGACGCTGGCGTGGGTACGGCTTCGGACGCGACCGTGGCGATGGAGCTTGGCTTCGATGGCGTGCTGATGAACACCGCGATTGCCGAGGCGAAGGACCCCGTGCTGATGGCCGAGGCGATGCAGCATGGCGTGTTGGCCGGACGCAAGGCATACGTCTCGGGACGGATGGCGCGACGGCTCTACGCGACGGCCAGTTCGCCGCTGGATGGGATCTCGAAGTAGGTTTACGGCGACGTACTGTTGTCGTCGCGTGGTGGGTGGTGGGGTTTAGACTTGCGTCATGCGAGCGTTTGGGATTGACTGCGGGACGGAGTTCACCGGGTGGGGCGTAGTGGAGATGGACCATGCTGCGCGCACGCCGCGGCTGGTGCATGTTGCCGCGGGGACGATCCGGCTCAGCAAGAAGGAGAAGACGCCGCAGCGGCTGGCGCAGGTCTACAAGGAGCTGATCGGCCTGATGACGCTGCATGTGCCGGACTGCGTGGCGATCGAGGAGGTCTTCTTCTCGGCGAACGCGAAGTCCGCGCTGAAGCTGGGACAGGTGCGCGGCGTCGCGATGCTGGCGGCAGCGACGTGCGGGCTGACGGTGGCGGAGTACGCGCCGCTCTCCATCAAGTCCTCGGTGACCGGGTACGGCCTGGCGGCAAAGGAGCAGGTGCAGTTTATGGTGACGCGGCTGTTGGAGTTGGAGACGGCACCAGAGTCGCCCGACGCAGCAGACGCGCTGGCGATTGCGATCTGTCACATCCACACGGCGCAGACGCTGCTGCTACAGGGAGCGAACCGGTAGACGTGGCCTGTTCGGAAGCTGGGAGTGCAGCGCGTGGCGAAGCGGTGGATTCAGAGCGGTTTTTTGTAAGGGTGTAGACCGTTGTGCAACGAGTTAAAGCAGATTCCTGCGCTTTGCTGCGGAATGACAAACAAATTGGCCTATAGCAATTATGAAACCGCTTGAAGGACTCAGGAGATGAGGGCGCGGTAGAGTGCGGCGAGGGGTTCGAGGCCGAGCGACTCGGCGCGGGACAGCGGGGGGATCTCGGTGGGCCATGCGGCGCGCAGGGATTCGGCGGAGTGGCCTGCGGCGCGCAGGTTGTTGGCCAGCGTCTTGCGTTTCTGGGCGAAGCAGGAGCGCAGGAATGCGTCGAAGGCGGCGGCCTCTACTCCCAGCTCGGCGAAGCGGGGCGCGAACTCCAAGCGCAGCACAGTGGAAAATACATCGGGCGGCGGGGAGAAGGCCGCAGGCGGCAGAGTGAAGAGCGTCTCGACGCGGGCGTTGATCTGAGTGGTGGCGGAGAGCAGTCCGTAGTCGCGGCATCCGGGTGCTGCGGCCAGGCGGTCGGCGACCTCGCGCTGCATCATCAGCACCGCGCGGGCGAGCAGACCGCGAGAGCCAGCGGCGAAGAGGCGGAGGAGGATCGGCGAGGTGATGTAGTAGGGCAGATTGCCGACGACGTCGGCGCTCTCGCCAGGGGCGAGGAGCGTGGGAAGATCCACTGTGAGAACATCGGCCTCGACGATCTCGACGTGCGGCGCGGCGCGGAAGTGGAAGCGCAGCTCAGCGGCGAGAGCGGGGTCAAGCTCGATGGCGATGAGGCGACGGCAGCGGGCGGCCAGGATCGACGTGATCGCCCCGTGGCCTGGGCCGATCTCGATGACGGTGCGGGCGGCAGTGTTGCCGAGCGCGCTGGCGATGGATTGACGGGCGATGTCGTCGATGAGGAAGTTCTGGCCGAGTTTGGGCTTGCGCATCCTCTTTCCGCTCTGGGTACTGGCCTTGGGAGGCCGAGAATGTCACCCGTTCCGGTCTCCCACTACAATACGAAAGCCCGACTGGGCCGGGCTTTCGACTGTACCCCTGTCGATTGTATCGCTCATTCCACCGGCGGTTCAGTAGATATGCGAGCAGGGAGAGCTGGCTACATGGCCGACCAGTTCGCTGACCCTTGCCAGGAGACCTCCGGGCACGTCCAGGGTCTGCCGCACCTTGCCAAGAACTCTGCTGGGAGTGCTGGAGCAGTCTCTGGTGAGGATGAGTTCCTTGACTCCGGGCCATCGGGTGGAAGCATGCTCTGCGGCTACGGCGCACTCTCTTGGGGATAGCTGGTGACCGAGGACAAGCAGATCGATGGGTGGGATATGCGGAATGGAGTCGAACTCGGCGAGATTTGTCTCAGTCACGACCCGGTATCCGCGACTCTGCAACGCCCATTGACTTGTTTCGAGCAGATGGGCATCGCGACCAAACATCAGGATAGAGATTTGTGTGGCATTCATGATCCCCTCGATGAAGCGAGCAGATTCAGGGGCCACTGTGGGGAATCGATCGGATGGCGCTCTGGTCTCTGTGGATCTCTTCTCTGCGCCCACACTCTGGCACGGAGCCAATTATATACCTGGTTTCCCACAGCGGGCAGGTTAATTTTTGGTGACTTCCGTCTTCTCTGCGTTCCCGATTTGGAACTGAAGTTATACATTCAGTTTGCAGTTGAAGTTGTTGGGATGATTGCGGTAGTCGGTGTGATGCCAGTCACATTGGTCGAGTCGGTCACTTTGACGGTACTGTTGTCGGCGGTGACGATCTTGTCGTCGGCAAAGGACCAGTTTTTGGCGTTGGCGATGGAACCCGCGGTGGCGGCCTGGATGTCGAGGTGGTCGAAGCGGAAGTCGGTGAGCGGGGCGTTGGGATAGGCCGCGACAGAGAAGGCGCGGCGCGCACCGGTAGCGTGGATATTCCAGATGTGGACGTCGGAGAAGTGGGGAAGACCTTGTTCGGCGGGAACCGGAGTGGTGAGAGAGAGCCAGTAGGGTGGCATGGTTTTGGGATCGGTGCCGGGAGGTAGGACGGCGTAGCTGTAGCTGGGGTCCCAGTTCATGATGATGGAGATGGGCGTGGAGACGCCCGTGAGGGTGAGGTCGTGGATGCGGATGTCCGTGGCGGTGCCGCCGCGGGTGTGGGCGGATTTGAAGAGGACCCCGTTGCCGACCGCGGCGAGGGCGGTGAGGTTCCACGCCTCGATGTTGTGGAAGCCACCGGAGGTCTCGCTGCCGATGGTGATGGCGGCGGCACCACGACGGATGATGGAGTCGTGGATCCTGATGTCTTCGGTGGGGCGGTTGACACGCAGACCGTCGGAGTCGCGGCCGGACTTGAGACAGAGGGCGTCGTCGTTGACGTCGATGTCGGCGTGGGAGACGTCGATGGTGCGGGAGGAGTCGATGTCGATGCCGTCGGTGGAGGGGCCGTGGCCGTCCTCGTTGTTGCGGATGATGACGCCGTCGATGACGACATCGTGGGAGTAGAGGACCTGAACGGTCCAGAAGCCGGAGCGTCTGAGGGTGATGCCGCCGCCGAAGTGGACGTTGTAGGAGTTCTGAATGAGAGAGAGACGGACGCGCTTCGCGTCGTAGTCGGAGGCCCAGCGCAGGCCCTTGGGCGTGTAGACCGCGCGGAGGTCTTTGTAGACCTTCCACCAGACAGAGCCGTTGCCGTCGATGGTTCCCGTTCCGGTGAGGGTGACGTCGTGAGCGTCGCGGATGTTGATGAGGGCGGCGGGCCAGGTCATCTCGATTCCGGCGATGCGGGTGGCGTGTTCGGGAAAGTCGGCGATGTTCTGCGAGCCAGTGAGGGTGACTCCGGCGGGGATGTCGAAGGTGACCCCGGACTTGAGGAAGATGGCTCCGGTGAGGTAGGTTCCGGGTTTGAAGCTGACGGTCTGGTGCCTGGGAGCTGCTCTGTCGATGGCTTTTTGGATGGCGACAGTATCTAAAGTAGTACTGTCAGCTTTTGCTCCGAAATCATTGACAAAGATGGTTTTCTGCGCTGCGTGAGCGAGCGGCGCGAGGAGGGCCAGAGTGAGGAATAGAAGTCCCTTGGCGAGACCGGATCGCCTCTGAAAGGCGAGACTCGGGGCACCGAAACTGGTGGTGGTCAGCATTATTTTGCCTCCGTAACGAGGTGGACGGAGCCGAGGAGTCCAGAGGAGATGGGGGCGACCAGATCGAGGTCCTGCATCTGGAAGCGGTCTCCGTATTTGGCGATCAGCGGCTTGTAGTCGTGTGGTGGGAGGGCGGACCAGGCGTTGAGCGCGGTGTTGTAGACCCGGATCTCGATGTGGTTGACGCCGGGTTTGAGGAGTTTGGAGACATCGAGGCGGTAGGGCGGGTGCCAGAGCGCGCCAGCAGGCTGGCCGTTGACGCTGACCAGTGCGGCGGCCTGAATCGGCGGGGCGTAGTAGGCTGCGATGTGCGTGGGATAGGCGGGTGTCGGCGTCGGTTTGCCGCCATCGACGGTGAGGAATACGGGCGCGGTCGGCGCGGCGGAGAGAGTGAAGTCGCGGGTGTAGACGGCCTCGCCGGAGTAGTGCAGGGTTGCCGGATCGGCGGTCCAGTCGGAGGGCGTGGATTCATCGACGGACTTGTTGAGGCCGGTGAAGTTGACCTTCCAGTCGGAGCTGAGGTCGGCAAGCTGCGTGGAGGTCTGGGGGGCAGGTTTGGCGCTGGAGCGCGTGTCGCTGAAGACGAAGACACGCGAGCCGTAGGCGGCGAGGTGGATCGGCTGGTCGGTTGCCGAGGCGGAGGAGACGGCAGCGCTGTCGACGTCCCACTCTTCGGCGAACTTGTGAGTGGTGGCGAAGGTCGCGGTGATGTCGATGGGCTGGTTTGAGGTGTTGGCGACGAAGTAGAGGTCGGCGTTAGGCAGCTTGCGGCGGATGAAGCCGAGCTGATTTTTGGTTGCGTCCTCCGCTCCGGCGATCTGAAGGTCGGGGGTGGCGGCGTTGTGCAGCGCCTTGGCGAGGCTGGCTTCGTCGGGGACGAGAGCGATCTCTGAGGTGTCCCCGCCCGCGTCGCCGAGGGGTTTTCCCTCGGGAGTGAGCGAGGGCAGGTGGCCGATGCCGATGGCTTTTCCACCAGCGGCGGAGAAGGCGGCGATCTTGCGCAGGGTCTCGACGGGGATGCGGTCGGTGGGCGGGAGGACAAGGATCTGGTGGGAACCGAGGCCGACCTTGTCGATGGCGTCGGCGTCGATGAAGTCGATGTTGTAGCCAGCGGAGAGGATCGCGGACATCAGCGCGGGCGTGACGAATTTGGGCATGGCGTTGGTGATGCTGGTCTCGGTGGGATGGAAGCTGGCCCATGCGTCGTCGGTGGGCAGCAGGATGGCGACCTGATTGGCGGGCTTGCCCTGACGCAGCAGGTAGCTCATGCGACCGATGTATGCGGTGACGGCGGGCATCACCGGGTGCCAGGGGTTGTGGTTGTTGAACGACGCCGCGGCGTAGAGGCTCCAGCCAGGTTCGGGAACCTCGCCGGCGGGCGGCGAGTAGGGCCAGCCATGGCAGAAGATCAGGTTTTCGCCGGTGAGAAAGTCGATGTCGGCCTCGGCCTTCATGTCCAGCGGGATGGCGCGGAACACAGGAGAGTGCAGCCAGGTGAAGGTCTCGCCGGAGCTGACATCGTGGCCGAAGACGTGGTTGGCAGAGGTGGCCCAGCGCAGAGTGGAGAAGCTGCGCCACTGCGGGCCTTCTCCTTCCGCGAGCTGCGGGATGTTCTGGCTGGAGAAGCTGACAGCCGCTTCATGGTAGGTTTGCGAGCGGAACTTCGTGTGGTGAGCGGAGGCCCAGTCGGCAATCTGTTTCAGGTAGTTTTCATCGACCAGTTCCGTCAACGTCTTGCCGTAGTCGTGGCGGACTGTGTCGGCTGCCGGCGTACCTCCGGTGACCAGTTCGGGCAGGTGCGGGATCAGATCGTACCCGCGACGCTTCTTGAACTCATCCGGCAGCCTGGGCGTCCAGTCGGCCCCGAATTCCTCCAGCGAGTCGGAGAAGATGGCGTAGGGCGGAGTGGAACCGAAGGCCCCAATCAGGGGTTGACCGACCTTCTGCAGGTAGTCGGCGACGGCAACGTGGGAGAAGGGATCGAGGACGTAGCCCTCGGCTCCGACCGAGGCCCGTTTGACCTGCTGGCCTGTGTGGCTGGCGACGAAGAAGAGTGCGACGCGCGGTTGGTCGGAGGCGGCGACCGTGAGAGTGCTGCCTGAGATGGCGAGAGGCTGCGCGGTCGCCAGAGTCCAGAGCATAGGCTTTGGAGCTGGGTTGCGTCGGCGGGCAGGGGCGTCGGCGGGCGTGGCGGGGATTGAGTTGGCGATGGCGGCCGAGAGAATCGTGTCGCCTGCGGCGAGCACCGGATGGCCGTCGATGCGGAAGCGCAGCTTGCTGACGGCCTCGAAGGTTTTGCCTTCGGCCAGCGTCGGGACGGAGACGCTGGTGGCCCCGGCGGGGACGGGAACCTCGATGGTGCGCAGGCTGCCGACAGCCTCGGTCAGCGGTGTGTTGGGGCCGCCATAGGGCCAGCCGGAGCAGAGGGTCAGGTCGATGCGCAGGCCCAGCTTGCGCCCCTCGGACTGGGCGTAGGCCACATCGTCGAGCATCTCGGGCGAGAGAAAGGGAAGGTTCTTGAGGTCGTGAGCGGGATCGTCGAGGACCTGGGGGTACTCGAAGGCCAGCTCCGCGCCTTGAATCCCGTCGGCCTTCATCTGCTGTAGCTCGCGCAGAATCTCCGGCTTGACGACGGCGGTGCCAAACCACCACCAGCGAACCATGGGGCGTGCGGCGGCGGGTGGGTTGAGAAAGTTGGCGCGTAGATCTGCGATGGAGGGAGATGCGTGCTGCGTCTTGATCTGGGCGCTGGACGCGGGAGCTAGCAGAAGAACGGATCCGGTAAAAGCAAGCAGAGAGACAAGAAGGGTACGATTGGCGAGTGTCCGTTGGTGCAGGTTCATGTGTTCTCCGAGCGGGATGTCAGGGGTGGTCTCTTGCAGGATCGTCAATCTCTGAGTGGGAGGTATGACTTGGGATACGGCCAATGCGAGCTGCGAGTTTCAGTAATGCCATTATTTCCGACTGGGAGCGGTTTTGTCACAGACGGGTGCCAAACCACGGTAGTTCATTGCGGGGAACCTTTCAAGGCGTATGCTGTTGCGAGGAAAACGGGTTTTTGAAGATGAGGTGAGGGATGCGGGTTGGATTGATGACGCGGGAGTATCCGCCACAGGTCTACGGCGGTGCCGGTGTGCATGTGGAGTACCTGAGCAGGGAACTGGCGCGACTGATCGAGGTCGAGGTCCACTGCTGGGGCAATCAACGCGCCGACGCGGGAACCCTGCATGTGCGCGGGGACGAGCCGCCCGCCACGGTGACGGCAGGATGCGACGCGAAGTTCAAGACGGCGGTGGATGCGCTGGCACTGAACCTGGCGCAGATGAAGGAGCTGGGAAGGATCGACATCGTGCATACCCACACCTGGTATGCGGCGATGGCAGGTTTCCTGGCGAAGAAGCTGTACGGGATTCCGTTTGTGCTGACGACGCACTCGTTGGAGCCGCTGCGGGCGTGGAAGGCGGAGCAGCTTGGCTCGGGGTATGCGATGAGCGCGTGGATGGAGCGGACAGCGGTGCTGGATGCCGACGCGATCATCGCGGTCTCGCATGGGACCAAGGCGGACATACTGCGCGCCTACCCGGAGGTGGATGCGGCCCGAGTTCATGTGATCTACAACGGCATCGATCTTGCCGAGTATCGCAAGACGGCGGCGACCGATGCGCTGGTGAAGTACGGTGTGGATGCGAGCGCTCCCTACGTCTTGTTCGTCGGGCGAATCACGCGGCAGAAGGGCGTAGTGCATCTGGTGGATGCGGTGAAGTATCTGCCGCAGGGGATTCAGGTGGTGCTGTGCGCGGGCGCTCCGGACACGCCGGAGATCGCGGCGGAGATGCGCGCTGGGGTGGAGGCGGCGCGGGCCGCGGGTGGGAACATTGTTTGGATCGAGAAGATGGTGACGAAGGCGGAGGCGATTGAGCTGTACTCCAACTGCCGCGTCTTCTGTTGCCCGTCGGTCTATGAGCCGTTCGGCATCATCAATCTGGAGGCCATGGCCTGCGGCGCGCCCGTGGTGGCCAGTGCGGTGGGCGGGATTCTGGAGGTGGTCGTGGAGGGAGCGACCGGGTTGCTGGTGCCGTTCGAGGCGGATGCGACGACGGGGTTTCCCGTCGATGGAGACCGGTTTGCGCGGAACCTGGCGGGACGGATTGCGGAGTTGATCGGCTCGCCGGAATTATGCAGGAAGTTCGGTGAGGCTGGGAGACAGCGGGTCGAGGAGACCTTTGCATGGGAGGCGATCGCGGCGCAGACGGTGGAGCTGTATCGCGAACTCCTTGGAGAGGATTTGTAGCCCCATGTCAGACGATGGAACTGTCTGACATGGGGCACCCGTAGCCGAGGGTTATTTCAGGTTGGCCTGGGGGATCTGCGTGGTGTCCTCTACCTTTTGCATGGGGGTGTAGGGCAGGGAGAAGGTGGCGAATGCGTCGGGTGCGTCGGGGTTGAAGGTGGGGATTGTGGGATCGAGGAATTTGGCGAGAGGCAGCTTGTCTTCGCGGATTCCCTGCACGATGCAGCGGGCGAGTTCGTAGGCCCCGTAGTTGTTGAAGTGGGTGTTGTCGTCGATGTCGTGCTCGACGCCGGGGTAGCTGCCGACCTTGAAGTGCATGAAGGCGCGGTTGGCACCCTCGGGGGTCATCGCTTCGAACATGGTCTTGGACATGGCGTTGAGGTCGATGAGCGCGGCGTGTGTGGCGGCGGCGACTTCGCGGGCGGCCTGCGGGTATCCGCCGAGCGTGTCGACGATGTGTCCCTGGGCATCGAAGTCGTCGCGGTTCATCGCGGTGACGATGACGGGGGTTGCACCCTTTGCACGGGCTTCGTCGACAAAGTCGGTGAGGAGCTGCTTGTACTTGTCGAGCGGGACGACGGCCTCATGGGTGCGCGGGTTCATCTTCTGGTCGTTGTGGGCGAACTGCAGGAAGAGGTAGTCGCCGGGCTTGATGAGGGACATCACCTTGGGCATGCGCTGCTCGCCGACAAAGCTGGCCGAGGTCTCGCCGGACTCGGCGTTGTTGGAGATGGCGACCCCGGGGAGGAAGAAGCGGGGAAGCATCTGTCCCCAGGAGGCCCAGGGTTCGACGTCCTGATCGACCACGGTGGAGTCGCCAGCGAGGTAGATGGTCGGCTCGGCCTTGGCTCCGGTGAGCGGCTCGATGGTGAGAGAGCGGAGGCTGGGGTTGGTGCCGTTGAACTCGAGGGTGAGCTTGTTGTCCCAGTCGAGGTTGCCGATCTCGCGCTGCTTGAGGCGGACGCGGTTGGGGGTACCGTCGGGGTTGGTGAACTCGGGGACGCGGAGGTTGACATCGAAGACTCGCGCGACGCTCCTGCCGGCAGCGACGTGGATCTTATCCAGCATCAAGCGGCGGGCCTCGGCGCGGACGGTGACGACAGAGGACTGCTTGCCACCGAGCACGACGGTGATGCGGTAGTTTCCCTCTGGGACTGCGATCGAGAAAAAGAAAGGCTTGCCGGAGGAGCAGACTCCGTTGGCGATAGTTGGAGCGGTCTTGAGATCGAATCCGGCGACCGGATCGAAGAGGAGCGCGGCGGGGACGAGGGCAATCTCGCCTTTCTTTGCCGTGCCGCAGGTAAATGTCTCAGGCCCCTGCAAGGCTGGTAGGGCTGGCGTCGCTGGCGGAGCCGGTTGCCGCGATGCGGCGGGCGCGTTGGCTGCTGCGACTGTTGGCGGGTCTGTCTGGGCGTGGGCGAGAGGGACAGCCAGGGCGAGGGCGAGCAGAGAGCTGGAGAGACTGCGCATGAGGGTTCCTGGTTCTGCGGCGTGGATTTGTTGCATCCGAAAAATCGTAGCACTCGAAGAGCGGCACGGTCGAGGGAGGCGCGTTTTGGGAAGGGCGAGCGATGGTTGACGGTTATTTATGAACGAGGGACTCGTAGGCTTCGATCTGGGCGAGGGTGAAGGCGCGCATCTCTGCGCCGGACTGCCCTGCGCGATACCACTGGACGAGCCATTCGAGGGCGGTTTCGAGGTGCAGGCGCGGTGTCCAGGCGAGATCGGCTCGGGCGCGGCTGGCGTCGAGCTTGAGGTAGCCCGCCTCGTGGACGCCGGGGTCGGGATCGAGAATCCACTGCGCACCGTTGCCCCAGAAGGCGGTCATCTTCTCGGCGATCCAGGCGACTGGGCGGGCGTCGTCGTCGGAGGGGCCGAAGTTGTAGGCGGTGGCGTAGCGCGCGGCCGAATCGCGTTCGGGGGTGAGGAGCTGTTCGGCGAGGCGGATGTAGCCGTGGAGGGGTTCGAGGACGTGCTGCCAGGGGCGGATGGCCTCTGGGCGGCGGATGCGCACCGGCTCGTTGGCGAGGAAACCGCGGACGAGGTCGGGGATGAGGCGGTCGAGCGACCAGTCTCCTCCGCCGATGACGTTGCCAGCGCGCGCGGTGGCGAGGGCCACCTTGTGCTCGGAGAGTTTTGCAATGGGGAAGAACGACTGGCGGTAGGCGGCGGAGACGATCTCCGCGCAGGCCTTCGAACTGGAGTAGGGGTCGTAGCCGCCGAGGGGGTCGCTCTCACGGTAGCCCCAGATCCATTCCTTATTCTCGTAGCACTTGTCGGTGGTGACGCAGACGACGGCGCGGACGGACGGGGTGCGGCGGATGGCATCGAGCACGCGCGCGGTGCCGATGACGTTGGTCTCGTAGGTGCCGATGGGATCGTCGTAGGAGAGGCGGACGAGCGGCTGCGCGGCGAGGTGGAAGACGACCTCGGGGGCGAAGGACTGGATGGCGGATTCGAGCGAGGCGGCGTCGCGAATGTCGCCGCGCAGGTCGTCAATGACGGAGCCGATGCGGGCTACGGTGAAGAGATTGGGGCTGGTGCTGGGATCGAGCGCATAGCCGCGCACCTCGGCACCGAGCTTGGCCAGCCAGAGCGCGAGCCAACCGCCCTTGAAGCCAGTGTGTCCGGTGAGGAAGACGCGTTTACCGTGCCAATTGAATGCAGGAGTGTCTGTCATGGCCATTAGAATACCCGGTTGGATGCGGCAAAGGCCAAACTTCATCTCAACTTCTAATCGAGTTGGGTGAAGGGGTGGACGGCGAGGGCGATGCGGTTGTTGACACCCACCTTGCGCAGCAGGCGGCCGATGTGCGCCTTGACGGTCCCTTCGTCGATGCCGAGGGCGTGGGCAATCTCGCGGTTGGAGCGACCTGCGCGCAGCAGGTCGAGGATCTGGAGTTCGCGCGGAGTGAAGGAGGGCGGCGTGTCGGGTGCATTGGCCCCTCCGGGCTTGCTGTCGAGCAGGCGGGAGAGCACCCTGCGCGGTGCCCACACAGAGCCATCGCGCACCATGTCGATGGCCATCGCAAGCTCGGACTGCTTTGCCATGTGCGTGAGGTATCCCTTGGCTCCGGCCCCGACGATGCGCTGGATGTACTCCTGATCCGTCTCCGTGCCCAGCACGATCAGCCTCAACTGGGGCCGAACATGGTGGAAGGTGGCGATCAGCTCGAAGAGGTGGCTGACGCATTCGGCGTCGATCAGGACGAGCGCGAGGTTGGCGTCGTCGAGCGCACCGGGCGCGGAGAGGGGCACGATCTCAAGCTGGGGCAGGATGGACTTGAGGCCGAGCAGGCGCAGCGGGTCGGTGGCGACCACGCCGATGCGGTCTATGCGCGTTGGGGGAGATTCAACCATCGACCTCAAGCCTCATCCTGCGGTTGCGATTCCCAGTCGATCCGGCGATTGCGATACGGATGTCGACGGCTACTTGTTTCGCTACAGCTTGGGCAGGACGATGCCTTGCTGGTTCTGGTACTTCCCCTTGCGGTCGGCGTAGCTGATTTCGCAGACATCGTCGGAATCGGACTGGAAGAAGAGGATCTGGCAGAGGCCCTCGTTGGCGTAGATGCGCGCGGGAAGTGGCGTGGTGTTGGAGATTTCCAGAGTAACGAAACCTTCCCACTCCGGCTCGAACGGGGTGACGTTGACGATGATGCCGCAACGCGCGTAGGTGGACTTGCCGACGCAGATGGTGAGCACGTCGCGGGGGATCTTGAAGTATTCCACGGACCGCGCAAGCGCAAACGAGTTGGGCGGAACGATGACGCTGTCTGCCTGCACGGAGACGAAGGAGCGCTCGTCGAAGGCTTTGGGGTCGATGATGGCGGAGTTGACGTTGGTGAAGATCTTGAACTCGTCGGAGACGCGCAGATCGTAGCCGTAGGAGGAGAGTCCGTAGGAGATGACGCCCTCGCGGACCTGCTTCTCGCTGAAGGGTTCGATCATCTTGTGTTGGGTTGCCTGTTTGCGGATCCAGCGGTCGCTCTTGATGGCCATGCGTATTTATTGCCTCGTCGGCGTCTCGATCCGGTCCGATTCCGAGACGCCAACTGCGTTCGGGGGAGAGGGGTCGATCCGCGTCGTTTTCGGATAGCCAAATCTTACGGCAGCAATCGCGCGTTGACAATCCGGGGCCGAGTTCCTAACATCACACTGAGCGGTGCAGTGCGGACTTATTGCACATTGCCGACCAGTTGCGCGAGAGAGGCGGCCTCAAGTTGATCAAACAAGACCTAATCCAGAGGGTTGTCGAGCGAACCGGCCTTCCCAGAACGAAGGCGGAGCGCGCGGTGGACACCATCTTTGGCAGCATGAAGCAGTCGCTGATTGCGGGCGACCGCATCGAGTTGCGCGGCTTTGGCGTCTTCACCGTGAAGCCGCGCAAGACCGGCATCGGACGCAACCCACGAACCGGCACCGAGGTCAGCATCGCGCCTGGCAAGGCAGTCCGCTTCAAGCCCGGCAAAGACCTGCATGCGATGGACGAAGCCAGCTAGGACGCGGTTGGGCAGGATGTGTACGCCGCGAGGAAGATGCGGACGGCCTCGCTGACATTGCGGCGCATTGTCTCCTTGGGCATGACATAGTCCTTATGAAACTGGCGCTTTAGAATCGTCAGTCCCCAACACATCGAACAGAAGACCTCAGCGGCGTGCTCGGGATTCTGGCCCTTGAACTCGGGATGCGCGGCGAGATAGTTCTGCAGCATCGCCATGGATCGCTTCGGGCCGAGGTTCCAGAAGGCGCTGGCGAGCTTGGGAAATTCCGGCGACTCCGCAACGATGACCTGAAACAGTGCGCACAACTCCGGTCGCGACATGGAGCGCACCAGAATTGAGCCAAACTCGTCGAGGACGTTGGCGAGCGGCTGGTTTGCGATGAGGGTCTTGGCATAGATTGCCTGCATCTCGCCGATCTTGCGGTTGGCTACCGCAATGAAAAGCTCCGCTTTGCTTGGATAACGGGCGTAGATGGTGCGTTTCGACGCTCCGGCGCGATTGGCGATCTCCGCGACGTTGGCATTTTTGTAGCCAAACTCGAGGAAGACCTCGGTCGCTGAATCCAGCAGATGCTCCATGCGGGCCGCGACCTCGGATGCGGCGGGCCGGCCCGCCGCAGAACGTCTCTGTTTCACGGGTTTTCGCGGCTTGGGAGCTGCTTTGGCCATGGCGAACCCATTCTACAGTACCCTTTCAGCACTGTGCCGAAGCCCGATATTTCAAAAACTTGGGTTTGCACCCGGCGCGAAAAGCAGATTCCTCCGCTGCGCTGCGGAATGACAGACAAATTTTTGCTGCGGAAGGACAAACAAATTTTTGCCACGGAATGGCAAATAAATTCTGGTCTACAGCAATTCGGAAGATGCTTTAATAGCGCAGAGGAGGACTTCAATGCGCCAGAGCGTACACGACCGAGCCGCGGAGCTGCATCTGCTTGCGGCACATGCCCACACAGCCGCGGCCGCCTCGCGTGGCCAGGGTAGCCTGACCGCACACGAGCTTTCGCGTCGGGCGCATGAGTACTCCAGTCGCGCCTTCGAGGAATCGCGCAAGGCTGTTGAAGCGCAGGAGAAGTCCGCGACTCCACCTGTCTCCGCAAAAAAGTAGTCGCGCCTGCACTGTCCGCGGGCCGGGTGGCGGCGGGCTACTGGCGGTAAGCCGTTACCGCCGATCCCTTGGCAGAAAAATCCTTTTCTACGGGGTCGTTTTTGAGTGCTTTGAGTCCCGCCACAACAGAGGCTGCATTCAACTCCGCGCCTGCGCGACTGGTGTGGGTGTGGGGGTCGGCGAAGAGCGGCTCCACGGCTGGCTGACCCAGAGCGTCGTAGCGCCGCGCAATGATCTCGTTCAGGTCGATGAACTGCACGTCCTCCTGGGTGGCCACCTGGCGCGCCCAGCCACCGTAGTTGTCGGCATTGCGCACCACCTTGCCGTCCTTCCATATCTTGCGCGGGATGGGCGAACAGACGATGGGGGTTGCGCCCTTGGCCTTCACGTCCTCGACAATCTTGCGGATGTACCACCCGTAGGTATGCACCGTTTCCGGCACTTTGAGGATGGGGTTCTGAATCTCGACCGTCTCCTCGCCCACGCCTGGCAGCGAGGCGCGCGCGCGCGAGGGGTCGTCCGGCTTACCGCCGTCGTTGTGGCCGAACTGGATGAGCACCACGTCACCCGGCTTGATGAGCGCCCGTGTCGCGGCCCATGGACCACCGCCTGGGCCATTCATATAGGTGCGGCTGCTGAGGCCGCCGATGGCGCGGTTGACGACGTTGATCCTGGCCGGGTCGAAGTAGTCCACCAACGGCTCGCCCCAGCCCCATTGCCCACTTGCGCCGTTTCCCTGGCCATTGCGCACGGTTGAGTCGCCCACCAGAAACAGGGTGGGCAGCCTGGGGTTGGCTGGCAACGGAAGGGGTACGCGTTGTCCCCGCTTGGGGTCGGTTGGCGAGCCGACCTCCGCGGGTTGGACCTGCGGAGGTGCCGCCGTCGCGCCGGAAGGAACGCCCATCGCCGCCTGCGTGGCTGTGGCCTGCTGCGCCTGGGAGCCGTAGCAGGCGACGGCAGGCAGCGAAAGCCCCAGGAGGAGAAGGAGAGACAGCGAAGAATGTCGAGGCGACGGTTGCGGAGGAACCTGCATGGAAGTCATGGTTCAAGATGTACTGTCTCTACCGCAGGTCGTCAAGTCGGGGCGTTGCAGGCGTACGACTCAGGCTTTCTGTTGCATCTCGCACTGGTCTTGGTACGACAATCGGCGGTCAGAGAACTAGAGCCTACAGATGAGGAGTTCGCGCTGGAAGATCATCTCTGCTGGGAGGTGGTCGTGCAGGGCGATGAAGAGTTCCTCGTGGTCGACGACTTCGCGCTTCCAGGCCTCGCGATCGACGTGCTGGAGCTGTTCGAAGGTAGCGCGGAGTTCGGGCACGGGGATGTCGAGGCCCGCCCAGTGCATGTCGTCGAAGTGGGGGGTCCAGCCAATGGGGGTCTCCTTGGCTTGGGCGCGACCGTGGACGCGGTCCACGATCCATTTGAGGATGCGCATGTTTTCGCTGTAGCCGGGCCAGAGGAATTTTCCGGCGGCGTCCTTGCGGAACCAGTTGACGTGGAAGATGCGTGGGGTGTCTGCGAGGACGCGTTGCATTTTGATCCAGTGGCGGAGGTAGTCTCCCATGTGGTATCCGCAGAAGGGGAGCATGGCCATGGGGTCCCGGCGGACCTTGCCGACCGGAGCGCCCGCGGCGGCGGTGGTCTCCGATCCCATGGTGGCCCCGGTGTAGACCCCGGCGGACCAGTTGAACGACTGATAGATGAGGGGGATGGTGGTTGGGCGACGCCCCCCGAAGAGGAAGGCGGCGATGGGGACGCCAGCGGGGTTCTCCCAGTCCTTGTCGATGACGGGACACTGACTGGCGGGAGTGGTGAAGCGGCCGTTGGGATGGGCGGCTGGGGTCTGGTGGGCTGGGGTCCAGGAATGACCTCTCCAGTCGATGAGGTTGTCGGGCGGGGTGTCTGTCATGCCCTCCCACCAGATGCCGCCATCGGGCCGGCCGTCGTGACCGACGGTGAGGGCGACGTTGGTGAAGATGGTATTGCGGGCCAGCGCGGCCATGGCGTTTGGATTGGTTTTGGTGGAGGTTCCTGGGGCGACGCCGAAGAATCCCGCCTCGGGGTTGATGGCGCGCAACTGGCCGGAGGCGTCGGGTTTGATCCATGCGATGTCGTCTCCGACAGTCCAGACGCGCCAGCCGTCGAATCCGGCGGGCGGGATGAGCATGGAGAGGTTGGTCTTGCCGCAGGCGGAGGGGAAGGCAGCGGCGATGTAGGTCTTCTCTGTGTGGCCGGAGGCGTTGGGTGGGGTTTCTATGCCGAGGATGAGCATGTGTTCTGCCATCCAACCCTGGTCGCGGGCGATGTTGGAGGCGATGCGCAGGGCGAAGCATTTTTTACCGAGCAGGGCGTTTCCGCCGTATCCGCTGCCGTAGGACCATATCTCTCGGGTCTCGGGGAAGTGAACGATGTATTTCTTGTCGTTGCAGGGCCAGGGGACGTCTTTCTGTTTGGCCGCGAGCGGAGCGCCGAGGGTGTGCATGCAGGGCGTGACGCGATGGACGTCCTTGTCGATCTCGCGCAAGACGGGCGCGCCGATGCGGGACATGATGCGCATGTTGACGACGACATAAGCGGAGTCTGTCAGCTCGACGCCGATCTGCGAGATGGGGGACCCGATCGGCCCCATGGAGAAGGGCAGGACGTACATGGTGCGTCCGCGCATGGAGCCTTTGAAGAGGGTCTTGAGCTTCTTGCGCATGACGAAGGGGTCTACCCAGTTGTTGGTGGGGCCAGCATCGTCCTTGGAGTGGGAGCAGATGAAGGTGCGGTCTTCCACGCGCGCGACATCGGTGGGGGTGGAGCGGGCGTAAAAACAGCCGGGCCATTTTTTCTCATCGAGCGGGAAGAAGGTGCCAGCCTCGACGAGCTGGTCGCAGAGGCGGTCGTACTCGGCCTGCGAGCCATCGATCCAGTGGATGTGCGCGGGCTGGGTGAGTTCGGCCATCTTCTCGACCCAGCGGATGAGGTGCTTGTTGGTTGTGGGAGGCTTGGCGGCGGGCTTGGTGGTCATTGGATTGAAAGATTACCCTCGGGGCACCAGTTTTCGCCTTTCGGTATGGACTGTCAACAGGATTCATCGAAGC
>VFSW01006141.1_pt1 | contig 17702 bp, 16 predicted proteins | sample 5358111 | NCBI WGS metagenome assembly VFSW01 (sample SAMN11554181, study PRJNA540505) | mine drainage metagenome | isolation source: sediment from site ElyBrook_90M | place: USA: Ely Copper Mine, Vershire, VT | collected 2017
TTGATGAATAGATCTAATAAAAATAATTACGTTAGAATTTATAAAGAGGAAAGTAGTCTTATAACAATTACGCTTATAACAATTAGGCTTATAATTGAAATTTGTTCGTCGTTTCACTGTGTTAATCTGTAATTTAATTTCATACCTGTAAACACCGCGCAGCCGCATCTGATTCCAATCAGCTGTCACCTCCCCAAATAAACTTCAACAACCCGAGGATCCGCACTGACAACGTCAAGCGGACCCTCGGCCAAAACCGATCCCTCATGCAGCACCGTGATTTTCACATCGAGTGCCCGCACGAAATCCATGTCGTGCTCGACCACGACCACCGAATGGTCGCGGGCGATGTGCTTGAGCAGGATCGCGGTTTTGGCGGTCTCGGCGTCGGTCATGCCGGCCACCGGTTCATCGACCAGCAGCAGCCTGGGGTCCTGCGCCAGCAACATGCCGATCTCCAGCCATTGTTTCTGGCCATGCGACAGGCTGCCCGCCTGCGCGCCGCGCGCATCGCCAAGCCCGATCAGCCCCAAAATCTCGTCAAGCCTGGCGTTGCCGGTGCCGTTGCGCTGCGCCGCAAACACGCTCCAGATGCCGCGCGGGGCTTTCAGCGCCAGCAGCAGATTGTCCTCAACCGTGTGATTATCGAACACCGTCGGCTTCTGGAATTTGCGGCCAATGCCAAGATTGGCGATTTCCGCCTCATCCATGGCGGTGAGGTCATAGGTGCCACCAAACAGCACCTCGCCGCTGTCAGGCCGTGTTTTGCCGGTGATAATATCCATCATGGTGGTCTTGCCCGCGCCATTGGGACCGATGATCGCGCGCATTTCGCCTTCATCCAGCGAGAGCGAGAGCCCGCGCAGCGCCTTGTAACCGTCAAAGGAAACGCTGACGCCATCAAGATACAGCAGCGACCTTGTGAGCTTAAGTGGCAGCATGATGCTCCTCCACAAGCGGCGCGGACGTTGGCGACGGCGGGTTTCGGCGTGGCCGCGCCTTGCGGCTGAACAGGCCCAGCACGCCGCGCGGCAGGAACAGGGTCACCAGCACAAACAGCGCGCCAAGTGCAAACAGCCAGAAATTGGGCAGCGCACCCGTAAACCAGCTTTTGCCGAAATTCACCAAAATCGCCCCGAGCGCCGCGCCGATCAGTGTGCCGCGCCCGCCGACCGCCACCCAGATCACCGCCTCGATTGAATTTTGCGGGGCAAATTCGCTTGGATTGATAATGCCGACCTGCGGCACATAGAGCGCCCCCGCCACCCCCGCCATCATTGCCGAAAACGTGAAAACCGCGAGCTTGTAGTGATCGACCCGGTAGCCCAGAAAGCGCACGCGTGGCTCGGCATCGCGGATCGCCACCAGCACCTTGCCGAATTTTGAGGCAACGATCACCCGCGCCATGACAAAACCCAGGGCCAGCGCCAGCGCCGAAGCGGAAAACAACGCCGCCCTGGTCCCCGGCGCATCGATTTTGAAGCCCAGAATATCCTTGAAATCGGTCAGGCCATTATTGCCGCCAAAGCCCATGGCATTGCGGAAAAACGCCAGCATCAGCGCATAAGTGAAAGCCTGTGTGATGATCGAGAGATAAACGCCGTTGACCCGCGCCCGGAAGGTGAACCAGCCAAAGATGAAGGCAAGCAAGCCGGGCACCAGCAGCACCATGGCCATGGCGTAGGCGAAATGATCGAAGCCCCACCAGGTCAGCGGCAGGCTCTTGATGCCGAGAAACACCATGAAATCGGGCAAAACCGGATTGCCATATACCCCGCGCGTGCCAATCTCGCGCATCAGATACATGCCCATGGCATAGCCGCCGAGCGCGAAAAAGGCGGCGTGGCCGAGCGAGAGAATGCCGCAATAGCCCCAGACCAAATCCAGCGCCACGGCCAGCAGCGCATAGCAGAGATATTTGCCCGTCAACGCCACCACATATTCGGGCACATGCACCGGGGATGCCGGGCTGGTGGCAAGCGAGAGTACCGGCACCAGGATGGCCGCCAGAACCAGCAGGGCAATGAAGGCCTGCGCAGGGCGGTTGAAGGCGCTCATGCTTCCACCGCCCTGCCCTTGAGCGCGAACAGGCCGCGCGGTCGCCGCTGAATGAACAGGATCAACAACACCAGAATGATGATCTTGCCGAGCACCGCGCCCGCAAAGGGTTCGATCAGCTTGTTGGCTACGCCGAGCGACAGGGCCGCGACCAGAGTGCCCCACAGATTGCCGACCCCGCCAAACACCACCACCATGAAACTGTCGATGATATAGCTCTGGCCGAGATTGGGCGAGACATTGTCGATCTGGGACAGCGCCACACCCGCGATTCCGGCTATGCCGGAGCCGAGCCCGAAAGCCAGCGCGTCAATACGGTTGGTGTCGATGCCCATAGCTGAGGCCATGCGGCGATTTTGCGTCACGGCCCGCATTTTAAGGCCAAATGGCGTCGCGCGCAGCACCAGTTGCAAAGCAAGGAACACCAGAATGGCGAAAACGATAATCCACATGCGGCCGTAGGTGATTGACAGGCCGCCGAGCGGGAAGGTGCCGCTCATGAAAGGCGGCGAGACGACGTCGCGGTTGTCAGCGCCAAAAATTGAGCGCACCGCCTGTTGCAGGATCAGCGACAGACCGAAGGTGGCAAGCAAGGTTTCCAGCGGGCGGCCATAAAGAAAACGGATGATGCCACGCTCAATCGCCATGCCGACCAGCCCGCTGACCACGAAGGCGGCGGGAATGGCGATAAACAGAGAGGCTTCCAGCCAGGCGGGATGAGCAGAACGCAGCCATTGCTGCACGACATAGGTGGTGTAGGCACCGAGCATCACCATCTCGCCATGCGCCATGTTGATGACACCCATCACACCAAAGGTAATGGCAAGACCAATGGCCGCGAGCAGCAGCACCGAACCATAGGATAGACCATACCAGACATTCTGCACCTCGCTCCAGAAGGCAGCTTTGGACTGCAAGCCTGCCAGGGCCGAAGCTGCGGCGATCTGGACATCGCCCTTCGGGCCATCACGCAACTGGCTGAGCAGGGAAATCGCCGCCTGGTCATTCTGCCCGGCGACAACACCGACCGCCTTCAGGCGATCCTGATTGGCTGCAGCCGGATTGAGGGCGATAATGGCCGCAGCGGCGCCCGCCAGCGCATGCTTCACCTGCGGGTCTTTTTCGTGGGCGAGCGCCGCTTGCAACGCCGCCAGTGCCGCCGGATCATGGCTGTGAAAGGCGTCTTTGGCGGCGGCAAGCCGTTTGGCCGGGTCGGCGCTCGTCAGCCCGGTGCTGCCGCGGGCATCCTGGAGGGCGCTGCGCACCATATTGCTGACGCGGACTTTCTTCAGGGCGTCGATCGAGATGCCCGTGGCCGGAGTGCCGGTTTTGGCGAGATCAAGCTGGCCCTTGGCATCCCTGAAATAGACCTGCTTCCTGATCGGATCGAAATAGAGCTTGCCATGGTCCAGGGCCTGCAAAATCGCGTCGGTGGTGGCAAGGTGGCTGGCGACGAGCGCCTTGATGCCATGCGCGGTGTCCGCAAAGCGATCCGTGGTGAATTTGGCCAGCGCGTCATCGCCGCTATCGGCCAAGGCTGGTGGTGCGGCGAGCAGCAGCGCGACCAGAGCGCAAAGAATTGCGCGCAGGAAGCTGCTGATACGCCCACTTCCGCCTTTGCGAGGCGCGTGGTGACGAAGCAACCCAGAGGTTTCCTGAAGCCAATGGGTTGCTTTCGCTTCACTTCGCACCGGGTCGCAATGACGTTGGCAAGTCTTATTCATATTATTTGACACGTCAAACCTTGTCTTCACCCGCCGCAATGGCCGGTTTTGACGTTGAAATTGCCGCAGGACATGGGCTTGCGCCAATCGCCGATCAAATCTTTCGATTCCGGCAGATAGGGCGACCATTCCTGGGCCACGACTTCGCCCGGCGTTTGCCAGACGACGTCAAACTGGCCATCGCCCTGGATTTCGCCGATCAGCACCGGCTTGGTGATGTGGTGGTTCGGCATCATGGTCGCAGTACCCCCGGTGAGATTGGGAACGCTGACGCCGATCAGCGCATCAATCACATCATCGGGCTTGAAGGAATTGGCTTTCTTGACCGCCTCCACCCACAGGTTGAAGCCAATCATGGAGGCTTCCATTGGGTCATTGGTCGTGCGTTTCGGGTTCTTGATGAAGTCGTGCCATTGCTTGATGAAGGCCTTGTTGGCAGGAGCATCGACCGATTCAAAATAATTCCATGCGGCGAGATGGCCTACCAGCGGCTTGGTATCCATGCCTGCCAGTTCCTCCTCGCCGACCGAGAAAGCCATCACAGGAATATCGGTGGCCTTGATGCCCTGATTGCCGAGTTCCTTGTAGAACGGCACATTGGCATCGCCGTTGATGGTCGAGACAACGGCGGTCTTTTTGCCCGCCGACCCGAATTTCTTGATGTTGGAGACGATGGTCTGCCAATCGGATTGGCCGAACGGCGTGTAATTGATCATGATGTCTTCAGCGGCCACGCCTTTCAGCTTCAGATAGGCTTCCAGAATTTTGTTGGTGGTGCGCGGATAGACGTAATCGGTGCCGGCCAGCACCCAGCGCTTCACATTGCCGCCATCCTTGCTCATCAGATAATCGACAGCCGGTATGGCTTGCTGGTTGGGCGCAGCACCGGTGTAAAACACGTTGCGCTCGCATTCCTGCCCCTCATATTGCACCGGATAGAACAGGATTGAATCCAGTTCCTTGACCACGGGAAGCACCGATTTGCGTGACACCGACGTCCAGCAGCCGAAGATCACCGAGACTTTGTCCTTGGAGATCAGTTCGCGGGCTTTTTCGGCGAACAGCGGCCAGTTGGAGGCCGGATCGACCACCACCGGCTCCAGCTTGCGACCCAGCACACCGCCTTTGGCGTTTTGCGCCGCGATCATCATGAGTTGCGTGTCTTTGAGCGTGGATTCGCTGATGGCCATGGTGCCGGACAGCGAATGCAGGATGCCGACCTTGATCGGCTCGGCGGCGGCGAAAGCCGGGCGCATGATCGATGCGCCCGCGAGCGCGCCGGAAGCGGCCAGAAAATTGCGACGGGAAAGTGCCATGTTCACCCCTGTTGCCTGTTGGCGATGGATGTCGGCGATGGCCGACTTGCACCAAAGTTAAGGCAAGGGGTGTGCCAAACTGCAAGCTATTGATTATAATGACATTTTCACCAAAGCAGCCACGCTGCTTCGCTGGCTATGCCGAAAAGACATGCAAGAATTGGATGCAATTACTGAAAAATGCGGCAGCGTTTCGGCGCCGCCGCCTTGAGCGTCAGGCTGTCATTGGAGCCATTTGGCGTAGATCCGCTTGAATGTGCCATCCTTGCGGTCAATGTGCAGCCAGGTATCGACGAATTCCTTCAAAGGCATATCGCGCGGGAGCAGATAGGCTTTCTCGGCAAAATCAAACGGGTGGCCCGGGTGAATGGCGCACAGCACGCCCTTGTGCAGCTTTGACTGAAAACGGGTCTCCGAGGCGTCGGTGATCATCACATCGGCCTTGCCCGCTGCGAGGCGGTCAAAAATGCTCAGATTGTCCTTGTTGAGCACAATATCTGCCGATTTCAGCCGCGCATGGTCAAATTTTTCATTGGTTCCGCCTGGATTGACGATCACCCGAACGCCCTTTTGATCAATCGCCGCCAGATCGGGATATTTCGACACGGACCCGCAGGGGGCGATGGCCGCCTTGCCCTCACGCAAATAGGGCTGGGAAAAATAGGCCTGCTTCTGGCGCTCCAGCGTCACCGAAATGCCACCCATCGCGACATCAAATTTGTTGGCAGCAAGATCCTTCATCAAGTCAGCCCATTTTGTCGGCACGAACACCAGCTTGACGCCCATTTTGGCGGCAAGGTCGCGGGCAAGGTCAATGTCAAAGCCGTGGTATTTGCCGGTAGCGGTGTCGAGGAAGGTGAACGGCTTGTAGTCACCCGTGGTGCCCACCCGCAAAGTGCCACTTTTCAGGACGCTGTCGAGCGTTGTGAGCGTTTGCGCCGTCGCCGCGACGCTCCCGGCCAGGACGAGGCCAAATGCCAATAGTGCTGATTTGAATGTCATGGTGAACCCTCCCGAGGTTTGGGGATCATGCCACGAATTTATGCAAATGCCAGCAAAGATTAGCGCGCCACCATCCCGCCGGCTTTCTGCACGAAGGCGGCAATCTCGGCGACGCCTGCGCCGGTCTTGATATTGCTGAAGACGAAAGGACGGACACCGCGCATTTTGCGGGCATCGCGATCCATCACGCCAAGATCCGCCCCCACCATGGGGGCAAGATCGGTCTTGTTGATCACCAGCAAATCACTGCGGGTGATGCCCGGCCCGCCCTTGCGCGGGATTTTGTCGCCCGCTGAAACGTCAATCACATAGATGGTGATGTCGGCCAGTTCCGGGCTGAAGGTGGCAGCCAGATTGTCGCCACCGCTCTCGATCAGCAGCAAATCGAGATTCGGGAATTTTCGGTTAAGTTCAGCAACCCCAGCCAGATTGATGCTGGCATCCTCGCGGATGGCCGTATGCGGGCAGCCGCCGGTTTCAATGCCAAGGATGCGTTCGGGCGCGAGCGAACCGGCCCGCGTGAGAAACTCGGCATCTTCCCTGGTGTAGATGTCATTGGTGATGGCAGCGATTTCATAGGTGTCGCGCAACGCTTTGCAAAGCGCATCCATCAACGCGGTCTTGCCCGAGCCAACCGGCCCGCCAATCCCGACTCGCAAAGGCCCGTGAGATGATGATGTCATGAGCGAAACAGCCTCGTATATTGAGTTTCATGGCGCATCGACGCAATGTCGGCGGCAAAACACGCGCCGCCGCAAGCCGTGAGTGGCAGGCCCCTGGTCGCCTCCGCCACCTTTAGAATGTCACCCGCCAGTGCCGCCTGCACCCGCAAGCCAGCGGCCTGGCCGAGTGGCACCAGGCGCACGGCCGCCGAGACCAGATTGGCAATGCCGGCCTGCAAAAAACCGAGCGCCAGATCATCCTCATCAATGGCCTGGGCCTCTGCCAGCAAAGCCAGCGCAACCGGGAGGGGCAGCGGCGCATCGCCCCAGGCCTCCAGCGCCAGGCAGGTCCATGGCGCGGCAGCCAGCCGGAAGGCGGCACCCTGCGCCAGCGTCTCATGCCGTCGTTCGCGCGCCAGGGCGAGGGCTGCGGTTTCACGGGCAATGCCGGGCCAGGCCGCTGGCGCAGCACGCCGGACATTGCGCAGGACAATGACATCGCTCCACGCCGCGCCGTGATGGAGAAGATCGGCAAGCCAGAGGGTGAGGCTCGTCTCATCCTTCACATCACCGGTCTCGACCGCCCATTCAAGCCCTTGCGAATAGGCAAAGGCCCCCGTCGGAAAGGCGGGCGACAGCCAGGTGAGCAGATGCAGCAGGCCCGCGTTGGTCAATAGAGAAAATACCTTTGTGCCATGGGCAATTCCTCGGCGGGCTCGCAAACCAGAAGTTCGCCATCGGCGCGCACATCATAGGTTTCGGGATCAACCTCGATATGGGGCGTGGCGTCATTGTGGATCATGGACTTCTTGGAGATGCCACTGCGCGTGTTCTCCACGGCCACCAGTTGCCGGGTGAGACCGAGCTTTTTGCCAAGGTCGGCATCAAGCGCCGCCTTGGAGACAAAAAGCAAAGAGGATTCCACCAGAGCCCGGCCAAAAGCGCCGAACATCGGCCGGTAATGCACGGGCTGCGGCGTCGGGATCGAGGCATTGGGGTCGCCCATTGCCGCATAGGCGATGGAGCCGGCTTTCAGCACCATATCGGGTTTGACTCCGAAGAAGGCTGGCGACCACAGCACCAGATCAGCAAGCTTGCCCTCTTCAACCGAGCCAATCTCCCTCGCCATGCCCTGCGCAATGGCCGGGTTGATGGTGTATTTGGCGATATAGCGCTTTACCCGCGCATTATCGGCAGTGCCATCGCCCTTCAGCGCGCCGCGCTGCACCTTCATCTTGTGGGCTGTCTGCCAGGTGCGGATGATCACTTCGCCGACGCGGCCCATGGCCTGACTGTCAGACGACATCATCGACAGCGCGCCAAGATCGTGCAGGATGTCCTCGGCGGCTATGGTCTCCTTGCGGATGCGGCTTTCGGCAAAGGCGATGTCTTCGGGGATCGCGCCATCGAGGTGATGGCAGACCATCAGCATATCAAGGTGCTCATCGAGCGTGTTGACGGTATAGGGCCGCGTCGGGTTGGTCGAACTCGGCAATACATTGGCAAAACCGGCGATTCTGATGATATCCGGCGCATGGCCACCGCCCGCACCCTCGGTGTGGAAGGCATGGATGGTGCGGCCTTTGAAGGCGGCAATGGTATCTTCGACAAAGCCGCTTTCGTTCAACGTGTCGGAATGCAGCATCACCTGCACATCAAAGCGGTCAGCGACCGAAAGGCAGCAGTCGATGGCGGCGGGGGTCGTGCCCCAATCCTCATGCAGTTTCAGCGAAGAAGCGCCAGCCCGCACCATTTCTTCGAGTGCGGCAGGCTGCGAGGCATTGCCCTTGCCCGCAAAGGCCAGATTCACAGGAAAGGCTTCGGCGGCCTGCAACATGCGCCCCAAATGAAACGGCCCCGGCGTGCAGGTGGTCGCTGCCGTGCCGGTAGCCGGCCCGGTGCCGCCGCCGACCATGGTGGTGATGCCGGAGGCAATCGCCTCCTCGATCTGCTGCGGGGAAATGAAGTGAATATGGCTGTCGATGCCGCCCGCCGTGAGGATTTTGCCCTCGCCAGCAATGATTTCAGTGCCCGGCCCGATGATGATGTCAACGCCGGGCTGAATGTCGGGATTGCCCGCCTTGCCGATTTTGGCAATGCGGCCATGGCGCAATGACACATCAGCCTTGATGATGCCGCCGTGATCGACAATGACGGCATTGGTAATGACCGTATCGGCCGCGCCCGCCGCATTGGTCACCTGGGATTGGCCCATGCCATCGCGGATGACTTTGCCGCCGCCGAATTTCACCTCCTCGCCATAGGTGGTGAAGTCTTTCTCGATCTCGATCAGCAGCGCGGTATCGGCGAGGCGCACACGGTCGCCAACGGTGGGGCCGAACATGTCAGCATAGGCGGCACGGGAAATTCGGGTTGCCATCGGAGCCTCTAGCGCGTTGACGTGGATGCAGGACGGGGCGCGCCGGTCATTTCAGCGCGCCCATGGTCAGGCCACGAAAGCCATAAACGCTGCGTTTGCCTGCATAGGGTACCAGTGTCACCTCGCGGCTTTGCCCCGGCTCGAAACGGATGGCGGTGCCTGCGGCAATGTCGAGCCGCTGTCCCTGTGCTGCCGCGCGGTCAAAGGCCAGCGCCGCATTGGTTTCGGCAAAATGGTAATGGGAGCCAACCTGGATTGGGCGATCACCAGTGTTGGACACGCTCAGCACAGTGCGCTTGCAGCCCGCATTCAGCTCAATTTCACCTTCAGCGGCAATGATCTCGCCGGGAATCATGGGGCCGCTCATCGGATAGGCTCATGAACGGTGACAAGCTTGGTGCCGTCAGGAAAAGTTGCTTCCACCTGCACATCATGGATCATTTCGGCCACTCCCGGCATCACCTGCGCGCGCGCCACCACATGGGCGCCCGCTTCCATCAAATCGGCTACGCGACGACCATCACGCGCGCCCTCGACAACAAAATCGGTGATCAGCGCGATGGCTTCGGGATAATTGAGCTTGACGCCGCGCGCCAATCGACCGCGGGCCACCATGGCCGCGACGGAAACCAGCAATTTGTCTTTTTCCCGCGGCGTCAGATTCATGGTGGTCTTCCGTCTCTACCCCTGCCATACGCGCGGCAGGGGCCGCCCGTCGCGCAAAAATACTAGCGCAGCCATGATGGTGCCGCGCAAGTCATGCAAGGAACGCGCCAGAACGCGGGCGACCAGCACGCCATCCACCAGGCTCGCGCCCCCCTTGACGCCATCATGGTGCAGGATTTCACGCAATCCGTCCAGATGCGCAGTGGCGTCTGGCCCCGCCATGATCAGCGTCGCGAGCGCCACCGCCCCGTCTGCAATGGCGGAGCGCATCAAATGCGCTTCGATCGCTCCCTCCAGCCGCACCCGGTCATTGAGGATGAGCGCTTTTTCACGATACAGCATGATGCTGTCGTGCCATGAACCCGATTGCAGGGTCTCGCCCATGAAGCGGCGTCCGAACACCTGCATTTCGACGCCCAAATATCGGGCATCTGCCGCCAGATTGATCACAAGGGCGCGCTCAAGGGCAAAGCCATCATAAAGGATGGTTTCCTGAGGCAGATATTCGAGCCAGGCATCGGGGCCAGCCTCAAGGGTGGTCGTGATCTGCGCTGGTCCTCCGCTGGCAGCGCGATAGATGCGCTCGGCCGCCTGTCCGGCGATGATCACGTTTGCACCCGCCTCGACATCAATGCGGGTCGTGAGCCTGTCGCCGCCGGCAATCCCACCCGAAATATTCAGCACCACTGCCTCGCGCCAGCCCTGGCTTTGCGCGCGCGGCAGGCGCGCCCGCAAGCAGCCGCTTTGCAGAAACGTCCTGAGCTGGGCTGGTTGGCCCGCTGGACCTGCGCCAAAGCGCAGATCAAGCTGCCCCTGCGCCCGTTGCGCCTGTGCTTCAGGGATTGTTGCGAGGCCGCTGGTCATGGATGATGGTGACCCTGGCTGTGGGCCGCCGACTCCGGCGCGCCAGAGCCCTGGCTTTCTGGCTCGAACGGCGCTTCAATCGGGCTGAGCCTGGCCCCAAGACCTTCCAGCATGGCCTCGATAACCTTGTCTGCCCTGATGCGCAGCGCGGCTTTGGTGATTTCAACCGGCAGATGCCGATTGCCAATATGCCAGGCGAGGCGCGCCAAACCCGGCGCATCATGCGCCGCTGCTTCAATCAATTGTTCCGGCAAAGCTTTGATGGCGATCAGCCGTCCATCCTCAAGTTCCAACGCATCACCATCCCGAAGGTGCTGGGCTTGCGGCAGATCGAGCAGAAACTGCAGGCCGCCGACCCCGCTCATGTGAAACCGGCGACGGTGGCGGTCCTCGAAATCCAGGAGCACGCTATCGGCAACTGGCCCCCGCCAGGCACCGCGCCGATGCACAAGCCTGGCATGGGGAAGGCTGGCGTCAGGGCTTGGCATGGCAGGCTCCCCATGGTCCGCGTTGCCGCAAAACGGCTGTCACAAATGAACTCCTTAGCTGGCATCAGGTGCCAGCACAATCGGGAGGCACGTCAGATGGCAAGCCCCCCGGAAAATGTTGGGCTTCAAAAGTGGAATTGTCCCGGCCTCATGAACGAGGAGATTTTGATGACGACGAGCCGATACGCCAAGCCGCAAATTCTTGGCGGTTTGAACCCATCGTCCCAAGGGAAAAGCGTTCCTTCGGCTGCCTCCACAGGCAACATTGTGGTAGTGGGCCGCTGCCACTTTGCCCGACACTGGGATAAAGTCCTTTTTGGCATCACCGGACTGCGTCAATGCAACGAAGGCAGCTTGACCGTTTGTATAAGCTCGAGGCTGTCGGATGGGCCCGCGAATGCCACGTCGGCGTGATCGCGCCTTTATGAATTCTTTATATTCGCGGGCAAAAGTCCGAATGGATCGCTGATGCAGTTCAGGCGCATGGTTGTTGGGCCTTAGGGAGGGCATCCCATGCTGGACTTCATCTTTCTTCTCATTCCCGCTGCCTTGTTCGCGCTCATGGGCCTTTACGCCCTGGCTTGCGCCAGATTGCAGGAGCATGAGCCATGATAGACCCGCTTCTGGGACTGGCCGTTGCGCTCTGCCTCGGCCTTTATCTGGCCTATACCCTGATCCATCCCGAAAAATTCTGAATAGAGGCGCAGGTCACTGCGTTGGCGATGTCATGACCCTTGCTGGCTGGCTGCAGATTGCGACCGTCCTCCTCTTTGTCGTGGCGGCCAGTGTGCCGCTGGGCACTTATATCAAGCGCGTCATGGCGGGCGAGCGCACCTGGCTATCGCCCATCCTTGCCCCGCTTGAGGCCGGTTTCTACAGGCTGGCGGGGGTGGATCCCAGCCGCGAGCAGGGCTGGCTCGCCTATACGATGGCGATGTTGGTGTTCAGCCTTGCCGGTTTTGTCACGCTCTATGGCTTGCAGCGACTGCAGGGCTTTCTGCCGCTCAACCCGCAGCATTTTGGCGCGGTGCCGCCAGATCTCGCCTTCAACACCTCGATCAGCTTCATCACCAACACCAACTGGCAGAATTATTCCGGCGAGACGACGATGAGTCATCTTGTGCAGATGCTCGGGCTCACTGTCCATAATTTTCTCTCAGCTGCGACGGGCCTCGCCATAGCCTTCGCGCTGGTGCGGGCCTTTGCCCGCTCAGGCTCGCCGACGGTCGGCAACTTCTGGGCCGATATGACGCGCGCGATCCTCTATATCCTGCTGCCGGGGGCACTGATCATCGCATTGGTGCTGATTTCCAGGGGTGTGCCTCAGACACTGGCGGGATCGGTCACGGCCACCACGCTTGAGGGGGCAAAACAGGTGATCTCTCTCGGGCCGGTGGCGAGCCAGGAAGCGATCAAGGAATTGGGCACTAATGGCGGCGGCTTTTTCAATGCCAATTCCGCCCATCCGTTTGAAAATCCCGACGCATTTTCCAACATGCTGGAAATCTGGGCGCTGCTGGTCATCCCTTTTGCCTCCGTTCTGGCTTTCGGGCGGGCTGTGGGTGACCTGCGCCAGGCCCGCGCCATTTATGCTGTCATGGGCATCCTGCTGGTCACTGGCACTCTTGTTGCCTATTGGGCGGAAGCCGCGGGTAATCCGCTGCTGGCGCGGCTCGGCGTTGCTTCAGCCATGGGCAATATGGAAGGCAAGGAAGTGCGCTTCGGCCAGGCGATGAGCAGCTTTTTTGCCGCCGCCACCACCGGCACCAGCACCGGTGCTGTCAATACAATGCACGATTCCATGACCCCGATCGGCGGGCTGGTGCCCTTGTTCAACATCCTGCTCGGCTCGGTCACGCCAGGCGGCGTCGGTGCCGGACTCTATGGTTTCCTCGTCTTTGTGGTGATTGCCGTATTTATGGCCGGGCTGATGGTGGGACGCACGCCCGAATATCTTGGCAAGAAGATCGAGACGCGCGAGATGAAACTCGCCATGTTCGCGGTGCTGCTTTACCCGCTGATTGTCCTGGGCTTTACAGCGACGTCCGTTTTGCTGAAATCCGCCCTCGACAGTCTTGGCAACAGCGGGCCGCATGGCCTGAGCGAGATTCTCTACGCCTATGCCTCAACCACTGCCAACAATGGTTCGGCCTTCGCTGGACTGAACGGCAATACACCATGGTTCAACACCAGCCTCGGGCTTGCGATGTTCCTCGGCCGCTTCGCCTTTGCCATTCCCGTACTGGCCATGGCCGGGTCGCTCGCGGCCAAGAAACGAGCGCCGGTCAGCCAGGGAACACTGCCTACCCATGGCCTGCTGTTTGTCGGCCTGCTGATCGGCGTGATCGTCATCTTCTACCTGCTGCAATATTTCCCCGTTCTCGCGCTGGGGCCGATCGTTGAGCAATTTTTGATGCACGCCGGCAAGACCTTTTAGCCTTACCTATCACAGGGAACCTGTGCCATGAAATCTGCAACCGCCGCCCCTAACCTGTTTGATACCGGCCTTTTGAAGACCGCGATGCTTGACGCCTTGCGCAAGCTTGATCCGCGCAGGCTGGCGCGCAACCCGGTGATCTTTGTGACAGAAGTCGTCTCACTGATCGTCAGCCTGTTCTTTGTCCGCGATCTTGCCGACCATAGCGGTGCGGCGCTGTTCACCGGCCAGATTGCCACCTGGCTGTGGTTCACCGTGCTGTTTGCCAATTTTGCCGAAGCGGTGGCGGAGGGACGCGGCAAGGCGCAGGCCGACGCCTTGCGCAAGACCCGCAGCGATACGCAGGCCAGGCGTCTGATCGATCCTTCCGGCAAAAGCGGGATGAAGGCGGCTTATCAGAACGTCAATGCGCTGGATCTGCGGGTCGGCGATGTCGTTCTGGTTGAAGCGGGCGATATCATCCCCGGCGATGGCGAGGTGATCGAGGGCATAGCCTCGGTGAACGAGGCGGCGATAACCGGCGAGTCAGCGCCCGTCATCCGCGAGTCGGGCGGTGATCGTTCAGCAGTTACCGGGGGCACCAGCGTGCTCTCTGACAAAATCGTGGTGCGGATCACGTCGGCGGCGGGATCGACGTTCATCGACCGGATGATTGCGCTCGTCGAGGGGGCCTCTCGGCAGAAAACCCCCAATGAACTGGCGCTGTCGATCCTGCTGTCGGGCCTGACCATCATCTTTCTCATCGTCTCTGTGACGCTGTGGCCGATCGCTGCCTATTCCGGCACCGTCCTGCCTGTCACCGTGCTGATTGCGCTGCTGGTCTGCCTGATCCCGACAACCATTGGCGGCCTGCTCTCGGCGATTGGCATCGCTGGCATGGACCGGCTGATCCGCTTCAATGTCATCGCCACCTCGGGCCGCGCCGTGGAGGCGGCGGGCGATGTTGACACGCTGCTGCTCGACAAGACCGGCACCATCACTTTCGGCAATCGTATGGCCGATGAATTTCTGCCATCAACCGGGCTCGCCGAGGATGCACTCGCCCATGCCGCGCTGATGGCCAGCCTGGCTGATGAGACCCCGGAGGGGCGCTCGATCCTGGCACTGGCCAAAAGCCGTTATGATCTTGCCGAACCCGATCTCGCCGGTCTGGCGGTCGTCAGCGTGCCCTTCACTGCACAAACGCGACTCTCGGGGCTTGATATTGATGGCCGCTCGTTCCGCAAGGGCGCCGTCGATGCCGTGCTCAAACAGGTGGGACTGACCAGCGAGACCGCACCGCCGCAGTTTCGCCAGGCGGTCGAGCGGATATCGCGATCAGGCGGCACGCCGCTGGCGGTGTGCGAAAACAAACGATTGCTTGGGGTCATTCACCTCAAGGATATCGTCAAGCCCGATATCAAGCAGCGTTTTGCTGCCTTGCGGGCGATGGGCATCAAGACCGTGATGGTGACAGGCGACAATCCGCTCACCGCCGCCGCCATTGCCTCCGAGGCCGGGGTCGATGATTTCATTGCGCAGGCCACCCCCGAAGACAAACTCGCCTATATCCGCCGCGAGCAGCAGGGCGGCCGACTGATCGCCATGTGTGGCGATGGCACCAATGATGCACCAGCTTTGGCGCAGGCCGATGTCGGGGTGGCTATGCAGACCGGCACGCAGGCGGCGCGCGAGGCTGGCAATATGGTTGACCTTGATTCCGACCCCACCAAGCTGATCGAAATTGTCGGCATCGGCAAACAGTTGCTGATGACGCGTGGCGCGCTGACGACCTTCTCCATCGCCAATGACGTCGCCAAATATTTTGCCATCATCCCGGCTTTGTTCATCGTCACCTTTCCGCAGCTCGGTGCGTTGAACGTCATGCGCCTTGCCTCGCCCCATTCAGCCATTCTCTCGGCGGTGATTTTCAATGCATTGGTGATTATCGCGCTGATTCCACTGGCGCTGAAGGGGGTTGCCTATCGCTCTATCGGTGCGGCGGCGCTGCTGCGACAAAACCTGCTTATTTACGGCCTTGGTGGCATCATCGTGCCTTTCATTGGCATTAAGCTGATCGACCTCGCAGTCTCCGCCCTCCATCTCGCGTGAGGATCCCGACATGCTGAACGCCCTTCGCCCATCACTGGTGATGATTGCGCTATTCTCGATTCTCACCGGACTCGTCTATCCCCTGACGGTGACAGGCATGGCGCAGCTCGCCATGTCCCACGCCGCCAATGGCAGCCTGATCATGAGGAACGGCAAGGTCATCGGTTCATCGTTGATTGGCCAGAATTTTGCCGCACCGGGCTATTTTCATGCCCGCCCCTCGGCTACCACCGCCACCGATCCAAACGACGCTTCCAAAACCATTGATGCGCCGTATAATGCTGCCAATTCGGGGGGTTCAAACTTCGGGCCGACGTCGCGAAAGCTCATGGACCGCGTCATGACAACATTAGCGGGAGATCGTGCTGCCGGATTCACCGGACCGATCGCGGGCGATGCCGTCACGACATCGGCATCCGGGCTTGATCCCGATATTTCGCCGCAAAATGCCCTGGCGCAGGTCGCGGCAGTGGCCAAAGCGCGGCAGATGCCCCAAGCTGAACTTCGGCAACTGGTCGAGGCTCATGTCATGAACCGGGTTTGGGGTATATTTGGCGAGCCGGGGATCAATGTTCTCAGGCTGAATCTGGCTTTGGATCGTTTGAAACAGGGGGCGGCAGAAAGTCGTCGATAGATGGTGACGCCAGAGAGTTCCCATGGACGTCGTCCCGACCCCGATGCGCTGCTGACGCTGGCGGGCCGGGAGCATCGCGGCAAACTGAAGATTTTTCTGGGGGCGGCTCCCGGCGTCGGTAAAACATTCGCCATGCTGCAAGCTGCGCGGCGGCTGAAGCAGGATGGTGTCGACGTCGTCATCGGTCTGGTCGCGACGCACGGACGAAGCGAGACCGCTGCACTTCTTGCCGGGCTGGAATTGCTTGCCCGCCGCAGCTATCCGGATGGTGACCGCTTACTTCAAGAATTCGACATCGACGCCAGCCTTGCCCGCGCTCCCGCGTTGATCCTCGTCGATGAGCTCGCCCATAGCAATGCGGCTGATTGCCGACACCCCAGGCGCTGGCAGGATGTGGATGAACTGCTTGATGCAGGCATCGACGTGTGGAGCACGCTCAATATCCAGCATCTCGAAAGCCTTGCCGATGTGGTGTCGCGCATAACCGGGGTCAGCGTGCGCGAGACCGTGCCCGACAAGGTGTTGCAGGATGCCGATGACGTGGTGCTGGTCGATATCACCCCGACGGAGCTGCTTGAGCGACTGAAAGAGGGCAAGGTCTATCTGCCCGCGACCGCCCAACGCGCCGCCGCCAATTTTTTCAACTTGCGCACTCTTATGGCGCTGCGGGAGTTGGCGCTGCGCCGTACGGCTGACAGGGTTGATGACCAGATGGTCGATCACCTGCGCCAGAATGCCGTTGAGGGTCCATGGCAAAGCGCCGAACGGCTGCTGGCCTGCGTCGGTGCCGATGGGCTTTCGGAAGTCGTGGTGCGCACCACGGCACGCCTTGCCACCGGCCTCAATGCACCCTGGATGGCGGTGCATGCCTTCCGCCCCAGCGAGCCGGATGTGGATGCGGCCAAAGCTGCGCGCCTTGCCGCCACGCTGGCACTGGCCGAGCGGCTTGGTGCCGGGACGCAGCGCCTGTCGGGGAGCGATCCTGCGGGCGAGCTGCTGCGTTTGGCCCGTCGCGAGAACATCACCCAGATCATTGTCGGCAAATCCCGCCGCCATGGATTGAGAAGGCTGTTTCGCCGTTCCCTGAGTGATGAAATCATCAGGCGCTCGACGCTGGTGGACATCCATGTCATTACCGGGGACAAGCCAGCCACTGCGCCGCGCCGTGTGCCTTGGCAGTGGCGCGGCACCAGCGCCGGATCCTTCATTGCACCCGTGATATCGGTGGCTCTGGCAGTGGGCTTTGGCCTGATCCTCAACCACCTGCTCAAGCTGCCCAACCTGTCGATGATATTTCTCACGGCGGTGCTGTTCAGCGCCCTGCGCTTTGGCGTCGCCTCGGCAATTCTGGCGGCCTTCCTGTCGTTCCTTGCTTATATT
>VFSW01006142.1_pt1 | contig 17700 bp, 22 predicted proteins | sample 5358111 | NCBI WGS metagenome assembly VFSW01 (sample SAMN11554181, study PRJNA540505) | mine drainage metagenome | isolation source: sediment from site ElyBrook_90M | place: USA: Ely Copper Mine, Vershire, VT | collected 2017
TGTTCATATCGTCCTTCCTATTGATGTGAATTAGTCTAGGTCCCTTACCAGGGTTGCCCCTGTCTTTAATTCTGAATGTTTCAGCAGGGACCCTCGTCTTCTTCACTCTTACGCCAAACTTGTTTGTGAAAGCTCTTCGCGAGTATCCCATCCTGTGAACGGTGAGCGTCTTTCCGTAATGGTGCCGGGCCATAATAGAAAAAATACTTCTTTTTTTCCCTTCATGCCGGAACACCGCACAGTAGCTAAAGGAAGCGGGTCGAGCTGGATCTTTTTATTCGTAGCGTCTCTTATTCTGGGAAATTTCGCCTATGGGAAGACTCTCACAGGAGCCACAAATCCGAAATCAACTAAATTCCGAAGCGTTGAATTAGAGATCTGATCAAAAGTACAACATAGGGAAATCCGGTGTAGGTTAGGAATAAAGTGAGAAATATAATTTTCCCTAAAATATTCAATTGGGATATCTGGTAGAGTAGGTAAAGAAACAAGCTATTTAGTGCGATAAACATTCCCAGCATGATTGCCCATTCGAAAGATGGGTGGATCCAAATCCAACAATTGCGATGTCAATCTTCGGCTTGAAAGATACTGATAAGAAAAAAGCTGACACTATCAAGGCATTTTCGAGCATTCGTAACTCCCTACATGGTAATGGAGTTCATACAAAAGATTCATTCTCCGTTGATGTAGGTCAGTTCAACTATAGGTTCGAGAAAGGCAAGCCCGTTGGATGTGCGTCTTTACCCCATTGTATTAATCTAATACGAGCAATAATAGATATTGTTCAGGAGATTCTTGAATCCGCAAAGATAAGGAACATCAAGGGAATCATTCCCGAAACCTTTGCAGAATGGCTTGATGCTCAATCATCAACCTAAAATATCGACGGAGATTCAAGCCATTTAGCCTTGCAACCCCTAATTTCCCAGAACCCCATTTTCAACCGAAATTTAACAGGGAGAATTTCCAGCTTTGGCCGCTTCAAATTACCGAAGACTTAACAAAACCCAATCTTCGTAATCTAACTACGTCTAATAAGCACCGGCTTTGATATGGCTTGCTTTGCGTGACAGGTGAATAATCATTCTGCCCGGGAGTGTTTCTTTCGCTCGTGTATTGAGAGAAGCTGCTTGATTTCTTGATCTGTCGGCTCGTTGACCAAATCGTAAGGGTTCTTCATCCGCTTTCTCAGCCTGGCTCTGATTCTCTCTTCTTCGGATGGCATCACGGCAGCATCATACTCTGGAATCAACTTGTTTTTGATGAGCACCTTCTCCTGTTTCTCCGCGTCCTTGGTCAATTCCTTCGGAGACCGGTCGCCAAAGAGCGCCTCAAACTGCTCCTTGCCCACGACTTTTTCAAAGGCTTCCATGTACTTGAGAAAGCTCTCATGTGAAAGCGGTCCCCTTAAGCTAGCCTCTGACCACATTACGACTTCATGCTCTGGGGTCATTATCGCTTTCTTGTACCACTCCTCCATTACCTTCTTGCTAGCTTTTACTGGAGGCGGGTGTTTCTTGATGAACTCCTTGACTCTCTCCCAATGCTTGAGCACCAGGGTTCTATTCCCTCCAACCATATCCTCAGTCCATCCACCGGCGGGATGAAGTTTGAATTTCTCGTAGAATCCCTTCTCCTTCTCGGATTGGACGTCGGACGGATACCATTCTACCTTGGTCTTGCGAGTCTCTGGGACTACGATTTCGTCCCGGACCTGGCCTCGTTTCAAAGTTGGGGGACGCGGATTTCTTCCTCGGAGGTGGAACAGGCGTTTCGAATAATGGTGGCGCATCTATGAGAAAAAAGCGTTTTTCCTTCAATGCCAGAGCGCAGTACAGCAGCCAAAGGCGGCGGATCGAGCTGGGTCTTCTTGTTAGTAGCTTCCCTGATACTAGGATATTTCGCCTATGATAGAAGCATCACGGGGGCCTTCTTGGGCGGATTACTGTATATTCTCGTCTCCATCTCCACCTTGATAGGGCTCATACCAGTACTGGGGCCTTTGATTTATTGGTTCTATCTCTTTCCCAAAATAGACATATGGTCGCACACAGTCGCAGGCGTTCCGGTCTCCTGGTTCGACAATGTGGCGATGTGGGGAGGACTAATAGCCGCTGTTATCTTCACCATTTTGACCACCGGCCTTTTGATTCTGTCTTGGCGAAAATAGGGTCAACATCTTTTTAGAATTGTGCGAATATCCAGAATGTCCTTCGCTTGCCAATGAAATGGGAAGAGACCCACTCACAGTCTGCCTATTTTCTCAAGCATCTCGCGATCATCTTCGATGACCTTGAGTGCCTCTTTCATGAACTTCGAGTCAGCGCTTTTGTTCTTTATGTTCCGGGAAGCGGCTGAACTCTTTGATTTGGCCATCTTTTAACCAGCCTTTGATCTCATCGAAGCTATAAAAGCGTTCGCGGATTCCTTGCATAACTCTCGGATCGGGCTTGGCCCTGAACCTCTCTCCATTCGCTTGTATGAATGCCCTTGTAGCAGCATAAGCTGTTCTCCGATTACCAGAGTCGAATGCATGAGCATGGACAAGTTCACTTATCAATACAACGGCCCTATCATAGATGTCTCCAGGAGTAACCTTTACACGATCTATAATATGTGAAATCCTCTCATGCGAAAGAACCTTGTGCGAATCTGCTTTCTTCATTCTGATCTTTAGTAATAGGTGCTTGTTGAGCTCAATCAGGTCTTCGACTGAAGGATATACAATCTCTGGCGGACCATTCAGCGCTTTCGCCGGATCCTTATTAGGATTATTGTTAGTCGCACTTCGTCGAATCAGAGATCTCATGACATCGTTGTTGGAAGAATCTTTCACGCTGTGGCGTTGCCATTCTAGTCTGAAATGTCTTCGACTTACAAGATTCTTCGAGTAGTGATGGCGACTCTTGGGCATCTACTGAAAAAAGTTCTCCAGTGACTCTTTTTAGAATTGTGCAAGTATCGGAACAGAACTTTGATTCCTTCTACTCGATTGTAGGAAAAGAAATTCCAATCCAGTATCAAGACATTCTGAAACAGGACTCTGTGCAGAAGTGGATCCGCAGGAAATACAAGACAAAAACGGAGGGCATTGATCCGACCACTGCCGTCATCGACGCTAGATACATCTTCGAGTTTTCGAAATTTGCGAAAAAGGATCCGGACAGGATAATCGAACTCGCGCAGAAATCCCCGGGTGATTGGGCGGACAAGCTTGAAAGCTGGGAGATACTCCTGCAGAAGAATTACGAGAATAGAGACACTATCAGACGCAAGTTGATGATCGCCAAGTCCTTCCTCGAGTCGCATCATGTCAAAGTAGAATATGACCTTCCGGCAGGGCAGAAGAGGGACAGACCCTGGGTTCCTGCGAAAGCGCTGCTGCGTAAGGCCTTCACGTTCTCCCCCGACAGAAGAATGAGACAGTGGATCCTGCTTCAAAGCCAAACCGGGCTTTCCGAGATTGACCTGCTTTTGCTGGATGCCAACGAGTCGAACAATGATGAGACCAAAGGCCCTGTCTATGACTCGCTGAGGAATCAGCTCAAGAAAGGCGTATGCCCGCTGCACATCGTCCGTCCTCGAAAGAAGACTGGAATCACGACGGAAACCTTTGCGGGAGAGGAGGCGATTTCAATGATAGATAATCTCTACGGGTCTCAGCTTTTCCCCTGGAAAGAGGGCGCGAGGAACATGAGGAAAAAGTTCAAACAAGTTCGAGAGTTCGCAGGCCTGCCTGAAGTGTTCTCGCCGCACAAACTCAGGAGATACTTCAAGACGACTCTTCGCTTCGCGGGCGTCGATAGGGAGATGATATTTTTCATGATGGGACACAAGCAGGCCGGGATGGATGAGTTCTACCTGGGGGCGGTCACGGAGAAACTCAAGGGAGAGTACGTCAGAGCGTATCCAGACCTTCGACTCTTTGACCCAAAAAGGATGGGTGAGCTCGCAACCCTGACCTGGGATGATCTTTCTGAGGATGAGAAAAAAGGGAAAGATACCACGGTGTCAGAGGGCTAGAAAGCCTATCTGTTAACTGCACCTTTCATCTCATCATTTGCTTGCGCTATTAGAAATCGAGCCGTCGTCTTGGTCGTGGCAGTTCCTCTCTCATTTATTCGTCCAAACATTTCAACGGTCACGTAGAGAAAAGCCACATACACCTCGATAGTTGCTATGCTCTGCCCGAGTTTTAATTGGAACTCCCGTAGTTTTGGTTTGAGCTTCTTGTAGGTCTCCTGATACAAATTCATAAGAGCGCTGGCAGAACGCACCGCCCCCAGATTCCCCGCTACTTTCTTTATCTCAAAAAGCCCTGAATCTACCGCTGCGATTTCAGCTCCGTCAACATCTATGCTGGCGATGTTTCTGGCATTGTTTAGAAACTGGCTCCAAAAGTCGGTGGCAGCAATGCGATCTTGCGGATGCATCTCAAGGACGGTGTAGAGCTCCATAGCATAATTCAGAACAGATGCGAAAACTGCAATCGTGTTTTCTTCAAGAAACTGTTCAGTGATTAACTTCAACAGGTCAGAAGAAATCCTCGTAGTTTCCTCTTCCATTTCTTTAGGGGACTTGCGGAGGAAAGGCAAACTTGACTGGTCCTCCAATCCCTTTGATTTATACATCACTCATAACTTGGAATCCCACGAAAGTTTTAGTGTTATTCTTTCTCTTGAACGCTCCATAGAGTGCGCTCGCGTTTGCCTTTCAAAAAAATTCGAGCATGAGGCAAAAGGTTCCAATACTACTACCGGGATTGGAACTCTACTTGAGGGGCAAGAATCTAGCCTCCCAGGCGGACTTTGTGCCTGAATCAAGGCATTTGAGCGTGCGGCAGGGTGAGGGATTTTCACGCACGCATGAAATAAGAAAGTCGGATTTTCCAAACAACTATGAGTATCAGTACAAACGCGCGAGGGTGGGGGGGAGCTTGCAATTTATGCGCAATTGCGCATTTTTCTCTTATGACGAAGAGCTTCAACCTGTCTCTAGACGACCTCACCTACAAGAAGATACGCGAAGAATACAAATCGCAATACCACTTCCCTACAGTATCCAAGTATGTCGTCGCAATGCGTAACGAATACGTCTCCAACCACGCTCCGAAAGACGGCCAAAAGGACCCGCCAAAGACCGACGAAGAGAGACTCGCCTTCGCGGTGGAGGAAATGGGGCGTTTAAATGAGGACAATCAGATTAAGTTTCAGGCTGTGCGCAAGATGATTCCAGAGGGCACGCCCAGACCACTGAAGGAATCCGAAATCGAGCCATTCATGTTGAAGATACGGAATGCTGTGAATAAGCACAATGGATGCGCAATGGTCGGGAGGAAGGTCGTTTCTATATCCCGTGAAGACCTCGAAAGATATGCCAAGTTGAATAGACTGGACATCGAGAAGAATGCGCTTGAGGCTAGTCTGCAGGCTTGCGCCCCAATCTCCTCGACTTGATAGGTCGTATATTAGTGCCAAGGATTGCGGGAGGGATGGGCATACCAGTTCTCTTCGTCCGTGTAAATGCGCCCCCATACATCAGTGCTCTCATTGGATACAAATGCAGGACTTGGCGTGGTTTGTATGATGAATGAAGTGTCCTCGGATACTGCAGGAGGCTGTGACCTGAAAACATTGGGGATTTTATCGGGTCGGGAGTCGGGGGAGTGAGATTTGGCGGTGAAGGAAAATCATATGGGTCACGAGAGTATTTCCAGTCGTAGTTGAGGACTTTGCCGTCTTCACCAGAAATCGCAGCAGCCCTTATCTCTGGCTCTCCGGCGGAGACTCGAATCTTGAAGGCTCCAACGGGTTCGAGTTTGTATCTTGCTCTGGCTTGCATTCTAAACATTAGAATGTAGAACTCTACTGATTTGATGTCGTACATGAACCTGGACGTTCTTGCCGCGTCGAGAACGAGATCCTTCATCCAGAGAGCGCTCATAGGGTATGTTGTGTAGGAGACAAACTGGTATCTCGAGCGAGGAGACTTGATTCCAATCGCTTCATATGTCCACGAATAAAAGGCTGCAGTGGCTTCACTCTCACTCATCGCATCTTGCTCTCTCTCTAGACGTAGATTTCTTCTTCAGTCTCTTCTCCCTTTCCCTTCTCCGATAGGTCGAGCCATATCTCAGGGTTGCCCTTGAGTCGGAAGTCCTCTCCATCAGGATGCGACTTTAGGTAGGCCTTGTACACCTCGGCGATGCTCATGTCGGACACTTGCACCATGAAGGGAGGAGGAATAGGTTGGATCAAATTGAGCTCCATCGTTGACATCTCGTGCCAGAACATCAGAAAAGAATTCCTGAATTGCGGGTCCTTGTTCAACATCTTTAACGAATTGATGAGGCCCTCTTCCAGTGATAGCGAATCGAGAAGCACGTCCAGAGGACTCCTGCGCCTCTCTCCAGTCTCTCTGAGGTTCTTCCAGAAGTTGTTTGCGGTCTCGTTGCGCACGGTGGGAGATATTTCTCCGGTCAGCTGGGTTGCAATGTCCATTGCAAAGTTTCCCCGTCGGGTCGTTTGGATCGCTTCTTCCAGCCTCTGCTTCATACTAATGTTCTCCACAGAGTAAGCTTGGGATGTTCCCGCTTGTGCTGCTTCATCAATCTGTAGCCGGAATGGCTGAGACTTGTTATTTACCCTCCAGCCGAGAAATGAGTTCAAAACGGAGATGGCATTCCTTAGCTCATAATCGTAGCCCGTTCCCTTCCGTCCAAGATTCCTGACCGTCACAATGCCGCAAGTGGAAGAGTAGCCATGTTTCCTTGAAATCATTTCCAATTCGGACAAGACAAGGTCGATGTCGATGGCGACATTATTGTAATCCGAGACCTTGATCACGCGATCATATATTGTAAGAGGGTGACCTTTGAGCGAGTTCACATCATTCACGATGTCCAAGATAAGAACGGGAACACCCTGGGGTTTTACTCCCAATTCTTGAAGGAAAGGCAGGGTGAGATTCGCTTTCTTTCTATCGGGTATCTCAAACTGAGGGAGAAAGGCCACGGTCATCGCATTCGTGTTTTCGGCGAGGACGTTCAAAACGACTTGTTTGTATTTGAGAACCGAGAGTGCTGCCATTGCAGAAAGCAGCGTTGTTTTCCCTCCGCCATGCAAACCAGAAATAAAGTTCACGTTGGATGACTTGTTGCTAGGCTTAAGTTCGAAGGAATACGGCTCCATGCGAAGCTTGCTCGGAAGCATTCCTGACATCCAAGAATAATCCGTGGCTATCTGGAATGCACAATTATATTCGCCCATAGGCTTCAATGTCGCTTGGAATGGTTTGACTTGCTGAATCGTCTCGATGTATGTGTTGAACTTCGCGCTCAACGGACCAATGACTGCTCTCTTTATTTCCCCAAAGTAGTAATGATGCCGTCGCCAGAGTTCTTCAAACCTGAACCTGTGGGATCCCTTCAGCCATCCAAAACAATCCACGAGACCGGCGAGTTCGAAAACGTCCTTGAGCGTGACAGTTATCTTCTCTCCTGTTTCTGTCGGTATCTCAAGCGGGTCCTCGAGTTCCTTATGATTCCAAGCCGCGTAGACTACAAGCTGAAGCATCGCTTTATCATCAATGGAAGTGTTCTGATCACCTCGAATATTCTCCTTGTTCAAATCTTCAAGGTGTTTCCCAAACTCGCTCTTCGTGATCCTGAAGTAGTCATATCCGAATGCGCGGCAGACATCGTCCATCAACATCTTGTATGATTCGTATGCCGCCTTGTAAGCCATCGCCAGGCTCATATTGAAACCGAACCAGGCTGCTACGACGATAGGATCTGGATCCATCATATATTTGTCGTACAGAATATTCTGAATCTTCCCATACTCTTCTTCAGTCTGGTCGTCTATCTTGTCTTCTTCCCTTGAGTTTGCTTCCAGTGATTTTTTCCAGTTCCGACTCAAAGGGGTTAATTTGTGTATTTTCTCCGCCGCAAGAATGCGGAGCATGTCGAGAACGATTCTTCGCAGTTCTCTACCCGGGCGTAGCATTGACCTAATCCTCTTGATGTTCTTGGGATCCAAGGCCTGAATGGCCGAATTATAGCGCCCCAGAGAATCAAAAAGCACCTCGGAAGATTCATGGTACTTATCAATATCAACGAAGCTTTTGGAATCAAGATAAGTTTGCTGAATAACTCGATTCAGGTACTCAAGCCCCGCATAACCTACGAACAATCCTCTCATCTGGTAGAGGACGGCATCATGCTTTGCCGCCAGGCCTAGACCTGATGAGCCCTCTAGGACTTCTTCTGGACTCGGCGCCTCCTCACTATCAGCTTCCGGCTCTTCTCCCATGCTAGTAAAAATCGCATTTTCCGACTTTTTATTACGTAACTGACCTTGGCAGCAACAGAAGAAGAGTACCTGAAGATCAGCGTCGATAATATCCCCAAGTCTCTCCTCTTCGACACGATCACGTTGATCAGGGGTGTCAGCGGGAGAGATGCCAAGCCAAGCGATGTTCTCAGGCTGTCTCTGCGCCTGACTTTCAGCATCATTTCAACCCTGTACAAGAGGCAAGACAAGGAGAAGAAAGTATCTCGGCTGATCACGATTGCAAACAAGACGTACAAAGCGATCTATACAAGCGTCCAGACATTACGTAAAGTAGCCCTAACCGAAGACGCCTGGATGAAGAACACCAGTTTGGATGAAGCCAGACGCCTCGCCAGAGAAGCATGGTCAAGGAAACTCAAGCGGGGCGACGCTGTTACCATGATCGCCCTGATCGAAGGCATGAGGGAGCTCACCGATGAGGAATACCACCAGTTCCTTGATGGGGTGGAGAAGGAACTCGCCACGATTCCAGTCAAGCCTGATGGGAGGGGGATGCACTAGATGTTGAAGAAGTTTGTTTCGTTGGCCATTCTCCTCCTCCTCTTGCTTGGTCTGCCCCAGGTCAGTGCCCAGTCTCAGTCTCAGTTCAGCTCCATTGGATATGCTGGATTTCTTCCTGCCACTCTCCAAATTTCCTTTCCTCACACCACTGCGATAAGTTCGAATGTCACATCACTCAGCGGCGGCCTGTTCACTTACAGCGTTATAACGGGTCAGCCCGACTCCACGATCCGCTATTTCCTGAACGATTCTGACATATACACAGTCTTGTTCTCTGCTACCTATCCTGTTCCCGAGCAAGGCAACTTGTCCTGGGTCTTCTTCTCTCCTGGGTTCGTTCCACAGAATGGACAGGACGCATTTTTCAACTCGACTAGAATCACACTCTCCTTCACAATCGAGCTGTTGCCCCAACCCGTCTTTCCCTCTGCAGACAAGATAGCAAACGCTACTGCGGGGTTGTTGTTGTCTCAGATGAACAGCTTGATCTCTATCCAGCAGCAGACTTCGAATGCAGAGGTCGCGGCCTTACAGAACCAGATCTACGTTCTCTTTGGCGTTGTGATCTTTTTCGGCGCTATTGCAATCGGGCTCACATTAATGACTCTGAGACGACAATCAAAGGATTGAATTTGTCATGGCAATTGATGTCACAATAGTTGGCTCCGTCGCAGTAGCGCTGGTAGCCGCAATAATTATTCTCCTCTGGCTTTTCCAGGACAGGTTTGGTTTCAACAAAGGAATCAGATTAGGGCCTTACGAGTTCATCCTGGATGATAGTCCATACTATTACAGGAAGAGGCGCAGCGTCAATGATGTAACCTCAGTTGTCTTCAAAGACAAGGAGCGCACAATTGAGATGCTCACTGAGGAGGTCAATGGTCCATTTTGGGAAGACGCCAATCATAGGGAAGAGCTTCTACTCTTTCTTCGTAAAGTAAAACCCGATAGTTTGACACATTCAGGCGAGTATGACATTGGTGCCTTTGTGCTTAGCTCGCTGATGGGTCCAAAAATGCTCGCGTTCGTAATCTATCGAGCAGTTAATCCAGATGGATCTCCGAGACCATTCCCTAGTGGGCATTCACTCTCATCACCGAGAGCGGTTTTTACCACCGCAGGACTCCTGACGAGAAGGCTCATACTTAGTTTCTACTTCAAGTTCCCAAAGACCACCACATTAAATTTTGAAGGGTTAGGAAAACGAATGAACTGCGCGTTCTTGCTTCCATACGACGACGTGGAGGTGGAGAGCTTGCGCCCTAGCCTGATGAAACTGTTAGAAGTCTCTACGAAGCTCTACTCCACGATTCCGAGTGTAGCGCGGTATAGCGCGTTGCTGAAAAGTAAGGATGATGACCTGAAGCGGCAAACTCGCATCGCAAATGAGTATCTTGCGCAGATAAACAAACTGGGGGGAAGAATCAATGCCCAGCAGGAGGTCGTTGACTATCTAACCAAGGATGCCAAGGGAACGAAAAGGTACGCCCGACCGATGGTCCCTGTTGTCCTGTATCTCTCGCCAATCGCGGGGGCCATAATCTTCCAATACGGCTTTGATTCGAATCCGATTTTTGGCGTGATACTCGGAGCGACGATTGCTGTCATGACTACTCTGGCAGGGAAATAGATAGACAATGAGTTACGGCGTCGATAGACAAGTCGCTGAAAGTTTCAAGGACCCATATGAAGCCAGGGAAGCGCTCAGGAAACACTTTGGAGAAATAGATGAGCTCGTAGAATCCAAGACTCTCTACGACGGGAATGGAGAAACCTTCTTCAAAACAATGCGAGAATTCAGCAAGTATGCAATCGAACCATCGCCGATTCAGCTCTCTCCTATGGAGCAGCAGGCTCTCCCGTTCAATTCCGGAGCGATGCCTCAGCAACAATTCCAGCCTCAAGTCAAAGCGCCCAGAATCCAACCGGGCTATCCTGCCGCAATAGTGCTCTCCATTGCCTTTCTCTCCATCGCCTTTCTCGCTTATACCTCAATCATACGCCCTGACCTCGCACTACTATTCGGCTTGGGGGCGCTCTTTCTGTATTTCTTGCCGTCGATTCTAGAGAGGATCACACACTTGGCAGGGAAGGACGTTGAGAAGCTAAGCACACCCACTGTGGTCGCAGACCTCTTCGAGGAAGCCTCGGAGAAATTCATCAAGACATTGCTTCTTTCAAAGGTCATCATTACTGATGGAAAGGGAAGCATTGAAGAAAACCGTGTAGCCCGCGAGCAACTTGGCACTAGGGCATTTTTGCACAACACTTTCAGGAAAATATTCAACATATCAGAGAGGGAATGGACTGTGAGGATGGATAGAAAAGAAGGTAACGCGATACGGATGGCCTCAGGCGCGTCCGGCACGCCTAATTCCGATATGATAGGATAGGATAGTTAGATGGAAAATGATAGATGTTTTAGCAGCTACTGCTACAGTCATGCTTACTGGGGAAGGAATCTGGATGCTTTCAAGAATGAAAGACCCGGCCAGAAAGGAGGAGGAGAAGGAAGTGAACCTTCAACACAAGAAGATCTGCGTCGTGTTCCCTTGTTACAAGGACATTGTAGATATTTCACAATGGCTTGCCTGGGCTGATGCTTCTGTTGAATTCCTGATCATTGAGGACGTTCACAATAGGAATTTGTCCTCCGATGAGAGGGTCACTGTTCTGCAACGAAACAACAGAAACGGGTTCAAAGCCGGCGCCTTGAATGCCGCACTTGACTACCTCGTCTCCTCGACAAAATAACCTTTTGATTACGTCCTTTTCTTTGATGCAGATCATATTCCTAAAGCGTCTCTTTCACAGATCACATTAGGTCTTCGCTCCCCAGTGGTGCAGTTCTTCTGGGACGATGGAGAACCCCTCCACAGCGCAATTGATTGGTTGATCTATTCCTCGCGTTACTACAGCAACTGGAACATATTCAACAGAAATTTCAGAAATCTTACGGGGAGCGCTATGGCGATCCGCTACGACATGATTCTCCAGGGTTTGAGGTTTCCAGACAGCATAACTGAAGACTATGCTCTTAGCCTCGCGCTGCTGAAGGCTGGGCTTGCAATTGATGTGGTTCCGTTAACAATATCCATTGGAAAATCTCCAAGGAATTTCGACGCATTCATCAGGCAACAAAACAGATGGGCGGAAGGAACGATAAGAGACGCCCTGGATAATTGCAGCGCTTTGAAGGAGATGGAATGGTCGGCACGAATGGACTTTATTCTTCATGTCAATATGTATGCGCAAGGCGTGTGGATCATTGCTGCAACCATGGGGTTATTCTTGTTTAGCATCAACATTGATGTCATAGCAATCGGATTCATGGCCGTCCAGCTAGTTTCATATTTTGCAACATTGAGGAAGGCGCCAAAGAAGTACTGGCCTCTCTACTTCTTACTCAACTACGTGATGGTGCCCTTCCAAACTTACGCCCTGATTAAGGCATTTGTCAAAGCAAGCGGTCGGTTCTACAGGACCCAGAAAAATGGTGATTGATTTGTCCAAGGTTCGTAGCTCTATCGGACTAGCGCTTTTCCTCTTCAATGCAATGATTTCGGCTGCTGTCTTCATCGAAGTGCAGGTCCTGAACGCAGTTTACTATGTGGGCGGACAGAAGATAGCATTCTCAGGGTATCCCTACGGGCCTTACCAAGTCTTCGCAGGAAGTTGTCTCTCACCAGCGCCAGGCCGGACTGCCACTAATCCTGTCTGCGAATTCTTCAACTACGATCAATTGTTTGCCGTTTCAGTGGTTCTCGCATTCTTGGGGTTCGTAATCTGGCGATACTACCGGTCTGGTTCAGAGATGAGACGACAGGAATCGGATTCCATAGTTGTCAAACTAGCAAACGGCCGCATGTCATCAGAAACCATTGCCTCTCCGCAAGTCACTCCTTCTAACAAGGAGATGATGAGCAAGCCTTCTGGTCTGAACGAGACAGGTTTGGATCAACAAAGCGATGAATATGCGGCAAAGATTCAGGAAGAACTCAAAAAGAATGTTTCGTTAGCGCATGCAGAAATCAATCTACTTCGTGAAGCTCCCTTCCATAGAGTCCCGGAGACAATAAGGAATGATTTAGAGAAAAATACAATCGAACGGCAAGTCGGCTCACTCGTGTTAGAGTTTCAAAAATTACAACAGACTAAACAAGCTACAATGGCCCTTGAGGACAATGTGCTGAAAAAACAGAAGGTAGTGATTGACAAGGTCAGTGAGCTTCTTCACTCGATTTCTGATCTCGAGCCGACAACGAAGAAACCAGAACAAGCAAGAGTGGAGATACATGTCGACCGGAGAGAGAGTGAGCAGAAACAAAAGGAAGTCGAACTGAGAAACAAGAAACTAGAACCCCCACTTCCACTTCCAGAGGAGCCGAGCACCGGCTTCCATCATGAAAAGAGTGATCCAGTGAAATCAGTGGTAAGTGAACCGAGGGTCCCAAGAAAGACCGAAAAGCTGGCGAAGGAGCAACCAGAAGTCCAAGTCGAGAAAGAAGAAGCTGAACAATCATTGGAAAAAGCTACACGGCCCGAAAGCAGTATGAGCAAGAGCAAGGCCTTGAAAGAGCTGAGAAAGTCCATGAAAGAGGCAAGTAAAGTTGCGGCAGACATGCAACGCTGAATTTTCCTTATCATCAATTAATTGCAACGACTGCATTTAATTGACTTTAAGGCTCATGGCGACTTCAAGGATTTGTTCCCTCTTCACCTGGGGGAGCTTGAGCGAACCATATTCCATGTTCCTCTTATGACCGTTCTCATAGATTCTAATCCTGCCTGACTTAAGCAGAAGGCTAAGCGAATGGCATACACATACTGGGTCTTCATCTATTGCAGCAGAGATTTCCTTCGCGGTCGCATATGGACTCAGGTCAAGAATCGACTCGGGCGAATTCTCATCTGCCTTCCGGTCAAGATACCTCAGTATCTTCTTCATTAAGCGGCCGGTGCGTAGGGTTCTGTCAAGTTCTCGGGTCATGCTCTGACCTCCGAGATTAACTGACTGCCATCGACTAGGAGGATTGGAGTAGGCGTCTCATTCCCCTTCATTGCTTCATCTGGCAGTCCGATTGGCTTGAACCTCAAGCCTCTGGCTAGGATGTTTCTAGCCGCGTTCACATCCCTATCCATGAATGCCTTACACTTTGGACACCAGACCTTCCTCTCTGCGCATTCGACTACTTTCGAGCCACATGTCGCGCAGCTAGAGGATGTCTTGTGTGGAGGGACATAGATTACCTTCAGGCCTTCCCATCTTGCCTTGTACTCGATCATCTTTTGCAGTTTGTAGAATGACCACGAGTTGAGCCTCCTTCTGAATTTGTTTCCTTGTCCATTTCCCTTTCTGTAGAGTTTGCGAATCCCTTTGATGTTCTCCATGACGATTCCAAAGTTCAGAGATTTTGCCTTCTCGATTATTTCCTTGGAGATCTTATGCAACTCCTGATTCTCGACCTCAGTCTGCTTCTTCCCATACTTGGAGTAGATTTGTTTCATGATTCGGTGATCGTTTCTCTTGAAGTGGGATTTGACTTCTGAATAGCGATCTTTCATTTGGGTTATTCTCGAAGTGTCAAAGACCTCAACCGAACCATCACTCGAAGCAATGGTTGCATTGTCAAGATTCCTGTCTATTCCAATCAGTCCCTCTGGTTCTACTTCCTCGACCTCTTTCGAGTACACAATACTTAGGTTCTGATTCGTTAATGCAATAGAGCGAAGAGTATGTCCTGCGATGACTTCTAACGTATGTTGATTGAGGTCGATGCAGGCATATTCATGAGCTCTAAGTGTTATTCGAAGTCTCTTTCCCTGCACTCTGAAACCATAACAATCAACAAGTGATGCCTTTCTTACGTAGGGAATGTTTGCCTGCGGATTCTTTCGCAGAGCACCCCGATAATTTCTCAGTATTCCAGCTGCCTTCGAGATCGCAGTCAGGCGATACTGACTGTGGATTTCGTATTGGCTCAAGGCATGATAGCATTTGAGTGACAGAGACTTCATAGAGGTAGTGTTCGTCCTTATGCCTATGCGGACGCAATCGTTGAGAATTAGCCGAAAATCTTCGATGAGTTCTAGAATCTCAGTCGAAGGAGAATAGCGTTGGACGACTGACTTGATGGCTCTCAAAATCGATCAAACCTCACGGCCCAGCAACTTGACAGAACCATGCGTAGCATTGTGTTCTCAATGTTTGCTCGTTGCCTTCAGCTTCCCACTGATAGTCCCGATGGGCTTGCCGTTCTCAGCGATGTGTATGCATTTGAAGACGCCTTCTTGAAGGTCAAACTCATGCTTGACTCTCACTTCACCAGGCTTCTTGACCTTGAAGGAGTGCAAACCACGGTTCAGCTGAGCGATGAACTCCTGCTGACTCCGAAATTCTTCGAGCACGCTTTGCCTCGCCTCGATGATAGGGCGCATCGTCTGGGAAACCCAGTCCTGCGGTCCTTTCGATGAGAGCTCTCGTTCAAGGTCATTGACTGCATTCTTGAGATCGCCGACTGGGTCCCGTTCAGGCCTCTCTCCAACCCTGGTGCTTTCCACGCTGCCGTTTGAGTCCGCTGCAAACTGCTTGATTTCCTCGGTTGTGTACTCCTTGCCGTCTGCTTTCTTCTCCACAACCATACGAGCGGCCTTCTCAAGGTCTGGCTCGGATTTTATTTGGAGCAGTGTGTTAAGAATGTCATCTGTAATACGCTCGATGAATACTTCTCTCTCGCGCTCGCTGAAAGGAAGTGTGATCAGGTCTATTCCATCAGCGACGGCAACCCAATGTGAAATCGTCCTTGGTGCGCAATGAAAGAGGAGAGATGCTTCATCAATCCCTATCCTCTTCTGCCAGAAACGGAAGAAGATCCCCTTCTCGTAGGGGTATATCTGGACTCTTTCGAAATTATCCCGTCCGAGCATATATGCGGCTGTGAGTTCATCCAAATCATCATAGATGTCGCACCTGATTGTCTCCCACCCAATTTTCCGGGCCGCTGCTACTCTCCGATGTCCGGTGATGATTTCATATTTGCCTCCATTGAGAGTGCGCACCTCTACGGGATGGAAGAGACCATCTCTCTTCAAGGAGTGAGCCAGTGACTCGTCAGCATCCCTGCGATCCTTCTGCTTCTCGTAGCCCTTGTATCTCATCTGATGGGGAGATCCTATAAGACACTCCAGAGGGATTTCAAGATCTCTTCTCGAGGGAGGCCTGACCCTGACTCCTTCTTTCGCTTGTTGCTTGGTTATTGTCATTTGGTGTTCACCGTCTTCAACTGCAAAAGCCACTCCCTCAAACCCGACTTTCCCTCAATCACGCTGTCCGTGGATTCTACACCGTCTACAAGCAGCATTCTCTTGTGCTTCTTTAGAGCGATCACTTCGCTCATGATGTGGTCTCCTTCAAGTGCCAGATTTATCTCATTGTTTCCATGCACGAGTCCCTTATGGGCGAGCCTCCCTTGAATCGCTCTTGTATTGGCATCCCTTTCAACCATGGCTTGCAGAAACCATACTTGGACTTCAACCTTGACTGGCTGCTTGTATTTGCCGTTGTCCCCGCCGAGGAGATAGGACTCGGATGTGCCATCAGGATTTATCCCATAGTTTGTTCCCAACCCCTTTCCGGGCATAAGGGATGATGTCGGCGACCTTCCAAACTGGTCTGAGTATGCATAGGGATCGCGCACCTCAATAGCTATTCCGCATCTTTCACACACGACTTCCTTTCCGAACGTGAAATCCATGACACATCGTCCGCCGCATTCAACGCAGCGCAAATCTATTGGAGGGAGTGCTTGTTGCATCGAATAATTGCGAGAGTGGTTATCCATTTAATAGTAAAGAAACGAGTTTTAGACCAGAAACAAGTTCCAAAGTGGCATCTTTACTCAAAACGGTTTTAAGCCAAGAAACAAGTTACTCATAGTGGCCTTTTTGCTTACGAGAATGACCCAAATACTCGACATGGACTACTCACGCGAAATACTTCTCTGCCTTGCGGAGAGTGAACGGCCTCTTAGGTTCAAAGCGTTGGCAGAACGGCTGGGACTTGCAAAAGCCACGCTCAGCCGGAGGCTGGAGATGTTGCGCGATGTTAAATTGGTCGAACCCATTCCAGACAAAGATAACCTATGCTGGGAGTATTCCCTGACAGAGGTTGGAAGGAGAGTTGCGCAGGAAGTTGACACATTCAGGAAGCGGATCCAAACCGTGAGTCCTGGCCTTACCACGGCTTGAAATATTATGAGAGTGATCCCATCTCACTCCTCCGCCTAAAGTCGACCTCACACGCTTATTTGAGTCGTATAGATTTGCCCGCCTGAGCTGGTGCAAGAAATTGGGCATGTCACCGAAACTGAGTATGTTCCACTATGGAAATTCGCAGCAGTGGTTCCCACGTTGAATGGGTAGGAAATTTGTCCCGCGGGAATCGTGGCCTGAATCTGGTACGGACCATGCACTGAGCCGTCAGATGCGGTGAGCACAACAGAAAATGTTAGTCCGAAAGGAAATAAATTGTCACCTGAAGCAGATGCAGGGAAGAGGTCAAGCAGTGTTTGTTGATGGCATCCAGTCGCGCCAGCCGTAAATTCAAAATCGGAAATTGAATGAGACACCAGGTAGTCATTGTAGACACCTGCGACAGTCATATTCAAGTTGCAAATTGTCACTGGCTGTCCTCCGTTGAATGCGGAAGTTGGAATGCTGCCGAAGGCTAGAAGCAGGCCTGCACCAAGTAGAACTACAAGAATGATGACTATGATCCTGGAGGCCATCGCATAAGAAAAAGACTCAGAATTCCCTTGAGTATGGTTCTTTGTAGGAACAGTCT
>VFSW01006143.1_pt1 | contig 17699 bp, 18 predicted proteins | sample 5358111 | NCBI WGS metagenome assembly VFSW01 (sample SAMN11554181, study PRJNA540505) | mine drainage metagenome | isolation source: sediment from site ElyBrook_90M | place: USA: Ely Copper Mine, Vershire, VT | collected 2017
ATCATGGCCCAGGTGGCGGCCCATTGACGATGGACTTCCTGTTTCCAGAAAGGGAGCTGCCCGGTTTGGTGCGCCCCCGCATAAACCATCCAGGACACGGCGCCAAAGGAAAGCCAGAAACTGGGGGAGAGGGGCGCAAAGGGATCGCCGGTCAAGGTCAGGGCGGCAGCCAGCAGCAGGAGGGTGGAAGGGGGCAGCGGGCGCAACTGGAAATGGGCAAGCGTGATGACGGTGATCATGGCCAGGGTGCGCTGGGTCGGGAGGGAGAACCCGGCAATCAGGGCATAGGCGCTGGCGCCCAGCCACCCGGCCAGCCAGCGGAGGCGCAGGGAGGGGGACAGAAGACCGGCGATTCTGGCGACCAGGCCGGCCAACATCGTGATGTGCAATCCGGAAATGCTGATCAGATGACCGACCCCCGTCGCCCAGAACAATTGCCAGGCGGCGGGAGATATCGCGGATTGATCGCCGATGACCAATGCGATCAGCACCGGTCCCCAGGGTTGGCCTTTCAATTGGTCGCGCAAGCGTTGACGCAGGAGGTCTCGTTGGGTTTCTATGAACAAATGGATGCCGGTGAGTCCGCCGGGGTGGGCCCAACCCAGGAACACGGGCGGGGTGCGCCGGTCGATGCTGCCCTGGGCCAGTATGCCCTCACTCCATGCCCAGGTGGCACTGTCGAATCCGCCAGGGTTGACCAGTCCGTGGGGACTCCTGACGCGACACTGCCAACGCCAGCGTTGTCCTGGATGCAGGTCTGCCGGTGCGTCCCGGAGTGGGGGAACGAATTCGGACAGCGCGATTTCGGCGGGGAAAAGAGGCGGCCCCGGGTCCACGGCGACCCTGAAACGGCGCGCGCCGGCGCGCCCTTCCGGCAAACTGAGGAGGGTGCCCGTCAGCGTGAGGCTCTGATGTTCCCAGCGTGCGGGAAGGCGGTGCGCCAGGCGCAGGCGGGCCCGTTCATTGGCCATGACAAACCCGCCCAGAAACAGGGCGAGAAACAGGAGGATGGGGCGCCCTCGAGGCCAGCGCCGGAGTATGCCCACGCCGAGGCCCCAGACCAGGCTCGCCCCCTCGAGCACAGGTAAGGGCGCGAGATTGGGGGCGGCTTGAAGGACCAGGATGCCCAGGACCCAGGCGCAGAGAAGGAGTCGCATACCGGCCCAGTATGCCCATGGGGGCGCCAGGACAGTGATGAAGAAAGGGGGTGGATCAGGGTTTTTCGGAGAGGCGCAGGGTGAGCCAGTCGGTCATGTCGCGAATTTCCTCCTCGCAGACGCTGTGCGGCATGGGGTAACTGTGCCAGGTCAACGGGTAGCCTGCGTTTTCCAGAAACTGGCGCGACTGGTTGCCCAGTGTCCAGGGAATGAGCGGGTCCTCAGTGCCGTGGGCCATGAAAATGGGCAAGGCGCGGTTGGACGGGTGGGACTGCCGGGCCAGTTCATGGCTCAGGGGAAGGTAGGTGGAGAGCGCCAGTATGCCGCCCAGGGGCACGGGCATGCGCGTGCCGGCGGTGAGCGCAACGGCGCCGCCCTGGGAGAAACCGGCAATGAAAATGTTCCGGGCAGGGATGCCGCGCTGCATTTCGTTTTCGATCAGGTGGTGGACCGCCGCGCAGGAGACCAGCAGATCGTCATCGTTGGGTATCCAGCGTTCGCCCTCCAGAGCGATGTCATACCAGGCGCGCGTGACCATTCCCTGATCCAGGGTGAGGGGGCGGCGCGGCGCATGGGGCAGGATGTGACGGAGGTCGGGATGGGTCCGCGCCAGGGTTTCGGCCACGGCCACGAAATCGTTTCCGTCCGCCCCCAGGCCGTGCAGCCAGAAAAGGGTGGCACGGGCAGGAACCCTGGGGTCGAGTATGACCGGTGGGGTGTCCCAGAAACGGTCAGAGGTCGGATTCTTCATGGGGCACGGGCGGGGCCGCCTCCAGAAAGGGCGCCAGGGTATGGTACAGGGCGCGAAAATGACGGGGCGGCTTGTGAAGGATACGCTCGCGCTGGGCCGCCAGCACCTGTTGACGCAAGTGTTGACGATCCACCGTGGGATGGTCGCGCGCGAACAGATCCACCAGGGAGACATCCTCCATCAGGCGTTCGCGCCATCGTTCGGTGCGGTGCATGGCTGCGGTGGCGGCATGGGAATGACCGCTCAGGCGGTCCAGATACGCCCGGATGGGGGCGGGGTCCACGTGGCGCATGAGTTTGCCGATGTATTGCAACTGGCGCCTCAGTCCGCCATGGGCATGGATGGTCCTGGCCTCCAGAATGGCCTGGAGCAAGGGATCGGGCAGGTCGAGAGTGCGCAGTTGGGGGGGCTTCAGAGCCACCAGTGCTTCTCCCAAGGCCTGCAGGGCTTCCATGTCGCGTTTGCGTTGGGTTTTGCTGAGCAGTTCTTCGGAGTGCACGGTTTTCCAGAATTCCATCAATGTTGCTATGATACCGGAATTATATGCAAAGGAATCTCTATTGTGTCGGATCACTCGCCCTTCCATTATTCTCAGGAACATTTTCAATCCCTGGTCCAGACGGCGCTCCGGCAAGCCTGCCAGGCCGGTGCCAGCGCCGCCGAAGTGGAAGTGAGCGAAGGGGTCGGCCTGGGCGTTACGGTGCGCCTGGGGGAAGTGGAAACCATCGAATACACCCGGGACAAGGATCTCGGGGTGACGGTGTATTTCGGGCAACAGCGGGGACAGGCCAGCACCTCGGATTTTTCGGAGACGGCCTTGCGCAGTACCGTGGACAAGGCGCTGGCCATTGCGCGTCATACGGCGCTGGATCCCTTTGCGGGCCTGGCCGACCCTGCTTTGCTGGCCCAGGCGCCCTGGCCCGATCTCGATCTGTTCCGGCCCTGGAATTTGAGCGTGGAACAGGGCATCGACTGGGCGCGCCGCTGCGAATCGGCGGCCCTCGCCCAGGACCGGCGTCTGAATAATTCGGAAGGGGCCACGGTGCACACCCAGAACGTCCACTTTTTTTATGGCAATACCCTGGGGTTCATGGGGGGGTATGCCGGCTCCAGTCATGACCTGAGTTGTGCCGTCATTGCCGGCAAAGACCAGGACATGCAACGCGATTACTGGTACAGCACGTCGCGTCATCCGGACCAACTGGAGTCCCCGGAGCAGGTGGGGCGACAGGCGGCAGAGCGCACGCTACGCCGCCTCGATGCCCGTCGTCTGTCCACGCGGCAGGTGCCCGTGCTTTTCGAGGCTTCCCTGGCCGCCGGGCTGATCGGACATTTCGTTGGGGCAGTGAGTGGCGGATCGCTCTATCGGGGCACCAGTTTTTTGCCCGACAGTCTGGGGAAAATGGTTTTCGACGAGCGGTTTTCCCTGCGTGAGGACCCCCACCTGCCGGGAGGATTGGCCAGCGCACCTTTTGATGATGAGGGCGTGGCGACACATCCCCGCCTGGTGGTCAACCAGGGAGTCGTGGAAGGATATTTTCTGGGTAGTTATTCCGCCCGGAAACTGGGTATGCGCTCCACTGCCAATGCGGGGGGAAGCCATAACCTGATTGCCACCCCTTTCGGCGGCGGGTTTGACGACCTGCTGCGGCAGATGGATCGGGGCGTTCTGGTCACCGAGTTGCTGGGGCATGGCGTGAACGGGGTGACCGGGGATTATTCGCGCGGTGCGGCGGGGTTCTGGGTGGAACAGGGGCAGATCCAGTATCCCGTACACGAAATCACCATTGCCGGGAACCTCAAGGAAATGTTTCGTGCGATTCAGGGCGTGGGGACGGATGTACGGGTGCGTGGGTCCAAAATTTGCGGTTCCATCCTGGTGGGGGAAATGACCGTGGCAGGTGAATAGGGCAAGCCATGAAATGTCCCTTCTGCGGCGCCATGGATTCTCAGGTCATCGATTCGCGGATCTCGGAAACGGGCGAGAGCATCCGTCGGCGCCGGCGTTGCGTGGGATGTAACCGGCGTTTCACCACCTATGAAACGGTGGATATTCGCCTTCCCCAACTGGTCAAATCCAACGGCCAGCGGGAAGAGTATTCGGCCGACAAGGTGCGGGTCAGTTTCATGCGTGCCCTGCATAAACGACCGGTTCCCGTGGAACGGGTCGATGCGGCCATCGAACGGATACGCCAGCATCTGCTGGCGCTGGGAGAACGGGAGATCACCTCCCGCCAGGTGGGGGAAATGGTGATGGAAGAATTGCGTCACCTCGACAAGGTGGCCTATGTGCGATTTGCCTCGGTATACCGAAGTTTTCAGGATCTGGACGATTTTCGGGACGTGATTCGTGACCTCTGATCCCCTCGATGGTCGGGTGCATTTCATGCGGCGGGCACTGGAACTGGCGCAGCGGGGTTGCTGGACGACCACGCCCAATCCCCGGGTGGGTTGCGTCATCGTACAGTCCGGTCAGATCGTCGGGGAAGGCTGGCATGAGCGGGCCGGAGAACCCCACGCCGAGGTCCATGCCCTGCGCGCGGCCGGGGCGCGGGCGCGGGGGGGCACGGCCTTCGTGACCCTCGAGCCCTGCAGCCATACGGGACGCACCCCGCCCTGTGCCGATGCGCTCATCGAGGCGGGCATTGCACGGGTGGTGGTGGCCATGAAGGACCCCAATCCGCGCGTGGCCGGACAGGGATTGGCCCGTTTGCGGGCAGCGGGCGTCGAGGTGGAAGAGGGGGTGGAAGCACGTGCGGCGGCGGACCTCAATCCTGGTTTCACGTTGCGCATGACCGAGGGACGACCCTGGATTCGGGCCAAACTGGCGCTCAGCCTGGACGGCAAGAGTGCGTTGGGGAACGGTGTCAGTCAATGGATTACCGGGGTGGAGGCACGCACCGAGGGGCATCGCTGGCGCGCCCGTTCCTGTGCGGTGGCCACCGGTGGGGGTACGGTCAGGCAGGATGATCCGGCGTTGACGGTGCGGGCCGTGGAGACGGCGCGCCAACCCCAGCGCCTGGTGCTGGATCCCCGTCTGGAAACACCTGCCACGGCCCGGATCCTGAAAGCGGGTGGGCAGGCCTGGTTTTACTGTGCCGATCCGGCGCCGTCGGAGCGGCAGCGTGCCCTCGAGGCAGCGGGGGGGAAAGTGGTTCCTTTGCCGGTTTCGAACCAGGGGCGCGTGGATTTGCAGGCTCTGGTACGGGCCTGGGGTCGCCTGGAATTGAATGAGGTGTTGCTGGAGGCCGGTCCGCGTTTGACCGGGGCATTGCTGGAAGCCGGACTGGTGGATGAGGTGCTGGTTTTTCAGGCCCCCCTTCTGCTGGGGGAGGGGGCACTGGGGGCGGTGAGTTGGTCCCGACCCCTGAGTTCCCTGGCCCAGGGGAAGGTCCTGGAGGTCGGGGAACGACGCATTCTGGGGCAGGATTGGCTGATTCGGGCACGGGTACGACGAGGGAATGAGACATGTTTACCGGAATAGTGCAGGCGGTGGGACGGATCGTGAGTATGGAACCCCTGGCAGAGGGGATGCGCATGACTTTCGATACGGCGACCTTGCCCCTGGAGGGGGTTGATCTGGGCGGATCCATTGCGGTCAATGGCGTTTGCCTGACCGTGATTGCGCTGGGCGCGCAGTCCTTTTCGGCAGAGGTCTCACGGGTGACTCTGGAGGGGACGACCGGGTGGGTGTTGGGGCGGCGCATCAATCTGGAGCGGGCCCTGTGTTTGGGTGATGCGCTGGGCGGTCACCTGGTCTCCGGGCATGTGGATGGGGTAGGACGGGTACGCCGTTTCACGCCCAGCGGGGAGAGCGTCACCTTGCAGGTGGAGGCTCCGGGGGATTTGCCGCGTTACATTGCGACCAAGGGATCGGTGACGGTACAGGGCGTAAGTCTGACGGTGAACGCAGTGGAAGGAGCGCTTTTTACGGTCAATCTGATTCCCCATACCCAGCAGGTCACGACCCTGGGGGACCTGGTGGAAGGCGCCGGAGTGAATCTGGAAGTGGATTTGCTGGCGCGCTATGCCGAAAGGGCTCGGCAATGGTCCGAAGACAGGGGAACGGAAACGCCCCCCTTGGGGTAGAATGCAGGGTTTGGAAGGAGAAAGTTTGATGACACAGGTGGCGGGAGTCCTGACACCCACGGAGGAGTTGATCGCCGAAATCCAGGCAGGGCGCATGGTCATTCTGGTGGATGATGAGGACCGTGAGAACGAGGGCGACCTGGTGCTGGCGGCGGATCATGTCACCCCGGAAGCCATCAACTTCATGGCACGCTACGGACGCGGGCTGATTTGCCTGACCTTGACGGAGGCCCGCTGCCAACAATTGAACTTGCCGCTCATGGTGACGGACAACCGTTCTCCGCTCACCACCAACTTTACCGTGTCCATCGAGGCGGCACGGGGGGTGACCACGGGGATTTCAGCCGCCGATCGGGCGCGTACGGTACAGGCCGCAGTGGCCCGTTTTGCCCGCCCCGCCGATGTGGTGCAGCCGGGGCATATTTTTCCGCTGATGGCGCGGCGCGGCGGGGTGCTGATACGCGCCGGGCATACCGAGGCCGGCTGCGATCTGGCCCAGTTGGCCGGCCTGGAACCTGCGGCGGTGATTTGTGAGATCCTCAAGGAGGACGGTGAGATGGCGCGCCTTCCCGACCTCATCCCCTTTGCCCGTGAGCATGGTCTGAAAGTGGGCTCGATTGCCGACCTGATTCGTTACCGAAGTCATACCGAATGTCTGGTGGAACGGGTGGCCGCCCGGCCCCTGAATACCCCCCTGGGCAATTTCGAGGTGGTGGCGTTTTATGATGCGGTGGGTCATCGTACCCACCTGGCGCTGGTGTATGGTCAGATCGATGCCGCAAGGGAGACGTTGGTGCGCGTGCACGAGCCTTTTTCCGTGACGGATGTCCTGGATGACGGGGTGGGGCGGCATTCCTTCGGGATTCGGGGCGCCATGCAGAAAATCGTTGCGGCAGGGAGCGGCGTGATCGTTCTGTTGCACGGTGCAGATCAGGCCCAGGACCTGATCGCCTGGGTCACGGCCGAGGCCATGACGGCGCCCCCCGCCGGACGAAAATGGGATTCGCGCCTGCATGGGGTAGGCGCACAGATTTTACGGGCAGTGGGCGTGGGGCGCATGAAAGTGCTGTCCCGCCAACGCAAGATGCCCAGCATGGCAGGTTTTGGACTGGAGATCACTGGATATGTCACACCCGAGGAATAGACCCTGGAATACCAGCATGGCGGATATTGCCTGTGATGGCAAGGGGCTGCGCATCGCCATCGTACTGGCCCGCTTCAACGAGGCCATTGGCGAGCAACTGCTGGCGGCGACGGGCAAGGCGCTGATGGAGCGTGGCGTGGCTGAAGAAGACATCCCGGTACTGCGTGTGCCCGGTGCCCTGGAACTACCGCTGGCCCTCAAGGTCCTGGCGGAAACCGGGCGTTTTCAGGCGCTGATCGCCCTGGGCTGCGTGGTGCGCGGGGATACCTATCATTTCAAGATCGTGGCGGATGAATCGGCGGCCGGGATCACGGCAGTCCAACTGGCTACGGGGGTTCCCATTGCCAATGGGGTGCTGACCACGGAGAACGATGCCCAGGCCTTTGCCCGGGCCGAGCATAAGGGGCAGGACTGCGCTCTGGCGGCGATCGAAATGGCGCGTCTGCTCGAAGAAATCCGGCGGGGGGCACTATGAAATCGGCACGCCGTCAGGCGCGCGAGTTGGTGGTGCAGGGGCTCTATGAGTGGCAACTGGCAGATACCGAAAGGGCAGCCATCATCGATCATCTCGGCACTCAACCCCACTTCATGCGCGCGGATCGGGAGTTTCTCGAACAGTTGCTGAAAGGGGTGATGACGGAGCGGACATCCCTGGATCAACGGCTGGGTGCGCTGATCGACCGTCCCATGGCGCAGGTCAGTCCGGTGGAGCGCGCCATCCTGTGGCTGGCCAGTTACGAACTGGCCCATTTTCCCGAAACGCCCTTCCGCGTCATTCTGAACGAGGCCATCGATCTGGCCAAACGTTTTGGAGGCACGGACGGTCATAAATACATCAACGGCGTGCTGGATCGTCTGGTGGCGCAGGAACGGCCGGAGGAACGTCAACATCCGGTGCGCCAAAAAACTTCCTGAGGGATTGCGTGGGGTGAGATGGCGGGCGAGTTTGAACTGATCCGGCGTTATTTCCGTCCTCCTACCCGGCATACGTTGTTGGCGGGAGGGGATGATGCCGCCTTGATCGTGCCGCAGACGGCGCATGAATTGGCCCTTTCCACCGATCTGTTGGTGGGCGGCCAGCATTTTTTTCCGGATATGGACCCCCACCGCCTGGGTCGCAAAGCCGCCGCCGTGAACCTGTCGGACATGGCGGCCATGGGGGCGACGCCGCGCTGGGTTTTGCTGGGATTGACCCTCCCCGACCCTCCCCTGGAATCCTGGGTGGCAGCGTTCAGCCAGGGGTTTCGTGAGGCGTTGGGGGCCCACGACGTGGACTGGATCGGCGGAGATACCACGGCGGGGCCGCTTGCCCTGGCGGTGACGATCATCGGTGAAGTCCCTGACGGTCAGGCGTTGCGGCGCAGTGGCGCCCATGCGGGAGAGGATGTCTGGGTGTCGGGGACGCTGGGCGATGCGGCTCTGGGTCTGGACTGGCGTCTGGGACGCTGCCCGAACCTTGCGCCGGCGGCCCGGGACTTTGCCCTGGAACGCTTCGAATGCCCGACCCCGCGGGTCGCTCTGGGGCAAGCCCTGCGCGCTTTGGCCAGCGCAGCCATCGATATTTCCGACGGTTTGCTGGCCGATTTGGGGCATCTTCTGGACGCTTCCGGCGTGGGGGCGCAACTGGAGCTGGCGCGCATACCGACCTCGGCGGCTCAGCCGTCAGGCCCCGCCGATCCGGACTGGCAGCGCCGGGTATTGCAGGGGGGGGAAGACTACGAATTATGTTTCACGGCCCCCGCTGCCCGGCGTTCCGAACTGGAAGCACTGGGGCGCGCCGGGGAGGTTGCCCTGACCCGCATCGGACGCGTGACCGCTGTCCCGGACGAACGCTGCATGCAGGATGAGCGGGGACTATCCGTGTCCGTCTCGTGGCGGGGATATGATCATTTTGCCGGGGCGTCATGAGGCGTGCCACGGTCGGTTTCATGAAGGAAAGCCCGCTTCACTGGGTGGCCTTGGGCGGAGGGGCGGGGTTGTCCCCCTGGGCTCCGGGAACGGTAGGCAGTCTGCTCGGTTTTCCACTCTTTTTTTTGCTGCGCCCTCTGCCCTGGGGCGTACAATGGTTGCTCCTGGCGGGTTTGTTTGCCTTCGGAGTATGGGCCTGCGACGCAACGGCACGGGCGCTGGAAGACGAGGATCCCAAGGCAGTGGTCTGGGATGAGGTGGTGGCCTGCGCCGGCGTGCTCCTGCTGGCTCCGCCCACGGGACTCGGGTGGGCACTGGGGTTTGGGTTGTTTCGTCTGTTCGATATCTGGAAACCTTTTCCGATCAGTTGGGTTGATCGACGAATCAAGGGGGGGGTGGGCATCATGCTGGACGATGCCCTGGCAGCCGTTCTGGCGATGTGGATACTCTGGCATGTGAGGGGGGTATGGCATGGACACTTCTGAACCGGGTCTCGAGGCAGCAGGCGCATTTTCGGGGGAAGCAGACAGGGATCTGGCTCAGCGGGTGGGAGAAGCCCTGAGCCAGCGCGGCTGGACTCTGGCCACCGCCGAATCCTGCACCGGCGGGGGGATGGCCGCCCTGGTCACGGAGATTCCCGGCTGCTCCCACTGGTTCGACCGCGCCTGGGTAACCTACAGCAACCATAGCAAAGTCACGATGCTCGGGGTACCCGAGTCGCTCCTCGAAGCATTTGGCGCCGTCAGTGAACCGGTGGTCTGCGCCATGGTGGAAGGCGCCTTGAAACTCAGTCGCGCGGACATTGTGGTGGCCGTGAGCGGCGTGGCCGGACCAGGGGGGGGGACGGTGCATAAACCGGTTGGAACGGTTTGTCTGGCCTGGGGAGAGCGGCAGGGCGGGATTCGGACGGACACGTTCTGGTTTCCGGGGGACCGCCATGCCATTCGGGCTGCGGCGATCACCCGGGGGTTGCAGGGCGTGTGGGAATGGGTGTGTAGACCGGCCCTCGCGTGAATGGCGGAAACCGCTTGACGCTCCGGGGTAACTGTATATAATTACAGTCTTTGGCCTGTGTTGAAGGAACGCCACAGAATCCGTTTGTTGCACGGAATTTCGTCCGGGAATGCGCCTAGAGTGAGCGCTTGGATATCATGACAGAGTGAGGAGTATGCATGGAAGAGCATAAGAGCAAGGCATTGGCGGCCGCGTTATCCCAGATCGAGAAGCAGTTCGGCAAAGGGGCTGTGATGCGCCTGGGGGCGGGGGGCGTTGAGAATGACCTCGAGGTGATTTCCACCGGTTCCCTCGGGCTCGATATGGCTCTGGGGGTCGGGGGGTTGCCGCGGGGTCGGATCGTGGAGATCTACGGGCCTGAATCCTCGGGTAAAACCACGTTGACCTTGCAGGTCATTGCGGAAATGCAGAAAAAGGGAGGGGTGGCTGCATTTATCGATGCCGAGCATGCCCTGGATCCGGTTTATGCCCAGAAATTAGGGGTCAATGTGGCCGATCTGCTCATTTCTCAGCCTGATACGGGAGAACAGGCCCTCGAAATCGCGGATATGCTGGTGCGTTCCGGATCTGTGGACATCGTGGTGGTGGACTCGGTTGCCGCCCTGACGCCACGTGCGGAAATCGAGGGCGAGATGGGGGACTCCCATGTGGGGCTGCATGCCCGTCTCATGTCCCAGGCGTTGCGCAAGTTGACCGGCAATATCAAACGGTCCAATTCCATGGTCGTCTTCATCAACCAGATTCGCCTCAAGATTGGTGTCATGTTCGGTAATCCGGAAACTACCACGGGGGGGAATGCGCTCAAGTTTTACGCCTCCGTGCGGCTGGACATCCGGCGCGTGGGCTCCATCAAGCGAGGGGATGAGGTCATTGGCAGCGAGACGCGGGTCAAGGTGGTCAAGAACAAGGTTGCCCCCCCCTTCAAGGTGGCGGACTTCGACATCCTGTACGGGGAAGGGATTTCACGGGAGGGGGAAATCATCGAATTGGGGGTCATGGCCAAGGTGATCGAAAAATCCGGGGCATGGTATGCCTACCAGGGAGAAAAGATCGGGCAGGGCAAGGACAATGCGCGCTTGTACCTGCGTGAGCGTCCTGCGCTGGCCCAGGAAATCGAGGCCCGCATTCGCTCTGCCAGTGGACTGGAAATGCCTGTGGAACGGAAAACCGAGGAAGAGTGAAAGCGTTGCATGAACGAGCCCTGCGCCTTCTGGCGCGGCGCGAGTATACCCGCTACGGACTGGCGTCACGCCTGAAGCAGGAAGCCGGTTCGCAGGCGGCTCTGGAGGCACTGCTGGACCAACTGGAGCGCCAGGGGTATCTGTCAGACCAGCGGGCAGCGGAGGCCTTGCTGCGTAAACACGCAGAGCGCCATGGGGTCCTGCGCCTGCGCCAGGATTTTCAGCAGCAAGGGGTTCCTGCGACCATTGCCCGTTCCCTGCTCGAAGAAGCCCGTGCCCGAGAGGTGCAGGCGGGGCGCGCCGTGTGGGCACGAAAATTTGGTCAGTTGCCTGAAACAGCCATGGATCGGGCTCGCCAAATGCGTTATTTGGCCAACCGTGGATTTTCCCGTTCCACCATTGCCGCCGTACTCGGCGGGGATGCGGGGGATGACGAGGAGGAATGAAGGAGGGGAATGGCGGGAAAGACCACCGTGACCCGGAGTCCGCCCTGAGGCGAGGCTGCCGCCAGACTCAGACGGGCCCGGTGGTGTTCGGCAATCCGCTGTACGATGGACAGCCCCAGTCCGCTTCCCTGCTGACCGCTGCCGGGCAGGCGATAGAATCTTTCCGTGACGCGCTGCATTTCCTCGGCGGGGATTCCCGGCCCGTTATCCGTGATATCCAGTTGAACTTCATGCGTGTCGGTCTGGGATAACTGCAGCACCACCGTGCTGCGCGGAGGGCTGTAGCGAATGGCGTTGTCCACCAGGTTACGCAGCAGGATGCTCAGATGGCCGCTTTGGCCCAGGATGCGCAGGGTGGTCTCGCCCTTGAGGAGCAGTTCTATTTTCTTCTGCTCTGCCTGCCCCGCCAGAAAGGCCAGAGCCTCTGCCGCAAGAGGATAGATCAGCACCAGATCATGATGCATCCCTGCTTCTTCCGGGTCGATCCGTGCCAGGGTGAGGAGTTGTTCGATCAGATGGGTCGCCCGCTCTATCCCCTGCTGGACCTGATGCAGGGCATGCTGGCGATCTTCCTCCATGATGCAACGCAGGGCGACCTGAGCCTGGGTGCGCAGAGCCGCCAGCGGCGTGCGTAATTCGTGGGCGGCATCAGCGGTGAAGCGGCGTTCCGATTCGATGGAGTGGCGCAATCGCCCGAACAGATCGTTGAGGGCCGTGGCCAGCGGCTTGACTTCGAAGGGGATGGAAAGCAGATCCAGAGGTTCGAGGCGGTCTGCGGAGCGCTGGACCACTTCGCGGCGCAACTGACGCAAGGGACGCAGTCCGGTATTGACCATGACCCAGATCATCAGGGGGACCAGGGGAATGGCAATCGCCACGGAGGGGAACAACATGTTGAGCACGATCTGACGCGCCAGTCGTTCCCGTCCGCGCATGGGTTCGGCCATCTGGATCATGAGTTCATGGGCCGAATCCCACAGGACCAGTAAACGCCAACGGCGGGTATTGATGGTGATCGTGGAATAACCCGGCTGGGTCGAGGCCCCCATCAGCGTGGCGGGGGCGGTGGCAGACCGCAAGATCAGGGTTTGATGGTTCCATACCTGGTAGACCATGGCCTGCTCATACTCATGGGTCACCGGGGATTCATCTTCGATTCCGTGTTCGATGCGCTCGGTGAGGGTGCGTTGGGCGATGCCCAGCAGTACATGGGCAGACTCGGCCATCTGGGCGTCAAACAGGGAGTCCAGTTCCTGTCGTGCCGAGCGGTGGTCGAAGAACACCACCACGATCAGGACGAGGGACATGGCCCCCAACAACAGCAGGAGCAGGCGGCGGCGCAGGGAGTTCATGAGGTGCGCTACGCCGTTCCGGGATGATCAGGGTTTGTCGATGACATACCCGATGCCGCGCAGGGTTCGAATCAGCGTGTTACCCAGTTTTTTGCGCAGATGGTGGATATGGACCTCGATGGAATTGCTTTCCACTTCCTCGCCCCAGCCATAGAGGTGGCTTTCCAATTGATCACGGGTCTGAACCCGGCCAATGTTGAGCAGGAGTTGGTGCAACAGGGAAAATTCCCGTGCAGACAGTTCCACCAGGGCGCCATTTTTGAATACCTGGTGGGCTGCGGGGTCGAGACTGATCTCCTTGTGCGTGAGAAGCGGAGTGGCCAGCCCGCTGCCCCGGCGGGACAGGGCACGCAGACGGGCGATCAATTCATCGAGATCGAAGGGTTTGATCAGGTAATCATCGGCGCCTGCATCCAGTCCGGTGACCCGGTCGGGGACGGTATCCCGCGCCGTCAAAACCAGGACGGGAAGGGTCATGGCCTGGGCGCGCAGCCATTTCAATAATTCCAGCCCGGAGATTTTGGGTAAACCGAGATCGAGCACCGCGAGGTCATAATTTTCGGATTGCAGGGAAAATTTGGCTGTCTGGCCGTCTTCCACCCAATCCACGGCATAGCCCGCCTGACGCAAGCCGACCCGCAGCCCGTCCCCCAGCAGTGGATCGTCTTCAACCAGTAAAAGTCTCATGAATCATCCCAAAGAAAGTGACATTCTAGAGGAAATGGCCGGATTCGATCTGGATAAAAAGAAGTGGCCCAGCGGGCCACCTTAAGGGGAAACGAATCCATTCACAGAGGAGTCTCAGACTCAGGAGTGATTAGACCCGATCAGCCTTAAGTGTGCCTTAAATTTAAAATTTCGGGGATCATGAATCATCGGGTGCGCTCCACGGCCAGCAGGGTGAGTTGCGCCAGCGCGTCCCGATAGGACGAGGGGGGAAGGGCCTGATTCAGGTGAACCAGCGCCGACTGGCTGAACTGCAATGCCCGTTGGCGGGCATACGCCAGGGCCCCGCTGTCCCGGACGATGCAGGCAACGGCTTCCAGCGAGGATCCGCCTCCCTGTTCGATGGCGTTTCTGAGCAAGTCGGCCTGGGCCGGCGCGGCAGTTTGAAGGGCACGGATCACCGGGAGCGTGGCTTTTCCTTCGGCCAGGTCATCGCCCAGATTCTTGCCCAGATCCTCCAGTTGGCCCGAATAATCCAGTACATCGTCGATGATCTGGAAGGCGGTGCCCAACTCTCCACCGAAGGTAGCCAGGTGTTCCTCGACGGGCAAGGGGACCTCGGCCAGAATCCCCGCCAAACGGGTTGCAGACTCGAACAACTTGGCGGTTTTGTAGCGGATCACCTGTAAATAACGGGATTCATCCACTTCCGGGTCGTGGCAGTTGAGCAGTTGCAACACCTCGCCTTCGGCGATCACGTTGGTGGCATCTGCCAGCACCTCCATGACCTTCATCTGATTGACGGAAACCATCATCTGGAAGGCACGGGAGTAGATGAAATCGCCGACCAGAACGCTGGCCTCGTTACCAAACAGGGAATTGGCGGTTTTTTGTCCGCGCCTCAGATCGGATTTGTCGACGACGTCATCGTGCAACAGGGTCGCCGTATGGATGAACTCGACGACGGCAGCGAGCGTATGGTGATGATGGCCCTGGTAGCCCAGGGCGCGGGCACAGAGCAGCAACAGAAGGGGGCGCAGGCGCTTCCCCCCGCTGTGGATGAGGTGTTCGGCAATCTGCCGGACCAGCGCGACGTCAGAGTGCAGGTGATGGCGAATGACCGCGTCCAGCGCTTTCAGATCATCGGCCGCCAGGGTGCGGATCGGTTCAATACTCACAACGCGTTCTCATGCACGGGACAACACTCTCAAGGCCAATGGGGTTGGTTGAAGACAGGAAGGCAGTCCGTAGTTTACCAAAGGATCAGAGGCCACGCATGGCGACATGCGCTATTTTGGGGCTGGGTAACCGGGAGCAGGCACCGTTTTATAACGCAGGGCACGGAAATCTGCGGGGGAGGATTTGAAAAATCCTGTTAAATCAGTGGACCCTGGATTATGTTTTATATGGCACTGATTTTGCTTGATGAAAATTGAGGCAAAGAGGTCTTTTCGGGAGATCCATCATGAAAACTGGAAAATTGATGTGGTTGGTCATTTCGGTAGTTTTGCTGGTCGGTGCAGGCGGACTAGGCTTGACAGTGGAGAAGGTGCGCCAACAAAGGGAACAACGGCAACAAGATGCCCTGTTGATGTCCATGGCCCCCTACCAGATGGAAATCGATGAGACGTTGAAGGAGATGGAAGGCGGCTCGGGTTACTGAAGTGAGGAGGGTGCTCTGGGTCATGCCTCGAATTTAAGGCCGCTGGTGCGTTGGGTAGGGCGGGCCAGGCCGATTTCCAGTGTGGTCGGGTCTGCGCAGAGCAGGGTGAGGCGCTGGCGGGCACGGGTGATGCCGGTGTAGATCAGTTCCCGGGTGACGATGGGGTGGGGAGCAGGAAGCACCAGGCAGGTATGCTCGAATTCGGAGCCCTGGGATTTGTGGACGGTCAGGGCAAAGGCGGTTTCCACATGGTTGAGCCGGCTGGGCGCCAGTGCGCGCAGGGTTCGCGTGGCATCCGGAAAATAGACCCGTAGTCCCTGCGCAGGGTAGGGAGAACGCAGGGTCAGACCGATGTCCCCGTTGGCCAGGGACAGGTCGGCGTCGTTGCGCGTGATGATGACCGGGCGTCCTTCGTACCATTCGCCCTGGGGCTGTAGTCCACCCATGGTCCGCAATTTCTGTTCGATGGACCGATTGAGTTCGATGACACCCCAGGGACCCTCGCGCAGCGCGCAGAGGACGCGGAACTGGTCCAAAGCCTGGAGCAGCAGAAGGGCCCAGGAGTCAAAATCGGCGGGGGCGGGTCGGGTCTGAAGCAGTTGAGAAAACTTTCCGTAGGAGAGATCGGTGGGGCAGGTGGCGATCTCTACCACTTCCTGAGGAGAGGCACACTCCTTCCAGGCCAGGGAGGAATGAGTCTCCTGTTTCAGCAAGCGGGTGACGGATCCGACATCGCCGGCATTGACCGCCATGGCGAGGGCGCCGATGGCAGTGCCAAAGCGGTGGCTGTGGCGCAGCATGACCCGGCATTGGGCGAGATCCGATCCGTTGGGATCACACAGGTTTTCTGGCAAGGGAGGGTCGCCCAGGGTACGGAGAAAATCGGCCGTTTCCGGACGGTAGTGCCCTGCCTCGGCATGGAGGCAGAGATCCCCCAGCACGGCGCCCGCTTCCACGCTGGCCAGTTGATCCCGGTCTCCCAGAAGTACGATGCGGCTGCGGGAAGGAAGGGCATCGAACAGCGCAACCATCATTTTCAGATCCACCATGGAGGCTTCATCCACGATGAGGAGGTCGAGGTCGAGGGGGTGCGCGGCGTCGTGGCGGAACTGGCGGGTCGTCCAGTCCTGCCCGAGCAGGGAGTGGAGCGTGCGGGCCGGGCCCACCTGTTCGATGAGGGTCGGGATATCCAGAGCGGCGGGCAGGTTCGAGGGCAATTCACGAAGCGCTTTCCGGAGGGATTCCGTGAGGCGGGCTGCGGCCTTTCCGGTGGGCGCGGCCAGGGCGATACGGAGTGCCTCCGGGTGGGCGGACTGACTCAGGAGAACGGTCAGCAACCGGGCGACGGTGTGGGTTTTTCCGGTACCCGGTCCGCCGGTGATGAGGGTGAAGGGGCTGCGCAGGGCCAGGGCACAGGCCACCCGTTGCCAGTGGATTCCCGCATCATGGGTGGGGAAGAGAGCGTGGAGCCAGGGAAGGGCACCGGCCAGTGCGTCGAGGGACCAGAGCGCAGGGTTTGTACGCTGGCGAATCTGCTGGCTGAGGGCGGTTTCGTACTGCCAGTAGCGTCGCAGGTACAGGCGGTTTTCCGCCAGCACCAGTGGAGACGGGACGGAAGACGAGGGGGGGGCGACGCAAGGACTGCCGTACAGGGTGTCCTGCCAGGCGGCCCGGGTGCGCGGTAACTCGGCCAGGACCTGGGCCAGTGCTGCCTCCAGTTCCGTACCCAGGTTCAGGGTCTGTTGAAGGAGAGGGTCGAGATCCAGGCAACTGTGTCCCCGTCCCTCCAGGTATGCAACCAGAGCCGCGACCAGCAGAAGTTCGGGCGTGGGTGCGGGATCATGCCGGGCACACCAGCGCGCAAAGGAGACATCGAGCAGGCGCAACTTCCCCTGACGGTACCAGGTTTCGAGGTGTTCCAAAAGGCTGGCGGGAGTCATGAGGGGGTTCCGGTGAACGTGGGTGCAAGCAGGGCATCGAGCGCTTCGATCCACCGATCGGGGGATTCGAGCAGCAGGCTTCCGCGCTCCGGTCCCTGGATGCCCCGCAGGAAGAGGACGATGCCGCCGCCCAGATGCTGGCGGGGGACATAGGCGGACCCCAGGCGCACTTTCAGAAGGCGGTGCAAGGCCAACAGATAAAGTGCCATTTGTACTTCATAGCGATGCGTGACCGCCGCCTGCTCCAGGGCCGAGCGGGAATAGGCGGCATCGTTTTCCCCCAGGGCATTGGATTTGTAGTCCAATACCCAGAAGCGATCCTCCCAGACGAAGACCAGATCGGCAAATCCCATCATCAATCCCTTCAGCGCCCGTGCCGCGAGGGGAG
>VFSW01006144.1_pt1 | contig 17698 bp, 12 predicted proteins | sample 5358111 | NCBI WGS metagenome assembly VFSW01 (sample SAMN11554181, study PRJNA540505) | mine drainage metagenome | isolation source: sediment from site ElyBrook_90M | place: USA: Ely Copper Mine, Vershire, VT | collected 2017
GAGGCGGGGCATGATCCGGAACCCCCTGATCGACCGGCACTCGCCGGACCGGCGCCCGCGGCGGGCGGCGTACGCGCTGCCCACGCTGTTCACGGCGGGCAACATTTTCCTGGGCTATCTGTCCATCCTGCGGTCGTTCCGCGGCGCCATGCTGGCGGCCACGGGAGGCAGCGGCGCGGCGGAGCACTTCGAGATCGCCGCCAAGGCCATCGGCATCGCGGTGCTGCTGGACGGGCTGGACGGGATGATCGCGCGCATGACCAACACGGCCAGCGATTTCGGCCGCGAGATGGATTCGCTGGCGGACGTCATCAGTTTCGGCATGGCTCCGGCGGTGCTGGCTTTCGCCTGGGGGGTGCAGTTCGTGGACAGCGGGCTGCCGCTACAATTTCAGGGTCAATTGTTTCAGGCGGGCTACTTCATCGCCTTCCTGTTCCTGCTGTGCGGCGCGGCGCGGCTGGCGCGGTTCAACGTGCAGAAGAATCCGGTGCCCAAGAACCCGGGCCTGCCGAGCCGCAAGTATTTTGTGGGATTGCCCATCCCGGGCGCGGCGGGCACGGTGGCAGCCACGGTGTACGCCTTCGAAGGCGAGCCGGTGCGCTACTGGCCCATGGCGGTGGTCTGGCTGGGATTGCTGGCGCTGCTGGGCTTCCTGATGGTGAGCACCTGGCGCTACTACAGTTTCAAGGGACTGAGCCTGCGCCAACCGCACACGCCGCTGATCATCATCGTGGTGGGCGGGCTGGTGTATGCCATCTGGAATTACGGCCACCTGGTGCTGCCGGTGATGGCGGCCCTCTATGTCGGAGGCGGCATCGCCATCCGCCTGGGCGGCATCTTCCGCCGCCGGGTATTGCACCGCGCCGACAGAGCGCCGAAGGCGCCGGAGCCGCAAATTGGCTGACCGCGCGCACACCTGGGCGCTGGTGGGCGGCGAGAGCGTGCTGGGGCGCGAGTTGCGCGACGTGGTGGCCGAAGGGCATCTGCCGGTGGACCTGAAACCGATCGCGGGCGATGCGAACCAGGCGGGCGCGTTGGACGCGGCATCGCTGCGCGGGGCGGGCGTGGTGTTCCTGGCGGGGGACCCGGACGCGGCGCAAACCGTGCTCGGGCTGGGCGACGAAGGCGGCGCGATCATCGATCTGACGCACGCGGCCGAGGACCATCCGCGATCATTCATTCGCGCGCCGTACGTGGAGCCCGCGGGCTTTCGCGCGCCGGAGGATGCGGTGCATTCGATCGCGCATCCGGCGGCTATCGCCATGGCCATGGTGCTGCGGCGGTTGCACGCGGCGTTCCCCATCCGCAGGTCCGTGATCCAGATCTTCGAGCCGGCCAGCGAGCGCGGCCTGGGCGGCGTCGAGGAGTTGCAGCAGCAGACGGTGAGCCTGCTCTCCTTCAAAGGTATGCCCAAGAAAATCTTCGATCAGCAGCTTTGCTTCAACATGCTGGCGCGTTACGGGGAAGAGGCGCCGGTGGCGCTGGAGGCGGCGGAGTTGCGCATGGAGCGGCACCTGGCGACGCTGCTTTCGCGCGGCGCCGGCGCGGACCCGGCGCCGCCGATGCCCTCGCTGCGGCTGGTGCAGGCGCCCGTGTTTCACGGCTACAGCCTGTCGCTATGGATGGAGTTTCACGAGAATCCCGGAGTGGAGGCGGTGGAAGCGGTGCTGGAGGAGGACGCACACATCGACGTGCGGCGTTCCGGCGCGGACCCGCCTTCGCCCGCCGGCATCGCGGGGCAGGGTGGGGTGGCGGCCGGCGCGGTGGCCATGGACCGCAACACGCCGCAGGCTTGCTGGTGCTGGGTGGTGGCCGACAATCTGCGGCTGGCGGCTGAGAACGCCGTGGCCGTGGGAGGGGAGTTCCTATGAAACGCGGACTGTTGCTCGTGCCCGTGCTGGCGGCCGCCGGGTGCGGCTATCACGTGGCCGGCCACTCCGACGTGATGCCGCAAACCATCCACACCATCTCGATCACCGCGTTTAACAACCACACCATCCGCTATAAGCTGGCGCAGCGGCTGCCGGCCGACCTGACGCGCGAATTCATCTCGCGCACCCATTACAAAATCGTCACCGACCCGAGGAACGCCGATGCGGTGCTGGACGGGGCGCTGCTGAACTTCACTTCGTATCCGATCATCGCCGACCAGGCTTCCGGGCGCGCCACGGTGGTGCAATGCAGCGCCTACCTGATGGTGAAGCTGACCGAGCGGGCCACCGGCAAGGTGCTGTTCACGCGGCCTTCCCTGGAGGCGCGCGAGCGCTACGAGATCAGCGTGGATCCGCAGGCCTATTTCGACGAGAGCGGCGCGGGCATGCAGCGTCTCAGCCAGGACGTGGCGCGGGACATCGTCACCTCCATCCTGGAGAATTTCTGAGCATGACGGCGGCGCAGTTCGTGGCGCGCATGGAACGCGGAGAAATCGCGCCGGCCTACTTGTTCCTGGGTCCGGAGGGCTATCACCGGCGGCGGGCGCGGGCGGCCTTGCTGAAGGCGGCGCTGGGCGGGGCGGACGAAAACGCGGTGACGCGCTGCGACCTGGCGGAGACATCACTGGCCGGGGTCATCGACGATGCGCGCTCGCTGTCGCTGTTCGCCGCCGAGCGGGTGATCTTCGCGGCCAACGCCGAAGCCGCGCTTCCGCGCGCGCGGGGGGACGAAGAAGCGGACGACGAGGCGGGCGCGGGATCGTCCGCCGCGGCCCTGGCCGCCTACATGAAAGATCCCACGCCCGGGGTCACGCTGGTCTTCGACGCCGCGCGGTTCGATTTCGAAGGCGACGACAAAAGAAAGCAGGAGCGCCTGCGCAAGTTTTTCGCCGCGGTCCCGGACCCGGTGGAGTTCCGGCGCGCTTCGCCGGAGGAAGCCCGCCGCGAGGCCGGCGCCCTGGCGCGCCGCGCGGGGATGGCCATGGACCCCGCCGTGGCCGAGTTGCTGGTGGAAGCGCTGGGCGCGGATCTGACGCGCATCGCGGTGGAGATCGAGAAGCTGGCCTTGTACGCCGCGTCGCGGCCGGTGACCGCGGAGGACATCGCCTTGCTGGCGCCCGACGCGCGCGTCTCCACCATCTTCGCGCTGGTGGCGGCGCTGGGCCGGCGCGACCGCGCCCGCTCGCTCGAAATCCTGGATACGCTGTTCCGCGACGGCGAATACCTGCCCCTGGCGCTGGCGTTTCTGTCGTCGCAGTTTCGCGCCGCGCTGGTGGCGCAGGAGGCCGGCTTGCGCGGCCCCCAGCAGGTTCAGGGGCACTTCGCGCGCATGGGAGTGCCGATGTGGGGCGCGCGCGCGGAGCAGGTGTGCCAGACGGTGGCGCGCTTTACCAGGCCGCAGCTCGAGCGGGCCATGCAGTCGATCTTCGAAGCCGACAGGGATTTGCGCGGCGCGCGGCCCGACGACCGCATCGTAATGGAGCGGTTTATTCTGCGGTTGACGGGATGAAAGCTACGCCGTGGCGAGCGACTTGACGCGAAGCTGGAGCTTGGACTTGTAGCGCGCGGCGGTGTTCATCTTGATGATGCCGTTCTTCGCCGAACGGTCGATGAGGGAGAAGGTGGCGGGCAACAGTCCGGCGGCGGCCTGGGCGTCCTTGGAGGCGAGGGCGCGCCGCATGGCGCGGATCTGGTGCCGCAGGCGGGTCTTGAACTGGCGGTTGTATTCTGTGCGCTTTTCGTCCTGCCGCACACGCTTGATCGCGGAAAAATGATTGGCCATCGGGAAGTACCAGCATAGCGCAGGCGCGGGATGCGGGTCAACTCGGCTTGGGTTCAGGGGTTTAGGGTAGTGCCTGAAAAGTGCGTTGATCCATTCGACAGCAGTTCGCTAAAAGCTCTCCGAAACCTCATCGCCGGAACCGATCCGATTCTCGAAACCACGCCAAGTCTTCCCTAGAACACTACCGCTTGCTCACGCGAGAACCTCCGCGCCGCCCTGGTCTCGCATGAGAGCCGCCGCCATGGGCGGTAGTTCTCTTGCCGCAACGCGCGGGCCGGGATAATTCCGCAAGCTGCGTTGCGATGGAGCGCCGCTCCAAGCTGGTCCTTAACGTCGCTCTGGGCCGCGGCGATCAGGCGGCCACCGGTGTCTTCCTCGAAGGCTTGCGCCTATCAGAATGCAAATGCGGCGCATGACGCGGCTGACGAACCGGCTTCTCGGAAAAATGGGACAACCTGGGGAGCGCCTACTGCCTGCGGCACTCGCGCTACCCCGGCGATGGAAGCGGGGATCACGGACCGGGTCTGGGACCTGAAGGAATTGCCGGCATAAATCCGGCCGCCGGCCAATTTGTGTATACTCGTATCGGGTTCAAAAGATGGCAGCCCGCAAAGCGGCAAACGACCACGCCACGGATGCTCAGTCGTACTACGACCGTCGCACTCAAGACTTATCGCGCAAACTGCTCGACATCGTGAGAGATCTATTCAGTGAGGACGCCAGCCGTCACCGTCAAGAGTTCGAGGACCAAGTGGAAAGGCGGTTACGGAATGGCGCAAAGTTTGTTCCTCGAAAGCGACAACCCCGTTGATTTCCTTTACCTAGACAAGCAACGCATTTCATCGTTGATAGGGCAGTTGTCCGACCGTGGCATGCTAACAGAGATCAAGTCTGCCGTAGCTAAGGGCCACACGACGGAAGGCACAGCCGATTTAGGTATCCCCCCTTCTCGCGAAGACCGAAGGAAAGCACTCTCGAACATCCGTCGAATCGCAAGAGGAAACCTATGATCCTTTCTGGGCACACGTATATACCTTTCTACAGGATTTAGAATCTAACTTCGCCGTACCTTTAGGCCGAGCGCGCCTTGGGTCTCTTGTTAAGTTTACTGCCTTGGTCCAATTCCTAGACCTTCGAATAATGCGCAATTTGTGGGAACCTGCTGGTAGGATGTTCCTTGAATCCCAAAAGGACGTTAAGGAGGCTGCCCCTTCCAGGACCCGGCAACAGCGCCGCGCACAGCAACGGCAGCAGTCAACGCAGCAGCCACAGGTCGCCGATGCGACGAGGATCGGCATTGAGGTACTTAAAGGAGTCCCGCACTTGCTCCACATGACCTTTATATCCAAATCGGACGATACGATATTCAACCCTGTGGAGCGCGGTGCAACCCGACTATCTGACTATCGCCAGCGAAGATCTTGTAATGAAATATGGCGCGGTGTTGGATGGTCTGTGGACGGTCGTTGGTATAGTTGATGCCCGAATCGGAACCCCTACGGAGCCGTGGCATCTGAACCCGGTCCTGGATAGCGTTGTCACCGCGATGACCGGCCTAAGAGAACTCATCGGACGCCCCCAAGGACATTGGGGACTAACTCCAATTGCGATTTATGCGCCTCTGCAAGGGGCGGCCGAGGCGGAGATTGAGTCGCCCGAAAGCGATACCGACGACAATACACTACCAGCCGAGCCATGACCCGGCTGCACGACCCGACCCTGTCCGTCAAGCCCCCGCCGAAAATCGGCAACGCACCTTTCAGGCACTACCCAACTCGGGTTTCCGTTGGACGGGGGCAGCGCCGGGCGCATAGTACAATGGATACAAAGGACCACCCAAATCCAATGAGTAATCGAACGGCCGCGATGGCGGCGTTGATCGCGGCGCTGGCCCTGCCCCTGACTGCCGGGGATCTCTCGCGCGAACGTCCCCGCATCGGCAAGGTGGAGATTTTCAAGACCGCCGATCTGCGCCCCGGCATGCAGGGCGCCGCCTGGACCGTGTTTTCCGGGACGGTTCCCGAGCCAATCCCGGTGGAGATCATCGGGTTGTGGAAGAACGCCTGGGGACCGCGCCAGGACGTCATCCTGGCCAAGCTGGGCGGCCCGGCGGTGCGCACCAACGTGGCCGGCGGCATGAGCGGCAGCCCGGTCTACATCGACGGCAAACTGGTGGGCGCGGTGGCCCTGCGGCTGAGCGTGTTTTCGCCGGACGCCATTTGCGGCATTACGCCGGCCGAACTGATGCTGGAGATACGGGATTTCGATTCATCCCGGCCGGCCGGCGCGCGCACTCCCGATAAGGTCGCGGCACGCAGCGAAGCGGCCGTCCCCGGCGGCCTGCTGGCGCGCGCGGCCGCCGCCGGAGCGTCGCCGGGCCTGGCGATGCAGGCCCCCATGATGGTTCCCATCGAGACGCCCCTGATTTTCTCCGGCTTCCACGATGATGTGCTCCGGGACTTCGGTCCGCTGTTCGCGCAGTTGGGCATCACCGTGGCGCAGGGCGGCGCGTCCAGCGGCAGCTACACGGCCAGCCCGGTGGCCGGATGGCGGAATTCTCTGCGGCCGGGCGATCCCGTCGCGGGCGTCCTGGTTTCCGGCGACATGAGCATCACCGGGCTGGGCACGGTCACTTACAACGACGGGCAGCGGGTGCTGGCCTTCGGGCATCCCTTCTTCGACCTGGGTCCGGTGGATATGCCCATGAGCAAGGGCGAAGTGCTGATGACCCTGGCTTCCCAGTTTCAGCCCAACAAGTTCGCCAACGCCACCGACATTGTGGGAGCGCTGCGGCAGGACCGCCACAGCGGCATCCTGGGCGTGCCGGGACAGGAAGCCGGCATGATTCCGGTGTCGGTTCAGGTCCGCTCGTTCACCGAAAGTAATGCCGTGCGCAGCCGCAAGGATTTCCGCTTCAACGTCTTCGTGCAGCAGAAGTGGACGCCCTACCTGATGATGGTCACGCTGTTCAATTCGCTGTCGCAACTAAACGAGTCCAACGACGAAGCCACTTACCGGCTGACGGGCAACGTGGAGCTGAACGGCGGCGCGGCGCTGTCGCTCTCCACCATGCAGGCATCCGGCGAGATGCCCATGCCGGCGCCCATGCTGCTGGCCGGATGGTGGGGCGATAAGTTCAACCGGTTGTATTTGAACGCGGTCAATCCGCCGGACATCAAGCGGGTGAGCGTGAACGTGGACCTGCTGCCGGAGCGGCGGGTGGCCGGCATCGAGAGCGCGTGGCTGGCGAATCAGGAGGCGCGCCCCGGCGGGACGGTGGGGGTCAAGGTGTTCCTGCGCCCCTATCGCGGCGAGCGCATCGAGCGCGACTTCACCCTGCGCATCCCGGCCGGCCTGGCGCGGGGCGAGCACAAGATCGTGCTCAGCGACGCCGACACCATCAACCGCATGCAGACGGTGGCCGGCCTGGTGAATCATTACATGGACCTGCCCCAGACCGTGTCGCTGATCAACCAGGAGCGCAGCAACAACCGCTTGTACGTTTCGCTGCTGGAAGGGCGTCCCACCGCTTATTACGAAGACAAGACACTGCCCAGCGTGCCCGCCTCGGTGCTGAACGTGATGCAGGCCGGGCGCGCCTCCGGGCGTTCGCTGATTACCTCGCCGGAAAGCGTCTCGGAACAGATGTCCCTGCCGTTCGATTATGTGGTCAGTGGCAGTTACTCGCTGCAGATTACCGTCAAGTAAGGGAGCCGATACCTTTGAGAAACTCGCGCAAAACGGTGCGCGGCCCGCGCCGCCGGAATCCTGTTCGTGCCCTGCTCGGCGGCGCGTTCGCGCGCGCCTTTGCGCTTCCGGGAAACTCGCGCAAAACGGTGCGCGGCCCGCGCCGCCGGAATCCTGTTCGTGCCCTGCTCGGCGGCGCGTTCACGCGCGCCTTTGCGCTTCCGGGAATGCAACCGCAAGCAACGGGCAGGATCGCCGGGTCCGCCCTGTTTTTCGCGCTGGCCGTCTTCGCCCTGCCCGCATCCGCCGGCCAGACCCGCACGTGGACCGCGAGCGAGTACGCCGATTTTGAGAAGGGCGAGATGAAGGACCTGTCGCTGCGCAGCGACGGCCTGCTGACGCTGGCCCCGCGTTTCCAGGAAATCTACGATACGTCGTCGGCCTACCTGTGGGCGCTGGCGCGCGATTCCAAGGGCAACCTGTACGCGGGGGGCGGCCCGGGCGCCAAGCTGTACCGCCTGTCCGCCAAGGGCGAGAAGAAGACGCTGGCCGAGTTGGACGGCCTCCAGATTCCGGCCCTGGCGATCGACGCCCGGGACCGTGTGTACGCCGCCACCGCGCCCGACGGCAAGGTCTATCGCGTAGCGGCGGACGGCAAGGCGGAGGTCTTCTACGATCCCAAGGCCAAGTACATCTGGGCGCTGGCCTTTAATAAGGATGGCGATCTGCTGGTGGCCACCGGCGATCCGGGCGCGGTGCATCGCGTGCGTCCCGACGGGCGCGGCAGCGTCCTGTACCAGGGCGACGAAACGCACGTGCGCTCGATGACGGTGGACGGGGCGGGCAACGTCATCCTGGGCACCGATCCGGGTGGCCTGGTGGTGCGCGTGTCGCCTGCCGGGGAAAGCTTCGTGCTGTACCAGATGGGCAAGAAGGAAATCACGGCCGTGGCGGTGGCCGGGGACGGTTCCATCTACGCGGCGGGAGTGGGCATCAAGCCGGGACCCGCGGCCGCACAGCCGCAGGCCGCGCCGGTACCCGCGCCCGCACCCGCGCCGGCGCCCGCCGGAGGCCAGTTGCAATTGCATGCCGCGGCGCCGCCTCCGGCATCGCTCGCGCCAACCTCAGGCGCCGTGGCGGTTACCGGGTCGGAGGTGTACCGCATCGAACCCGACGGGAATCCGCGGAAGATATGGAGCCATGCGCGGGATATCGTTTACGCCATCGCCTTCGATGCGCAAGGCCGCGCTTTGTTGGGCGCGGGCAACCAGGGCTACGTCTACCGCATCGACTCCGAGGTGCTGTACACGGCCCTGCTCAAGGCGCCCTCCACCCAGATCATCGCCTTTCAAAGCGGCGCGGACGGCACGCTCTACGCCGCCACCGGCAACGTGGGCAAGATTTACCAGATAGGTCCGGGACTGGCGCGCGAAGGGTCCATCGAGAGCGATGTCTTTGACGCCGGCTTTTTCTCCCGATGGGGCCGCCTGAGCTTCGAGGCGCGTCTGAACGGCGGCACGGTGGCGCTGGCGGCGCGCAGCGGCAACCTGGACCAGCCGCGCAAGAACTGGAGCGCGTGGTCGCCGGCCATCACACGAACGGAGGGCGGCCGGCTGAGCGTGCCCGCCGCCCGCTTCATCCAATGGAAAGCCACGCTTGCCGCGGGAGGAGGGCCATCGCCGGAACTGGAATCGGTGGACGTCGCCTACCTGGAACGGAACGTGGCGCCGCGCATCGAGGCCATCGAAGCTACGCCGGCGAATTACAAATTTCCGGCGCCCGCGATGCTGCTGACGCCCTCGCAAACGCTGAGCCTGCCGCCCATCGGAAAGTCCGGCTCCGGCGGCGGGCCGCCGCTTTCGCTCGAATCCGGCACGCCGTCGATGCTGTACGCCAAGGGCTTTGTGGGAGCGCGCTGGGCCGCCGCCGACGACAACGGCGACGCGCTCGTCTACCAGGTGGAAATCCGCGGCGAACACGAGACGACGTGGAAACTGCTCAAGGACAAATTGAGGGAACGGTATTGGAGCTGGGATTCGACGGCCTTCGCGGACGGCGACTATCGCGTGCGCGTGACCGCCTCGGACCTGCCCGACAATCCGCCGGGGGAGGCGCTGTCGAGCTCCATGGTGAGCGATCCGTTTCTGATCGACAACACGCCGCCCCGGATCTCCGGCCTGAGCGCCGGCGCATCCGGCGGCAAGCTGCACGTCACCTGGAGCGCGGCCGATGCGCTGAGCGACATCAAGAAAGCGGAGTATTCGCTGGATGGCGGCGAATGGACCATGGCCGCGCCGGTGACCGGGCTATCCGATTCGCACGAACTGAACTACGACGTGACGCTGGACGGCGTCGCGCCGGGCGAGCACACCCTGGCCGTGCGGGTGGAGGACGACTACGACAACCGGGCCGTGGACAAGGCGGTGGTGAGATAGCGGCGGCTATTCCTGCCGCAAGGTTTGGGCCGGGTTGAGCCGCGTGACGCGCAGAGCGGGAAGGAAGCTGGCGGCGGCGGCCACCGCGAGCAGGCCGAAACCCACGGCGAAGAAGGTAGCCGGATCGCCGGGCCGCACGCCCCACACCAAATGGCGCAGCAGTTGCGAGGCGAACGCGGCCAGCACGGAGCCTGCCGCGACTCCCGCCGGCGCCAGCACAATGCCGGGCACGGCAACGGCGCGCACGGCTTGCGCCACGGTGGCGCCCAGCGCCAGCCGGATGCCCAATTCGCGGGTGCGCTCAGCCACGGAGTTGGCGATCAAGCCATAGATGCCGACGGCGGCGAGCAGCAGCGCCAGCCCGGCCAGCGCGCCCAACAGGGCGGCCTGGAAACGCTCCCGAGCGAAGGCCTGGTAGCGCACATCCTGCATACTGTGGAAGCCGGCGAAGGGCAGTTGCGGGTCGACCGACGCGAGGGCGCGCTGCATGCCGGAGATCACGCCCTCGGGCGGGCCGGAGGTGCGCACGATCCAGCTTGGGGAGAACCACGCGTGCACCAGTTGCAGGAACTGGTCGCCGGTCTGGGCGGCCGGAATGTAGATATCGGGCATGGGCGCCACGGGGCCGAAGTCCTCGCCCCAGCCGCTCTTTTGTTGGATATCGCCCACTACGCCGACGATCTCGCAGCGGTCGCCGTCGCCCCCCAAATGCAGCCCGATGGGGTTGTCGCCGCGCAGGTACATTTTGACGAAGGACGCGCTGACCACCGCCACGTGCGCCTCGGCGGCGTTATCGGCGGCGGTGAAGACGCGGCCGCGCAGCAGGGGGATGCGCAGCACGCGGAAATACTCGGAGGTGACATAGAAGAAGTTGGCGATCTGGGATTCGGAATCGACGTGCTTGCCATCCAGGCGGCGGAAGCCTGTATTCAGCGCCTGCTCGTACGGCAGGGTGAGAGCGACAGCGGCGGATTCGACGCCGGGCAATTCGCGGATGCGACCGAGGCTTTGGCCGAAGAGGCGGTTGACGCGCGCGCTGGTGGCATAGCGCGCGTCCTGGAGCGAGAGTTGGCCGGCGATCACCTGGCGCGCGTCGAAGCCGGGGTTCAGGCCGCGCAGGTAGGCGAAGGTGCGGATCATCAGCCCGGCGCCCACCAGCAGGACCACGCCCAGGGCGACTTCGCCCGCCACCAGCACGCGGCGCGGCCAGGGATTGCGCGGGCCGGCGACGGCGCGGCCGCCCTCGCCCAGCGCCGCGCGGATCTCCAGGCGGCTGGCCGCCAGCGCGGGATACAGACCGAAGAGCACGCCCGCCAGCAGCGAGGCGCCGGCCGCGGCCGCCAGCACGCGCCCGTTGAGACTGATGATCTGCCAGACGTCGAGGCTATCCTGGGCGAGCAGTTGGAAGGCCCGCACACCGAGCCAACCCAGGGCAGCTCCGGCGGCGCCGCCGCAAAGGCCCAACAGGACGCTTTCCGCGAGCAACTGCCGGATGAGCGCGGCGCGCCCGCTGCCCAGCGCCATGCGGGTGGCCAGTTCGCGCGTGCGCCGGGCGGCGCGGGCCAGCAGCAGGCCGGCGATATTCACGCAGCCGATGAGCAGGACCAGGCCGACGGCCGCCCAGAGGACGAAGAGAGGCGTGCGCAGCTCGGCAGTCAGGCCGTGCTGAAAGGAGATCAGGCTCAGGCGCACGTTGTCGCTGCCGGTCTTGGGCAGGACGGACGCGCCGATGGCCTGGATCTGGCCGCCGGCCCGCGCCCAGGTGACGCCGGGGCGTAAGCGGGCCACGATATTGTAGTTGCTGCCACGGCCCTCGCCCGAGCGGGAGGGCCGCAGGGGCGTCCAGAGGTCCGCGCGCGCGCTGCTTTCGAATCCGGCGGGCATGACGCCGACGATGGTGTAAGGCTCGCCGCGCAGCATGACGGCTCTGCCGATGGCCGCCGGGTCGCCGCCGAGCGAGTGTTTCCAAAGCGCATAACTCAGCACCGCGGCGGGCGGTCCGCCGGCGCGATCCTCGGTTGGCGAGAACCCGCGCCCCAGCATGGGCGGGACGCCCAACACGCGGAAATAGCCTGTGGAGACACGCCCCTGACGGACCGTGCGGACGCTGCTTCCGGCCGCGAAGTTGACGTTCGCGAATCCATCACTGAAGGCAGCCGCATCCAGGCAGGTGGCGCCGTCGCGGACGGCTTCCCAGGTCTGCCCGGTCTGGGGCGTGTTGTAGCCGCTATCTTCGCTGCCCCCGTAGTACCGGGCGACGGTGGCCAGGCGATCCGGTTGCGGATAGGGCAGCGGGCGCAGCAGCACCGCGTCCACCACGCTGAAGATGGCGGTGTTGGCGCCGATGCACAGGGCCAGGGTGGCCACCGCCGCGGCCGTGAAAGTGGGGCTCTTGCGCAGCACCCGCGCGGCGTAACGCAGGTCGCGTGCGATTTCATCGGGCCAGCGCAGGCCCACGGCTTCGCGGCACTCTTCGGCCACCGCGACGGTGCTGCCGAACTCGATGCGCGCGCGCCGGCGGGCTTCGCCCGGTTCTACGCCGGAGGCGATCAGGTCGTCCGCGCGGCGTTCGATGTGGCTCTCCATTTCGGACGCGATCTCCCGCGCCACCCGGGATCCGCGACGCCACCAGCGCATGTCAAGCCTCCAGGACGCCGGCGATGGCGCCCGCCAGCCGCTTCCACTCCCGCCGCTCCGACTTCAATTGCTTGCGCCCGGCGGCGGTCAGGCGGTAGTACTTGGCCTTGCGCTTGTTGTCGCTCTCGCCCCATTCCGCGGCGATCCAGCCGCGGTACTCGAGGCGGTACAGCGCGGGATACAACGAGCCTTGCGGAATCCGCAGGGCGTCCCCGGAAATTTGCTGGATGCGCAGCAGGATGCCGTAGCCGTGCAGCGGCCCCAGCGAGACGGCTTTCAGGATCAGCATATCCAGGGTGCCCTGCAGGATGGCGACGGGTTTGCCCATGATGAATCGCTCCTCTAGCTATCCTAGGAGTGTTCTCCTAGAATGTCAAGGAGAGACGCGGGAGGGCCGGGAAGCGTGCTACACTCGACGCAAAATGGCGGCCCGCGCACCGTGCGGGAAGCCGGCCCGCCGCATGAGCGGCGGCCACGCGCCGAGGTGACGAGATGAACGCGACACAACTGCTGCACAACCTGGGCCAGAGCATCTGGCTCGACAACATTACGCGGGACCTGTTGAACAGCGGCGCCCTGCAACGCTATATCGAGACGCTGTCGGTGACCGGGCTGACCTCCAATCCGACGATTTTCGATCACGCCATCAAGAACAGCACCGCCTACGACGAGGCCATCCGCGAGAAGGTGCGTGGAGGCAAATCGGGCGAGGCGCTGTTCTTCGACCTGGCGCTGGAGGACCTGACCCGCGCCGCGGCCCTGTTCCGGCCCATCCACGAGCGCACGGACGGGGTGGACGGCTGGGTATCGCTGGAGGTGTCGCCGTTGCTGGCGCACGAAACGCCGAGCACGCTGGCGGCGGCCACCGAACTGCACTCGCGGGCGGGCCAGGCCAATTTGTTCATCAAGATTCCCGGGACCGCGGAGGGCCTGCCGGCGGTGGAGGAGGCGGTCTTTGCGGGCGTGCCGGTGAACGTGACCCTGTTATTCTCGCGGGAGCAGTATCTGGGGGCCGCGGAAGCGTTTCTGCGCGGGGTGGAGCGGCGCATCGAGGCCGGGCTGAACCCCAATGTCGGCTCGGTGGCGTCGCTGTTCGTGAGCCGCTGGGACGCGGCGGTGATGGGCAAGACGCCGGAGGCTTTGCGCGGCCAATTGGGTATCGCCATAGCCATGCGCACGTACCGGGCCTACCGCTCGTTGCTGGCTTCGCCGCGCTGGCAGCGCGTCTTCAACGCCGGCGCGCGGCCGCAACGGCTGCTGTGGGCCAGCACCGGGACCAAGGATCCGAAGGCCTCCGATGTCCTGTACGTCAAGGCGCTGGCCGCGCCGTTCACGGTGAACACCATGCCGGAGGGCACCTTGCAGGCGCTGGCCGACCACGGCCAACTGGATGCGATCCTGCCGGCGGACGGCGGCGGCTGCGAAGAGGTGCTGGGGCAGTTCGCCAAGGCGGGCATCGATATCGACCGCCTGGGCGCGCAATTACAGGCTGAAGGCGCGGACTCGTTCGTGAAGTCCTGGAACGAATTGATGGGCGTGATCGCCTCGAAGAGCGCGGCGCTGGCGGCGGCCGGGGCGAGATAAGGCGGAGGGAACGCGGGCATGGCAACAGACGGAGCAGCCGGACTCACGACGGGCGAAATCGCGCCGCTGACGCAGCGGAAGGCGTGGACGGCGCTCCGCGCGCACTACGAAAAAACGCGCGGCTTGCACCTGCGGGATCTCTTCGCCCAGGACCCCGCGCGCGGCGAGCGCATGACCATGGAAGCGGCCGGACTGTTTCTCGATTACTCGAAAAACCGCGCCACCGGCGAGACCATGGCGCTGCTGGCGGCGCTGGCCGCGGAGTCGGGCTTGCGCGCGCGCATCGACGCCATGTTTCGCGGCGACAAGATCAACTCGACCGAGAAGCGCGCCGTGCTGCACGTGGCGCTGCGGGCGCCGCGGGGCGCAACGATCATGCTGGATGGCGAAAACGTCGTGCCCCAGGTGCACGCCGTGCTCGACAAGATGGCGGATTTCTGCGTGCGCGTGCGCGGCGGGGAGTGGCGCGGCAGCACGGGCCTGCCCATCCGCAATGTGGTCAACATCGGCATCGGCGGCTCCGACCTCGGTCCGGTGATGGCTTACGAGGCGCTGCGCCACTACAGCCGGCGCGGCATGACCTTCCGCTTCGTGTCCAACGTGGACGGCGCCGACTTCGCCGAAGCGGTCCGCGATCTGGACCCGCGGGAGACGCTGTTCATCGTGTCGTCGAAAACCTTCACCACGATGGAAACCATGGCCAACGCGCAGGCGGCCCGCGAGTGGTTCCTGGAAGGCTCGGGCGGCGGTGAAAAAGCCATCGCCAGCCACTTCGCGGCGGTCTCCACCAATGCGCCGGAGGTGGCCAGGTTCGGCATCGACACGGCCAACATGTTCGGCTTTTGGGACTGGGTGGGCGGACGTTACTCGATGGATTCGGCGATCGGGCTGTCCACCATGCTGGCGGCCGGACCGGAGAATTTCCGGGCCATGCTGGACGGCTTCCACCAGATGGACGAACATTTCCGCACCGCGCCGTTGGAGCGCAACCTGCCCGTGCTGATGGGGCTGCTGGGCATCTGGTACGCGGATTTCTTCGGCGCGCAGACAGTGGCCGTGCTGCCTTACGAACAGTATCTGAAACGCTTCCCGGCGTACCTGCAACAGTTGACCATGGAGAGCAACGGCAAACACGTGACCCTCGGCGGGGCTCCGGTCGATTACGCGACGGGCCCGGTTTATTGGGGCGAGCCGGGGACCAACGGGCAGCATTCGTTCTACCAATTGATCCACCAGGGGACCGTGTTGATCCCCTGCGACTTCATCGCTTTCGCGCAGACGCTGAACCCGCTGGGCCGGCATCACGACATGCTGACGGCCAATGTTTTCGCGCAGGCGGAGGCGCTGGCGTTCGGCAAGACTCGCGAGCAGGTCCGCGCCGAGGGCACGCCGGACTGGCTGGCGCCGCACCGGGTCTTCGAGGGCAACCGGCCGTCGAACACCATTCTGGCGGAGCGCCTGACGCCGGAGACGCTGGGCAAGCTGGTGGCGCTGTACGAGCACATCGTGTTCACGCAGGGCGCCATCTGGGACATCAACTCGTTCGACCAATGGGGCGTGGAACTGGGCAAGGTGCTGGCGCAGCGCATCATCCCCGAACTGGAGAGCGCGGGCGATCCGGCGCTGAGTCACGATAGCTCGACGAACAACCTGATCCGCCGCTACCGCAGGGCCAAGGGATAGGCGGTGAGTTATAATTAAGGGTAGTCGCAAAATGAAGGAACGCCGGGATAGCTCAGTTGGTAGAGCGCTAGATTTGTAATCTTGAGGTCACGGGTTCGACCCCCGTTCCCGGCTCCATAGTCCCTTACCCGAACCCGCACGGTCGCAAGGCAGCGCCAGGGACGCAAGGAACCTTAGCGGGGTTGCTCTGGCTCCTCCAGGGCGTCTACCGGATCATCAAAGTGTTCGTGCGTTAACTCTCGTGCTCCCAGAGCGTTTACCAGCAGTAAGCCGTCCTCGTGCGATATCCTGACCGGCTTGTCTATTCCAACGAATTGAACCTCGGCGTTTGGAGACGGTCCCTCATTAATCGTCACGTCGGCTGTTCGGTTGGCCGCAATCCGCCCAGAAACCGAAGATAACGGGCCAGGATGCCCACGCAAGGTTTACGGCGGCTATGAGTGTGCTCGGCAGCGCCGGAACCCGTTCCTGGCAGGGCCGGAATACGTGCGGACGGGCGAGGTCTTGGCAGTAGAAACCTCGCGCAAGTTGGTCGAGCCGGACGATTGCCCGAACTGCGGCGCGCTCGGTAGAGTGCTGGCGAGCCGCACCGCGTTCCGAGCGGGGGCCGCTTTAACGGGTGCAAGCCAAGATTTTCAAGGACGAACGCAGCGGCGCCACGACCAAGCGCGCTGCCGCGCTCCGTTGCCTTAAGGCGTTGCAGGACGGCGACACGCTGATGGTGTGGAAGCTTGACCGGCTGGCCCGCAGCTTGCGCGACCTGAGCGATGGTGGACGACTTCAACACCGGGAGTTAACGAGCGAGGAGGCGAACCATATCCAGGCGTGCCCCGCGCGCCAAAGGGCCTGTAAGCGCCAGGAATCGGCGATGTGGCGAAAGCTTGAGGCTGCTGTCAGGGGGTGGTCGTGGCCGTCAGAAGGACCAGGATCGCAGCCGCAGCCGTACAGTTGAATATTCCCCTCGTCACTCACAACGCGAGCGATTACGCTGCCGTAGAGAGCGGCGTAAAGCGTGCGAGAAAGCGGCGCATAAGATCGCGCCGGCTGGCGCCCCAATTCTTTGCCTCCATGCCGTACTCGATTTCGGCCAGCGTGATTAGCGAAACGGCCAACGGCCGGCCGGCAAGAATGGCTTGATAGGCGGGAGCAAGCGAATGAGCCTTGAACGGAAAAGAAACGACATCGGTATCCAACACTACCGGCGTTGTGGAGTTCATCAAAGCGCGACTGGCCGAGAGCTTTCCTTGCGAAGCGCCCGGATCAGCGCCACGAATTCCTCGGCCCCTTCCGGGTCATATTCGGTATCGGCCTTCAGGTCTTCCAGGGTGACTGGCGGTTTGAGGACAAGGCCCGCCGGAAGTCGCACCCGATCCGCTCCAGTTTCCGCGTTGTCGGCTCGCTGTGGCATCTCGATTCCAGTTTAACTCTCACCAGACCGTCTGGGCGTGATCCGCCGTTCTACGGCCCTCTACGGCCCTGTAACCCCAGGCAAGGGAGCGCCCGCTTTTTCCCCGGTTGTGCCGGGCGGTTCGGCCAGTGCGCTCCGGGTATGCCCAAAAGTATGCCCATCCCCAGCGCAACTGTACCCAATTCCGTGCCCACCCCCTGCATGGAAGCGTTGCCCACCGTTGTGAGCGGCACCCTTGAGACGCCGCCGAAGTCCATGAAAACTAGCAGTATTTAGGAATCCTGAACAACGGGTGTGCCCACTGCTAAGTTATGGATTCTTAGTGTGTTGATGATTTGTAATCAGAGGGTCGGGGGTTCAAATCCCTCCGCCAGCTCCATTGCTTTCGCGCGCTTGCGATTCATTGCACGGCCGTAAGCGCCGTTGCCGCAGGGACGCCATTCCGTAGCAGGCGAATTGGGCACGGCGTCAGCCTTTGGTGAGGGCCGGAGCCGGCCTGTCAAGCCATTTATCTACATGACCGAAATGGGTGTCGGCTGGGTCATATAAG
>VFSW01006145.1_pt1 | contig 17692 bp, 13 predicted proteins | sample 5358111 | NCBI WGS metagenome assembly VFSW01 (sample SAMN11554181, study PRJNA540505) | mine drainage metagenome | isolation source: sediment from site ElyBrook_90M | place: USA: Ely Copper Mine, Vershire, VT | collected 2017
CGGCGTGATCAAGCGTGACCCCGACCGCGCGGTCGAGCTCAACCCGCGACTTTTCGTAGGCCGCCATGGCAGACATGAGCGTGGACTCGGCGGTTGCCAGAGCGCTGCGGTTCTGCAGCACCAGCGTCGTGGTGGAGGTGCCGAACTGATATTTCTTCTGCTCGGCGTCGAGCGACTGTTTGGCATAGTCGACGGCAGCCTGCGCCGAGGATACGCTGGCGCGGTTCTGCTCGACTCCAAACTGGGCGTTGCGGACCTCGATGCTGATCTGGTTTTCGATCTGCTGCAGACGCATCTGGGCCTGCTGATACTCCAGTTCCGAGCGAATCTGCACGGCCTGGGCAGCGCGGTTGCGGATCGGGACGTTGAGCTGCAGGCCTACGCCTTTGTCGGGAGCGGTGGAGTTGACGAGCTGGTTCAGGGTGCTGCCATAGCCAACCGTCGGTGTAGGGGTTGTGGCGCAGCCGAAGCCCTGTAATTCGGGAGGCAGATTGGAACAAAGCTGCGCTGGATTCTGGCCGCCGCCGACGCCCAGGCCGCCGTAATAAGCGAACAGGTCGACCGTGGGCAACAGGGCGTTGCGCACAGCTCTGTTGCTGATCTCCGTGGTATTGAGCTGGATGCGTTGCTCCACCAGATCGGCACGGTGGCGCAACGCGTCGTCGACCAAATCCTGCGTAGGCTGCACCTGTTCGTTTTCTGGCAGTTCCATGGTCGAAGTGGGGATTACCTCCGCTCCGGCCAGGGTCTGATCCCGCAGAGTGCGGCTGAGCGCATTCTTCATCAGCAGCTGTTCCAACTGCAGGTTGGTGAGGGCAACCGTCAAGCCTTGTTGGTCCTGCGAGACCGTGCTCTGGGCGCGAACCACTTCGATCGGTGCCAGGCTGCCGATCTCGACTTGCTTCTTGGTGTCAGAGAGAGTCTTCTCCGCGAAAGCCAGCGATTCTTTCTGCACACGAACGTTTTCGTAGGCGTAAACCAGATCCCAGTACATAGTTTCGATCTGATTGACGGTGGTGATGACCTGCAGCCGGAAGGCTACGTCGGAAATTTCACGGTCGTTCTTGGCAATGCGGATGAAACGCGTGTTGGGTGCAAACCCAAAACCCTGGAGTAGGTGCTGGGTAAGCGTGGCTTTAAAGCCCGAGTTCAGCACAGGACTCAGACTTGAAAAGAAGCTGTTGGTAGTGGCCCGGGTGTTGTTGAAACCTATCGTCAGGCTCGTGCCCCATTGGAAAGCCTGCTGGTAAGTGAAACTCACCGTGCCGGTGTTTTGAGCCAAACTAGAGCCCGGGAGCACGCCCTGAAAAATACTGGTTGCCTGTTGACTGAAATGGTCCTCCTGCAACGTTCCGCTGACCACCGGATCGAAGCTGGTGATGAGCGATCCCAGACCAAGCGTGGAGCCCACCAAGCCGCCCGCACCAGCGCCCGCGCCGCTGGCGCCCAGCGTGGTACCTCCGGTGCCGGAGCCGACCTGGCCGCCGAGTCCGCCCACGCCACCGCCGGGAGTGTTCTGTACCACGCCAGTATTCACACCCAGGGTCGGAGCCCCGGAGCGGGCGCGCAGGATATCGGTGTCCGCGATATTCAAGTTATAACGGGCGATGGCGATGTCGAGATTGTTCTCGAGCGCCAGCGCGATGGCGTCATCCAACGACAAGTAAAGCTTGCCGTCGTGCATGAGCTGGTCAATGCGCCCCGTGTTGGCCAGGTTTGGCGCTGCCAGGCGCCGCGACGTATAGGGGCCGATGGGATTGGGAAAATGCGACACGGGCTTGGCATAATTCAGGATCGGCAGCGGCTTTTGGAAATCCGATTGCGGCCGGGGCGCGGCTGGCGCTTCCTGGCCAGAACTGACAGGGCTCAATGTCGCGAGGCCCAGGGTTGCTGATAAAACTGCAGCGGCGAGACGTGGAATCGAGCTTACGCGTGCGAATGGCATCTACTTATCTCCGTTCCGTACCTCTAAATTTATTAAGACGTTGCAGCGAAAGACTTTGACCGGCGCCTGGCGCACCCAGACCGAACCGTGAATGAAGCATCGACCTCAAGCTATGGATACGCAAATGGCAGGAGGAAGGTTCCTGAGAAGCTCGGGCGAAACCGCCGTCACGCTGCCTTGTGGTTCCCGCCTTCCCGCGTTTTTCGCTGGAACCGCGGCGGGTTAGTCCCATTGTCGAAACTGGATTCCGGTGGAACCAAACAGTATATCCGACCGAACGGGCCCATTTTCCGACGGTCCGGGCGCTGGGAACTGGTAAAGTGCTCGCCATGTCAGCAAGATACGGAAGCAATTCCAAACCGCTCCTGCCGCCACGCTCCCTACGTGAAATGGCTGGACGCGACACAGACGGAACAAAATACCTTGGATGAGGGCGCCTAGCCCGGGGACTCGAAAGATCGCATGCGGAATCTCAAGCTGATTCTTTCCTACGACGGGTCCGAATTCTCCGGATGGCAGGTGCAACCCGACGCCGTGACCGTACAGGGCACACTAGCCTCAGCTATTGGACGCATCACCGGAGAAAAAGTATTGCCCCAGGGGTCGGGTCGAACCGATGCCGGGGTGCATGCGCTGGCGCAGGTGGCGAGCCTCCCCACGGAGTCGAGCGTTCCTACCGCTAATTTCTTGAGGGCGTTGAATGACATTTTGCCGGCGGCGGTACGGGTGCTGGAGGTGACCGAAGCGCCGCCGGAGTTTCACGCCCGCCACTGCGCGCAGGCAAAAACTTACCGTTATCGCATTTTTCGGGACTCGATCTGTCCGCCGTTTCTGGCGCGATATGTGTGGCATTTTCCCTATCGTCTCGACGAGGAAGCGATGGCGCAGGCAGCAGGTTTAGTCATCGGCGAACATGACTTCACGGCGTTTGCGGCGGTCGATCCGGAGCGAGGCGTCGAAAAATCTCAGAACCACAAAGGGCACGAGGGTACACGAAGGAAGGCCCAGGAAACTTCAAATGTCCGGCAGGTTTTTTCTTCGACCTGGGAGCGCCATGGGGAAGAGCTGGTGTACACGGTTCGCGGTTCAGGATTCCTCCACCACATGGTGCGCAATCTGGTGGGAACTTTCATTTCAGTTGGCAAGGGAACATTGGCCGTTGACGATGTGACGCGGTTTCTCGACGCGCGCAACCGGTCGGCGGCGGGTCCGCCCGCGCCGGCGAGTGGATTGTATCTCGTCAGTGTTGAGTACTAGGTTGAGTACTAGATTGAAGGAGGCTTTGTGCCAGACCTACAATCTCTTCAGCAGAAGGCGCGCAACAGTCTGTGGTTAGCGCTGGCCGAGTTTGCCGTCGTGGCCGGACTGTTTTACGCCGATGTGCACCACCACATTTACCTCAGCAAAACTCCTTACCTGTTCCTGCTGGGATGGGCCTCGCTGCGATTGCGCGGGATGCGGTGGAAAGACGTCGGCTTCGCGCGGCCGCGCAGCTGGAGGAAGGCGCTGCTGTGGGGCGTTGCGGTAGGAGTCTGCTTCGAAGCGCTGGAGTTGTTTGTCACCCAGCCGCTGCTGGTCCGATGGCTGGGGAAGATGCCCGATCTGTCGGACTTTTCCGACATGGCTGGCAATCTGAAGTTGTCTCTGATTTATCTGGTTCTGCTCTGGACCCTGGGGGCCTTGGGCGAGGAGATTGATTATCGCGGCTACCTGATGAATCGCGTGGCCGGTGTGTTTCGCGACACCAAGACGGCCTGGGTGTTGAGCTTGATTGTGGTTAGCGTTGTTTTCGGATGTGGCCACCTCGACCAGGGAGCCACGGGCATGATCGAGAATGTATGGAACGGGCTGCTGCTCGGAGCGCTGTATCTGGCCTGCGGACGCAATCTTGCAGTGCCGGTGATCGCGCATGCGGTGGGGGACACGCTGGATTTCGTGCTGATCTATTTGGGCAAGTATCCGGGAATGCATTGAGGTCTGGGCCGAGTTCGGCGGACGGAAAGAGAGGGCTGCGCCCCGCGTCTCTGCGGGACTAAGACTTTGCTATGGCCACCGATGTACAAATCGCGGTGCGGAAAGTCTCGTCGGTGAATCCGGCGACGGGCGAGATTCTGCGCGAGTTTGAGGCTGCGGGCGAGCAGGAAGTTCAGGCCGCCGTCGCGCAGGCGCGGGCGGCGCAGACAGCGTGGGCGGATTTGGGCGTGCGGCGGCGCATCGAAGTGATCCGCGAGTTTCAGCGCAGGCTGCTGGCCGGGAAGTCGGAGATTGCAGGGGTGATCACGCGCGAGGCCGGCAAGCCGCTCGCCGAAGCGCTGACCACCGAAGTGCTGGTAGTGCTTGATGCCGCGCGATTTCTCATCGACAACGCGTGGGGGTTGCTGCGCGAGGAGCCCGTGTCCCACGGAAATCTGGCGACCAAGCTCAAGAGAGGACGGTTGTTGCGCGAGCCTTACGGCGTGGTGGGGATCATCTCGCCGTGGAATTATCCGTTTTCGATTCCCGCCACGGAGACGCTGGCGGCACTGGTAGCAGGCAATGCAGTGGTGTTGAAGCCGTCAGAGTTGACGCCGCTGGTCGCGCTGGAACTGGCATCTCTGCTGCACGCGGCAGGTGTGCCGGAGGCGGTCTTTCAGGTGGTGGTCGGGGAAGGCGCGGCGGGGGCGGCGCTGGTTCAAGCGCAGATCGACAAACTGGTGTTCACAGGGAGCGTGGCCACAGGCCGGCGCATCGCGGCGGCTGCTGCGGAGCGGTTGCTTCCGGTCGTGCTCGAACTGGGCGGAAAGGATCCCATGCTGGTGCTCGACGACGCCGATGTGGACGTGTCATCGAGCGCGGCGGTGTGGGGAGCGTTCGTCAACGCCGGGCAGGCGTGCTTGTCGGTGGAGCGATGCTACGTGCATCGCAGCCTGTACGCGGGCTTTGTCGAAGCGTGTGCCGGGAAGGCCAGGAAGCTGCGCGTGGGAGACGGAATGGAATCAGGTACCGACGTCGGTCCGATGATCCACGAGCGCCAGCTGCGGATTGTGGAAGCGCATGTGGAAGATGCAAAGGCGCGCGGGGCGCGGGTTCTGGCAGGCGGGTTGCGGCTGCGCGAACTGGGGACAAATTTCTACGCTCCCACGCTGCTCGCGGACGTGACGCAGGAGATGCGGATCATGCGCGAGGAAACATTTGGCCCGGTACTGCCCGTGATGGCATTCGACAGCGACGACGAAGCTGTGCGGCTGGCCAACGATTCGGATTATGGTTTGGCCGCAAGCGTGTGGACGCGCGACTCCGCCCGCGGCGAAAGTCTCGCCCGGCGCATTCATGCGGGGACAGTGATGGTGAATGATGTGATCTCATGTTTCGGGATTAGTGAAGCGCCGCACGGCGGCGTGAAGGTAAGCGGCATCGGCCGCAGCCATGGGCGTTTCGGACTGGAAGAAATGGTTCGCGTGAAATACCTGGACACCGACCGCATGCCCGGGATGAAGAAAGTCTGGTGGTATGGGTACGGTGAAAGCTTCAAGCGCCAGATGGAAGGGTTCCTGGATATGCAGTTTGCCCGCGGGCTGGCGTCACGTCTGCGCGGGGCGTTGCGGGCCGCGGGGGTGGTCACGCGGAAAAAACTGTGACGTAGCTGGCCCGGCGGCCACGGCGTCACCGTGCAAGTCTTTTCTAGTCGATCGGTTCGTCGACCGTCCCCTCAGTCATCAATTCGGTCGCCGTGGCTGCGGGGATGCGAGATGACCAGGAACCGCACTGCGCCAGACGATGGATTGCGAATCTGATGATGTTTTCCCGGCAGCACTCGGATCCCACTTCCGGCGCGCAGCAGAGTGGTCTCCCCTTCCACTTCCATCAGGACTTCGCCCGAGAGGATATAGAAAAACTGCTGGGCTTTCTGGTGATGGTGGCGAATTTCGGCGGCGCCCGGGGGCATAAACTCCTCGATCACGCTGAGTTGCTCATCGTTGACCAGATACCAGGCGTCGCAATCCTTTCCCCAGCGATAGTGCTCGGCGTTCTCCCGGCTCACGGAACGGGGCGTGCCCAGGCCTGTTCGGGCAGAGCTGGCTCGCGCGCCGTGTTCGGTGGATCTCGGTTCGGTGGATCTCTTAGCCATGCTTTTCGTTTCCTCCGCACCAGTGTAATCTCGTCTCCATGAGCAAGCCCACACAGTCTAATGTGACGGTTGCTGATCCGAAACGTGAATTATTTCGGCACACGCTGGCTACGCTCGCCTATCGCGCGGGCAAAGCCGTCCGCAATGCGCCCGCCGGTTTTGCCGAGTTTCAGGCAGGCGCGGGAGTGCGCATGCCGGGACAGATTCTGGCTCATCTCGGCGATCTGTTCGACTGGGCTTTGTCGATTGCGAAGGGCAAGCAGGCCTGGCACGACTCGACGCCTTTGCCGTGGGATAAGGAAGTGGAAAGATTTTTCGTGGCGTTGAAGAGCTTTGACGACTTCCTGGCCTCGAATGCGCCGGTCGAGGCGCCGCTGGAAAAGCTGTTCCAGGGGCCGGTTGCCGACGCGTTAACCCACGTGGGCCAGATCGCGATCTTGCGCCGCATGGCCAGCGCGCCGGTAAAGGGCGAGAGTTACTACGTGGCTGAGATTGCCCTGGGTCGCGTGGGGGCGGAGCAGGCGGCGCCGAAGAAAGAGTTCTAGGAAACGGACTAAAGCCTTTGACCGCAAAGGCCGCGAAGAACATCCGCGAAGGGCGCGAAGAAAAGCAAGAGCAGTTCTTTGCGATCTTCGCGGCTTTTCTTTGCGAACTTTGCGGTTAAGCTTTTTGCTTGTCTCCCGCCGAACTGGGTGGCCACCGCCGCCCAACGCTTCGTCGTTCGCGGAAACAATTTCGGATACAATGACGCTCGTAAGGCCAACTCCTGCGGCGCTGGCCGCGCGAACGAGGGTAAGTCCTTGGCAACGGGTGAAGTCACTGCTTCTGGCACGCAAACTCCTGCGCAGCTTCCGCATCACAAGGTCAAGATCAAGAAAGCCGGGCAGCGCGCCTGCAACGAGAAAAACGAAAAGGGCAAGTTCTGCGGCGGACATTTGAAGCGCTGGTTCTATACCACCGACGTGGTTGAGCAGGCCTGCGGGGACGCGGAAAAAGCCTGGGGACCTAATGCCGAAGTCTATCGCTGCGAGCATTGCAAGACACTGTATCTGCCGGATCCAGCGGAGGCGGTGGTCAACGTAGCAGGCCAGGGAATCGTCTCGGTGTTCGGGCTCACGCTGCCGCCGAAGAAGTAGTAGGCTCTTAGCTCTTAGCTCTTGGCCTTCACCGATTCAGTGCTGTTTTTTTTCTTAGCAGTTTGAGCTGCTCACCTGCAGCGGTGCGGGGGCTAAAAGCCAAGAGCCAATGGCCAAGAGCCAACAGCGATTTCCCGTGAACACTTCCGACCTCATCTACGACTGGAACCAGAACCATCCTCCGGGGTTGAAGCCGCCGGGGCCGGTGCTGCTCAACGATGAGAGCTTGCGCGACGGCCTGCAATCCCCCTCGGTACGCGATCCGTCAATTCCGGAAAAAATTGAGATTCTCCATCTCATGGAAGCCCTTGGCCTGGATTCCCTCGATCTTGGGCTGCCCGGCGCGGGTTCGCGGGCGGTCGAGGCGGTGACGGCGCTGGCGCGGGAAATCGTCGCGCACAAGATGAAGATTCGCCCCAATTGCGCGGCGCGCACGCACGACAACGATATTCGTCCGATTGCCGAAATCGTACAGAAAACCGGGCTACCCATCGAGGCCGCAACGTTCATTGGATCGAGCCCGATTCGCCGCTTTACCGAAGGCTGGTCCGACAATTTTCTCCTGCAGACCACCGAAAAAGCCGTGAAGTACGCAGTGTCGCTGGGCCTGGACGTGATGTACGTCACCGAGGACACCAGCCGCTGCGATCCGGAGACGGTGAAGCGGCTGTACGCCACGGCGATCAACTGCGGCGCTCGCGCCATCTGCATTTGCGATACGGCGGGGCACGCCACTCCGATGGGCGCGCTGGCGTTGGTGCGGTTCGTGATTGCGGAAGTTGTGAAGCCCTCCGGCGAAACGATCCGCGTGGACTGGCACGGGCACAGCGACCGCGGACTGGCCATCGCGAACTCCATGGCAGCGGTGATCGCGGGCGCAAATTGCGTGCACGGATGCGCGATCGGACTCGGCGAACGCGTGGGCAACACGCAGATCGATCAGATGCTGGTCAACCTGAAGCTGATGGGCATCGCGCCCTGGGATCATCAGGACCTGACCAAGCTGAAACAATATTGCCAGGCGGTGTCGCGGGCCACTGGCGTGCCGATTCCAGCAAATTATCCCGTGGTCGGTGACGATGCCTTTCGCACGGCCACCGGCGTACACGCGGCCGCGATCATCAAGGCGTATCACAAAGACGACATCGTGCTCGCGAACACCGTGTATTCGGGAGTGCCGTCACACGTGTTTGGGCTGGAGCAGATCATCGACGTCGGCCCCATGAGCGGGAAGTCGAACGTGCTGTTCTGGCTGGAGCGGCACGGCATTCCTGCGGCTGACGATGTGGTGGAACGCATCTATGCCCGCGCCAAGCAGAGCGACCACACGCTGACCGAGGCTGAGATTCTGGAGTGCGTGCCCGCCGCGGCGCGTAAGAGCTGAAGCCAACATGCCATCGCTCTTACGACATGCAATTCTCGGCGCTGGCGGAGTCGGAGGCCTGATGGGCGCGTGTTTGGCTCGATCGGGAGCTGCGGTCACTCTGGTGGTGAGGCCCGATTCGCTGGCGCATTATCCTGAACAACTCCAGCTCGAAAGCGTGTTCGGCAACTTCACGGTGCCGGTGGCCCGAGCTTCCACCGTGCCTCCGGTTGATGTGCTTTGGATTACGGTGAAGGCTACCGAGTTGGTGCCCGCCCTGGGTGCGTTGACCAAGCCTGAGTCGGTAGGCGCGATCGTTCCGCTGCTCAACGGCATCGACCATGTCGCGCTGCTGCGCTCGAAATACGCTGCAGAGCGAGTGATTCCGGCGACCATCGCGGTCGAATCGGAGAGGGTCGCGCCGGGACACATTCTTCACCGTTCTCCTTTCGCGCGGCTTAGTGTGTCCTCGACTGGGCAAACTCTGCTTGGAGGGACGATCGATCATCTTCAGCAAATGGGCTTCGAGTGCCGCTTCGTCGACGATGAACCGACTCTGATGTGGAGCAAGCTGGTTTTTCTTGCGCCCTTCGCCCTGTCGACCACCGCAGCCGACAAGACCACGGGCGAAATCCTTTCCGATCCAGCCTTGAGAGATCTCGGGCTCTCGTGCCTGCGGGAGACGGCCGCTGTCGCGATCGCCGAAGGCGCGAAGGTGGATGCCGAGGCCGTGATCGCCGGCGTGATGAAGATGCCGGGGAACATGCGCAGCTCCATGCAGAAAGACGTCGCACAGGGTAAGGCTCCGGAACTCGACGCGATCGCAGGGCCGATCTTGCGCGGCGCGAGCAGGCATGGAATCGAAGTACCCGCCACCAAGAAACTGGTTGCAGCCGTCGAGCGGCGATGGCAAGGCGCGGAGATGCGGCCGGCCTAATCCGAAAATCGTTGGGGATCGCACCTTCGGAACCAATCGTCCCCGCTCTTGCCAATGCGTTTTCCTTCCTGCACGTTGTAAGATGTCGCAATAACCTCACAATGAGCCCCACTCCCCCACGAGCGGACATGCCGGAGCTTGCTCCTTCGCTGCAGCAGGAAGTGGCGCGTCTGGCAGCTTCCCCGGAGGTGCGGTCGGCGTTCAACTGGTTTCGCACGCAGGAACCGCAACTAGCTCACTGGCAGACGGAGATGGCACGGATCGCCGCGCCTCCATTCGGCGAATCGGCGCGCGGGGCGTGGCTGGCGGAGCGCTTCCGCGAAGTCGGGCTCGACGATGTGCGCATTGACGATGTGGGCAACGTTTTCGGAATCCATCCGGGATTTGGACGCCGCTATGTGGCGCTGAGCGCGCACATCGATACCGTGTTTCCGGCGAACACGCCCTTGAATATCCGGCAGCAGGGAAGCCGCCTCTACGGGCCGGGGGTTTCCGACAACGGTGCGGGTGTGACGGCCATGCTCGCCTTGGCGGCACTGATGCGGGCGGTGCGCATCCGGCATGCGCTGCCGTTTGTGTTTATCGGCAACGTTGGGGAAGAAGGTGAAGGCGACCTGCGCGGCATGCGGCACATTTTTGCCACGCCGCGCTGGAAAGATTCCATTGCCTACAGCGTGGTGCTCGACGGCGCGGGCGCAGACACGATCGTGGCCGAGGCTCTGGGCAGCCGCCGTTTCGAAGTGATCGTCCGCGGGCCGGGTGGACATTCGTGGAGCGATTTTGGCGCGCCCAATCCGATTGTGATTCTGGCCAGGGCTATTGAAACGTTCACTGCGACCCCGGTGCCCGCTACGCCAAAGACAACATTCAATATTGGAGTAATTCGCGGCGGGACGTCGGTGAATTCGATTCCGGAGTCGGCCAGCATGAAGGTCGACATCCGCTCCACTTCGATGGCTGAGATGGAGCGCCTGGAACAATCGCTGCGCCTGGCGCTGAACCGCGCGGTGGAAGACGAGACCATGGCTGCGGAGATGCGCTCGTCGGCGCAGAAGCGGCCCTCCGGAGTGAACTGCGAAGTGGTAGTGATCGGCAGCCGCCCGGCGGGCGAACTGCAGCCGGGGGCGCGCATCCTGCAGGTTGTGCGCGCGGTGGACGCGCAGTTGAACAATGCCGCCCAGGTGCAGCGGGCTTCCACCGACGCCAACATTCCGCTTTCCCTGGGGCAGGAAGCCATCGCCATCGGCGGCGGAGGTTCGGGCGGCGGGGCGCATACTTTGCAGGAGTGGTTTGACAGCAACGGACGCGAGTTGGGGCTGAAGCGAATTCTGCTGACCCTGCTCGCCCTGGCGGGGGTAGAGGAATGAATTGTGGGGGAATAAAGCGCAGGACAACGAAGCGCGGGATGACGATCCGTGGATGCGTGAGCCGGAGTTTCGCAGCCGGCGGAGCGATGGCTGTCAGAAACGCATGTGCGATTATGTTTCTGTTCCCGCTATCCGCCTACGCGCAGGTTCCGGCACAGACAGGCGTCCAGAAGCCAGCCCAGAGTACGGCGCCGAGCGCCGCGCCGAGCACGCCAGCTTCTGCCCAGGCGCCCAGCTCTAAGGTTCAATCCGCGGGTTTCGACAGTAGTCCGGCAGCCTCAGGTCCGAAAGCCGACCTGATCTACGTCCACGCCAACGTCTATACCGGTGTGCCGGCGAACAGTCAGTTCGCCTCGATTATGCGCGAGGAGGCTATCGCGGTCCGTGGCGACCGCATCCAGGCCGTGGGCAAGACGCTTGAAGTCATGAAATTCAAGGGGCCTGAGACCCAGGTCGTGGACCTGGGCGGACATTTCGTGATGCCCGGATTCAACGACGCCCATCTGCATCTGTCGGACGCCGGCCTGCAGAAGCTCACTGTGGACCTGACCGGGGTGAAGTCGCTCGACGAATTGCGCGACCGAGTGCGCGCGCGTGTGGAGACTGCGGCGCGCGGAGAATGGATCCTGGGCGGCGGATGGGATGAGACGCTTTGGCCGGTCAAGGTGCCGCCCAGCCGCTGGGATCTCGACGAGGTTTCGAACGGGCATCCTGTATTTCTGGATCGCGTCGACGGACATCTCGCCGTGGCCAATACGCGGGCGCTGCAACTGGCGAGCATTACCCTGGCGAGCCGCGATCCCGAGGGCGGCAAGATTGATCGCAACGAGAGCGGCGAACCGACCGGCGTCCTGCGCGATACAGCGCAACACGCGGTGCGGGCGGTGATTCCTCCTGTGTCACACGACAAGATGAGGGAGGCAATCCAGGTAGCTCTGGCCGACCTCGCGGCGCACGGCGTGACTTCGGCGCAGGACTATTCGCCCGACTGGCAGAATTTTCAGATTTACGAGGCGCTGGAGAAAGCAGGCAAGCTGACGGCGCGCATCAGCGAATGGCTGCCCTTTGACGATCCCGTGGACGTGCTGTCGTCCACGCGCAATTCCCCCCCGCAGACCGACCTGATGCTGCACACGGGAATGCTCAAAGGCTTCATGGACGGATCGCTGGGCGGCCACACCGCCGCGCTGCTGGAGCCTTACGCCGACGATCCCAAGAATTCCGGCCTGCCGCGCTATGAGGCGGAAAAGCTCAATGCCATGACCAAGGAGCGCGTTCTGGCGGGCTTCCAGATTGGCTTTCACGCCATCGGCGACAAGGGTATACAAATGGCGCTCGACGCCTTCGCGGAAGCCGAGAAGGCGGCCAAAGAACAAAAAGTAAAAGCCGCAAACGGAGGCGACGACTACCGCCTGCGCATTGAACACGCCCAGGTCACCACTCCCGCCCAGATTGCCCGCTTCAAAGAATTGAAAGTGATCGCCTCCATGCAGCCCAGCCATCTGCTGACCGACATGCGCTGGGCCCAGGACCGGTTGGGCCCGAAGCGAGCGGCCACCTCCTACGCGTGGGCGTCGTTCCTCAACAAAGGCGTGACGCTGGCCTTTGGCACGGACGATCCCATCGAGCCGGTGACGCCGTTCCGCGGGCTCTACGCCTCCATCCTGCGCAAGAGCGAAAACGGCAAGCTGGAATATTTCCCCGAGCAGAAGATCACCATGGAACAGGCCATCGCCGCCTACACCACGGGCTCAGCCTTCGCCGAGTTCGAAGAGAAAGAGAAGGGCAAGCTGGCGCCGGGCATGCTGGCGGATTTCGTGGTCCTCGACCGCGACCCGACCGCAGCGTCGCCGGAAAAACTCCTGGCGACCAAGGTGTTGCGGACCGTGGTGGGCGGGAAAACGGTTTACGAAGCCAAATAGGGCGGATGGCCCAGGCTTTTGATCTCGTTGGCATCACTAGTAAAGTGGGTGCCCCGTCCTTGCGTTTTCTGCAAGGGCGGGTACGGGAATGCCGGCAGCTGCGAAGCTACGCAACCCGATCGCGAAACGAAATCTCGGTCCATCCCTGATTCACGCGAACCGGGCCAGATTCTTCGAGAAGGTAGAAGCGGTAACTGCTCCAGCGCCATTGCTCAGGCGACTCCACCAATCCGCGTTTCACCGGATTGCGGTGCATGTATCGCAGCTTCTCGACCCGCTTCCTCGTTGTCCAAACGTTGAAGTCGTAGAAGCGCGCCTGCCAGAATGCTCGCCGCGAAGCCGCGCCTTGGAACAAGTCGCGTTGGCGTGGGTCCACTCGTCTTTTCTTCGGCAACAACGCAGTGGCTGAGCGTTGCTTTAACACTTGCATCACCGTAGACGGAGTTGCGATTTCGGGTTCCGTCAGCAGGAGGTGGATGTGTTCCGGCATCACAACGTATCCGACGACCACGAAACGGTAGCGTTGGCGCGTCTGTTCCAGAATCGAGAGGAAGCGGTCCCGGGCGCACGCGGCACCTAAAAACGGCAATCGCCGGTAGCACGAACAAGTGATAAAGTGCAGGTGATGCGCGCCGTAAGTGCGATGCAGGCCGCTGGGCATGACCAACCACATGGTACAGGCAGCATCGTGCCCGCCCTTGCAAAAAACGCAAGGACGGGGCACCCACAGTTCCGGAACGGGAACGGAAAACTCGGAAGGCTGGGCCACCCGTCCGGATGTTGAAATCGTAGTATCTCTTTTGCCAGAAATGTTGTTCCCCACCCAAGCCAAACCCGGGCTTGAGTAGGCCACCCATATTTGGAAGTAGGCGCCGCGATACTCCTTGCTTCAGCGACTTCAGCGCATCGGCCAGCGTGTTTTGCTCGCTGAGCAGGACGGGTGGCCCATTCAAGCCATCTTTTGGCTTGAGTGGGGCAGTTGTACCGATGGATGTATCTCGTTGCGGTTCACTCAGCAGGAGGTGAACATGCTCCGGCATGACTACGTATCCGTAAACCTGAAGCCTGAAGCTGCGCCACACCCGCTCCAAGCCTGACTCGAAGATTCGGCAGCTCTCGTCGGTGGTAAGCGAACAACGGCGATGGTAGCAGCAGAAAGTGACGAAATGACTTTGGCCGCTGTGGTGAAAACGCGTTAGTCCCCATGGCATGAAGACAATCTAGTTTGTCAGGCGGGGCCGTGTCTGTGACGGATGAACATCCCCACTCAAGCCAAAGGCGGGCTTGAATGGGCCACCTGCCCTACTCCTCTAAGTGCTAGGAGACCTCCGTCTCCTCTTGACTTTTACTTATCATGGATGTCCCCGGTTTTCTTCCGGAGATCAGGCCGATTATTTCGTCCGGTAGTTTTGCGGGCTGAAGGTTAGATTATTAAGCACTGAAGGTGATTTTCAAAGACGACTTCCCCGTCACTCGATCCGCGCAAAAGTCCTTGGAAACGAGGCGACGTGTGCACGTTAGGATTTAAGAAAAACTGCTTTGTGCTAGATCACACCCCGGAATACCTTGAAGTGCAATGGATGGGTGATGGCGGAGTTGAAAGAATCCCGACCGATGCCATTGATAGTCTTCTTCGAGTAGCACACGCGGACGGTCTCGGGCCTGATGGTCGCCGGACAAATTTGGAATATCTCCAGGTTCGCGAAGGGCTCGACTTTCTGGAACGTGGTCTCGCGGAGAGAACGAAGGCGACCAACAGCGAGAAGGAGAGGCAAGAACTAGACCGCGTAGTGCGTCGAATATTTTCCGAAGGAAAGTGCGAATGGGATGCTCGACACAGGGGTGAGCTTACGACGCTACTTGCCGCTCCAGGAAGCGTTGGGATTGCATTCAAAATCCGTGAACGGATTCACCGCGCCTTCTGCGCTGTGAAGTGACACGCCACCCATGGGATATAGCGAAGGCGCGATGCGCCTCGGGCCAGTCGCGAGAAAGCTCATCGATCCATGCGCATGGAAAGATGGCTACCCGGGCCCTCCTGCGTATGTGAGAGAACTGGATGCTCTTCTTCATTTTGCTAATCAGAACGGATATTTGAGGCGTTTTGTTCCGAACCTCGAAGCTCGAGATCGACAGCGAGATAAGTTCCTGAATGAACTCCGTCTTGCCTATTTCTTCGCGAGCCTCGGCTTCGGCATTGCCGAATGGGACCCGCCGGGCGCCAACGGGAAGGCGGGTGAGTTCAAGTTGGCTGTACCGGGTGAACCTTCTGTATTCGTCGAGGTGAAGAGTCGCGGATGGGAAAGCGAACTGTCGGAGCTTCAGCTCAAAACTGGTCTTGCCAAACTATCCAAATACGAAGTATGGAGAGGCGGGGCCGTCGGGAATTGGAAGGCAGTGCACGAGTGCATCTCCTCAGACAAAACATACCCCAAGTTCCTGCCAACACGACCGAACCTTCTGATCATTGCTGATGACCTTCGCGTTCCGCTGCACGGCAGTCTCTTCCAGGTAGAAGCCGCTTTGTTCGGCGAGAAGCGCCTTTATGGGGAGGATGGATACTTCACCACGAATCGATTCGAGAACATCGGCTGCCTGGGCGTGTTTAATTGCCATTCGAAGGAGCCATCACGCGGCATCGAATATGAGTTCATTGTGTACCCGAATCCGAACGCGCTTCCGGCAACGCAATTGCCATCGTCATGGACGCCATATACGACCAAGTTCTCTTGTATTGTCAGGGGTACCGACCCCCGGCAGGGAATCATGTACGTCTGATGCCCAGCATTGTTCTAAGCCCACGCGATTTCCGGCGCCCTTCCAACTAGGAAAGGCGGAATAAACCGGGGACTGTCCCGGTTTTCCCGGTCGAGCGAAGCTCGACAGCTTTTTTCCTCGCGCCGAACATTTTGCGAAAGTCCAGGAAAGCTCGGCTGTAAACCCCAACGGGACACGCTCTTAGCTGTACATACAAAACCGCACGTACAAAACGTTCCTGCAGGAACACTTCTCCACAGCAGAAATCCCCGCCCTTCGAAAACCACGAAGACCGGCCAGCCTCGGTTTGTATTGGTGCGGCTGGAAGGCGTGCGCCATCCCGCCACCGGCACAACCTCACCAGGGAAACGAATGTGGGGGTTTCCGCGTCTAACCACTGAGTTCGTCCCGCATCCTGAGCCATCTGCCACATCGCCGTGGCGGGGCCATTGCGGCGAGTATAATAACTAAAGCTTTGAAGAGGTTTCTCGGAGGGAAGTAGGCATGGATTCGCGGGACATTTGGGTGCGGATGAGAGCCCATCGTTGGGTTTATACCTTCAGCATTCTGGCTACGCTTTCGGTCGGCATCCTGATCGGTTCGGTGGTTTCCTACGGCGTGAAGGGCAAGGAAGGGCAGAAGAGCAGCGACGCAACGCCGCTCACCATGCCTTCGCCGCAGCAGCTTTCGAACACTTTTTCGCAGATCGCCAAGCAGCTGGAACCGAGCGTAGTCAACATCAACACGGAATCGACCATCAAGAACGTCCACCGGCGGCGTCAGGGACAGCAGCCCGATGACGATCAAGGCGGCGATGGCGGCGGATTTGACGACTTCTTCAACCGCTTTTTCGGCGGCCCCGGCGGACAGGGTGGCCTGGGCAACGACGGCTCCCTCCGCGAGCACTCGCTCGGTTCGGGCGTGATCGTGGATTCCAAGGGCTACATCGTCACCAACCGGCACGTGGTGGAGAAAGCCGATCGCGTGCGCGTGCGTTTCGAAGACGATCTCCCGGGCGTGCAGCACGAAGCCAAAGTCGTGGGTACTGATCAGGAAACCGACCTGGCCGTGATCAAGGTAGACATCGATCACGCGCTCCCCGCGGCGAAGATGGGCAACTCTGACAGCATGCAGGTAGGCGACTGGGTCTTGGCCGTAGGCAGTCCGTTCGGATTGTCGGAGACGGTCACGGCTGGCATCGTTTCCGCCAAAGGCCGCGACATTGTGCCCAACCGCCAGTTCCAAACCTTCATCCAGACCGATGCCGCCATCAACCCCGGCAACTCCGGCGGACCGCTCGTAAACCTGGCGGGTGAGGTCATCGGCATCAACACCGCGATCCTGAGCGAGACCAACGCCTATGCCGGCGTGGGATTCGCTCTGCCCTCAAAAACGGTTGTTGAAGTTTACAACCAGCTCATTGCACCCGAGCACCGCGTGGTGCGCGGTTCCATCGGGATCATGTTCGGCAAGGATGAAATTCCAGCGATTGCCCGCGTGTATGGCACGGGGTCAGGCGTAACGGTTTCCAGCGTCGTGGCAGGCGGTCCCGCGGAAGAGGCGGGGTTGAAGGTCGGCGACACCATCGTCAGCGTGGAAGGCAAGAAAGTCACCAAGGGTGACGAACTGGTTTCCGATATCGCTTCGCGGAAACCGGGTTCGAAAGTCACGCTGGGCTTTGTGCGCAATGGCAAGACGCAGGATACGAACGTCACCATCGCCGACCGCTCGAAGCTGTTTGCCGCGCGCCTCGGGGATGATCAGGACAGTGAAAATGACAGCGCGCCGAAGGCCAGCAAGTTTGGCATGACGGTCCGCAAGCTGACTCCGGAAATGGCCGACCGGCTGGATACTCCTTCCGGCAAGGGCGTGATCGTACAGGACGTGCGGCCGAACTCCTTCGCCGAAGATATCGGCCTGGGCCGCGGCGATGTCATTCTGGAAGTCAACAAACAGCCCGTAAACAGCGAGGAAGAGTTTGCCCGAGTCGAGTCCGGCCTGAAGAGCGGTCAGGATGTCGTCTTCCTGGTCCGCCAGCGTGGCTCGACTCGTCAGGACGGCACGGCATTTCTCGCAGGGACACTTCTGTAACCGGAACTGGCCCGATTGGAACTGGCGCTGTACCCCTTCCTAGGGGATGATTACAATGCCAGGGCC
>VFSW01006146.1_pt1 | contig 17690 bp, 18 predicted proteins | sample 5358111 | NCBI WGS metagenome assembly VFSW01 (sample SAMN11554181, study PRJNA540505) | mine drainage metagenome | isolation source: sediment from site ElyBrook_90M | place: USA: Ely Copper Mine, Vershire, VT | collected 2017
ATGTAATCCGCCAAGCGCTCGATTTGCTCAAGCGCGTCCTGCCTGGGGATAGCAATCAAAATCGGCTCGTAAAAACCACCGCCCAGGAGTTCGACTTGTCCCCGCTCGACAAGAGTCTTCACGTTCTTGAAATATTCCGGATGAGCCTTCTCGAGCCATTCAAGCAGGCCTCCGGAATAGTGCAGACCGACACGAAGAAAGGGATGACGGAGGAGCAGTTGAACAAAAGGCAGATAGGATTTTTGGTAGGCGTGCTCGATTACGCCGTCGAAATTGCCGACCGGCTGGTGCGCGTGAACCAAGAGGACAAGATTAAAACGAGACACGTCCACGCCTCCGCGTGCAAATCTCAGGATACCCGGCTCTGGAGATTCTTGCCAGCCAAGCCGACAGACATTGGATGATCGTGCGGGCGATGCGGGAGCGCTGAACCGTTAATTTGTTTTCAGCCTATGATGCGCGCGCGCGTCTGGACGGCGCCGGCGAAGGCTGAGAGCCGCTCGGCTTGACGATTTGCCGCTTGCTCGACGGCAAAGTCAGACGACGAGGCGGGAGCATAGATGACGGTGAGGATCTCCGTGACAACCTCCGAGATCTGAGTACGAGTGGAATCGCTGATGGGGCTGCCAAAGGGACCGGTTGCGTCGGCGAGCACGGGACGGTCAGTGAGATGCCAAACGCGCCTGCCGATGCCTTCGTAGCGTTCGCCGGAACCGCCGAGGCGCAGCGTAACCGGCGGCGAAATTTGCGAGCGGTTATAAACGCCGTAGGGCCAGCCTGCCTCTACCGAGCCTAAATTTGTGAGATCAACAACATTGGACACGTGGTAGAGACCTTTGCCCTGAATCACGCGGCGCAATAACGCTTCCGACGAGGGACGGTACTTGGATGGGGCAACGCCCCAATGGCGAAACATGGCGCGCACGGAAATTATTGATTCCGCCCCGGCAAGCGACTCAAGCGTGAACTGTTGACGCAGGCGCGCACACAAAGTCTCCATTTCGTGGACAAGTTGCGGGCCGGATGGCGCGACAGCGACGCCATCTGCTTCGACGACGGCCAGCCTTACGCCAGGAAGTTGAATTTCAATATTCATGATGAACTCGGCCGCGAAAACGCTCTGCTATGATGAATGGCGCCGCTAATGATTTGACGGAGCGCAATCATCACGAAAAGCCACGAATTCGAGTATGAGAAATTCCGACAAGGGATCATTTTCTTCAATTCCGCGGAATTTTTCAAAGCGCATGAGGTTTGGGAAGAGCTGTGGTTGACTGCCGAGGAAACTGACAAATTATTCTTGCAGGGGATGATTCAACTCGCTGCCGCGTTCCATCATTACTCGCGCGGCAACCTAAAGGGGACCAAATCGCTGCTCGAAGCAGGTTTGGACAAGCTTAGGAGATTCCCGGGCGAGTATCGCGGAGCGAATCTGAACGCCTTGCGCGGAGCCGCTGACGGCTGGTTAGAGGCGTTGACGAGCGGTGGACCGGCAACGTTGGCCGAATTCCCACAAATTGAGTTTGTGCAACCTCGCCAATAGAATTCAGGCACATCGTCGGGAGTGTCCATAATCGAACATTATTGCTTTCGAGTTGGTGGCACCGTGCGTACATGAGCAAGAAAACGCCTAGAAAGGAATCGAATAAAACAACGCTTGCCCGCGTGAAGAAGGAGATGGCCGCACCACGCGTAGCGAAATCCGCCAGAAATGAGGATTCAAACCGCACGGCAACAAACAGATCCGGGCAGAATCGAGCGAATCGGGGGCGCCACTACGCGTAATCGTGCGCGACAAAGCGCCCCGCGCATGCTAGCCTGCACGTACATTCAGCCATGCGGACGACATAGCGAGCCCTGGCCGGAAGCCTGCGAAGAACACCAAAACTGCGCGGACGAGAATCAGACATGCTCAGCGATGAGTGGATTAGAACACTCGAAGACGGCAGAAGAGTGAAATTCACAAACGAAAAACTGCGCGAGGACGGCTCATTCATCACCGCACAGATCGAAGGCAACGAAGTGGTGTACTCGGTGGTGTTGAATAAAGAGAAAAACCCGCTGAGCCGAGACGAGGTTGAAACGCACTTTAAGAGTGAACTTTCGAAGAAGTAGGATTGCTCATCCAACCAACACGCGGGCCCGCGTGGTCAAATGACTCAAACGCCGCAAGGTTCGACCGCTTGAATTATGCGGCTACTCGTCGACGATGAGCTCGCCCTTCATTCCCATGTGGCCGAATCCGCAAAACACACAACACTTGAAAGGATAGCTGCCGGGCGTTTGCGCGACGAATTCAATCGTGACCGTCTGGCCCTTGGGCAGCTTCCAGCAATCCCGAGGCGACGTGAAGACCAGGCCGGGCGCGCCATTAGCCGCCGCACCGTCGGGATAGGCATTGATTTTGAATCCGTGATTGTGATCCGTTGAAGTGATCCGCAGCTCGACCTTCGTCCCCTTCTTGACATGGATTGGCGACGGCGTGAACTTGTATTTCTTCGCCGTCATATCGATGACTTGAGTGTTTTGATTTTGCGGAGGTGGCTGCTGTTCGCGCGCAAAAGCGCCGGCTGACAGGAATACTGCGAAGATCGTCACAAGTAAAGCGCGGAAGAGTTTCAACGGTCGTCCCCCTCGATTAATTTGACACAGCGCAAAAGCATAGCGTCAGCAGTGAATACATGTTGCCACAACTGCCGAAATCGTGGGTGAAAATGTGTGAATTGTCTTCCCGTGCAAACGGCCGAAGGGATATGCGGAGCATGGCAGACTGTTTGCCGCCGCGCGGGGTGGCGGGAAGTTGACAGCGTTGATAGCGTGTGGAATCCTGTCTTTGGGACTCCCCACATGCGAATCAGCGCGAAAGGCGAGTATGCGGCGAAAGCCGTTCTTTACCTGAGCTTAAAACATCCCAAGGTAGTAACCATCCACGAAATCGCCGAAAACCACAAGATACCGCTAAAGTATTTGGAGCAAATTCTGCTGGTGCTTAAACGCGCGGGCGTGCTCGAGAGCCATCGCGGCGTCCGGGGCGGTTACACGCTGGGGCGAGGCCCCGATCAGATTTCGATTGGCGAAGTCTTGCGGGCAGTCGACGGGAAATTCTCGCGATCAAGTTGCGTGGAAGTCGACCTGCAGCGCCACCATTCCTGTCCCGAAGAGAATTCGTGCGGGTTGAAGCAACTGTGGCAAGACGTGCAGGCGGCGGTGGAGAAAATTCTGTTCGAGACCACGTTTGACGAACTGCGCAAACGCACGCTGGCAGGCATCGCGCGCGAGGGAAATTACGTCGCGTTCGAGGTTTAGCCATTCCAGCATGGAAACGGCCACGGGGGATAGCGAACCTCGGTTGGCTTCGAGGCGAGTTTTTCTTTCCGCCGAGTGGCGGAACCTGGTGATGTTGAATTACGAGGTTGATCCGGACATTTTGCGAAGGCGCGTTCCGCAGGGCACGGAGGTGGATTCCTTTCAAGGAAAGACTTTCGTGAGTTTGGTTGGATTCCAATTCCTGCGCACCAGGCTCTTTGGCATTCTTCCTGTTCCGTTCCACACTGATTTCGAGGAAGTGAACCTTCGCTTCTATGTGCGGCGTCGCGAGAGGGACGAAGTTCGGCGCGGAGTGGTTTTCATTCGCGAGATTGTCCCGAAGCGCGCCGTGGCGCAGATTGCCCGGCTTATCTACGGAGAAAACTATAGCTATTGTCCGATGCGCCATGATGTGCGCTCAAATGGGCCGCGCAGAACGGCTGAATACCAATGGAAGCTCAACGGCAACTGGTGCGCGCTGCATGCAGAAGCTGCAGGCGATGCCGCACTGCCAAAAGCAGAGAGTCTCGAACAGTTCATCACTGAGCATTATTGGGGTTACGTCTCGCGCCGGGGCGGTTGTCTGGAATACCACGTGTCTCACGATCCTTGGCGAGTATGGGCATGCACGACGGGGAGTTTTGAAGGCAATAGCGACACGCTCTACGGAGCTGAATTGGGCGGCCTTCTGCGCCGCCCGCCAAGTTCGGCGTTTATTGCAGACGGTTCATCCGTCTTGGTCTTCACTGGCAAGAGGATTCCGTGACGGATTCGCGCCCTGCGCAGACTCGAACCATTCCGTCAGCCGGCTGGATTCTTTATGACGGCGCGTGTGGTTTCTGTTTCAGGTGGGTTCATTTTTGGCAAAATGTAATTGAACGACGAGGGTTTGCCCTGAAGGACTTGCAAACTGCGGCGGCCGACGGGACTCTGCAGACGGCATCCGAGAGCCTGCTCGATGACATCCGCGTGTTGACCTCCGGCGGTGAAGTGAAGTCCGGCGCGGACGCGTACCTTTATGTCACGCGTCGAATTTGGTGGGCCTGGCCGTTCTACGCGATATTCAGCCTGCCGGGATTCAATTGGGTGCTATGGCGGGGTTATCGCTGGTTTAATCGGAATCGATATCGCATTTCGCGGCACTGCGAAATACCTAAAAAGTAGAGAGGATATAACCAAAAACGGCGAGCTGAGGAGCTCGCCGGTACACGTTCAAATCGCTCGAGGTTCAATCGGTCGGACGAAAAATCTAGGCTGTGGCCTTTTTCTTCTTGAACCAGTCCGCGTTGATGGCCGTGTAGCCTGACCATTTCTCCGGTAAATCCTCGAGGGCGAAAATCGCCGTCACCGGGCACACGGGGACGCATGCGCCGCAATCTATACATTCTTCGGGATTGATATAGAGCTGTTTCTCGGCCTCGAAATCCGATTCATCCTTGCGCGGGTGGATGCAATCCACCGGGCAGACATCGACGCAGGCCGAGTCTTTGGTTCCGATGCAGGGCTCCGCGATTACATAGGCCATTTAGTTCTCTCCGAAAACCACCAGAAATAGCGCCACCCACTTAATGCTGGTATCAATGTTGAAGCGTCCGGTGAAGAAAAACAAGCATTTTATATCATCAAAAAAATCGCCGTACAAGCCCGCATCCCTACCCTGGAAGTCCTATTTTGTCGCAAACGGAACCCGACTCATAATGTCCCCGCCGTCACGAACGCCGTCCGACAGTGGAAACATCCGCGATATCGGACGCCAAACCAATTGCCGCGCGGCACACCGTTGCCGTGGCTTTCTCGGATAACTCTCGATCCATACTACTTGCCAAATATAATTTCATGCCGCATTAACTTGTAAGTAAAAATCGCTTGACATGAGATCCAGGGGGGTAGAATCCCGCGCAACGGGAGGATATCGCTATGAAACGTACTCACCTCGTTACCCTTGTTACGGCTCTTCTGGCAGCCCTGTGGATTCTCTGCCTGGCCTCACAGCAAACCAAAATTGTGCTCGCCCAAAGTGGCTGGGTCGCGGGGTCTCTCCATAACAGCTCCGGTGGTGGCATGGCACAGTATGGCGCTGCGGAGTTGTCCTCGACTTCCGCCTCTTCCGATTTGCAGGCGATGACGAACTGGAACAACTACATCAACGCGCGCTGCGCCTGGAGCTTATCATCCTCCGACCTGAGCCGCCTGGCGACCGCCGACTACAGTGCACGCCAAACGGGAACGCCGACGATCACTCCACAGCAACTCGCCAGTGCCATAACCTCAGTCATCAACTCAACCCTTTCAACGATGAGCGCTTCTCAGCAGCAATCCCTGTTCAACCAATACGCCTCCATCGCCGTGCCCAATATTGGTCAGTTCGGGCTGAATACGGCGGACCCGAACGTCTCCGCCATCCAGAACGGCAACGGAACGTGGACGATCAGCGTGGCTCCTGCCGAGTTCGGTGGAAGGAAGAGCTTCTTCCAGCAGTACGCGCCAGACATGGTGAGCTCGTCCTCAAACTTCTATCCGGGCGAGGCAGTCATGGTCATGTATTCCCTCGCCACAGGCGACATGGGCTATGACGACTCGTTCATCAGTTCTGCAACGCAGCTCGTCGGAAATGCGACGGGGGTAAGCATGAGCGGCCAGCTTCTCTATGGCGACAACGGCTACATGATCCGCCGTCCATTGCACACGTTCCTGACTGAATCGAACATCAGCCAGTTTTTCTCGAACCTGGGGTTCTGACGAATTACCGATGATGGAGGCACTATCATGATGAAAACTTTGAAATGGGACTATCGTGCGCTGTTCACTGCTCTCGCGTTGACCTTCGTTTTGCTTGGCGGATGTTCCGCGCAGCCCCCGAAGGGCGCCACCATGGTCATCCAAGGCCCAGCAAACGACACAGTATCGTGGACTGCAATACAAAATCCTCTTTCCCCGTCGTGCTCATGCCCGTCAAACATCTGCCAGGGTGGGGGCACGGTGACACTCCCCGTGGGCACTAATGGACAAGCCCAAAGCCCGCTGATTAGTCCGGTAGTGGATGATTCCGTCGTCGAAACTGTGGGAAGCAACCCGACCCCATGCATGGGTGCGGGGTTTATACCTGAATGTCCGAACCCAACTACCCCAGAACCGGTGACCTGCAACGCGCTGAATCTGTCTGCGGCGGGGGGCCAGGTCACTGTCTCTGGCTCTGAGGAAAAGTATTGCCACGGCAACACGAGAAGCAGCCTTACCGCAGGAGCGTGCCCGACCGGCTCTACTGGCACGACAGCTTGCGACACCGGGACAGTTTCCCTCACAATGAACGGCCAGACAGTCAGCACGTCCCTCACTTGCGCCTCCACGGGCTTCAGCGTAGCATTTCAACTTGCGCAAGCCATCGGTAAGAACGCGACGTTAGCGAGCGATCTTATCTCTGCAGCCAACGGGCCGTTGATCTATGTGAATGCCGTCAACACTGGGACGCAGTATAATTATCCATGGACCAGTTCGAATTCCTGCTCGTCGGTAATTTTGAGCCTTTACGGCCAATGCTCTTTCAGTGCGGGACTTTCTCCTGCGGCATCTCTCGCATCACCGCCGCCGCACCCGTAGCAAGCAAAGCGAGAGCGTGACTCGGTGACGAAGGTTTCGACCGAAACTAAACAAATCGAACGCCGGACGCTAGCACCTCCGGCGTTCCCCAAATTTTTCGCACTGCTTGTGGGTCTTGCCCTGTGCGTACAGCTTGCGTCCGCTCAAGAAAAACCCCAGCGATTCGAAGTCGCGCCCGTGTTCAGCGCCTATCACGCTCGCTTGGTAGCCACGCCCGACGAATTCCAATTAGGAGGCAGGTTCACATGGAATTGGCTGCCGCATCTGGCTTTCGAGGCTGAGTATGATTCCACGCTTCGAGAGCCCCGCCCAATCTTTGAAACCCAGTTCTTTGGCGGGAATTTCAGCCAAGCGTTATTCGGGATCAAGAGCGACATACGCTGGAAAAACTGGGGCGTTTTTGCCAAGTTTCGGCCAGGCTTCATAAGCTATTCAAAGGTAATCACCTCGTTAAACTTCGCAACTCCGAGCAACCCACTGACGTTTGGTCGGCTGACCGATGCGGCCTATGACGCGGGCGGCGGAGCGGAATTTTTTCTTTCGCGTCACTGGCTATTCCGGTACGACGCGAGCGACTTGATCGTGCATCAAGGCCCGCATCCATTCGTCTCAAACGGCAAGAAGGTTGTATTCAGTCCGTTCACGACAAACAATTTTGAAGCCGAAGTCAGCGTCGCCTTCCGCTTCTGACCTGCCCCGGGAGTCGGGCTCGCGTGTATGCGACGTACCCGCGAGAAGGTACGGTTACTGCGGATTCGAGTCGACGAGTTTCCAGGTCACGTCCGGATCGTATTCAGTGACGGCGGCCGCGAGCGCGTCCGTGTTAGAGCCGAGGTTCTTCTCGTAAACACGGCCCTGCTGGTTGACGATGAAAGTCATTACGCCGGAATTGCCCCATTTGTCGGGATAGGCGATCAGGGCATGGCCAGCGATCATGTTGCCGTTGATGATGTAATCATATTCACCGCCTGGAGCGTGCGGCCCCTGGCGGGTGAGGATTTTGAAGAAGTATCCGTGGTACGGACGACGGCCGCCGGAGGAATTACCGGCACCGGCATCGTTCTGGGCAGACGCGTTCTTGGAGCCGTAGCCTTCCGCGCGAGCTTCGGCGACGAGCGCGCCAAGGGGGCTTGGAGCTTCGTCGGGAGCAGTTTCCCAGTACAGACCGTCGTGCTGGCCCGGCGTGCTGATGAACCGGGGTGCATAGGCCGCGACGCCATCGTGACCCCAATCATCGTGCGTGAAATATTCCCACTGTGCGACGACATAAGCGCGGCACGTGGTAATTGCGGATAGCTCGTTCTCTCCGATTCTGCGATCCAAAATTTCCTGCGAGCCTGCCTTCGTGTCGAAAAACCACTGATCGCCCTGTTTCACAATAGGTACTGGAAACGGCCAATTGTCGTTTCCGACTGTAATGGTGTACTTCGAGTCGCTGGCCTGCCTAAGCTGGGTGGAGGCATGGACACCCTTGGAAAAGTCGTCCAGATCTTTTGCATCCTCGACAGGATCACCAGAGAGCAATTGCTGAGCGGCGGGGCCAAAGATTTTGTCCAGCGCGGCGTGATCTTTCGCCTCGGCCGCTTGTACAAGCGCCTGCATTGCCTGCTGAGGAGAAGAAAATGTCTCCTGAGCCGCGTCCTGGGCATGGAGAATCGCTACATTCCCGAAGACGAAGAAGACTGCAGCCATGGCAGCCAAGAAAACGAGGGCCGAAGGAATCGTTACTCGACTTGAGATATGTTTCGCTCGAATTTGCATAAGAGTGCGACCTTTCGCTTGCGATTTTGTGCGGCTCATTGGGGCTTCCCCGGACGGTTTGGCTTTGACTTGGGTGGTTGTGCGCGGCTGGGCTCGGGCCGCGGAGGCGCGGGTCTGTTCATCTGCTGACGACTCTGTTGCCCGCGCTGACTCGCGGCTTGCGGCGCGAAGCTACCCTCGGTGCGGCCGAAGACGTGCGGACCTTGGGGCGGCGTCGGCGCGGGCCGTACCTGCCGAGGCGGGGCTTGACGATTCACTTGCGGCGGCACCGGACGGACCGGTTGCGGCGCAGGCCGAACCGGCTGCGGTGGCGTCACCTGCTGTGTCGCCCGATTTCGCTGTTGCTGTTGCTGTTGCTGTTGCTGTTGCTGCTGCTGTTGTTGCTGCGGCTGCTGCCCCGGAATCCGAACCTCTCGGGGCGGCGCCTGCTGCTGGGGAACCACTTGTTGCTGCGGAGTCTGGCGCCCACGGAACTGGTCAAGCCGCGGGTTGCTGGTATCGATGTTTCGATTGATGACGCGATTGCCGACTGGCGGAGCCTGATAGCTGGGACGGGCGGTGTTCGCTCGATTGTTTTGATAAGGGACGTTTCTGTTGCGCGCAGTGTTGTCGAAATTGACGTTGCGATGAACACTCGTATAGTTGTTGACGTTGTTGACGTTCACGTTGCGATTTATGACCGTGCGATTGACGATGATGTTCGTTTCGCGATTATTGATGTAAATGTTGTTCTGCCGAATATACGGACGCGAGCGACGTTGCCAATCGTTATCGCCTCGCCACCCTGTGTAGTAGACGCGATGATTGCGCCAGTCGGTATCACGATTGAGCCATGCGCCGATTGCAAAACCCACGCCAAAAGAAATCCCCACGCCGAAAGCGCCACCAAAATAGGCGCGGCGGGCGTAGATGATAGTCGGATCGTATGTTGGTACATAGATGTATTGAGGGCTGGCAGGCCAGATCTGAATGAAGCCGTCCTGATCGACGATCTGCCACTGCGAATTGCTGACAAGATTGCCTTGCGAGTAGGCCAGGGAGCGCAAGCGCTGAACAGACTCCATCACATCGGTCGATTGGTTGACATAGGCCTGCCCGACCGCGGTGGTCCAGTCGAGCCTCTCGTCCATCATGTCGAGGACTTCGGGATAATGCGCGACGGCCTTGACGCTGACATCCCACGGTTGATCGTCAATGTCTTGTTGGCCATTGGCACGCACCCAGCGGTCCGCGTCGTCGATTTGATCGACGAAAGTTGCAGCGGGCAAAACCTGCGCGAGCAAAGGGTCTGGGTACAGCGCGATGGGAGCCAGCAGATTGTCGAGCTGCTCGGGAGAATATGGCACGTAGGGTGCGTAGTCATCCTGAACCTGCTGGTCTTGCGGGTATTGCTGATCCTGCTGGTCCTGCCATAAAGCGACGGCCTTCGGAGCATTCACACTGACCGGACTGGCTGCGTATGCGGACAGCGGGATGTACAGCAGACAAAACGCGAGCGTGACAGCCAGAATTTTTCGCATGACTACAATTCTCCTTGTGATGTTTCGGTATGATTCGTGTTGGGCGCGATCAGCATCGTAATCGTATGGCTTCTGGCAGGATCGGAGCCGGTCGTTACATCATGGCCGAGTGAAGAAGGGTGGATCTCTATTGTAGCAATCTTCGGCTACGGTGTGTAGAGTTTGGGAGCTGGAATATGCCGAAGACGGCCGATTCTGTTTTGTGAGCAAAACAGCACATTGAAGCGAGCGAGGCGCACGGATAGAATAACCGTATGACGCCCAATCAAACGACACCACTTAAACGGAAGGCTTGTTCAACGGCTGTGATTTTTTACCTGGGATACGCGTGCTTCGGATCAGCACTCGCCGCTTCACATGCGGATCAAGCTGCACGGCGACCCGCACCGAATGCCAGACACGCCGCAGCGTCGAAAACTGGCGCGGCAAACTCCGCTTCAAAGCAAAATGGCGAGCTTCCGTTGATCGACTTGTCGGGCTACCAGAAACTAGTGGCGAAATATAAAGGCAAACCGCTGGTGGTGAATTTCTGGGCTACGTGGTGCGAGCCATGCAGAGCGGAATATCCGATGCTGGTGGGACTGGCGAAAAAATATGAGCCTCAGGGAGTGGTTTTTCTTGGTGTGAGTTTCGACGCAGATGCAGATCTGAATGTTGTAGGTCATTTTTTGGCAATGTATCGGCCCGATTTTCCCAATTACCGGCAGAAGCCGGGAATCGATGTTGACGCATTCGATCATGGGGTTGATCCGGCGTGGAACGGCGCGATTCCATCGACAATCTTCTACAAGCCGAACGGAGAATTTGACGCGCAATTTTTTGGGACGAGGCCGCGCGCGGAATTTGAGAAGGAGATACAAAGCTTGACCGCAGATCCGTTCGCACCAAAATCTGGAGCACCTGCTGGTCAGTAAGGACTTCATTCATATCTCACTTTTCGAGGCAATTATGCGGAGCCAATCGTGCTGAACACTCGCGGAAACAAACTGACCTGGCTGGGCCATGCCACGTTCAAAATCACGACACCGAGCGGGAAAGTGATTGTGGTGGACCCATGGGTTACCGGGAATCCGGCATGCCCCAAAGGAATGCAGAAATTCGAGCGCGTCGATACGGTGCTGATTACCCATGGGCACGGCGATCACATCGGCGACGCGGTGAAAATCGCGAAGAAGTTCAAACCGCAGATGATCTCAATTTACGAGACGAGCTTGTGGCTGGCATCGAAAGGCGTCAAGAACACGACAGGAATGGGCAAAGGCGGAACGATTAAAGCCGGCGAAATCGAAGTGACGATGGTGAATGCACTGCATTCCAACGGGATTGAAGACGGGAAGAAGATGATTTACGGTGGCGAGCCATGCGGATATATCGTTCGACTGCCAGGCGGGCTGCGGATTTATCACGCGGGAGATACGGCGGTTTTTGGCGACATGAAATTGATCGCCGAATTGTACGAGCCCGAAGTGGCGATCTTGCCGATCGGCGATCATTACACGATGGGCCCGCGCGAAGCGGCGATGGCGATCCGTTTGCTCAATGTGAAGCACGTCGTGCCGATGCATTATGGAACGTTTCCCGTGCTCACCGGGACGCCGGAAGAACTCAAGAAACTGACGCAGGATATTTCAGGGCTTGAGATTCATGCATTGAAACCGGGTGAAAGCATCGGCTGAGGCTGGCAACTTTTACTTGCGTCACACAGAGAGGCGGATTGATGGCCGGCAAAATCACGGAAGCAAATGTTGAGAAGTATATTTACGATATTTTGCCGGCGCGTGACGCCGTGCTGGTGGACATGGAGCGGCTGGCGAGGCAGCGCGATATTCCGATCATTGGACCCGCAGTGGGCCGGATGATCTATTTGCTGGCACAAATCTCCGGCGCAAAGCGGATTTTCGAGATGGGTTCGGCGATCGGGTACTCGACGATATGGCTGGCGCGCGCGGCAGGGCCCGGCGCGGAGATTTATTACACGGATGGCGACCCTTCGAATGCACGGCGAGCGAAGGAATTTTTCGAACGGGCGGGCGTGGAGAAGCGAATCACCGTGATGACCGGTGACGCGCTGGCGATGATCGACAGGACAGAAGGAAAATTTGACTTGATCTTTATTGACGTGGACAAGCATCAGTATCCCGCCGCTCTGCGGAAAGCGCTGCCACGATTGAAATCCGGCGGATTACTGCTGACGGACAATACGCTGTGGTCGGGACGCGTGACGCGGCGCGCAAAAGACGCGAACACGCGCGGAATACAAGAATTCAATAAAGCTGTTTACTCCTCGAAGGAATTATTCCCTGTGCTGATTCCGCTGCGCGATGGCGTGACCGTATGCCGGAAGAAATAGACGGCGGCCTACAACCCACGCAGGTAAATCAATGAAACTTTATTTGCGAAATAAATTGGAGAGGAAGAATTTCAGGTTGGCGGGGCGTTCGGCCAGGCGGCGCATGAAATACGGGAACCAGTCGGAGCCGTAAGGAACGTAAACTCGCAAGCGATAGCCTTCACGAATCAGCTGGTCCTGCAAATCCGTACGAATCCCGTAGAGCATCTGAAATTCATACTGATCGTTACGAATTCCCTGCTCGGCAGCGAATTTCTTGGTGGCTTCGAGCATCAGCGGATCATGCGTGGCGATGCCGTGGTAAATACCGCTCGGCAGCAGAATCTTCATCACCTTCACGTAGTTTGCGTCGACGTCCGCCTTCTTCGGATAAGCGACTTCGGGCGGTTCTTTGTACGCGCCTTTCACCAGACGGAGGCGGCAGCCGGCAGCGATCAGGTCCTTCGCGTCCTGCTCCGTGCGATACAGATAAGACTGCAGCACTGTGCCGACGGCATCGTTTTTTGCGCGGGCGCGTTTGCAAATGTCGATGGTGCGCTGCGTGTAGGCGGAACTCTCCATGTCGATGCGGACGAAGTTTTTTTGTGCTGCAGCATGGGCGGCGATTTTTGCGAAAAGATCCTCGCACAGGGGCTCGCTGATATCGAGGCCAAGCTGGGTGAGTTTGAGCGAGACATTGCAATCGAGATGTTCGGCTGCGATGCGATCAAATATTCCCAGATATGTATCGGCGGCGCGGCGGGCTTCGACTTCGCTGGTTACGCTTTCGCCGAGGCAATCGAGGCTGCACGGGCGCCCGCGCGCATTGAGTTCGCGAACCGCGGCAACGGCGTCGTCGAGCGCTTCGCCCGGAACGAAGCGGCGCGCCATGCGGCGGCTGGTGCCGTTGTGCATGACAAAATGAGCCATCCGGGGACTGCGCGATAGTTCGAGCAGAATCGAGCGCAGCATCAGCAGCGGCTCCAACGGCACGCTCTTAAGGACGAGGTTTCGGGAGGATAGTGAGATTTAGGCATGGAGGCAGCAGGCGAAATCAGTGCGAATGGGCCTCCAGGAATTTCTCCGCGTCCATGGCGGCCATACAGCCGGAACCGGCGGCAGTGACGGCTTGACGATAAGTCCTGTCCTGGACGTCGCCAGCGGCAAAAACGCCTTCGATATTCGTACGGCTCCCGTTGTGAGTCTTGAGGTAGCCGGCTTCGTCCATGTCGAGCTGGCCGCGGAAAATTTTCGTATTGGGCTCGTGACCGATACCAATAAAGAGACCGGAAATCGGAAGGATAGAGGTTTTGTTGTTTTCAACATTGCGAAGTTTCACGGCCTCAACGTCGTGCTTGGCGGGATCGAGCACTTCCTCGACCACCACCGGCGTGAGGAATTTGATTTTGTCGTTGGCCTTGGCGCGATCAAGCATGATCTTGGAAGCGCGAAAATCGCTGCGCCGATGGAGGATGGTGACTTTCTTTGCGAAGCGCGTTAGAAAAGTGGCTTCCTCCATGGCTGTGTCTCCGCCACCGACCACGGCAATTTCCTTGTCACGAAAAAAATAACCGTCGCACGTGGCGCATGTGGAAACACCGTGTCCGATCAACTGCTTTTCGGATTCGATTCCGAGAAGCCGAGCGGAAGCGCCGGCAGCGATGATGAGCGTTTCGGCTTCAAAAGTTTCTTTGCCGGCTTCGATTTTGAATGGGCGGTGCTTGAGAGCAACGGATGAGACTGCGCCAGAGCGAAACTCGGCGCCGAAGCGTTGCGCCTGCTTGCGCATGAACTCAATCAGTTCCGGACCGAGAATTCCATCCGGAAACCCGGGAAAATTTTCGACCATGGTGGTAAGCGTAAGCTGGCCGCCTGGCTCGAAACCGTCGAGAACAACCGGCTTCAGATTGGCGCGCGCAGCATAAATCGCGGCGGTCAAACCGGCACAGCCACTCCCGATGATGACAACTTTGTGCACTTGAGACTCCTGAGACATTCGATTGTGTCAGAACGCTTTAGGACGCAAACATTGCCAGGCAATCTTGCCGCGTAAACTTTGTCCGCAAACAAAGGAAAGGCATTTTAACATCAAGGAGAAACTTGGCTAGCAAAGTTCTTCTCCTGATGGGAAGCGGACACTCCAGTCCACGGCGGCGGCGAATGTTAAACCTCGGGCAACGCTGCGTGGCTTCGCGCTTGATTTCAGGACCTTGTACCGCGAAGATGGCGACAGGACCTCTCAGATGCCTCGCATTGTGATTCATCGTGACGGTGAGGGTTCGCGCGTCTTTGAGCTGACGGGCGAACGGCCAATATCGATTGGGCGCGCGAAATCGAGCAACATAGTGCTGGAGGATGCCAGCGTGTCACGGCTGCACGCCGTGGTGCACGCGACGATGGATGGGCACTGGCAAGTCCTTGATCGCGACAGCGCCAATGGCATGAAGATTAACGGAAAGGCGACAAAGGAAGCGGTGCTGCGCGGCAACGACGAGATAACCGTGGGAGTGTTCCGACTGCGCTTCGAGGATTCCGCGGAGCGGAAGATAACGAGCTACGGCACGGCGCAACTGCCGCGCCGCGTGGCGCAGGCGCTGAACGAGTCCACCTATTCCGGCTCCCTTCCCGCTAACTCGCCATATTCGGCGTCGACGCTCGTCGTCGAACCGCTCGGAGATGCAGCGATTCCAGCAATGGATGAGCGTGCGCGGGCGCTCGAAAATGAGAATCGTTTGCTTACATTGCTGAGTCGCGTGGCCCGGACGTTCAATGAAATACAGGCGGTCGAGAAGCTGTCGCAGAGCGCCCTGGAGTTCGCGCTAGAAATCGGGGGAGCGGAACGCGGGTTCGTGATGCTGCTCGACGAGGAGTCGTTGAAACATCGCAATATCGGCGACGTGCGGTACAGCTTTGAACCGGCGCAGATGCGTTATCGTGCGGGACGAGAGGCGCAGGCGCACGGAATTCCTCAACTCACAATTTCGCGAAGCATCATCCGCCAGGTGATGCAGGCGGGACTACCCATGCTGATTTCCGATGGCCAATCCGACCCGCGTCTTTCGGCGAGTCAGAGCGTCGCGAATGCGGGAATACAGTCGGCAATGTGCGCACCATTGGGAATTGGGAACAGGCTGCGTGGTTTGTTGTATGTGGATAATCTTTCCCGGAGAGGGATGTTCACAGTGGACGACCTGAATACGTTTGCAGTGATTGCGATGCAGGCAGGCGTGGCAATTAATCGCATCCGTGACCGCAGAGAAACCAAGAAAGATTCTCAGGCGTAAGCCCCAGTGATACCCGGCAGTCCTTCCGCACGACGTAAGTAACAGGTTGATCGGGGCGGCTAAATTGAAGAAGAACGGCGGTCTTTGATTTCTTGCAGGTGCTCGCGGAGGCGATTGAGAACTGCTTCGCCCTGGCCTTCCGCGATTTCGCGTTCGAGCTCCGTCAGCGCGAAATGGATGATGTCGTGGTGATGGATCTCCTCGCCCTTTAGTTCATCGCTCAATCGAAGCCAGATGTCGTGGAGCAGATCGATTTCCTTTGGCGTCAGATGCGGCGAGTGCGGGCCGAGGTAGAAAACGCGTTGCTGTCCGCCAGCGGTGACGATTTCAAGAGCCACGCGGGGACGCGGTTCAGGCATACGCTCCCAGGCGAGGCCGACCTCACGTGCCTGCTCGGTCAACGGCATTTTCGACGATCCGCCAACGACAATGGATGCTGAGTGCAGATTCGCGGCGGAACGCAGAATGCCATCCCACAAATCATTCGCCGCGGCCACGGCGAGGCGAACGGGTTTCCCTTCCTTCTCGGCAATGGCCAAGACTTTGGTGAAGAGGAGCTGCTCGATGGTACTGAAAAGCTGTTCGGGGTTCAGGTCGTACTCGCCGGACGCAGCGCGACGCAACAGGCGAATATGGAGGACAACGATATCCTGCTCATCAGTTCTCAATCGTTCAAGAACAGAATGCAGATGGTAGAGCGCGTAGTAATTGCTGACGGGAACCAAAACGTTGCCAGGGCGAACCCCGACGCTGGCAGGTGTCAGATCGGCTTCTTGAGCAAGATTGAATTGGTCGAGTTCGGTCGAATGCTGTGTTCCATGCTGCTTTTGAACTCGCTTCTCGGAGAATGTAAAGGCTACAAATAAAATTACGGAGAAGACCACTCCGGCAATCGTGGCGTCGGGCTTAGTGAACAAGTTCACGGTGGCGATGAGCAACAGAATCAACGTGATCAGGCCGAGGCCAAGAGGAATTTCCGTGCCAGCGATGGTGAAATTCAATGGGACCCGGTATTCGCGATCCTGTGGATGAGTGTAGCGCAGAACAAGCACCGCGATTCCCTTCATCGCGAAGCTCCAGGTCACGCCGAAAGCGTATAGGTTACCCAGAAAATTCACATCGCCGCGACTTACCAGAATGGTGACGATCTGGAGAACCGCCACAGTGGTGATAATGCGATGAGTGGTACCGTAGCGCTTGTGCGGGTGGCGAAACCAATCCGTAAGGACGCCGTCTTCGGAAACGCGGCTCAGGACCCCGTTTGAGCCAACGATAGCGGTGTTGACTGCTCCAGAAAGAATCAGCATTCCTACGATCACCACGAAGACGTGAAAGGCCAGGCGCAGTTCAAAAGGACCCTGAAGATTCATCGACAGGCCGCCGATGAGATTTTCGAAGAAACGAGGGCGGATGTGGTCTGGAATAATCATCACGGCAAAAATTGAAACGAACGCTGTAAAGGCCAGACTGTACGCAACAATGATGAGCGCGGTCTTTTTGAGGTTCGCCAGCTTGGGATGCTCGATTTCGCGGTAGACCTGCGCGAGAGTTTCCTCGCCGCTCATAGCCAAAACAGAATGCCCGATGCCGACAAAGATCACCAAGAGAGTGAGCGTGTGGGCAAAGTGGAATCCGTTGAGCCAGCCAAGCGAGTGTTTGTCAAGAATCATGTTCTGCGGCAAAGGCGCAGGCGGCCAATGAGCTCCGCGAACGTAAACCGTGTAAATGCACCAGACGATCAGGATGACGACCATCAGAGAGGTCAGTTGCATGATGCGCAGTGCCTTCTCGCTGGAATCCGGGATACCCTTGATGTTTTGCCACCAAAAATAAATCGTGACGAGAATGGCGATGGTTGCCGCTGAAGCGTTCACCGACAGCGCGATATGGAAG
>VFSW01006147.1_pt1 | contig 17686 bp, 17 predicted proteins | sample 5358111 | NCBI WGS metagenome assembly VFSW01 (sample SAMN11554181, study PRJNA540505) | mine drainage metagenome | isolation source: sediment from site ElyBrook_90M | place: USA: Ely Copper Mine, Vershire, VT | collected 2017
CCGGGGCGGGGGGGCGGCGCGGCCCCCCGGCCCGCGCGGGGGGGGGGGCGGGCCCCCCGGGCGCAACCGGTCCGGCCGGGGGGGGCGTGCCCCCCCGCGGCGCAGACCGCCCCCATGCACACCGCGGACACGACGCCCGCCGGCCAGAATGCCGATTCGGCCGGCGAGGGCGGCGTCGCGGGCGTGACCGGGCCGACGGGTGCGGGCGGCACAATCCCGGCCGACAAGCCGGGCCGTGCGTCCGACGCCAAGGCCGAGACGCCGTCCGGCACCGCCGGTGGCGAACCGGTTCGGCAGAGCGGCACCGCGCCGGACACGGGCTCGGGCGGGGCTTTCCAGCTGGCCGCGGCGGGCGCCGCCTCCACCGGCGGCGCCTCGGGCGATGCGGCGGCGGTTCCGACCTTGAAGGTCGACGCGCCGGTGGGCGGCTCGCAATTCCCGCAGGGGCTCGCCGAACGCGTGTCGTGGCTGGTGAACAACGATCTGAACGGCGCGCGCCTGCAGGTCAATCCGCCGCAGCTCGGGCCCATCGAACTGCGGGTATCCGTGCAGGGCGACCATGCACAGGTGTGGATGACCACCCATAGCGGCGCGACCCGGGATGCCCTCGAGTCGAGCGCCCCGCGATTGCGCGAGCTGCTGGGCGCCCAGGGGTTCGGCCAGGTCAGCGTCGACATCTCGCAGCGCTCGTTTCAGGACCGCCCGGCGTACGCGCGGCCCTACGAGTGGGCGGGCTCCGAGGAACGGGCGACGGGTGCCGCGCCGGTGGTCGGTGCCGTGTCGGCCGCGGCGCCGCGCGGATCCGCTGGAGTGCTCGACGCCTACGCCTGAGCGGCGGCTCAATCCGCCACTTCGACCCGGCGGTCGGACTCGCGGATGATCCAGGCGAAGCCCACGCCCGCTGACCAGTAGTGGTTCAACTGCACGAGCGGGCTCGGATCGAAGACCGCATTGCCCAGCGAATCGCGCCGCATATAGCCGCCGATCCAGAACTTCGGGAATCTCTTCGAGAACGTCAGGGTGGTCGCCGTGCCCGCGAACCCGCCGGGCGCCGAATACGCCGGGCGGTACGCGGTCGCGTACCGCGGCGCCACCGAGTAGAAATACGCGTCGTAGCGCGAATCGGCGAACAGCGCGGCGGCTTCGAGGCCTACGTCCCATCCCTCGAGGCCGAAGGGCGCGCGGGTGTTGAGATTGAGGCTCGGGCTCAACGTGGTGCCGATGAACCGCGGCGACCACTCGATGGTGTAAGCGGCGCGCACGGGCACCTCGAGCGTCAGCGTGGCGCGCGAAGCGGCGCTCTCGAGCAGGCGCACGTCGAACGAGGGCCCGAGCTCCACCGTCGCTTTGAGGTCCGGCATACGGAAGCGCGCCTGATCGTCGTGCGCCGGGGCGGTGGCGTTGCCGCTCAAATTGATCTGCAGCCGATCCTCATCGAACAACAGCCCGCGAACGCCCTTGCGGTCGGACTTCAGGAATTCGCCGTGATAGATGAGATAGGGGAACGGCACGGGATACAGGTGCACGGTCTCGGCGCCGCGATAGTCCTCGAACCCGGCCACTCCGAGGCCGGCGCCCACGGTCCACAGCGGCTCCTCGGCGGCGCGGCCCGCCCCGGCAAGCAGCGCCGCCGCCGCGATCAGGACGGTCGGGGCCGCGGCCCGGGCGCGCCAGGCCACCCTACGGAGCCGTCCCAAGGGGCCGCAACGTCTTTAAAATGTGGCGAGCATGCACATCCTTATCGTAGAATATGACGAGGTGGCGCGCGATTATCTCGCGCGCGCCCTGAGAGAGGCCGGCCATACCGTGGACTCGGCGGCCGACGGCATCGACGGGCTGCACATGGCCTCCTCGCTCGCCGTGGATCTGGCGATCGTCGACCGGATGCTCCCCAAGCTCGACGGCCTCGCTCTGGTGCAGTCGCTGCGCGCCACGGGCCGCAAGCTGCCCGTGCTGATCTTGAGCGCGCTCGGCGACGTGGACGACCGCATCACGGGGCTGCGGGCCGGCGGCGACGACTACCTCACCAAACCGTATCACGTGTCCGAGCTGCTCGCGCGGGTGGACGCGCTCGCGCGGCGCGGAGAGACCGGCAACGCCGAGATCCGCACCAAGCTCAAGCTCGCCGATCTGGAGCTCGACCGCATGACCCGGCGGGTCGTGCGCAACGGCAAGAAGATCGAACTGACGGCGCGCGAATTCCAGCTGCTCGAGTTCCTCATGCGCCACAGCGGCCAGGTGGTCACGCGCACGATGCTGCTCGAGGGCGTCTGGGACTACCACTTCGATCCGCAGACCAACGTGATCGACGTGCACATCAGCCGCCTGCGCCAGGCCATCGACAAGGACTTCGACAAGCCCCTCCTGCACACGGTGCGCGGCGCGGGCTATAGTCTGCGCGAAGACGAATAGTGGCCGCGGCGAGCAACCGCGAGGCGAGTGCCGAGCAGCGATTCCTCGGCGTGCTCGGCACCTCGCCGTTTCGCATCGCCATCGTCTATTCCGTCGTGTTCGCGTGCGGCGCGGCGCTGCTGCTCGGCGCGGTGAATTTCGCCGTGTCGCGCGTGGTCGACGGCAGCACGGACAATCTGATCGAGGCCGAGGTGCAGGGCCTGCGCGAGCAGGTGCTGGTGCTCTCGCGCGGCGACTTCATCGAGCTGATCGAGCAGCGCTCGCAGGAGCAGGACGTTCGCGGCGCGGTCTACCTCATGGTCGATCCGCAGCTTCGGCCGGTCGCCGGCAACGTGCCGGCGTGGCCCAAGATCGACGCGAGCGAGGGCAAGTGGATCAACTTCAAGGTGGCCGTGCCCTACGGCGACCAGACGCGCATCCATCAGATGCGAGCGCAGCGCTTTCCTCTGCCCGGCGGGTACCGGATGCTGGTCGGGCACGACGTGCAGGAGCGCCAGGACGTCAAGAACCTGATGATGCGCGGACTGATCGCCGCCGTGCTGCTGACCCTGCTGCTCGGCCTCGGCGGGGGCTTCTGGATGGGCCGGCGAATCCTCGCGCAGGCGGGCGCCATCTCCGCGGTGGCGACCCGGATCATGCGCGGCGATCTGTCGCAGCGGCTGCCGGTGCGCGACGCCGACGACGAGCTCAACACGCTGGCGCGCGAAATCAACGGGATGCTCGACAAGATCGAACAGCTGACCCTGGGCATGCGCACGGTGCTCGACAGCGCGGCTCACGATCTGCGCACGCCGCTGAATCGGCTGCAAGCCACGGCGGAGGGCGCCATCGGCCAGTTCACCCCGGGGTCGACGGAGCGCAAGGTCCTCGAGCGGGTGAGCGCCGAAGTGGACCGCATGCGCGCCACCCTCGATGCGCTGCTGCGCATCGCGCTCGCCGAGACCGGGACGGTGGCGCGCGAGGCGGTGGATCTGTCGGAGCTGATCGCAAGCGTGGCCGACCTGTACGCGCCGGTCGCCGAGGAGCGCGGCATCGCGTTCTCGAGCACCGTGGCGGCCGGCTTGGGCGTGCAGGGGAGCCGTCAGCTCCTGGCCCAGGCGCTCGCGAATCTGCTCGACAACGCCATCAAATTCACACCCGACGGCGGGCGGATCCGGGTCGGTCTGCGGGCGGCCGGCTCGGGCCCCGAGGTGGTGGTGGAGGACAGCGGGCCGGGCATTCCGGCGGACAAGCGCGAGATCGTGCTCGGACGACGCGTGCGGCTGGACGAGGCGCGCAAGTTCCCCGGATCGGGTCTCGGATTGTCGCTGGTGGCGGCGGTCGCGAAGTTGCACGGTGCGCGGCTCTTCCTGGAAGATGCCGCGCCTGGGCTGCGGGTGACATTGAAATTCTAGGAGGAGTCGGCATGCGGACGATTTTGCGGTGCGCGGTCGGCGCGATCGTGGCGGCGGCAGGGGCCGCCTCTTGGGGCGCGTCCGAGACGCCGGCGCCGGCGGCCTCGATGGCAGCCGGGGTGGACCTCGAGTACGTGGATCCGGCGGTGCGGCCGCAGGACGATCCGTACCGGCATCTGAACGGCAAATGGCTCGACACCTTCGAACTGCCGGCCGACAAGGGCGTCTACGATTCCTTCGCCGCCGTGGGCGACCGCACGCAGGAGCAGCTGCGCACCATCGTCGAGGGGCTCGCGCGGCGCGCCGGGGGCGGCAAGCCGGACCCCGAGGCCAAGAAGCTCGCCGATCTGTACGCGAGCTTCATGGACGAGCCGCTGCTCGAGACGCTCGGGATCAGGCCGCTGCGGTCGGCGTTCGCCGCCATCGACGCGCTCGACGACAAGCGCGGCCTCGCGGCGCTCGTCGCCCGCGCCAACCGTACCGGCAGCGGCGCGCCCTACGACATCGCGGTGCGCCCCGATCCGAGGGATTCGACCCGCTACGCGGTGAGCGTGCAGCAAAGCGGCCTCGGCATGCCGGACCGCGATTATTATCTCAGCGACGACGCCAAGCTGCGCACGGTGCGCGAGAAGTACCTCGCGCACGTCGAAACGATGCTGCGCATGGCGGGCGAGCAGGACCCGAAGCGCTGCGCCGCCGACATCCTCGGGCTCGAGACCGAGATGGCCAGGCGGCAGTGGACCCGGGTCGAAAACCGCGATCCGATCAAGACGTACAACAAGACCTCCATCGCCGATCTGTCGGCCCTCATGCCGGGGTTCGACTGGCAGCGCTATCTGGCCGACGGGGGCATCGCCGGCAAGGTGGACTACGTCATCGTGCGCCAGCCGAGCTACCTGAAGGGTCTCGGCGAGCTCGTCGAGACGACGCCGCTGGCGGTATGGAAGGAGTACTTCAAATGGCACGCGCTCGCAGACGCGGCGCCGTACATGTCGAAGGCGTTCGTCGACGAGCAATTCGCGTTCAGCGGCACCGTCTTGCGCGGCATCCCGCAGAACCTGCCGCGCTGGAAGCGCGGCCTGCAGGTGCTGAACGCCTCCATGGGCGAGGCGCTCGGCCGGCTGTATGTCGCCGACTACTTCCCGCCGCAGAACAAGCGTCGGATGCAGGAGCTGGTGGGCAATCTCATCGCGACCTACGCGAGGGACATCGACCATCTGGACTGGATGGGGCCGCAAACCAGGAAGGGGGCGCAGGCGAAGCTCGCGAAGCTGCGCACCAAGATCGCCTATCCGGACAGCTGGCGCGATTATGGAGCGCTCGCCATCGCGCGCGACAATCTCTGGGACAACGTGCAGCGCGCCGCGGCCTTCGAATATCGGCGGCAGATCGGCAAGCTCGGCGGACCGATCGACCACGGGGAATGGTTCATGACGCCGCAGACCGTGAACGCCTACTACAACCCGGTGATGAACGAGATCGTGTTCCCGGCGGCGATATTGCAGCCGCCGTTCTTCGACGCGGGGGCGGACGACGCGGCGAACTACGGCGGCATCGGCGCCGTCATCGGCCACGAGATCAGCCACGGCTTCGACGATTCGGGCAGCCAGTACGACGCGGACGGGAATCTGCGCGATTGGTTCACCGCCGAGGACCACGCACGCTTCAAGGCGCTCACCCAGGCGCTGGTGGCGCAGTACGATGCCTACGAGCCGGTGCCCGGCTTTCACGTCAACGGCCAGCTGACCCTGGGCGAGAACATCGGCGACAACTCGGGACTGGCGATCGCCTACAAGGCATACCAGCTCGCGCTCGGCGGCAAGCCGGCGCCGGTGGTCGACGGGCTCACCGGCGATCAGCGCTTCTACTACGGCTGGGTCCAGGTCTGGCGCGGCAAGATGCGCGAGGCGCTGGCCATCGAGCGCGTCAAGACCGATCCGCATGCGCCGCTGCAGGTGCGCGGCACGGCGCCGCTGCGCAATCAGGAGGGCTTCTACCAGGCATTCGGCGTCCAGCCGGGCGACCGGATGTATCTGCCGCCGGAGAAGCGGGTCACCCTCTGGTGAGGCGCGCGCGGGCCGCCGCGGCCGGCGTCAATTTCCCGACGCCGCGCGCGCCGCGCGCCGGCGGGTAGCCGCTCGCGATTTGTAACCCGCTGAATTCAAAGGGTAAAAAATCATTTTGCGGGTGGCATGGCTCTTGCTTGTTGATTGATGCGGCAGGTAACGCCGTGTCAGGAATCGCAAGACCATGGCCGACGCAGCCGACGAAACGCCCCCCGCCCCGCAAAAGAAAGGCGGCGGCCTGGCGGGCGCGCTGATCAACGGGGTCGGCATCTTCGTGCTGACCCTCACCGCCGTGGTGGCGGGCGGCTTCATCAACGCGAAGCTCCATCCCCTGCCGGACCTGAAGCTCGGCCCGGACGGCAAGATCACCGCCATCGTGCCGGTTCCCGCCCCCGGGCATGGGGACAAGGAGGGTGCGGCCAAACAAACGCTGTTCTACGCGATCGACCCGCCGCTCGTGGTGAATTTCGAAGACGGCTCGGTCGTGCGCTTCCTGCAGATCACCATGGAACTCATGGCGCACGACCAGAAGGCGATCGACAGCGTGCAGAAGAACATTCCGCTGATCCGCAACAACCTTCTGCTGCTCATGAGCAACCGCAACTATCAGACGCTGATGTCGCGCGAGGGCAAGGAGAAGCTGCGGCTCGAGGCGCTTGCGGAGGTGCGCGCGGTCCAGAAGAAGGAAGGCGGGCCGGACATCGACGACCTGCTGTTCACGAGCTTCGTGGTGCAATGATGGCCCAGGAAGCGGTCGCCGCGGCCCCGACGATCTCCGAAGAGGAAGTATCCGCCCTGCTCGAGGCGAACCGGGCGGAGGAGGTGCGCCCGTACGACCTCGCCGCGCTGCGGATCAACCGCACCCAGCTGCCCGTGCTCGAGACCGTCGGCAAGGCCTTTGCCCAGCGCGCGCAAGTCTCGCTGGGCACCCTTCTCGGGCGCGACGTCGCCATGCAGTTCACGGCGCTCGAGGCGCTCAAGGCGCCCGATGCCCAGGCAGCGCTCCCGGTGCCCGCCAGCCTGGCGGTGGTGCGCTTGAAGCCGCTGGCGGGGCTCGCGTACCTGAGCGTCGAGCCGGCCTTGCTGCTCGCGCTGCTCGACGGCTTCTTCGGCGGGTCCGGACGGGCGCCGGCGGACGCCCAGGCCGCGGTCGCGCCGGCGGCGCAGCGCTTCCTCGCGCTGATGCTGCGCGGCTTCGCGGCGGACGTCGCGGCCGCCTGGGCGCCGGTGAAGCCGCTCGAGTTCGAGATCGTGAAGCTGGAGAGCAACCCGCGCCTGATGCAGCTGGGCGCGGCGCTCGAGTCGATCTTCGTCCTGAGATTCACGGTGGAGTTCGGCGCGCGCAGCGGCCGCATCGACTGGCTCCTGCCCGAGAGCCTGCTGGAGCCGGTTCGCGAGGCGCTCGCGACCGCGGGCGGCGGCGCGCCCACGGTCAAGCAGGAAAGCTGGACGCCGGTGCTCGGCGCCGCGCTCACCGACGCAGAGCTCGAGACCCGTGCGGTGCTCGCCGAGGCGCGCATCAGCCTGGGCGAACTCGTGCGGCTCGCGCCCGGCGACATCATTCCGATCGAGTCGCCCCAACAGGCGATTCTGCTCGCCGGCGACGTGCCGCTGTACCGCGGCCGCTTCGGCGTGTCCCAAGGGCGCAATGCGCTCAAGATCATTTCAGGAGGCCCGGTATGAGTGTTCCAGATCCCAAGAAGGCCGGGGTGGCGCGCGCGCAATTCAACGATCTGGGTCCGGGCGCCGCCGGCGCCAAGGGCGCGGAGATGAACTTGAATCTGATCCTCGACGTGACGGTCACCCTCGCGCTCGAGGTCGGGCGCGCGCGCATGCCGGTGCGCGACCTCCTGCAGCTCGCGCCGGGCTCCATCGTCGAGTTGGACCGGCTGGCCGGCGAGCCGCTCGACGTGTTCGTCAACGGCGTGCGCATTGCCCGGGGCGAGGTCGTGGTCGTGAGCGACAAGTTCGGCATCCGCCTCACCGAGGTGGTGAGCGCCTCGGAGCGCATGGAGCAGGCCCGATGAACAGCGCTGCGTCGCCCGTCTCGCCGCTCTCGGCCGGCGGTCTGGCGCAGCTCACGTTGAGCCTGCTCGCCATCGTCGCGCTCATATTCGCGGTGAGCTGGCTCCTGAAACGCCTCAAGGTGACCGGGCCGCGCGGCCGCGGCGACCTGGCGGTGATCGATCAGATCGCCATAGGTCCGCGCGAGCGAATCGTGCTCCTGCGTGCGGGCGATGCCCAGGTGCTGATCGGCGTCTGTCCGAACGGCATGACCGACCTGAAGCCGCTGTCCGCGCCGCTCGCCGCGGGAGCCGCGCCGGGCGCCGCGCCGCCGCGCGGCGGGTCCGCCTTCGAGGCGGCGCCGTTCGCCGAGCGCCTGCGCGAGTTCATGAAGCCGCAGGGGCGCCCGTGATGCCCCGCCGCCTGCCCGCGCGGCTCGCACTCGCCGCGCTGCTGCTCCTGCCCGTGGGCGCGGCCACCGCCCAGGTGGCGCTGCCGGCGATCGCGATCAAGAGCGCCGCGGACGGTGTGCAGACGTACTCGCTCACCTTCCAGGTCCTCATCCTGATGACGCTGCTGACGCTGCTGCCGGCGTTGCTGCTCGGCATGACGGCCTTCACGCGCATCATCATCGTGCTGTCGATCCTGCGCCAGGCGCTCGGCATGCCGACCACCCCCTCGAATCAGGTGCTCACGGGCTTGGCGCTGTTCCTGACCTTCTTCGTGATGAGCTCGACCCTCGATCAGGCGTATTCCGGCGGCATCAAGCCCTATCTGGACGGGCAGCTGGCCGGAGAGGCGGCGCTCGAGCGCACCGTGCGGCCGATCAAGAAATTCATGCTGGCACAGACCCGGGACAACGACCTTCAGCTGTTCGCGAAGCTCGCCGGCAGGCAGGGATTCGCGAGCGCCGAGGAGGTGCCGATGAGCGTGCTGATGCCCACGTTCATCACCAGCGAGCTGAAGACGGCGTTCCAGATCGGCTTCATGGTGTTCATTCCGTTTCTGGTCATCGACCTGGTGGTCGCGAGCGTGCTGATGTCCATGGGCATGATGATGCTCTCGCCGGTGCTGGTGTCGCTGCCGTTCAAGATCATGCTGTTCGTGCTGGTCGACGGCTGGACGCTGCTGATGGGCACGCTTGCCGCGAGCTTCCATCAATGACCCCCGAAACCGTCATGGATCTCACGCACGGCGCGCTGCTCGTGACCGCGATGCTCGCGGCGCCCCTGCTGCTGATCGCGCTGGTCGCGGGCCTCGCGATCGGCATGCTGCAGGCGGCCACGCAGATCAACGAGTCGACGCTCAGCTTCATTCCGAAGCTGCTGCTGCTGGTGCTGACCCTGCTGGTGGCGGGTCCGTGGATGTTGCGCGTGCTGGTCGACTTCACGCACGACCTGTACGTCAATATTCCGAACGTCATCGGCTGATCCGCATGGACACCGAGCCGCCCACATGCAGCCGCTAGTCCTCGACGCCGCCGACCTGACCACCTGGGTGGGCAGGCTATGGTGGCCCGCCCTGCGAATCGGCGGATTCGTCCTGACCGCGCCGGCCTCGAGCGAGATCGTCGTGCCCGCGCCGGTGAAGATCCTGTTCACCCTCGCGCTCGCGTTCCTCGTGGCGCCGCTCGCCGCCGTGCCGGCCTCGCTCTCGATCTTCTCCGGCGCCGGAATGCTGACGGCCGTCCAGGAGGTGCTGATCGGGGTTGCCATCGGCCTGGTCATGCAGCTCGCCTTCGAGGCATTGACCTTCGCCGGCCAGACGATCTCGATGTCGATGGGGCTGGGGTTCGCCACCCTGGTCGATCCGCAGCGCGGCGCCGATACGCCGGTGCTCGGGCAGATGTTCATGATCGCCGGAATCCTCACCTACCTCGCGGTGAACGGCCATCTGATGCTGATCGCGGCCTTCGTGCACAGCTTCCAGACCCTGCCGGTGGGCGGGGCCGGCGTCGACCGCGACTTCCTGCTGGGGGTCGCGACCTGGGGTGCCCGCATATTCGAGACCGGTACGCTGGTGGCCCTGCCGGTGGTCATCGCGCTGGTGATCGTCAATCTGGCGCTCGGCGTGGTCACGCGGGCCGCGCCGCAGCTCAATCTGTTCGGCATCGGGTTCACCGTCACCCTGCTGGCCGGCTTCGTGGTGCTGCTGGCCGGCTTCGACGGGATCATGCAGGGCGTGCGCAGCCTGATCGACGCCGCCCTGCAGGCGGCGGTGGCGCTCACCGACCGGGCGCCGGCGGGCGCGCGCTGATGGCCGAGTCGGAGCAGGCCGAACGCACCGAGGAGCCATCAGCCCGGCGCCTGCAGCAGGCGCGCGAGAACGGCCAGGTGCCGCGCTCGCGCGAACTGTCGACCTTCGCCACCATGATCGCGGGGAGCGGTGCGCTGGTCGCCGTCGGGCAGAGCCTCGCCGAGCGGATGCAGCTGATCATGCGCAACGGCTTGACGATCGACCCGGATGCGCTGAACGACCCGAACTCGATGCTGGCGGCGCTCGGCGCCGCCGGCTTCGGCGCCCTGCAACTGCTGTTGCCGGTGTTCGGCGCGCTGCTCGCCCTGGTGCTGCTCGCCTCGGTCGCGCTCGGCGGCTGGAACTTCACGCCGGCCGCGCTCACCCCGGACTTCTCGCGGCTCAGCCCGCTCGCCGGATTCGGGCGCCTGTTCGGCCTGCAAGGCGTGTCCGAGCTCGGCAAGGCGCTGCTCAAGTGCCTGGTCGTGGGCGGCGTGTGCGCGGCGGTCGTCGCCTGGATGTTCGCCGACACGCTGGCCCTCGGGCGCATGACGCCGCGCGCCGCGATCGGGCGCGGCGCGAGCCTGACGGGCTGGGCGTTCGTGTGGTTGTGCGCCTCGCTCGCGCTGATCGCGCTGGTCGACGTGCCGCTGCAGCTGTACCAGTTCAAGCGGGCGCTGCGCATGACGCGCCAGGAGCTGCGCGACGAGGCGAAGGAGAACGAGGGGCGTCCGGAGACCAAGCAGCGCATCCGCCAGATCCAGCAGCAGATGGCGCGGCGGCGCATGATGCACAAGGTGCCCACCGCCGACGTGGTGATCGTCAATCCGACCCATTTCGCGGTCGCGCTCAAGTACGACCCGAAGAAGATGCGGGCGCCCCGCGTCGTCGCCAAGGGCGTCGACATGGTGGCGCAGAACATCCGGCGCATTGCCGAGGAGCACAAGGTGCCGGTGTTCGAGTCGCCGAAGCTCGCGCGCGCACTGTATCGCTCCACGGACCTGAACCACGAGATTCCCTCGGGACTGTACGTCGCGGTCGCGCAGGTGCTCTCCTACATATTCCGGGTCCGCACGCTCAATCCGACGCTCGCGGCGCGCATCGCGCGCCCTGATCCGGCGCTCGACGGCGAGTACGCCGACGTATGAGCGCCCGCACGGCCGCGATCAATCTCGGCGAGATGGCGCGCAACGGCCTGGGCGTCCCGCTGCTGCTGATGGTGATGCTCGCCATGATGGTGCTGCCGCTGCCGGCGGTGCTGCTCGACGTGTTCTTCACCTTCAACATCACCCTGTCGCTCATGATCCTGCTGGGCGTGATCTACGTGCGGCGCGCGCTGGAATTCGCGAGCTTTCCGACGGTGCTGCTCGGTGCGACGCTGCTGCGCCTGGGGTTGAACGTCGCCTCGACGCGCATCGTGCTGATGAACGGCCACACCGGCGCGCACGCCGCCGGCCACGTGATCGCGGCCTTCGGCGCGTTCGTGGTCGGCGGCAACTACGCCGTGGGCATGGTGGTCTTCACGGTGCTCGTGATCATCAATTTCGTGGTGATCACCAAGGGCGCCGGGCGCATCTCGGAGGTGAGCGCGCGCTTCACCCTGGACGCGATGCCCGGCCGCCAGATGGCGATCGACGCCGACCTCAACGCCGGAATCATCACGCAGGCCGAGGCGGTCGCCCGGCGTCAGGAGGTGCGCGAGGAGGCGGATTTCTACGGTGCGATGGACGGCGCCAGCAAGTTCGTGCGCGGCGACGCGGTGGCCGGAATCCTGATCGTGTTCATCAATCTGTTCGGCGGCACCGTCATCGGCGCCGCGCAGCACGGGATGTCGCTCGCCGACGCCGGGCGCACCTACGCACTGCTCACCATCGGCGATGGCCTGGTGGCGCAGATCCCCGCGCTGCTGCTGTCGGTGGCGGTCGCGGTGCTGGTCACGCGCGTGTCGCGACCGCACGACATGAGCCAGCAGATCGTGGCCCAGATGCTCGGCCAGCCGCGCGCGCTCGGCGTGACCGCGGGCGTGCTCGGTCTACTCGGGATCATTCCCGGCATGCCGAACGCCGTGTTCCTCGGCATGGCGGCGCTGTGCGCGGCCGGCGCGTACGTGCTCGCCAAGCGCCGCGCGGCCGGCGAGGCGCAGGTGGCCGCGCCGCAGGCGGCGGCGAGCGTGCCGCCCGAGCAGCGCGAACTATCGTGGGATGACGTCGAACCGGTGGATCTGATCGGTCTGGAGGTCGGTTATCGCCTGATCCCGCTGGTCGACCGCGCCCAGGGCGGGGAGCTCATGGGACGCATCAAGGGCGTGCGCAAGAAGCTCTCCGAGGAGCTGGGCTTCCTCGTGCAGGCGGTGCACATCCGCGACAACCTGGAACTCGGGCCCAATTCCTACCGGATCACCATACTCGGCGCGCCGGTCGGCGAGTCGGAGGTGTTTCCCGACCGCGAGCTCGCGATCAATCCCGGGCAGGTGTCGGGCAGCCTGCCGGGGACGGCCACCAAGGATCCGGCGTTCGGGCTGCAGGCGGTCTGGATCGAGAAGTCGCGGCGCGATCAAGCCCAGTCCCAGGGCTACACCGTGGTCGACGCCGCGAGCGTGATCGCGACTCATCTCAGCCATCTGCTGCAATCGCACTCCCACGAGCTGCTCGGCCACGAGGAGGTGCAGCAGCTGCTGACGCGCCTCGGCAAGAGTGCGCCGAAGCTGGTGGAGGACCTGGTGCCGAAGCTGCTGCCCATGAGCGTGGTGGTGAAGGTGCTGCAATACCTGCTGCTCGAGCGCGTGCCGATCCGCAACCTGCGCACCATCTGCGAGACGCTCGCGGAGCTCGCGCCGAAGACCCAGGATCCGCTGATGCTGGTGGCCGGGGTGCGCGTCGCCCTGGGCCGCAGCATCGTGCAGACCATCGGGGGGCTGCGCGATGAACTGCCCGTGATGACCCTCGATCCGGCGCTCGAGCAGGTGCTGCAGGATTCCATGAACGGCGGCGCCGAGGGCTCGCCCGGCTTCGAACCGAGTCTCGCCGACCGTGTGCAGCAGGCGCTCAGCGACGGCACCCGGCGCCAGGAGGCGGTCGGCGAGCCGGCGGTGCTGCTGGTCGCCCCGAAGATCCGGCCCTGGATCTCGCGGCTCATGCGGCACGCGACACCGACGCTCGCCGTGCTCGCCTACAACGAAATTCCCGAGAACCGGCGCGTTCGCGTGGTGGCCGCGTTGGGTAGATGACGAATCCGATGACTTGCGGAGGTGGACATGAAGATCAAGCGTTACATGGCGGCCAGCATGCGCGCGGCGCTCGCCCAAGTGCGGGCGGAGCAGGGACCTGAGGCGGTAATCCTGTCCAGTCGGCGCGTGGCCGAGGGGATCGAGGTGATCGCCGCGGTCGATTACGACGAGGCTTTGTTCGTCGGCGCCATCCGGCCGCGCCCCGCCGCGCCTGCGCCCGAGACCATGCCCGAGGCGCCGCAGCCGGCCGCTGCACGCCAACGGGCTGTGGCACCCCGGCCGGCGCCCGCGCCGCCGCCGAGCGCGTCCCCCGCGCCGCGCCCTGCACCGTCGCCGAGAGCCCCGCAGCCGCGGCTCGCGCCGCCGCCCGAACCGGCATTGCTCGCGGTACGGCGCGAACTCAGCGATCTGCGCACGATGATGGAGAGCGAGCTCGCCGCGCTCTCTTGGCACGACCGGAAGGTGCGCGAGCCGCTCAAGGCACGGGTGCTCGAGGAGCTGTCATCCCTGCACATCGCGCCGGACATCGCGCGCAGCCTCGCCGCGCTCACTCCGCGGCGCACCAACCTCGAGGATCCCTCGCACATCCCGCTCGCGCTGCTGATCAAGCACCTGCCGGTGGTCGAGCAGCTGCACACCGTCAATCCCGGCATCGTCGCGGTGGTCGGTCCGACCGGCGCCGGCAAGACCACCACGATCGCCAAGCTCGCGGCGTGCTGGAGCATGCGCCACGGCAGCCAGGATCTCGCCATGGTGAGCACCGACTGCTACCGGATCGGCGCGCGTGAGCAGCTGATGACCTACGCCCGCCTGCTGGGCGCACCGATGCACGTGGCCAACGACGGGCCGCAACTCGGCAAGGTGCTGCAGCACCTGCGGGCCAAGAAGCTGATCCTGATCGACACTGCGGGCATGGGGCCGCGCGACCGGCGCCTGTCCGAGCAGCTCGCGGCGCTGCAGCTCGGCGCGGCGCGCGCCCAGGTGCTGCTCGCGCTGCCGGCGCCCGCCGAAGCGCAGGCTCTCGACGACATCGTGCGCACCTTCGCCCGGGTCGCGCCCGCGGCCTGCGTGCTCACGAAGGTGGACGAGGCCGCGAGCCTCGGCGGCGCGCTGTCGGCGGTCGTGCGCCACCGGCTGAAGATCGCCTATCTGTGTGACGGGCAGCGAGTGCCGGAGGACCTGCACAGCGCGCACCGGCGCCGGATCTGGCTGGTGCGCAGCGCCATGAAGCTGCGCGCGAAAGCCGCGCCGATCGGCAACGAGGCCTACCTCGCGCGGCACTTCGGCCGGGTGCACGCCCATGGCTGATTTCACCCTCCCGCGCTCCCAGGCGGCGACCTTGGAGGAATTGAACGCCTCGCGCCCCGTCAAGGTCATCGCGGTCACCGGCGGCAAGGGCGGCGTCGGCAAGACCACGGTCTCGGCGAATCTTGCGGTGGCCATCGCCGCGCAGGGGCGCGACGTGATGCTCGTGGACGCCGACCTCGGACTCGCCAACGTCGACGTGCTGCTCGGGCTGCACACCCGCTTTCATCTCGGCCACGTCGTGCGGGGCGAGTGTCCCCTCGAGGACGCCATCGTCACCGGTCCGCACGGCGTGCAGGTCGTGCCGGCCGCGTCCGGCGTGCGCAGCATGGCCAATCTGTCGCCCGCCGAACACGCGGGGATCATCCGCGCCTTCAGCGAGCTCTACCACAACGTCGAGGTGCTCGTGGTCGACACCGCCGCGGGGCTGCACGACAGCGTGCTCACCTTCAGCCAGGCGGCGCATCACGTGCTCGTGGTGGTGTGCGACGAGCCGGCCTCGATCACCGATGCCTACGGACTCATCAAGGTCCTGAGCCGCGAGCGCGGCGTGCAGCGATTCCAGATCCTCGCGAACCAGACGCGCCGCTCGGGCGAGGGGCCGGCGCTCTTCGAGAAGATTTCCCGGGTCTGTGACCGGTTTCTCGATGTGTCGCTCGAGTTCGCCGGTTCGGTGCCGTACGACGACTATCTGCGGCGTGCGGTGCAGCGGCAGACCCCGGTGGTGGACGCCTACCCGGCGTCGATTTCGTCGCTGGCGCTCAAGAATCTGGCGGTCAAGGCCGATAAGTGGGCAGTGCCACAAGGGGCACGAGGTCACCTGGAGTTCTTCGTCGAACGGATGGTGGGGACCCGGATGGGTCCTTCGACGGTATTGCAATGAGAGCAAGCACACAATATTCGAACACGCAACGGCGTCACCCGGGGCCGACCACGCAGGGTGACCTGCCGGTGGATCAGGTGCCGCAGGCCGAACTCGTGCTGCGGCACGCCGATCTGGTCAAGCGCATCGCCTACCATCTGGTGAGCCGCATGCCGCCCAACGTGGAGGTGGACGACCTGATCCAGGCCGGCATGATCGGCCTGTTGGACGCCGCCAAGCACTATTCCGCGACCAAGGGCGCGAACTTCGAGACCTACGCGGGCATCCGCATTCGCGGCGCGATGCTCGACGAGGTGCGCAAGTCCGATTGGACGCCGCGTTCGGTGCACCGAAGCATGCGCGAGATGGCCGACGTCGTGCGCAAGATCGAGAACGCCAAGGGCCAGGATGCGACGCCCGCCGACATCGCCGAGGGTCTCGGGGTCTCGATCGGGGAATATCACAAGCTGGTGCAGGATGCGGCCAGCTGCCGGGTGTTCAGCTTCGACCAGATGGGCGGCGGCGACGACGAATCGAGCCCGGCGGATCACGCCCGGGACGACAGCCCGGGCCCGTTCGATCACATCGAGGACGAGGGATTCCGGGACGCGCTCGCGGCGGCGATCGATCAGCTGCCGCAACGGGAGAAGCTCGTGCTGTCGCTCTACTACGACGAGGACATGAATCTGCGGGAGATCGGCGAGGTCCTGGAGGTCTCCGAGTCCAGGGTCTGCCAGATCCACGGGCAGGCGCTGGTGCGCCTGCGCGCGCGCCTGAGTGAATGGCTGACGCCGGACTAGCGCGGATGGACATCCTCAGCATCATCGGCATCGTGCTCGCGCTCATCGCGATCATCGGCGGCGCCATCCTCAAGGGCAGCAGCGCCGGCGCGCTGGTGGGCAGCGCCGCCTTCGTGATCGTCGTGGTCGGCACGTTCGCGGCAAGCCTGGTGCAGACGCCGATGGCGACCTTCCTGCGCGCGTGGCGGATCATTTCGTGGGTGTTCAAGCCGCCCGCGGCCAACCCGGCGGCGACCATCGAAAAAATCGTCGAGTGGAGCAACGTCGCGCGCAAGCAGGGCCTGCTGGGGCTCGAGTCGGCGGTGGAGCAGGAGCAGGACGCGTTTCTCAAGAAGGGACTGCAGTCGCTGGTCGACGGCGGCGAGCCCGATGCGATCCGCTCGAGCATGGAGATCGAACTCGACACCATGGAGCATTTCGACACGCAGGCGGCCAAGGTGTTCGAGGCGATGGGTGTGTACTCGCCGACGCTCGGCATCATCGGCGCCGTCATGGGCCTCATGGCGGTGATGCAGAATCTGGCCGATCCCTCCAAGCTCGGACACGGCATCGCGGCGGCGTTCGTCGCCACGATCTACGGCATCGCCTTCGCGAATCTCGTGTTTCTGCCCATGGGCAACAAGCTGAAGTCGGTTATCCACGGGCAGACGCAGATCCGCACCATGGCGATCGAGGGCATCATCGCCATCGCCCAGGGCGAGAACCCGCGCAACATCGAGTCGAAGCTTCAGGGCTATTTCCACCACTAGGGAACCGCGACATGGCCCGTAGGAAGAAGCACGAGGAGCACGTCAACGCCGAGGCCTGGGCCATCCCGTACGGCGATCTGGTGACCTTGCTGTTCGCGCTGTTCACCGTCATGTACGCGATGTCCTCGGTCAACGAGGGCAAGTTCCGCGTGCTGTCGGATTCGCTCATCGCCGCGTTCCACGGCGCGCCGAAGAGCATGCAGCCGGTCAACATCGGCGATCGGCAGCCGGGCAAGGGGGGTGAGAAGCCGCTGGTCGGCATCGCGCCGACCGCGCTCATCAAGCTGAGCAGCCCGAGCGCCCAGGCGCCGCGCGATCCCACCGTGCCCGACACCGACCGATCGGCGGCGGCGCCCGGCGCGCTGATCCGGATGGAGCGCCAGGTGCAGGACGCGATGCAGGCGCTCATCGATGCGAAGCTCGTGACCGTTCGGCGCGAAAGCATGTGGCTCGAGATCGAAATCAACACCGACATCCTGTTCCCGAGCGGCGCCGGTGAGTTCACGCCCGCCGCCGCCCCGGTGCTCGACAAGCTCGCCGAAGTCCTCAAGCCGTTCCCGAACCCCATCCGCGTCGAGGGACACACCGACGACCGTCCGATCCGTACCGCCGCGTTCCCCTCGAACTGGGAGC
>VFSW01006148.1_pt1 | contig 17685 bp, 14 predicted proteins | sample 5358111 | NCBI WGS metagenome assembly VFSW01 (sample SAMN11554181, study PRJNA540505) | mine drainage metagenome | isolation source: sediment from site ElyBrook_90M | place: USA: Ely Copper Mine, Vershire, VT | collected 2017
AGCGGCGAGCCCGCGGCCGCCGACAATAGCCAGCAGCAGAACCCCACCCCCCCCCAGTACGCTCAAGATGGCGCGGCACCCTCCCAACCGGGGTATCCGCAACAGCCCAATAACGCTCCTGCGCCCCAGTATGGGCAGCAACCCGGCTATCCGCCGCCTCCTCCCCAGTATGGGCAGCAGCCCGGCTACCCGCCGCCTCCTCCCCAGTACGGGCAGCGACCCGGTTATCCGCCACCTCAGCAGCAGTACGGACAACAACCCGGCTATCCGCCACCGTCTCCGGGATACGCCCAGCGACCCCAGTACGAGCCTCCGGCTCCTGTTTACGCCAATCCCACAGGCCCGGTCATGATCCCCCAGGGGAAGTTGCTGCAGGTACGCACTGCGGAATCTCTGGACAATAAGCGTGCCATGGAAGGTACGCCCATTGAATTCACCGTGATTCGCGACGTAGCCGTAAACAACGTGTTGGCGATTCCGCGCGGAGCTACAGTGCATGGTGTGGTTACGGGAACCAAAAATTCAGGTGAACTGAGCGGGGCTCCTGAACTGGCACTCACACTCACTTCGCTCGATCTAGGCGGAAGAAGCTATCCGCTGCAAACGGATCAGTTCAAGGTCCGGGGTCCGAATAAGACTGAGCATACGGCCGGCAACATCATCGGTGGCGCGCTGATTGGCGCCCTGATCGGTGGAATGGCAGGTGGCGGCGGCGGAGCGGCCATTGGTGCGGCAGCCGGCGGCACCGTGGGAACCGCGGCCTCCGCGGCTTCATCCGGCCCACGCGCATGGATCCCCGCTGAAGCGCTGGTCACCTTCCATCTCAGCGCGCCGGTTACGGTCGATCCTGTCAGCCAGGAGGAGGCAGCGCGACTCGCCCAGGGCCTCAATCCCGGCGGCCCGTCACTCTACCGCCGCAGCTACTACGGGCCCCGGTATACCCCCATGTACTACGGCTACCCGCCCGTTTATTACCGCCCCTATTATGTGTTGGGCGGGGCGTACTACTGGCGATAACCCGCTCGGTCCAGTCAAGCACGACGAGGGCATCCTTGAACTTGGGATGCCCTCTTTGCTGAATGTCAGCGATAAGTTGCTCGCACCGGTCGACACTGACCACTGATAACTGGTCACTGTTCTATAATGACTGAGATCGCGTCGAGCGAGATTTGCGCATCCACGGGAGATGCCAGCCTCCGGCTGCAAAGCTGTTCAAGGCAGGTTTCCCCTGCGCGCATAGAGAGTAGAAGGCTCAAAACCGTCCATGATCCGTTTCCTGCAAAGAGACAACCGCCTGACCAAGGCCCTTTTCGTCGTCATCATCGCTGCCGCCTCGGTGTCGATGGTGGTCTACCTCATTCCCGGTCTCACCGGTCAGAGTTCTGCGGCAGCCGATACCTACGCCGTGATCTACCCCCACTGGTACAGCCGCTTCCTGTCATCCGGTGAAACGGTGAGCCAGCAGCGCGTGGACCAGATCGCGCGGCAGCAGGTGGCGCAGCGGAATCCGCAGTACGCGGACAATCCGATGATTCTGAACTTCTTTGCGCAGCAGGTAGGGCAGCAGCTTGTCCAGCAGCAGATCTTGCTGGCCGAGGCAGACCGGCTGGGCATCAGCGCCACCAATCAGGACGTGGCGCAGTACCTGCACACAGGTCCCACGGGCGAGGCCATCTTTCCAGGCGGCAAATTCATTGGCGATCAGCAGTACACCGCTCTTGTCAATAGCCGGCTCAACATGTCTGTGGCCGATTTTGAAGAGAACATCAAGCACGACATCATCCTGCGCCGCCTCGAAGCTTTGATTACGGCCGGCGTCTCGGTCAGCGACAAGGAAGTCCGCGAAAACTATCGCAAAGACAACATCAAGATCAAGTTTGACTACGCAGTGCTGTCCAGCGACGACCTTCGCAAGCAGATCAATCCTTCTGACTCCGACCTCGAGGCATTCTTCAAAAAGAATGCAGTCCGCTATGCATCCGCAGTGCCGGAGCAGCGCCTGATCACTTATTTTTCCTTTACCCCAAACCAGATCCCTGGCGGCGTCCCGCAGCCCACGCAGCAGGAGATTCAGCAGTACTATAACGCCCACCAGTCCGAATACTCGCTTCCCGAGCAGGCCCGCTCGCGCCACATTCTCATTAAGGTGGCCCCCGGTGCCGATGCCAAAACCGATGCTGCCGCAAAGGCCAAGGCTGAAGACATCCTCAAGCAGATTCAGAACGGCGCAAACTTTGCCGACCTTGCCAAGAAGGACTCCGACGACCCCGGAAGCAAGGACTCCGGCGGCGAACTGGGCTTCTCGCAGCGTGGCCGCATGGTGCCTGAGTTTGACAACGCCATCTTTACCCAGAAGATCGGCGACACCAAGATCGTGAAGTCCCAGTTCGGCTATCACATTGTGCAGGTGGAAGAGCGCCAGCAGGCTCATTCCCAATCGCTTAGTGAAGTGCTGCCCACCATTCAAGCCACTCTGATCCGTGAAAAGGCCGCGCAGGCCGAAGAGAACTACGCGCGCACCTTGACCGCCGAGGCCATCAAGAACGGGCTGCAGAATACCGCTGGCGCCCATCACCTGGAACTTGTCACCAACCCCCCTATCGGTCCCCAGGGTGTGATCTCCGCGCTTCCAGACGGATCACAACTGGTCTCGAAGGCATTCCAGTCCAAGCAGGGTGATCCGGCGCAGTTTGCGCCCACCGGCGAGGGCTATGCGATCTTCCAGGTCACCGGCATCACCCCGGCGCATGCGCCCACGTTCGCTGACTGGAAGAGCCACATCCTTGACGACTATCGCGACGAGCAGCTCCCCGCGCTCCTTAGCCAGAAGACCAACGAACTGGCAACAAAGGCCAAGGCCTCAAACGACCTCGCCAAGGCGGCCAAGGAAGTCGGCGCGACCTTGAAGACCAGTGACCTCGTAGGTCAGACCGGTCAGGTGCCGGATCTCGGCCAGGTAGGCCAGGTCGCACCCCAGCTCTTCGATCTCTCTGCCGGAGCCATCAGCGGACCAATCAATGCCGGGCGTACCGGCGTTGTGGCCAAACTGCTCAGCAAGACCGAGCCCACCGCCGACGAAATCCAGAAGAACTTGGACCAGACCCGCGATCAGATTCTCGATCAACGCCGCAGTGAGGCCTTTCAACTCTTCGCGAGCAACATCACCAACGACTATAAGAAGCACAATCGTATCCGCATCAACACAAAGGCCGTTGCGCCAGCCACCGGCGAGTAGCCGCAATCGCTCCAAAACAGGAAAAGGCCCGCATCCTCACCCGATGCGGGCCTTTTTGTTCTGCTTCTCCCGCCCTTCAAATCCCCATACAGCAAAGAAGAAAACATGCCTCCGCTCAAGAGTTTCCCTGTTTTTAGGGAACAGGTAGGGATGTTGGTCACGGGTGAAATGACAGGTGGAAGCTCTGCTGCGTTTTTCCCGATTTCTTCTCTAGGCGGAGGCCAGCCGTACCATCAACATCAGAATGACTTACAGTCGGATGAATCGTTAACCCTTGTCGCCAGGCACGGGTTTGATCCTGATTCGTCGACGAACTTGATTACAGACCCAGAACCTGTGTCGCGCTCCGCGAGGATCCGATTCACGCGGATTAACGGTCAGTTTCCCGGCGAATGCTCTCAAGGATTCGCCGGTCATCCTCGCTTAACGCCGCCCGCTCCAGCAGATCAGGCCGATTCGCCAGCGTTTTCCGCAGTTGCTGCTCCCGCCGCCACCGCCGGATCTGCATGTGATCGCCATTCATCAGCACTTCCGGAGCGCGCAGTCCGCAGAACTCCGCCGGCCGCGTGTAATGCGGATAGTCCAGCAACCCCCCGGCTCCGTGCTGCGAACGGGGCACGCCATCCTGGTCGCTGGTAATTGCTGCATCCGCCACCCCAAAGCTCTCAAATTCACCCGACGCTTCATTCCCCAGCACGCCCGGAATCAGGCGCATCGTCGCATCCACCACTACGGCTGCAGCTAACTCGCCCCCGCTCAGCACGTAGTCGCCAATCGACAGTTCCATGTCGCAATAAAGATTGTTGATGCGTTCATCTACGCCTTCATAGCGACCGCATAGCAGCACCACACGATCCAAAGTAGCCAGCTCCCGCGCCACAGCCTGCGTAAATGGCCGACCTTGCGCCGACAGCAGAATTACGCGTGTTGATGTATCGAGACCGGGCATGACGCTGGGTGCGTCACCCATGTGCTGCATCTCTGGAGCAAGGGTAGTTAACGCTGGAGTTTGGCTGGCTGCACTCCGTTCCGCCCTCGTCCCCATCCCCAATGAATGCAGCGCCTCGGCGATCGGTTCCGGCTTCAGCACCATGCCTTCTCCCCCGCCAAACGGCCTGTCATCCACGGTGCGGTGCCGGTCATGCGTAAATAAGCGCAGATCGTGCACGCCCACTTTCACCAGTCCCTCGGCCTGCGCCCGGCGCAGAATGCCGTTCTCAAGAAAGCCGGCAAAAAAACCCGGAAAGATGGTGATGATTTCGAAGCGCATGGAACTTCCTTCAGTGAAATAAGCAGAAATCAAGCGATTCTAGCGCACGTCCGCCACGCGCCAGGGACACTTCAATTCGCCCCGCAACCCCATGCGGGCGTGTCAGCCGCGAGGCTTTTCGGGCACATTCAATTCGATCAACCCTTCGGGCAGGGTCATCTCCACGTGTCTGGCATCCAAATCCAACTTGCGCAGGTAACTCTTTGCAAACGGAACCAGAACTTCGCCATTCGTGCTTTGGACCACCAGCAGCGGCACCGGTCCCGCCGTTCGGTCCACGTCTTCGATCTGGCCTACGACGACTGGCAGATTCTCCGACGCCACATTCACCAGCGTGCAACCTATCAGGTCTCCGATGTAGACCTCGTCCTCTTCGAGAGCCGCCCGTTCCTCGCGGGGAATCGCCACGATCAGTCCGGCCAAAGTCTCTGCGGCTGAGATCGAGTCCACTCCCGCAAAATGGAACACGATGCCGCCCTTGTGCAGCCAATGCGCTATCAATCCGACTTCACGGGGTTTCGCAGCGGAAATGTCACTCGATCCCGGAGGTTGCAGCAGCAGGAGGTGCCGCCGGTCGGCAAATTTCTCAGGGAAATCGGTAAGAATATCGGCGAAGACTTCGCCTTTGCGTCCCTGCGGATGGCGAATCCGCGCCAGCCAGACCCATTCTTCGGCAGTTTCAGGCACAGTCATCCTTGCCTCCGGCTTGCGCCGGGGCGCTAACCGCCCGCCTTTCAGGCTTGCTCGTCCTCTTCAAGGATGTCCAGCGTGTAGCGGTGATGGAGCTTCATGCTCACGGCCCCTAGAATGGTACGCACCGAACGTGCGGTGCGCCCCTGCTTGCCGATCACCTTGCCCACATCCTGCGGTGCGACCCGAAGCTTCAGGACCGTATTTTCATCCCGGTCCACGGATTGCACTTCTACGGCTGCCGGTTCATCCACCAGGGCCCGCGCGATCTCGCGGACCAGTTCGTCTACTGCAACCATCTCGTTTTGGGTCATGCTCGTGCCCCTGACCTTCTGCATCCAGAAATTGGCGACCTGGGTCAATGCGCGAATAGTATCAGCACACACCTGCCGTCGTCAGCAACTCTGTGCATGGCGAATCGAACCGCCACGCACATTCAGGGGAGGGAAGCTGCCTTACGCTGCCGTGGTTTCCGCTACCGGCGCCTGCGCCGGGAACTTCTCCACCAGCTTGGCAACGATGGGCGAAAGCTGTGCGCCCTTGCCGCGCCAATAGACGATGCGTTCGTGCTTCAAGTCAACTGTAGCGGGGTTGGTGCGGGGATTGTAGGTGCCGACGACTTCAATCGAACGGCCATTGCGGGCGCGGTCCTTCTCAATGACCACGACACGATAGTAGGGCTGCTTGCGGGCGCCAAAGCGCGCCAAACGAATCATCACCACGGCGATACGGTTCCTTTCAAATTCCAGTGCTCTGTTGCGATCTTCGGAGCTGTTCGGGAGGTCGGGCGGCGGGTTGCCACACATGCCTGCCAGACCGTGGGCCAGACGGAGCGTCGGGCCAGCGCAAGACACAACACCTAAGTATCGCTGAAACCGTGCTCCGGAGCAAGCTGACCTCTGCACTGCAGAAGACTGAAGCGGTCAGGGCCATCCATTTCAAATTCCTCTGAACCACGGTTGGCTTTTACGGTAGGCCTTTGTAGGTCGGAGGTTTCTTGCAGGAGGATTGCACGTCCGCCAGGAAACACGAGGGCAGTCTGGTTCCTGTTGGGAAGGTCTCGAGAACCCGCGCTTCGGCAAAGCCGCCCCGCATGACGTTCACGAACTGCTGATGATTGCTTTATTTTGTGTACTTTGCGGCAGCCGTGGTGCGGTAGACATGGCCGTGTTGGCCGAGGCCAGGGAGCCTTTTATGCGCGGCTTCTCCACCCTGGCCAATGGCCTTCCCAGTCACGCCACCTCAGCCGCCTTTCCCGCAATCTCGATCCGGATCAGTTCCGCGAGTCGTTTCAGCGGTTTATGGCGCAGTTCGGCGAGCAGTTTGAGGGCGTGCTGGCCATCGACGGCAAGGTGTTGCGCCGCTCGTTTGATCGCGCCAGCAGCAAGTCGGCCCCGCACATGGTCAGTCCCTTGGGCCAGGAGCAGCGGCTGGTGTTGGCGCAGATCGCCACCGATGCCAAGCCCAACGAGATTACGGTCGTGCGCACGCTGCCGGTCCTCAAAGGCACGCTGTTTGGGGATGTGATCTTGCCGCTCGATGATCCGGAGTTCATACGCGCCGGCTGGAACGATGGCTCCCTCTACCGGCTCCTCGAGCTGTTTTGAACTGCGATTGCCCCGCCAACTCAGTAAGTTTTGCCTTTTCCGCTCCACGCGGCTCTGGTATGCTGCGCCCTACATGTCCGCCGTCCCCGCCCTCAAAAGAGGCATCCGGTTCCGCGATCTCGTGCTCTTCTACGTGGTCAGTGGCCTGAGCGTGCGCTGGACAGCAACCGCGGCCGCAGCCGGTCCCAGCATCCTCATCGTCTGGGTCGCCGCTTTGGTCTGCTTCTTCATCCCGCTTGCCGCCAGCGTTATGGAGCTTTCGTCGCGCCATCCTGAGGAGGGCGGCCTCTACGTTTGGGCGCGCGAGGCCTTCGGCGACACCTCCGGCTTTCTGGCTGCGTGGATGTACTGGATGAGCAACCTGCCCTATTTCCCCGGCGTGCTCTACTTCGGCGCGGCCTCAACGCTGTTCGCGTTCGGTGTGCATGGCCGCGCACTGGCCAACAATGCGCTTTACTACATCGCCTTCTCCGTTCTCTGGCTGGCAATCATCACATTGCTTAACATTCGCGGAGTCAACGTGGGCAAATGGCTGAACAACGTAAGCGCCTTTGGCAGCCTGTTGCCTCTCGCTGCGCTGATCGTCCTGGCCGCAGTCTCTTATAAGCATTTCGGAGCCGCAACACACTTCACTTTCGCCGGTTTCATTCCTCACTGGACGCTCAACAACGCCGTCTTCTGGTCCAGCGTCTTCTTCGCGTTCGGCGGAGTTGAGGCCGGGTCCGCCATGGGAGATGAAATCCAGAACCCGCGCCGCATCATCCCCTGGGCGATTCTGGCCGGCGGCAGCATCCTCGCCTTCGGCTATATTGCCGGCACTTCCGCGCTTCTGGTGGCGCTGCCGAGAGAAGCCGTTGGCGGACCGGACGGCTTCGTCAATGGCATCCGCATACTCAGCGACCATCTTGGACTCGGTTGGCTCATGGCGCCCATCGCGCTGCTCGTCGGCCTCAACGCCGTGGGCGGCGCCGCCGCCTACCTCTCCTCTACCTCCCGCTTGCCCTTCGTCGCCGGCATCGATCACTATCTCCCGTCAGCATTCGGCAGAATCCATCCCCGCTATCGAACGCCATGGATTGCCATCGCCGTGTATGGCATGGCCGGCATCTGCGTGGCTCTCCTCGGCCAGGCTGGAACCACCGTGCGCGGCGCGTACGACGTGTTGGTCAGCATGGCGGTCATCTCTTACTTCCTGCCTTACCTCTTTCTCTTCGCTGCAATGATTCGCTTGCAGAACCAACCCGCGGGTCCTGAGGTGCGCCGCGTCCCCGGTGGCAAGCCGGTCGCCATCGCGCTGGCATCTGTAGGATTGGCCAGCACGTCGCTCACCATCCTCCTCTCCCTGGTCCCGGGATCCGACGAGCCAAACAAGGCCTTGGCCGTTGTAAAGGTGCTGGGGGGAACGATTGTTCTCGTCGGAGCAGGTGTCGCAGTGTTCATCGCCGAGAGACGAAGGGCTATCTTGGCAATGCGCGGATCCTTGTAAATTACCGGCGTGGCTGAAACTCCCCCAGCAGATCGCGAAGCGTCTCGGACCACTCGTCAAGTTCCGCAACCGGTACGCATTCACGCTCCGAATGAGCCGTGTGCATGTCGCCCGGTCCAATCACAATCACCTCATCGGCAACACGTGCCAGGCGGCTCGCTTCCGAGCCAAAGCTGATACCCGTCTCTGGGTGAGGAGTTCTGAACGCTCTTGCCGCGGACTCGGCCAGTCTCTTTCGCAGCGGCCCCGCGATCGACGGTGCAAATCCAGGCTCAGCTCGCAACAACTCCACGCGGATGCGGCATCGGCGCTCCTCACCAGGGACTTCCTCGGCCAGAGACTCGAGTTGCTCAAACATCGCGTGCGGAGGGTCTGCGGGAATCGGCCGCCACTCCACCAGGAAGGAGCACTCCCCCGCAACAATGTTCTTCGCGGAGCCGCCCTGGATCACTCCCACGTTCACGGTCGTCTGCGGCGGGTCAAACAACGCATCCGCAGGCGCCGCGGAATCCCAGCGCTCCGCATGTACGTCCATCAACTTATCGAGGCGCGAAATGTATCGTGCCGCCAGCGCAATTGCCGATATACCCTCGGCGGGGAATGCCGAGTGCGCTTCCATACCTTGAATTACGACGCGCGCCAAACCGTACCCCTTGCCCGCGATCCCCGGCCTGAGCGAAGTGGGTTCGCTTACCATCGCCGATCGAATACGCAGACTGGTCGCCAGCATAAGCCGCTCCATCCCTTTGCAGCCGATCTCTTCATCCGCTGTAAGGATCAAAGCCACTCCCGCCGTCACCTGGTCCGCCCTCAAACCGTCCAGCGCCGCCAAAAAACTCGCCAATGCGCCCTTCACATCGCAGGCCCCGCAGCCGTGCAAAAACGCGCCGTCGCCAGATGCCCCCAACTGGAGAGCACTCTTCCAATCGGGCGCATACGGCACAGTGTCCGTGTGGCAAACAAAGGCCAGATCAATCTCCCGCCCAACCGGTGCGCTCCTTGGCCGTGCGATCAGATTGGCTTTCTGTATGCCATTGTCGTCGGTGTAAGGAAACACTTCGGCACGCCATCCTTTCGCCTCCACGAACCGTCTGACCCAGTCGATCAGCGGCACATTGGAAACGGCCGAAGGAGTAGGAATCGCAACCAATTCATGCAGAATCCCGCTTGCGTTCACAGCGTCACTTCTCTCCCCGCGATGAAGACGCGAGGTCGCGCCGGCGCAGCGATGAAATAGGCCAGTTCACGATAGTCCATGAACTCATGAAGTAGAAAATCTGCCTGTTTTCCCGCTTCAAGCGAGCCCGTCCGTGCTCCGAGGCCGAGGCTCCATGCAGCGTTGATCGTAGCGGCCGTAAGCGCTTCAGCCGGAAATAGCCCCATCTGCAAACATGCGAGCGAAAGAATGAAAGGCATAGAGGCAATGGGCGAAGAGCCCGGATTGAAATCCGTCGCCAGCACAATGGCAAGCCCCAAATCAATCATCTTTCGCCCGGGCGGATAATTCGTGCGTCCCAGCGCAAACACAGAGCCCGGCAACAGCACCGGCTGCACACCTGCGGCTTGCAACTCCAGCAGCGTCTCGTCCGTCGCCGTCTCCAGGTGATCCGCTGTCACCGCGCCGAGTTCCGCGGCCAATGCCGCTCCGGTACCGGGCCGAAATTGTTCCGCATGCACGCGCAGTCCCAGCCCGCAACGCTTGGCAGCGCTCAAAACCGTGCGTGTCTCCTCAACAGTAAAAGCATGATCGTCGCAGAACGCGTCGCAATAGCGAGCCATCCCTGAGCGCGCAACTTCGGGGACCAACTCCTCTGCGACCCAGCGAACATACGCGTCGCGCAGATCCGCAAACTCCGGGGGAACCGTATGGGCTGCGAGCAAAGTGGAGACGATCCGGACCGGCCCTTCTACATTAAGCCGTGCGAGCACGCGCAGCATCCGCAGTTCGGTCTCCCGTTCCAGCCCATATCCTGACTTGGCTTCCAGTGTCGTTGTGCCTCCGCGCAACATCCAGTCGCGATGACGGCGCGCTGCCACCAGCAACTCATCTTCATTGGCCGCGCGTGTGAGCTTTACCGTACGAAGTATTCCCCCACCCTCGGCCGCGATCTGTTGATAGGTCGTGCCGGCGATGCGCTGCTCAAAATCCGCTGCGCGATTTCCGGCAAACACCAGGTGCGTGTGCGCATCCACAAAGCCAGGCGTGACGCAACGGCCTTGCGCGTCAATCACCGTCGTGTCGGGCGTGATGCGCGAGCGGAGATCGGCGTATGTTCCCGCGGCCACAATGCGGTCGCCTTCTACCAGCAGCGCGGCAGGTGCGATGAGTCCCAGGTCCCGCAGTTCCGCGCCCACGCGAGGCCGCGCTGCGCCCGCCAGCGTGGCGAGTTGTCCGATGTTGACCACCGCAAGCATTCCGCCCATCGCTACTTTCCTGCCATCGGAATGTGTATGCCGCGTTCTCGCGCCGTTTGCTGCGCAAGTTTGTATCCCGCATCGGCATGGCGCGCCACGCCAATTCCGGGGTCGTTGTTCAACACGCGCTCAATACGCCGCGCCGCATTTTCAGTGCCGTCCGCTACTGTCACCTGGCCGGCATGCAACGAGTATCCCATTCCAACGCCGCCGCCATGATGAAAGCTCACCCACGTTGCTCCTGACGCGGTGTTGAGCATCGCATTCAGAATCGGCCAGTCGGCAACGGCATCCGACCCATCCAGCATCTTCTCCGTCTCGCGATAAGGACTAGCCACCGATCCCGTGTCAAGATGATCGCGGCCGATTGCCACCGGTGCGGAGATCTCTCCCTTGCGCACCAGCTCATTGATCGCAAGCCCCATCCGCGCCCGCTCCCCATATCCCAGCCAGCAGATCCGCGCCGGTAGTCCCTGGAACGCGAACCTCCCACGCGCCAGCCGCAGCCAGCGGGTAAGAATCTCGTTCTCAGGAAACAATTCAAGCGCCAGTTCATCGGTACGATCGATGTCGCGTGGATCGCCCGAGAGCGCTACCCAGCGAAAGGGTCCCGCTCCGGTGCAGAACAGCGGGCGAATATACTCCGGAACAAAACCAGGAATCAAAAACGCATCCGCGCATCCCGCATCGAAAGCAAACCGACGAATATTATTGCCGTAGTCGAAAACCACCGCTCCTGCGCGCTGTAAAGCGAGCATCGCGTCGACGTGCACGACCATGGACGCCGTCGAACGCCGCACATACTCCTGCGGATCATGCTCGCGAAGCATCGCCGCCTCGGCTAGCGTTGCGCCCTGGGGAATATATCCATTCAGCGGATCGTGCGCGCTGGTCTGATCCGTAGCTACATCCACCTGCACGCCGCGCCGCACAATCTCCGGCAGCACATCGGCGCAGTTGCTCACCAGCCCCACTGAGAGCGCGCGACGCTCGCGGCGTGCTGCTTCGCAGAGCGTGAGAGCCTCATCCAGGTCGTCCGTCACCATGTCGCAATAGCGCGTATCCACACGGCGCTGGATGCGACTGCGATCCACATCGATTGCCAGCACCACTCCACCGTTCAGCGTAACGGAAAGCGGCTGCGCGCCGCCCATTCCACCCATGCCGCCGGTCAAGACCAGTTTGCCTGCCAGGGTTCCGCCAAAGTGCCGGTCAGCCAATGCGGCAAACGTTTGAAAGGTGCCTTGCAGAATCCCTTGCGTTCCGATGTAGATCCAACTGCCGGCGGTCATCTGCCCATACATCATCAGGCCCTTGCGATCGAGCTCGTTGAAGTGCTCCCAGTTTGCCCACTTGCCCACCAGGTTCGAGTTGGCAATGATCACGCGCGGCGCCATGTCGTGCGTCGGAAACACGCCCACCGGCTTGCCCGATTGCACCAGCAATGTCTCTTCATTCCCAAGCTGTTCCAATTCTCGAACGATCGCATGAAAGCAGTCCCAGTTGCGTGCGGCGCGGCCAATGCCGCCATACACCACCAGGTCCGCTGGCCTCTCGGCCACTTCAGGATCGAGATTGTTCATCAGGCAGCGTAGTGCCGCCTCCTGCTGCCATCCCTTGCAGCGCAACTGGCTGCCGCGCGGCGCGCGAATAACGGGAGCTTCGACGAGATTCATTGTCCCTCCTGTTTCAAGACCTGCTTTAGACCCGATCTAAAAACCGCTTCTGCACATCCCGATACCGCGAACGAATCTCCTCCGCGAGCGGATGCTGGCCTTCCTCCATCACCAGCCGTCCTGCCACCGCAACATCGCGAACTGCCGAGCGGCCCAGTGCAAACACCGCCTGCGCAGCCAGCGATTCGCCATCCGCGCCAAGCACCGCCATATCATCCAGATCCACAGTGAAGAAGTCGGCGAACTCGCCCGCCGCCAGGCTGCCGCCCTCCATTCCCAGCGCCTTGTAGCCTGATCGGGTCGCGGAGCACAAGAGTCTTCCTGCGATCTCCCGATGCTCAACGTTATCCAGAATGCCTCTCTCCCGATCCCTGAGTCGCAGGTGATACTCACTCTGCCGCGCATCCTCCAGAATGTCGATCTGCGCCTGGCTGTCTGTGCCGAATGCCACCGGAATTCCCAACCGCGCCGCAACGTCTGCTGGAAAGATGCCATCGCCGAGATTGCGCTCCGTCGTGGGACAGGAGCAGATGCTGCTTCCGGCAGCAGCCACCTGCGCAAACTCCGGCTCCGTCAAGTGGATGGCATGAACCAGCGTCGTGCGCGCATTCAAAATTTCACGTGCCGCCATCAGCGCCACGGGCGTGGCACCATACTCTGCCAGGCACGCTTCATTCTCCGCGGTTTGCTCGGAGATGTGCATATGCAGAGGCAGTTCACGCGTGCGAGCGAACGCCGCTATCTCTTCAACCTGCGTCATCGGTACTGCGCGAACGCTGTGCGGCGCCGCCCCCGCGCTGACCCGGGACTTCCCCCTGACGTCGTTCAAAAGCGATTCCAGATTGCGCAGGTACGCGTCGCCCTTCTCGTAGAAACGCCGTTGCCCCGGGTGCGGCTCCCGCTCGAAACCCGCACGCGCATACGCCGCGCGCAGCAGGCAGATGCGAATCCCCACCGATTCCGCCGCGCGAATCACCTCATTCGCAAGCGTGTTCCCGTCGGCATAGGGCAAGCCATCACGATCGTTATGCAGATAATGGAACTCACCCACGACGGTGATCCCAGTGGACAGCATCTCCGCAAATGTCGCGCGCGCCACATCATAGACATCCTCGGGCGAAACAAATCCGGCCGCCCGATACATCTGCTCGCGCCACGTCCAGAATGTATCGCCGCCACTGGCCCGTCCCTCTGCGCGTGCTCGAAAGAGCCGCTGAAACGTGTGCGAGTGAGCGTTTGCCAAGCCCGGCAGCAGTGCCTTGCCGGGTAATCGAACCATCTCCGCCTCCGCTACCGTCTCCCGCGCAGCGACGATTCTTATGACATTCCCATCGGAACCCACAAGCAGGCCGGCGGCTTCGTGCGCGCGCCCCTCGGCAAACAGAAGATCCGGCAAAAACAATCGTGGCATTCCAGCCCCTCATCGGTTATCAGGATAGTACCGGCTGCCAGGACTGCACTTAAAGCCACAATCCACGGCAGAATACGACTACAGTAGTTGAATCCAACATAACGGAGGAACCGTGCGCCCATTTGCGTCGTTACTCGGCGATATTTGGGAACTTTCCTCCTCGTTTGCTTTCGTCACACCCGCTCCCTCACACCGCCCCGTCACGTTTCGATTCACACGCGCCGGGCTGCCAAAGTATCCTTCTTGGCGATGGTCAATTTAGCTCCCACGAGGTGCTGAGTGCCAAGAGCAAGACGTTTCGTCTTTGTTGTACTTGGATTCCTGTTTTTAGCCGCAACCAATCAAGCGCAATTAACGGCCGAAACCCCGCAGAAATCGGGCTTCGTCCGGCTGGACCGGGTCACCGCTTCCCGGGCAACCACCAACGGCATCGAGATTCGCTCCGGCACCGCCTTACTGCAGATCACCGCGCTGCGCGACGATGTGCTTCGCGTGCGCGTGGGTCCAAATGGCCAGCTTCCTGAGGACGCCTCCTGGGCGGCCTTGCCTGCTGCCCGTTCGGCCACCGCACCCGTCACCCCGGAATCGAGCCCATCGGCAGTTGGATTCAAAACTGCGAAGCTGCATGTCACAGTCCGCAAGGATCCTCTTGAGTTGAAGGTCACCGATCTCGATGGGCACGTGATTGCCGAGGACCTCCCCGGCAGGCCTGTCGAATATCATGGCTCGTCCTTCCGCGTGTACATGAAGTCCCCCGCCGACGAACACTACTTCGGCCTGGGCGACAAGCCCGGCCCCCTCGATCGCCGCAATGAGGCTTTCACCGACTGGAACACCGATTCCTTCGGGTGGCAGGAGTCAACCGACCCTATCTACAAGTCGATTCCTTTCTTCATCACCTTCCACAAAGGTGTCTCGGCCGGCATCTTCCTCGACAACACCTGGCGCACCAGCTTCGAATTCAACAAGGAATATCGCGATGGATATTCCTTCGGTTCTGAAGGCGGTCCACTTGACTACTACATCCTCTACGGCCCCGAACCAAAGAGCGTAGTTGAGTCGTGGGCCTGGCTTACCGGTTATACGCCGCTGCCGCCCTTGTGGTCGCTCGGTTACCAGCAGTCCCGTTACAGCTACTATCCGGAATCCGAGGTACGGCGCATCGCCAACCGGCTGCGCAGCGAGCACATCCCCGCAGATGTCATGTGGCTCGACATCGACTACCAGCTCAAGAACCGGCCGTTCACCGTAGACCCGGAGCGCTTTCCGCACTTCGATCAAATGATCCAGGACCTGAAGGCGCAGCATCTCCATACGGTTCTCATCACCGATCTCCACATCGCAGACCTGCCTGACTCCGGCTACAAGCCTTACGACGAAGGTAAGGCGGGTGACCACTTCGTCAAGAATCCCGATGGTTCCACGTATGTCGGCGTCGTCTGGCCCGGCAAGGCGGTCTTTCCTGACTTCACGCAAAAGGCATCGCGCGAGTGGTGGGGAACCCTTTACGCCGACTTTGTAAGCAAAGGCGTGGCCGGCTTCTGGAACGATATGAATGAGCCCGCCATCTTTGAAGTGCCTTCAAAGACCATGCCCGACGATATCCAGCACCGCATCGACGAGCCGGGTTTCGCTCCGCGTGTCGCCACCCATCTTGAGATCCACAACGTCTTCGGCATGCAGAACAGCCGCGGCACCTTTGAAGGCCTGCTGAAGCTGTCACCCGACAGCAGGCCATTTGTGATGACCCGTGCCAGCTATGCCGGGGGCCAACGGTACGCGGCCACCTGGACCGGGGACAACTCCTCAACCTGGAATCACCTGCGCCAGACCACCCCGCAACTGCTCAACCTGGGGCTCAGCGGGTTCGCCATGAGCGGCGCCGACGTCGGCGGATTCGCCGGCTCGCCGCAGCCTGAGCTGCTCACGCGGTGGCTCGAGGTTGCGGCATTTCACCCCATTGACCGCGACCACACCGCCATCGGCACCAATCCGCAGGAGCCATGGGAAAATGGAACGCCGGAAGACCTGAGCCTTCGCCGTCGCTATATCGAAGAGCGTTACCGGCTCATGCCCTACATCTACACCACTGCGGAAGAGATGAGCAGAACAGGTCTGCCCATCATGCGGCCGCTCTTTCTGGAGTTTCCCAACGGTGGTACCGGCGGAGACCCCGTTGATCTCAGCACCGGCAACGCCTTCCTTCTAGGCGCCGATCTGCTGGTGGCGCAGAGTCCCTATCCGGATGAAATGGACGACTACACGGTAGCGCTGCCCGCCGTGGGTTGGTACGACTACTGGTCCGGCGCACGCGTCTCTGGCGATGCCTCGCGCAGGCCAATCGATAACAACGTGGTCACTCAACCCGAAGTCCACATCCACCGCAACCTCGACACGCTGCCCGTCTTCGCCCGTGCCGGCGCCATCATCCCTCAACAGCCCCTGGTGCAAAGCACAGACGAGAAGCCGCAGGGGCCTCTCACTCTGCGCGTCTATCCGCCCACCGGTTTCAACAAAGAGTGCAGTGGAAGCCTCTACCTCGACGACGGCCTGAGCTACGCGTTCAAGAAGGGCGACTTCCTGCGCCTCGGCTTTACATGCCGTCTCGCAGCCCAGGGCCTTGTGGTTACCGTAACTCCGCCGACCGGGAGCTTTGCCCCATGGTGGAAGCTCCTCTCGATTGAGGTATACGGCGCCACCAAACCGGCAGCCAGCGCCAATGCGTCGGCCCTCGACGGCTCCGGCGGCAGCCCCATCTCCACCGGCTACGACGCGGAGCACCACCGCATCACAGCCCTGATTCCAGACACAGGCAAGGGATTGGAACTTCAACTGACCTACTGAGCCCCTGCGTGTTTTCCCGGGCACCCTGTGCCGCACCTGTGTGACTGAACAAAGTCGCCAGGGTGCGGCGCGGGAGTTCAGGCGGCATCTCACACCGTCCGATCAAGGGAAGGCGCCAGCGAACCTCCAGAGTCACTGACGCGACCCCCGAAGCTGATACCCTAAAAGCATGAAATTTGGAGTCCTGGTCTTCCCGGGTTCGAATTGCGACCACGATACGTACAACGTGATAGCGGAGATTGCGCACCGGCCTGTCACTTTTCTCTGGCATGACTCTGAGGACCTGCAAGGGGTCGATGCGGTTCTGGTTCCGGGCGGGTTTGCCTACGGGGACTATTTGCGCACGGGAGCCATTGCGCGATTCTCTCCGGTAATGGGCGCGGTGAAGAAGTTTGCCGCGGGCGGCGGCCTCGTGCTCGGCATTTGCAACGGGTTCCAGATTCTGACCGAGGTTGGGCTTCTGCCCGGCGCATTGATGCGCAACGCGGGGCTGAAATACATCTGCAAGCAGGTGCATCTGCGTGTCGAGACTACAGACAGCGCATTTACGAATCAGCTTGCGAAGGGTGACATTCTGCAGATTCCCATCGGCCACATGGAAGGCAATTACTTTTGCACTCCTGAAGAGCTGCACAGGCTTGAAGCGGAAGACCGCATCGCATTTCGCTACTCCACGCCGGATGGGCAGATCACCGCGGAAGCGAATCCCAACGGGTCATTGAGCAATATCGCCGGAATTCTGAACGAAGGCAGGAATGTGCTCGGGATGATGCCGCATCCGGATCGGTCGAGCGAAAAGCTGCTGGGATCTTCCGACGGATGGAAGATTTTCGCTTCAATGATCGAGGCGCTGGCGACAAAGTAGGCCGGTCTGGTGTTTCCGAAAAGGCCGTAGGGCGAACCGGCCCGGTTCATTCTCGTTTCCCTCATCGTTTGCCGAAATTATCCCTCGTAGGGCGCACAATAGTTAAGCAAGGTTGAGTAGGGAACCAAAAGTGAATGGCCGGGCAGAAGTCCGACATTTTAGACCGGTCACATGTCCGACGTTTTT
>VFSW01006149.1_pt1 | contig 17684 bp, 15 predicted proteins | sample 5358111 | NCBI WGS metagenome assembly VFSW01 (sample SAMN11554181, study PRJNA540505) | mine drainage metagenome | isolation source: sediment from site ElyBrook_90M | place: USA: Ely Copper Mine, Vershire, VT | collected 2017
CAGACAAGGGCAGGATTGGGGGTTCTGGATTGAGGGTTGAGATGAGGGCAAGATGCGGTCATCCTGCAGCAGAAAATCGCGCTGAAGGTGATGCAAGGGATTGTCAACAAGCACGAGGTGTGCCGCATCGTTTGCTGTGGCTAAATTGTTCGACGCATCATGCAGCCGCGAGAAATCGTAGTCGCAATAGATGTCGCCGTTGATCACCGCGAACGGAGAGTCGCCAAGAAGCGGGAGCGCATGGGCGATGCCGCCTGCGGTCTCGAGCGCCTCTTTCTCCCTCGAATATTGAATCCTCGCGTCGAATTTTGCGCCGTCGCCCAGCGCATCCTCGATCTGCTGGCCCAGGTGCGCATGGTTGATCACGAGATCCCTGATGCCCGCGTTCACCAGATTCTCGATATGCCAGACGATCAACGGCTTGCCTCCTGCCTTGAGCAGCGGCTTGGGAATGTGGTCGGTGAGCGGCCTCATGCGTTCGCCGCGACCGGCTGCAAGGATCATCGCTCTCAAGCCTTGTCCCCTTCGAGTTCATTGAGCAGCTTGAATAGCGGCCTAAGGTCTTCGTAACGTGAGCAGGCGGTGCGCAAATATTCCATCACCAGAGGCATGTCCTTCAGATAGCCGTCCTTGCCGTCCCTGTGGCAAAGGCGCGCGAAGATGCCCAGCACCTTGATGTGGCGCTGCACGCCCATTAGTTCGAAGTCGCGGTAGAACTCGCCGAAATCCTCCTGCACCGGAAGGCCTGCGCGCCTGGCCCTTTCCCAATACGCGATCAGCCAGTCTATGACCTGTTCCTCGTCCCATTTGACATAGGCATCCTTGAAAAGGGAGACGAGGTCGTAGGTGATCGGGCCGTATACCGCATCCTGGAAGTCAATGATGCCGGGATTGGGCTCTGCCACCATCAGGTTGCGCGAGTGGTAGTCGCGGTGCACGTAGACGCGCGGCTGGGCCAGGTTGTTTGCGACGATGCGCGAGAAAACGGTCTCAAGCCTTGCATGCTGCGCATCGGTGAGCGCAACGCCGAGATGCTTTTTGACATACCACTCCGGGAAAAGGCGCAACTCCTTCAAAAGCAGCGCCTCGTCATAGGGCGGCAGTTCGTTCTCGTTCGATGCGAGTTGTATTCTGATCAGCGCGCGGGTCGCCGCGGCATAGAGCTCGCGCGCATTGCTCTCGTTTAACGCATCGAGATAGGTGGTGCTGCCAAGATCGGACAGCAGCAGAAATCCCTGTTCCAGATTCTCGGCGTGCACATGGGGGACATGGACGCCTGCCTTCTCCAGGAGTCTTGCGACATGCAGGAAAGGCCTGCAGTCCTCGTGGCTGGGCGGGGCATCCATTGCGATCAGGGTGCGGTCCGCGAAGCTTGCGCGGAAATAGCGGCGGAAGCTGGCATCGCTTGAGACGGGAGCGAGGCTGAATTTTTCGCCGGGAAAAAGGCCTTGCAGCCATGAAATGAGCTGTTGCTGACGTTGCATGTTGGGCTTTGGGTTGCGCTTAATGTTAAACTTGTAAAAGTTTACCACCTTCTCGATATTATGCGGTTCCGTCTCAAGCCTGTCGCGTTCACTTTGCTTTGCGTCTTTACCCATCCTGCCGTGGCTGAAGAACTCCGTCCGTCGCAAGGCGACAAGGCTGGCGCGACCCAGGATGCGCCGGTTTATCTGGATGCGGACAATCTCACCGGAAAACAGAAGGATCAGATCGAGGCGACCGGCAATGCGGTCATGACCAGGGATGACGAGAAGGTGAGCGCGGACCGCATGCTGTACAACCAGGATACGAGCGATGTAGAGGGATACGGCTCTGTCGTGATCGAGCAGAAGGGCAGCACGATGAGCGGGCCCTACATGAAGATGAACATGGACACCTATGCGGGTTTCATGGAGCAGCCTCAGTATGTCATCAAGCAGACCGGAGGGCATGGAACCGGCGACATGGCGCACATACAGGACAAGCAGCATTACACGCTGGACAATGCGACTTATACGACCTGCCGCGCGGATGACGAGGACTGGCAGGTCAAGATGAACACACTGGAGATAGACCGCGCGCAGCAGACAGGCATCGCGCGCAATGCCTGGATCGAGTTCATGAATGTGCCCATCCTTTATTCACCCTACATGGATTTCCCGCTGGGAAACCAGCGCAGGTCTGGCTTTCTTTCGCCAATATTCGGTGGCACAACGAACAGCGGCAGCGAGCTTGCACTGCCCTATTACTGGAACATTGCACCCAACTACGATGCGACCTTCATGCCCCGGATACTGGCAAAGCGCGGCATACAGCTCAACAACGAGTTCCGCTATCTGAACGCAAATTATTCCGGAATGGTTCAGGCAGACATCCTGCCCCACGATGCGATCACCGGCACGAACCGCACCCACTTCAGTCTGATACACAACGAATCCTTCGGCGGCGGATTGACAGGTAGCATCAACTACAACCACGTGTCGGACAGCGCCTATTACATGGATCTTGCCGACACGGTGAACGTGACTTCCCAGGTCAACCTGCTGCAGGATGCGGAGCTCAACTACAACGTTGGCTCGTGGAACAGCACGGTGCGCATGCAGCAGTTCCAGACGCTGCAGAACCCGCTTGCGCCGATTACGATCCCCTATGCGATGCTGCCGCAGATCACGCTGCACGGGCAGCAGGATTTCGGCGATGCAAATTTCACCTTCTCCGGCGAATATACGGATTTCGTTCACCCTACCGCGGTGAATGGCCAGAGGCTGGTGATCCAGCCCAGCATAAGCTATCCGCTGGTCGATGCGCCGGGCTATTACGTGACGCCAAAATTCACGTTGAACAGCACGCAGTATGTGATGGGCATCAACAATGCGACAGCAATACCGGATACGACGCGCACACTGCCGATGTTCAGCGTGGACAGCGGCATGTCTTTCGAAAGGGACATGAGTTTCAAGGGCGAGGACTATGTGAATACCCTGGAGCCGCGCGCCTATTACCTTTACGTCCCTTACAGGAACCAGGACCAGTTGCCGGTGTTCGATACCGCGCAGGTGCCGTTGACTTTTCCGCAGATGTTCACCGAGAACCGCTTCATCGGCAATGACCGCATAGGCGATGCGAATCAGGTGACACTCGGATTGACCTCGCGCTTTCTCGGACAGAGCGACGGTGTGGAATATTTGAAGTTCATGGTGGCTGAGATTTTCAGCTTTAGCACGCCCAGGGTGAACCTGGTCGCGCCCACGACTTCGAACAACAAGTCGGACATCATGCTGGGCGCTTCCGGTCGCATCAATTCGGAATGGTCTTTGGACAGCGAGTTGCAATACAGTCCGGCGATGTCAGCGGTTCAGCACTACAATGTCACGGCAAGCTATCGCCCGGAGGCGGGCAAGGTGCTGAACCTGGGCTATCGTTTCTTTGCAAGCACGGTGGGCGCGCTGATTCCCGGCATCGCCAACCCGACAGGAAGCGCGATGGTCAACGGGGTGCTTTATCCCACCACTTACGGCATACCCTATACCACGATAAACGGGCTCAACTATGCGGTGGCGGCGCCCGCCTTGCGGCAGATCAATATTTCCGGACAATGGCCGCTGTCCCGCCATTGGCATGCGGTGGGGCAGTGGAACTACTCATTGCTCGACAGGATGTTGATCAACGGGGTTGCGGGGCTGGAATATGAGCAGAGCTGCTGGACGCTGCGCATCGTGATGCACAGTTTTGTCGCGGGGCTGGGCGTGAACAGCGCGGGGATGCCGACGCCGATCAACGATACCGGCTTCCTGGTACAACTTGAATTGAACGATCTGATCAAAGTGGGATCGGATCCGATGGCGCTCTTGAAGCAGAGCGTTCCGGGCTATACGAAAACGACGCTTGCCCCATGATTATTTTATGTAAGAAGGCTGACCATGCTTAAAATCAAAGTACCCGTTTTGCTGTGCGCGATGCTGCTGGCATTCAATCCCGCTGTCGGGGAGGAGAATCCGCAGTCCCAGGTGGCGACGATAGACGATGTGGTCGTGGTGGTGAATGACGACGTGATCACCAAAAACGAGCTGGACGAGAGGGTGAATTCGGTCATAAGCCAACTGCAGAAACAGGGCACACCCTTGCCGGAGATGTCCGTGCTCAAAAAGCAGATACTGGAGCGCATGATCACCGACATGTTGCAATCCCAGTATGCGAAGGAATCCGGCGTGCGCGTGGACGACACTCAGCTCGATCTCGCGATGACGAGCATCGCCCATCAGAACAATTTCGCAACTCTCGCGGATTTTCTCGACAAGCTCAGATCGCAGGGCGTGGATGTCAAGAAATTCCGCGAGGAGATCAGATCGGAAATGGTCGACAAGAAGCTGCGCGACCGTGAGGTCGAGAGCAAGCTTGCGATCGGCGAGAAGGAGGTCGACAACTATCTCGCGAACAAGAAGCAGATGGGTCTTCAGAACGAGGAGTATCACCTGGCGCACATCCTGGTGGTGGTGCCCGAGCAGGCCAGCGCGGACAAGATACAGGCCGCCCGCGACCGCGCGGATCATGCGCTCTCGCAGTTAGCCTCTGGTGCGGATTTTGCGCAGGTGGCTGCCGGCACCTCCGATGCGAATGATGCGTTGAAGGGCGGGGATCTGGGCTGGCGTCCGGCCGATCGCATCCCGCCGATGTTCATGAATGCGTTGAAGGGGCTCAAACCCGGCGAGAACACCGGGGTGTTGCGCAGCCCGAGCGGTTTTCACATCCTGAAGCTGGTCGACAAGAGAAACAGCAGCGCGCCTGTGGTGATCACGCAGACGCATGCGCGCCATATCCTGATCAAGACCAGCGAGATCACCACCTCCGCGGAAGCCAAGAAGCGCATCATGGCGATCAAGCAGCGCATCGATGCCGGTGCAAGTTTCGCGGATGAGGCCAAGCGCTATTCGGAAGATGGTAGTGCTGCGCAGGGCGGAGATCTGGACTGGCTCTCTCCAGGACAGACGGTGCCGGAATTCGAGGATGCGATGAACAAGCTCAAGGTCGGCGAGATGGCGGTGGTTGAGACGCAGTTCGGCTGGCATCTGATTGAGGTTCTGGCGCGGCGCAACACCGATGTCTCGGATCAGCAGAAACGCCAGCAGGCGCGCATGGCGATCGCTTCATTCAAGTCCGAGGAGATGTACCAGGACTGGCTGCGCCAATTGCGCGACAGGGCGTTCATCGAATATCACACGGACGATGACCAGAAATAAGAAAGCGCCGCTGGCTGTCACGTCCGGCGAGCCTGCGGGCATAGGCCCCGATCTCTGCGTGTATCTTGCAGGATCGGGCGCTGTCGTGATCGGCGACATGCATCTATTGGAGCAGCGCGCGAAGAATCTTGGCGTGGATGTCGAGATCCGCGAATACGGTCTGGACGGCGCAGATGCCCGAAGCGATCGCATCCTGCAGGTCGTCCATGTGCCGCTTGCGGCCGAGTCCCTTCCGGGCAGGCTTGATGCCGCGAACAGCCGCTATGTTCTCGAAATGCTGGAGCGCGCGGCAAAAGGCTGCCAGTCGGGGGAATTTTCCGGCATGGTGACCGCACCCGTGCACAAGGGAATTATCAACGACGCAGGGATACCCTTCACCGGGCATACCGAGTTTCTCGCGGAGCTCACGAAAACTCCCCAGGTCGTGATGATGCTGGTGGGCGGCGGGATGCGGGTGGCACTCGTCACGACGCATCTGCCTCTTCGCGAGGTGGCGGATGCGGTGACCGGTGAACTTCTCGAGAGCGTGTTGCGCATACTGGATTCGGATTTGCAGCGCCGCTTCGGGATTTCGAGTCCTCGCATCCTGGTCGCGGGTCTGAATCCGCATGCGGGAGAGGGCGGTTACTTGGGGCGCGAGGAGATCGAAGTGATGATCCCTGTGCTCGACAGGCTGCGTTCTGAAGGGATGAATATCAGCGAGCCGCTTCCTGCGGATACGCTCTTCACACAGGACAGGCTTGCACATTGCGACTGCGTTCTGACCATGTATCACGACCAGGGGCTGCCGGTCCTGAAGCATGCGAGCTTCGGGCGCGGCGTGAACGTCACGCTGGGCCTGCCCATCATCCGAACTTCGGTCGATCACGGCACCGCGCTGGATCTCACGGGAACGGGGCGTGCAGACATCGGCAGCATGAAGGAGGCGATCGCAGTCGCAATGCAGATGGCGGACCGGGCGTGCGATGCATAAGGCGAAGAAGAAATTTAGCTCCGGCATCACACGCGAAGCGTATGGGCCTGCGCTGAAACGCTTTACGGGCTTGCTGCAATGAGTCATCAAGCCAAGAAGCGTTTTGGCCAGAACTTTCTGGTGGATGAGGGCATCATCGCGGGCATCGTAGTTGCGATACGCCCGGAGATGGGCGACAACATGGTCGAGATAGGGCCGGGCCTGGGCGCTCTGACCCGCCCGCTCTTGAAGAAACTCAAATGCCTGCATGTGATCGAGATAGACCGCGACATCATCGCGCGTCTGAAGAATGATTACCCGCAGGATGGCAGGCTCGTGATCCACGAGGGCGACGCGCTGAAGTTCGATCTGGCGATGCTCCCTTCACCGTTGCGCATTGTCGGCAACCTGCCCTACAACATCTCGTCGCCGCTGCTGTTTCATTTCGCGGACCATGCCGGTCGCATCGTCGACATGCACTTCATGCTGCAGGATGAAGTGGTCGAGCGCATGGTGGCCGAACCTTCGACGCCCGCATATGGCAGGCTCTCGGTGATGCTGCAGTACCGCTTCCACATGGAGAAGCTGATGGACGTGCCGCCAGAATCTTTCAGGCCCGCGCCCAAGGTAAATTCCGCGATCGTGCGGATGATCCCGCTGCCTCCCGATCAAATCAGGGTACAAAACGAGGCACTGTTTGCAAGGATAGTCGGCGCGGCGTTCGGCCAGCGCAGGAAGACCTTGAGGAACACCCTGCGCGAATTTCTCGACGAGGAAGGATTTGCAAGGCTTGAAATCAACCCGCAGCTGCGTGCCGAAAATCTTTCTGTCGATGAATTTGCAAAGATGGCAGCCTATCTGACCAGCCGTGGCTGATCGGTCAGGAATCGCATGCAGGCGCAGATCGGGATACAATCTCGGAATGGCCTAAGCTGTTGTGACGGCATGCCCTTTGATGTTGGACTTTTAATGCATGGAATGATATGAGCGTTCAGAAAAAAATTGCGCTGATCACGGGAGTGACGGGGCAGGATGGTGCCTATCTTGCGGAGTTTCTGCTGGGCAAGGGATACGAGGTGCACGGCATCAAGAGGCGGAGCTCGCTCTTCAACACTGACCGCATCGATCACCTTTACCGAGACACGCACGAGAAGAATGTGCGCTTCTTCCTTCACCACGGCGACATGACCGATTCCTCCAGTCTTACGAACATCATTCAGAAGGTTCAACCCGACGAGATCTATAACCTCGCGGCGCAGAGCCATGTTGCGGTATCGTTCGAGGAACCGGAATACACGGCAAACTCCGATGCGTTGGGTGCGCTGCGCATACTCGAGGCGATACGCATGCTGGGCCTTACCAAGAAGACCCGTTTCTATCAGGCTTCCACTTCCGAACTTTACGGTCTGGTGCAGGAGATACCCCAGAAAGAGACGACACCGTTCTATCCCAGGAGCCCCTATGCGGTTGCCAAGCTCTATGCCTACTGGATCACCGTGAACTACAGGGAAGCCTACGGAATGTATGCCTGCAACGGGATACTCTTCAATCACGAATCCCCGATCAGGGGCGAGACCTTCGTCACGCGCAAGATCACGCGTGCCCTTGCTCGCATCAAGCTGGGCCTCCAGGACTGCCTCTTTCTTGGCAACCTGAATGCAAAGCGCGACTGGGGGCATGCGAAAGATTACGTCGAGATGCAATGGCTGATGCTGCAGCAGGAAAAGCCCGAGGACTTCGTGATCGCGACTGGGGTGCAATACTCGGTGCGCGATTTCGTGAACGCGGCTGCAAAGGAGATCGGAATCGGGATCGAATGGCGCGGTGAAGGTGTGGAGGAAAAAGGGTACAACGCTTCGGGAAAATGTATCGTGGCCGTGGATCCGCGCTACTTCCGCCCCACAGAAGTGGAAACTTTGCTTGGCGATCCTTCCAAGGCAAAGCAGAAGCTGGGCTGGACGCCGATGATCAGTTTCGATGAGCTGGTCAGCGAGATGGTGCGCGAAGATCTGAAGTCTGCCGAGCGCGACGAACTCGTCAAGAAGCACGGTTACGACGCCATGAATTACCACGAATGATCGTGAATCCGGAATCAAAGATTTATGTTGCAGGACATCGCGGCCTGGTTGGGTCGGCGCTGATGCGCGCGCTCCGTGCAAAGGGCTACAACAACATAATCACCCGCACCCATGCAGAGCTGGATCTGACAGACCAGACCGCGGTCAGGAATTTCTTTGTCCAGCAAAAACCGGAGTACGTGCTACTAGCGGCGGCCAAGGTGGGTGGCATCCATGCCAACAATACCTATCCCGCCGAATTCATCCAGCAGAATCTGGCGATACAGACCAACGTGATCCACGAGGCATGGCGTGCAGGCGTCAGGCGCCTGTTGTTTCTGGGATCGAGCTGCATCTATCCCAGGGATTGTCCACAGCCGATCAGGGAGGAATATCTGCTGGCAGGTCCTCTTGAATTAACCAACCGATCCTATGCGGTCGCCAAGATTGCGGGCATAGAGATGTGCCATGCCTATAACCGTCAGTATGGAACGAAATACATTGCGGTGATGCCGACCAATCTGTATGGCCCAAACGACAACTACGACCTGAACAATTCGCACGTGCTGCCCGCGCTCATACGAAAGATGCACGAGGCGAAGGTCGGCAATGCCGATGAGGTCGTGGTGTGGGGAACTGGCACGCCCAGGCGCGAGTTTTTGTACAGCGATGACATGGCCGAAGCATGTCTGTATCTGCTTGAGCAGCCTGAAGACAGGTTGCAGGGGCTCTTTAATGGCACGATGCCGCCGTTGGTGAACGTGGGATATGGGGAAGACCTCTCGATCAGGGAGCTGGCGGAGTTGATCAGGGACATCGTTGGATTTAAAGGACGATTGACTTTTGACACCGGCAAGCCGGATGGAACGATGCGCAAATTGATGGATGTGAGCAGGCTGAAACAGCTAGGGTGGCAGGCAAGCACGGGGTTGCGTGAAGGCATTGCGAAAACATATGCGAGCTATCTCGAAACGAGCGGAGGAGATAGATGAAGGCAGTCATACTCGCAGGCGGATTGGGCACCAGGATCAGCGAAGAGACATCGGTCCGCCCCAAACCCATGGTGGAGATCGGCGGACGACCGATACTCTGGCACATCATGAAGATTTATTCCGCGCACGGCGTGAACGATTTCGTGATCTGCTGTGGTTACAAGGGCTACGTCATCAAGGAATACTTTGCGAACTACTTCCTGCACATGTCGGACGTGACCTTCGACATGCAGAACAACAGGATGGAAGTGCATCAGCGTTATGCAGAACCTTGGAAAGTGACCCTGGTAGACACCGGTGATGACACCATGACCGGCGGGCGTCTCAAGCGCGCGGCTGATTACGTCAAAGATGAGGAGGCATTCTGCTTCACCTACGGCGACGGCGTGGCTGATGTGAACATCACCGAACTGATCGCATTCCACAAGGCGCATGGCAGGAGCGCCACAGTGACGGCCGTACAACCCCCAGGGCGTTACGGTGCGCTCAATATGGATGGCAAGTCGGTTCGCGGTTTTATCGAAAAGCCTCAGGGTGACGGTGGATGGATCAACGGAGGATTCTTCGTGCTGTCGCCCGATTGCATAGAATTGATCGATGCAGACAGCACTGCATGGGAAGGCAGGCCGTTGAGCCATTTGGCGGCACAAGGTGAACTCATGGCCTATGAGCACAGCGGTTTCTGGCAGCCGATGGATACGCTGCGTGACAAGAATCAGCTGGAGGAGCTTTGGCAATCCGGCAAGGCGCCGTGGAAGATATGGAAATGAACACTTTCTTCCGCGGGAAGAAGGTGTTTTTGACCGGGCACACCGGCTTTAAGGGAAGCTGGCTTTCGCTCTGGCTGCAATCCATGGGCGTCGAGGTAACGGGTTATGCGCTGCAGCCGCCGACTGATCCCAGCCTCTTCAAGGTCGCAGATGTCGCAAAGGGCATGACATCCATCATCGGCGACATACGCGATGCGGACGCGCTGAACAAGGCGATGAGCGAGGCGCAACCCGACATCGTGATCCACATGGCGGCGCAACCTTTGGTGCGTTATTCCTATGTCGATCCGGTCGAGACCTATTCGACTAACGTGATGGGCACGGTGCATCTGTTGGAGGCGGTGCGCAAGAGTCCTTGCGTGCGTGCGGTGGTGAATGTCACTAGCGACAAGTGTTACGAGAACAAGGAATGGGTATGGGGCTACCGCGAGAACGAACCCATGGGCGGTTTCGATCCCTACAGCAACAGCAAGGGCTGTGCGGAACTCGTCACTTCGGCTTACCGGAATTCATTCTTCAATGACAGCGCGGCAGTAGCCTCCGCGCGAGCAGGCAATGTGATCGGAGGCGGAGATTGGGCGAATGATCGGTTGATACCGGATATCCTACGCGCGATCGGCGAAAACCGTCCGGTCGTCATCCGCAGCCCGCATGCCATTCGTCCCTGGCAGCATGTGCTGGAGCCGCTCTCAGGATATCTGCAGCTCTCTCAAAGACTGTACGAAGAGGGTGTCTCCTATGCGGAAGGCTGGAATTTCGGCCCGAACGACGAGGATGCCAGGCCGGTGCTATGGATCGTGGAGCGTCTCACACAGCAATGGGGCGAAGGTGCAAGCTGGCAAGTTGACCAAAGCGATCATCCGCACGAAGCGCACTATTTGAAGCTGGACTGTTCAAAGGCAAAGGTGCGCCTCGACTGGCAGCCGCGTTGGCATCTGGATCGTGCTCTGGAAGCGATTGTTTCCTGGCAGCGCGCCTATCTCGTCGGGCAAAACATGCATGAGTTCACGTTAAAGCAGATTGAGATCTATCAGGAGCAAGCAATAAAATGAATTGTCGGCATTGCCACCACCCGTTGCAGAATGTATTTCTCGATCTGGGTTTTGCGCCGCCCTCCAATGCTTATTTGAGCAAGGCGGAGCTGAACGAGCCGGAGCGCTATTATCCGTTGAAGCTATATGTTTGCGAACACTGCTGGCTGGTGCAAACAGAAGACTATGCACAGGCTGGCGAATTGTTCAGCCATGACTACGCCTATTTTTCGTCCACCTCGTCGAGTTGGCTGGTCCATGCAAAAGATTACAGCGACATGATCACTAAGAGGCTCGGGCTAAATAAGGACAGCCTGGTTATCGAGGTGGCAGCCAATGATGGCTATCTGCTTAAAAATTTCGTGGCTGCGCATATTCCCTGTCTGGGAATCGAGCCTACGGCCAGCACTGCGGCTGCGGCAGAAATGCTTGGGATTCCTGTTCTGCGCGAATTCTTCGGGCAATCTCTGGCGCAACGCCTGGTGTCGGAGGGCAAGCAAGCCGATCTCATTCTGGGCAACAACGTGTATGCGCATGTCCCGGACATCAACGATTTCACGGCAGGTCTCAAGACGGCGCTCAAGTCCGGAGGCACCATCACGCTCGAATTTCCACACCTGATGCGGCTGATCGAGCATACCCAGTTCGACACTGTGTACCACGAGCATTTCTCCTACCTCTCGCTGTATTCCGTCAGCCGGATATTCAAGCGTGCCGGCTTGCGAGTGTGCGATGTGGATGAGCTGCACACTCATGGCGGCAGCCTGCGGGTTTACGGCTGTCACGAAGAGGATGCAAGGGAGAATGCAGGCTCGGTCGATGCCTTGCTGGAAGAAGAACGGCTGAGAGGGATGCGCAATCTGGAAATCTATCAGGGGTTTCAGTTGCGGGCCGAGCGCGTGAAAGATGATCTGCTGTTGTTTTTGATCGATCAGAAAAGGGCGGGCAAGGTTGTGGCCGGTTATGGCGCGGCAGCGAAGGGCTGCACTCTGTTGAATTTCGCCGGCATCAAACCGGATTTGCTGCCCTACGTTTGTGATGCTGCGCCTTCAAAACAGGGCAAGTATTTGCCCGGGACGCATGTTGCGATTCTGCATCCGGACGAACTTCATGAGCGCAAACCGGATATCGTGCTGATTCTGCCTTGGAACATCCAGGATGAAGTGACACAGCAACTTTCCCATATTCGGGAATGGGGCGGCAAGTTTGCGGTCGCCGTGCCTTCTGTCACGCTATTTTGAAATGCGATTCGTCCCACTCAAGCTTGCAGGCGTATATGTGATCGAACCCGAGCCCATCCAGGACGAGCGCGGATTCTTTGCGCGCACATGGTGCCGGAATGAGTTTTTATCCAGAGGGCTAAATCCCAATCTCGTGCAATGCAACATCTCGTACAACAAGGTGCGGGGCACGCTGCGCGGCATGCATTTCCAGAAGGCGCCGCATGAGGAGGCGAAACTGGTCAGGTGCACGCAAGGCGGCATTTACGATGTCATCGTGGACCTGCGGAGCGACTCCAGCACATTTACCCAGTGGTTTGGCGTCGAGCTCACTGCTGAAAACAGGAGGGCATTGTATGTGCCGGAAGGCTTTGCGCACGGATTCGTGACCTTGAAGGACGATACCGAGGTGTTGTACCAGATGTCAGAATTCTTTGATGCCGGATGCGCTGCAGGCGTAAGATGGAACGATCAGGCATTTTCGATTCAATGGCCAGTCGAGGCGAAGGTGATCTCCGAACGGGACCGTAATTATCAGGATTTCAAACCATGAAGCGTGTTCTGATTACCGGTGCAACAGGATTCATCGGGCGTAACGCGCTTGCGCCATTGATTGCGAAAGGGTATGAAATTCATGCCATAACTCAAAAGCAACACGGTACAGAGCAGAACGTGAGCTGGTACAGCGCCAATCTGCTGAATAGCGACGAGATTGCCCATCTGATGGACAAGATTCGCCCCTCACATTTGCTTCATTTTGCGTGGTATGCGGAACCGGGAAAATTCTGGAGGTCTTCGGAAAATTTTCGCTGGCTGGAAGCCAGCATTGCATTGCTGCGGCATTTTCGAGAAGCGGGTGGCCGGCGTGTCGTCTTGGCGGGCACCTGTGCCGAGTATGACTGGAACTATGGGTATTGTTCTGAAGGGATAACGCCATGCCGGCCTGCAACACCCTATGGCGTCTGCAAAAATGCATTGCAGGAGATTTTGCGCTCCTTCAGCGCCGAAGAAAAATTGAGCAGTGCATGGGGACGGATATTTTTTCTCTATGGACCAAACGAGCATCCTTCTCGATTGGTTGCGTCGGTCATTACTTCGCTGCTGCGCGGCGATGCCGCGCGGTGCTCACACGGCAACCAACTACGAGATTTCATGCACGTCGTGGATGTTGCCTCAGCCTTTGTTGCTTTGCTGGATAGCGAAGTGGAAGGGCCTGTGAATATCGCCTCGGGTTGCCCTGTGTCGCTGCGTGAGATCGTGCTTACAGTAGCCGATTATCTCGGTGCGCGTGAACGAGTGCAGTTCGGAGCGATTCAAGTGACAGATCAGGAACCTCCGTTGCTGGTTGGTGACAATCGCCGTTTGTTGGAGAAGGTGGGCTGGGATCGGCAGTTAGAATTGCATATTGGAATTGAACAAACTGTAGGGTGGTGGAAATCTCAAATGGAGAAAGGAAGCGGGAATGAAATTAATTATTGATACAACGGCCAAGACGCTGTGTGTTGAGGATGATGGTCAGATCAAAAATATTCCGCTATACACGAAAGAGGCATTTGAACTCATTTCAGATCAATGGCTGAAGGTTGGCTGGAACCAGAAATATCCCTACACTTTCAGCTGGATGGGTCGTCCGATTATTCAATTGCCTGAAGACATGGTGCGCACGCAGGAAGTGATCTACCATGTAAAGCCGGATGTCATTATTGAAACGGGTGTTGCACATGGCGGTTCTCTGATTTTCTATGCGAGCTTGTTCAAGGCGATGGGCAAGGGACGCGTGATCGGTGTTGATATTGAGATCCGTCCGCATAATCGTAAGGCGATTGAGGCGCACGAATTGGCCGGGTACATTACGTTGGTCGAAGGGAGTTCGACCGCTCCCGAAATCGTGAATGCCGTGAAGAAAATGGTCAAGCCTGGTGAAAAAGTAATGGTGATTTTGGATTCCAATCACACCAAGCAACATGTGGCCGATGAACTCGCTGCTTACCATGATCTTGTAACCACAGGATCATACGTCGTAGCGACTGATGGCAGCATGAAGGACCTTTATGATGTACCACGAGGCTCGCCAGACTGGGTGTGGAATCATCCGACAGCCGCTGCCGCGGAGTTCGTGCAACAGCACACGGAATTTGTTCTTGAACAGCCTGCTTGGCCGTTTAACGAAAGCGAACTTTCTGAAAACATTACGCATTGGCCAGGAGCATGGTTGCGCAAGATATAACCTCTTCCCCATCGATTAAACGCAACATCATTGCCAACTTCGCGGGAAGCGGATGGTCTGCTCTGATGCAGATCGTCTTCGTGCCGTTCTATATCAGGCTGATGGGAGTTGAATCCTATGGCATTGTCGGTTTTTTTGCTGCACTGACAGGAATGCTCGCCGTTCTCGATCTCGGTCTTTCACAGGCCATGAACAGGGAGATGGCGCGCCTCTCTATCGAGGATGATGAAGCTGCGCAGATGGCTGATACGGCTCGCACTCTGGAAATCATCTACTGGTGCATGGCGCTAGCGGTTTTCTCGGTCATGATTCTGTGTTCAGGATACATAGCTTACCACTGGCTGAATCCCAAGCATCTTTCGCGGGAATCGCTTCTTCAGGCGCTCTGGATCATGGCTTTTGTGATCGGCTTGAGATGGCCCGTTGCGATTTACAGCGGAGGGCTGAACGGCCTCCAGAAACAGGTAGAGCTTAACATCATTCAGATCGTCTTCTCGACGTTTCAGGGGGCTGGTGCCCTTGCAGTGCTGTGGGCATTCGGTTCCACCATCCAGGTATTCTTTCTCTGGCAGGGGTTGGTCGCTTTCCTTCAGGTCATTGCCATGCGCATGACTCTGTGGAGAGGGCTTGGAAGGATTTCAAAGGGGCGGTTCAGCAAAAGGATTCTCGAGCGAGTATGGCATTTTGCGGTTGGGATGACAGGTATTTCGCTTGCTGCAACGATCCTGACCCAGATGGACAAAGTGATCCTCAGCCGGATGCTTTCTCTCGCGGATTTTGGTTATTACACTTTTGCTGCGACTGTCGCGGCCGCACTATACAGAATCATAGGGCCGATTTTTTCCGCCTATTATCCGAAGCTGACCGAGCTCGTCTCCAGGAACGATCATGAAGAACTGGTCAAAACCTATCATCAGGGATGCCAGATGATGTCGGTGGCGATCCTTCCCGCAACACTTGTGCTGGCATTTTTCTCGAATGAAATAATGAAGCTGTGGACACACAATCCGGAGGTTGTTGTTCATTCATCTTTGCTAGTCAGCCTGCTGGTGATAGGCAATGCAATGAACGGCCTGATGAACATCCCTTACGCCCTACAGCTGGCGCATGGGTGGACGAAGCTTGCGTTCTATCAGAACCTGGTCGCTCTTGTCATTCTGGCTCCGGCGATTTATTTCTCGACTCTGCGATGGGGAGCAACTGGCGCCGCCGTAGTATGGATCATTCTCAATTTCGGGTATCTTCTTTTCAGCATTCAGATTATGCACCAGCGACTTCTGCCGCAGGAAAAATTGCGATGGTATCTGGACGACACCGGATTGCCCCTCCTCGCTGTGCTGCTGACCATATTTTTCGCGCGCATGATCATGCAACCTGAGACAAGCGGCGTGCTCTATGCTGCAACGATCTTGATGGCCCTGGTTGCCACCCAGGCTGCGGCAATTATTAGTGTGCCGCAATTTCGGCACACATTATTTTTCCGTGAATCATGGAAGCTAAGGAAATGAACCGCAACAAACCTCTTGTCACGATAGGCATACCAACTTACAACAGGGCATCCATGCTGGCACGCTCGATAGAATCCGCACTGAAACAGGACTATCCAGCCATTGAAATCATCATTTCAGACAATGCGTCGACCGACCATACAATGCAAGTCCTACAGCAATATGCCGGCAGATACCCTTTGATGAAGATTATCTCCCAGCCGAAAAATTTAGGGGCAACGGCAAATTTTGCAGCGGTCCTGAAAGAGGCTTCCGGCGAATATTTTATGTGGTTAGGAGATGATGACTGGATAGATGCTTCATATGTTAGTCACTGTATGTCATTGCTCATCCCCAATCCGGATGTGGCATTGGCAAGCGGGGCGCCAATATATTACCGTCATGGGTCAGTGGCTTATAATGGAAAGATGTTTGATTTGCTAGATGAGTCGTGGATTGTTAGAGTGGCCAAATATTATATGAAGGTAACTGATAACGGAACGTTTTATGGAATAATGCGGGCGGAACAGTTACAGCAAATCGTAGCACCTAATATCATGGGGGGTGACTGGCATTTAATCGCCAATATTGCGGCCACAGGAAAAATCAGAATGAGTCCGGCTGTTTCTGTTCATAGGGAGCTGGGGGGCGCAACATCCAGCTATCGGCAAATAGCGAAATCTCTTGGATTGCCATCCATCCAGGCAATGTTTCCGATGGTAGCTATCGCATTTGGTGCTTGGAAGAACATTATTTTTGATGGGGCGATGTATAAAAAACGGGGTGTTTTCAGCAGGATTGTTTTAGCTGAAGTTGTGATGTGTTTGGTTATTTTAAAACCGGTTTTCCGCTATGCGAAACACGCCAAACGATTACTGGGCAGCTGCGGGGAAGTCAAGGCTGTAAGCAAATAAATGTATTGTCATTCTTTCATTAAGCCTATTGCATGAAGATAGCCTATGATCCGCAGATATTCTGTGCACAGACTTATGGGGGAATATCAAGATACTTTTGCGAGATAGCTTCCCGCATTGCCAAGGAACCAGGCGTTCAGGTTTCTATCGCTGCACCCATGCATGTTAATGCTTATCTGCAACATGTGCCGCGAGGCATCGTATCGGGATTTCGTGCGCCTGAAACGGATCGTTTTCAAATGCATAAGGGTGTGAATTTCCCGCGTCTGCTATTCCGAGGGCTGGGTTTGCTCACGGGTGATTTGATGCTTCGTGTTATGAAGCCAGATATTGTGCATGAGACATATTTTTCTCCATATCGTCTCGGAGGGAGTCGTCCGCGGCGTGTGCTGACAATTTATGACATGATCCATGAAAAATTTTCAACAAGCTTTCCAAATGCCGACAAGACTGCCCGATACAAGGCGCAGGCGGCAGCGCGAGCGGATCATGTCATTTGCATTTCAGAATCCACGCGACGTGACGCGATTGAGATTCTCGGGTTACCCCCTGAAAAGACATCAGTGATTTATTTGGGGTTTGACTTGATGAATGCAGACGTGAAAAGCATTGGATATAAGGATTTTCCAGGGCACGTCCCATTCCTGCTTTATGTCGGCAATCGTGGCGGATACAAGAATTTTCAAGGTCTGCTTGAAGCATATGGAGCTTCGCCACAGCTTAATAGGGAATACAATCTGATCTGTTTTGGAGGCGGGGCATTCAACGCAGATGAATTAGAGATGATGCGAGGGGTGGAGCTGGATAGCGGTAAGGTG
>VFSW01006150.1_pt1 | contig 17683 bp, 25 predicted proteins | sample 5358111 | NCBI WGS metagenome assembly VFSW01 (sample SAMN11554181, study PRJNA540505) | mine drainage metagenome | isolation source: sediment from site ElyBrook_90M | place: USA: Ely Copper Mine, Vershire, VT | collected 2017
GCCATTGCGGCGATCCATCCAATCATCACCGACTTTCACCACGGGCTGCTAGCGGCGGCGGAACATTTCTTTGACGCGGCGATTGAAGGCGCGGCGCCGATGCTTGAAGTTCAGCGCAATTGTATCGTAGATGAGCCGGCGCATTCGAAACGGCGCGCCGGGATCGTCCACCGCCAGTGGCGTCGAGGCGACGCGGCGAAAGCGAAACACCTGCACGCCGTTCCACCATGTCGGATGATGATTGCGCGGCGTGCGCAGATCGAGCACCAGCTCGAAGCCCGGCACCAACCGTGCGAAGAGCGCATCGGCGGCGCGAGCTTCGCGCTTGTTGGTGTCATCGATGATGATGAGGGCGTCGTCAGCGAAGGAGGGCAGGGCATACTGCAAGCCCTCGAACTGATCGGTGAAGCTGTGGCCGCCATCGAAGAAGTAGGCGCCGATGCGCGCGGGACGCCATGGCGCCTCGAGCAGGAAATCGCTCGACTCCATGTTGTAGAACTGGACCTGACCGGGCGCGTGGCGATCGAGGTTGCCCTGGAGGATTTCCGCGGTGCCGTCGAACTTGGAAAAATTATCGCAGGCGAAAATCCTCGCGGCGGGATTTCCGCGCGCCGCGCCGACGATGCTGGCGCCCTTGTAGCATCCCACCTCGACGTAGACCTCGCCGGGCGCAAGGTTCGCCACCGCGAGGTTGAGCAGCAGCAGCTTGTTCTCGGTCGCCATCCCTGGAACCTCGGCCAGCACATCGGCGACGCGGCGATCGTGCGGCTGACGCGAGGCTTCGAGCTTCCTGGGATGATCGAAGTCGGGCCAGTTCCGGCGGCAATCCGCGATGAAGGCGTCGAAGTTCAAGTTACGGCGGCACTCGCGTGGCGGCGCTCAGTAGACCCACATCGGACCGGCGAACATCGGGTCCATAAATTCCATTTGCTCTTCCTGCGCGGCCTCAGCCTGCATTTGCGCGGCCTGGTTTTGTTCGGCGGCGAGCTGAGCCTGGAATTGCAACTGCTTGAACTTCTGAAAGGCGGCTTCGTCGCCGATGTAGACACAATGACAGTATTGCGCATCGGCCATCCAGTAGCGCAGGGTGCCGTCTTTGTCAGTGAAATATTTCACTTTCAGCTGGGGCAACGATTGCGCGTGCGCGAGTTTGTCCTGGGTGTCGGCCGGAAGCATCTTGAAGCCGGCCGCCGACAGCAGCGATTCTTTTTGATCCGCGGCGACTTGCGGATCGGGCTGAAAGGCCGCGCATCCCGCGAGCGCGAGTATAGTGATGGCGACGGCGCCGTAAAATATCGAGGAGATTGCAATCTTCAAAATAAATACCCGCGATTATTCTGTGTGCGAACGATGACCATCGCAAGCGGATGCGGCGAACGGAGAAAATCGCAACAGCGCCGAAAAAACCACAAAGGCACAAAGACACGAAGGTAGGAAAAAGGCGATCAGCTCTGAAGCCGAGGCGAAAAGCCCAGGGAGTCGGACATTCTACGGTTCGACCGCGAACCACCATGAGTAGGTCTGACCCGAGGCGGTGATCTTTACCGCGTAGGTCGCGCCGGGGACCAAAGGCTCTTTCGGCACCATCACGATCGCGCCAAAATGCGCGAGTTGTTTTTTCACTCGATCGAGGGCAACGGGGTCGCCAGTCCTATAAGAAGACGCATCGAAGGCGCAGCTCGCGACCGCCACGCCGTTACGCGAGAGCGACCAGTTGCCGAGCCGCGCCGGTTCTTTGCCGCCAAGCTGCAGGGTTATCGGCATGCCGGTCGGCGTGTGATAACCGCAAGTGGCTAAGGGATCCGGCCATTCGGCCTCATCGGCGCTGAACTTGCCATTGCTGATAGTCGCCCGATCGGGCGGGTACATCACCGGCGCAGGAGTCAGTGCCGCGCCATCCACACCACCGCGGATGTTGAGTGCGGCGGCGCAAATGCCCTTCTCGCAATATTGGCCATAGCCGACACTATGCAACGCGGGATCGAGCAACCACATGCGGTGGAAAGGACCGGTGATCCAATTCTCGATTGCCCACGGAGAGTCTGGGGTCTCGGGCGGATCGGTATACACCGCATCGATGTCGCTGACCGCGCCGGCGGCTTTTCCCTCCGGCGTGTAAAACGGTTTGTGCGGATCCTCGTCATGAATCGAGGCGTCGATCTTGCCGCTGCGAATCATCGCCGCATCATTTTCGACCAGATAGCGCGCGTGCTTCGCGTCTCCGCTCGAGAGTGCCGAGCTCTCGGCCAACGGTGGCAGACCGGCGCTGTCACGATACTGGTTGAGCCTGCCGAGCCAGGTGTTGCTGACATCGACGGCGCGCTGCGGTGCGCGATGCGGAATCAGATTCTGCCAGAACGACGGCGGGATAATGTAGGAGAGCACGATCGATATCAGCAGGAGAACCGTGACAAGACCCTCGACGCGCATGCGCCGCTTCAGCGAACTGCGCAACGCATCCTGGCCGCTCTCCGGCAGCATGAAGGTGAAGTGGAGGGTGCCGATGCCGATGTCGTTCGCGCTCGAAAGCGGGTACTCCAGATTGGGCGGCAGCCGCTTGCCGTTCACGAAGGTGCCCTTCTCCGAGCCGAGATCCGACAGCAGGTACTTGCCGTGATGCTTTCTGATCAGCGCGTGGCGGCGCGAGACGGTGGGATCGAGCAGGACGAAATCGGCCTCGCCGCCGCTCCCGATCATGACGTGCTTGTGCAACATCCGATGTTGCCGGACCGGTTCCCCGGGCAGGGAAACCAGGCGCGGAACCTGCGCCATTAGTTCCGGTGTCGGAATTCGTTCTGCGGCTGCTGCCCCCATTTGCCCCCTCGGCACCCTACAAAATGTATGCAAATGCACTTGACGAGCAAAGAGGGAAAAAAGGGCCGCAATCCGCGCTGCATACCGCGCCACACGCTTTGTCGCATGCTGCCGCAGTCCCATGAATGGAAAAGAGATACGAAGCGCAATGGCGCAGCCGCCCCGGGCGTCGACCGGTGTCGCGCCGAGCCGCTGGACGAATCCCTCTTACCTCGTAGTGTTGCTGATGGTGGTGGCGGCGATTTTGCGTATTTCCTTTATCGATTCAAAGAGCCTTTGGCTCGACGAGAGCCTAAGTGCGCACCGGGCCACGCTATCTCTCAGTGAGCTTTGGAAGGTCATTTTCAATGGCCACATGAATATGTCCGTCTACTACCTGATGCTGAACGGATGGGCATCGATCGCGGGAACGAGCGAGTTCATGCTACGTCTTCCGTCGGCGATTTTCGACGTCGCGACGGTGGGGCTCATCTTTACGCTCGGAGTGGAGCTAGGCGATCGTCGCGCCGGTCTGTTAGCCGCGCTGATGGTGACCGTCAATGCGACCTGCATCGAGTGTGCGCAAACCGCGCGCAGCTATGCGATGTACGTGGCGCTTGCCACCCTTAGTTCCATCTTTTTCATCGGCAGCCTGAAACGAAACACCGAGTCTGGTTACCTGGCATCCTATGTCGCGAGCGCGATCGGCACCGTCTATACGCAACTATTTGGAATCTTCGCGTTGCTCTCGCAACGGGTTTCGCTCTTCTTATTTCGATCGGACAGGAAAGCGGCGATTCGACTGACTGCCTGCATCACCATCGTCGGACTCCTCAGCCTCCCGGCCTTGTACTTCTCGATTTTCGGTCATCATGGGCACCAGACCTGGATTCCGCCGACCTCGCTGCATTCCCTAAAGCGATCTGCTGTTCAGTTTCGCCGGCGCGTTCGACGGTAGGATTACGCTTGTGACGGCGGTACTGGCGGCGTTGTACATTTTTGGTGTGACGCTGGCCCTATTACCTTCGCCCCAATGGGACTGGGCCGCCCGAGAATACCTTGTGGTGTCCATTTGGCTTCCGATCGGCTTGGCCATCATGGGTTTCGATGATCAAGCCGCTCTTCGTGTCGCGCTCTTTGCGGGCGGGTCTGCCGCTTTTCGCATTGTTGGCCGCGATAGGGTTCGGGCGACTAAGGCCGGCGTTCGCGACCGTGGTAGTAATTGCGATCCTCCTGCCAAGTCTGGTCGAGATGTACGCTTACTATCTCGCGCCCTCGATTCAGGATTGGCGCGGGGTTGTCGAGTATGTCGCCAGGCATTCGCAACCCGGGGATACACTTGTTGTCTATGATGGCGGCCCGCCGGTGGAATACTACGTGTCGCACTAAAACCATGGCGAAGCATTCCCGGTGCAAGTCCTCCAGTCTCGCGTCAACCGCAACTGGCATACGGTAAGAGATCTTGACGGGCTTTTCGGGCCTGCCGATGCGGGCCTTGAGCGCCGCGTCTGGCTTACCTTTGGCGGCGTGGGAAGGGCTCGAAGATACGGCGTTACCACTAATCCATCGCCATGAGCGAGTGGTTGACGAACCGAAAAATCTCCGGCGTGAAACTGTTTCTGCTGGAAAAGAGATCCTGGACCGCCAGCCTATGAGAGCCGCTTGCTCGTATCCTCCGCGAGCCGGCTCATCTCGGTATCCATCGCTACCATGACGCTCAGCGCCTGGGTAACAAGGGCCGGGCCTGCTCCTTGCGGCGAGCCCGCGTTGAAGGGAGGTTCAGGATCGTACTCCATCGTAAGCTGGGCCAGTTTGGCCGCATCGTCGCCGCGCAGTTTCGCCAGCAGGACCAGGCCGAAATCTATCCCCGCCGTGACACCTCCGCCGGTGACGCGATTTCGATCCACAACCACCCGGCCTTCGGCGGGCTGGGCTCCGAACATGGCGAGCGCATCGCGCAGCGCCCAATGGCAGGTCGCCCGGTATCCTTGCAGCAGGCCGGCCGCACCCAGGATGAGCGATCCACTACAAACTGAAGTGACGTACTTTGCTCGCTTCGCCCGGCCTGCGAGAAAGGCGAGGACCTCGGGATCTTTCATGGCCACGGCAGTGCCGAAGCCGCCGGGGACGAACAGGATATCGAGGTCGGCGGGGCAATCGGCAAGGGTGGCAGTGGGCCGGATTCCGATGCCGGTATCGGAACGGACGGTATCCATGGTCTTCCATACGAGGTGAGTGTTCGCGTGCCATGAAAAGACCGTCTGCGGACCGATGAGATCCAGCAGCGTGAGACCCGGAAAGAGCAACATTCCTATTTGCAGCGGCGTCTGATGGGTGTCCATGGGAGCCTCCAGTGCGATCGACTTCGATTAGATAGCACGACCGGTCGTACATCCACAAGAGCGCCGCGCCTTCCCCATCTGACCGGTCGTGCTACTCTGCGCGCATGGGAAACGCCATATCGACGCATGAGCGCATCCTCGAGCAGGGGATGGCGCTGATGAGCCAGGCCGGAATCGACGGCGTCACGCTCGGCGTGCTCGCCGATCAGCTCGGGATGTCGAAGAGCGGCCTCTTCGCGCACTTCAAGTCCAAGGAGGAAGTGCAAATCAGCCTGCTGGAGCATACCGCGGAGTTTGCCAACGCGCGGGTCCTCGCGCCCGCGATGAAGGTGGAGCTCGGCCTGCCACGACTCAAAGCCCTGGTTGCGAACTGGTTCGGATGGGCTCAGCGCGCGGGCCTCCCCGGCGGATGCCCGGTGGCGGCGGGCCTGTTCGAGTACGACGACATCGAGGGTGCGGTCAGAAACAAGATTCTCGAACTGGAAAAGCAGTGGCGTTATCTGTTGACGCAGCTGGTGCGCGAGGCTGTCGAGGCGGGCCACCTCGCCAAAAACCTCGACGTTGAGCAGTTCGTGTGGGAGTTGTCAGCAATCTATCTCGGGCATCACGCGGCGCATCGCTTTCTACGCGCTGTGGATGCGGACCGGCGCGCCCGGACAGCATTCGCGGCGCTGCTCGATCGCGCGATGCCGATTGCGCATCGCAAGAAGCCGCGGCGGAAAAAGTAATTTCGTCGGCCGATCATTTCGGCGCCGAAGCGCGGCGCGTGGTTTTCGTCGAATCATACAGCGCGGTCGAAGTGGTCACTCAGCTTGCGACAATGTCATCATGCGCCCAGATTTAGACATATCGGCCGCAGAATTCATCGGAAGGATAGAGGACATGGCAAACACCGGCGCAGAAGAAAAAACCTGGCCAACTAACGAAGAAATCCGCAACCATGCGTACGAAATCTACCTCGCCCGGCGTCCCGATGAACCCGGCAGCGATCTCGATGATTGGCTCGCGGCGGAAGCGCAACTTAAGGCGGCCGGCGAGCGCGCGATGCAGCGCGGCAAATCGTAAACGCGCGACGTTCCTGGGGCCGGAAAAAAAGCAGCGGCAGCGTCCGATGTCCTCGAACGCTGCCGCCAGTTGAAACGAGCAGTAACGATTACTGCGGAACGCTCGCGAGCAGTTTGCCGTCGGGGCCGTAGATGAACAGGGCCGCACGGTTTTGCTGATCGAGCGAGAGCGCGGCCCGAGTCAGCCCGCCGCCGAGCACCGCAATTCCCGCAGTCCCGGTCGGAGTAACGCTCAAACCGATGCGCGGCTGAGTGGCATCCGAAAGGCGCACCGTGGAATCTCCATTGTCAGTGGTTTCCATCGAAGCGCGCTGCGCACCCTTGTCGTCGACCAAGCCGACGTTGGAAGCGCCGCTATCGTTGACCGCGATACCGGCGCGAGGCGCGCCCTTGTCATCGAACAGGCGGACCCGCGAGACGCCGCGAGACAAACTGACCTCGGCGCGCGTGCGACCATCGGAATCGTAGAGGCCGAGCGCGGGTGCGCCGTCGTGTGCGACGCCCAATCCGGCGCGCAGCTTGCCGGCATCATCGAGGAGGCGCAACTCGGCGACGCCCTTCGGCGTGACGTCGAACATGCCTCGGGTGGCGCCGGAACTATCGACCAAGGTGAATTGATGCGCACTGACGTTCTTTGCGATCGAGGCCGCGCCTAACTCCGGCACCGCGTTGGGCAGGAAGTGCTCGGCGGCCGCACCGCCGACAAGGGAGAATACCGCGGTCACCACGATGAATGAAAATTTCTCGGTCCAGGACATGTTCAAAACCCCTCTCCTTTGCCCCCATTGGCGAAGTTGTTCTGGAAAATCTAGCAAGTGCGATGCGCACCGCAAAACGCAACTAAGTTAAAAAGACTGCGGCTGGGCCTCATGCGCTAATGCCACTCGATCCGATTTGCGCGAAAAGAGATCTCGAGAAAATGACGGTCTCCGCTGACCGAATGTTCAGCAGAGAGCGACTTTCGTGCACTTTCTCCTTCTCTCCGTATGAGATCGCATGGCTGAACTAGTTCATCCTTACTGAATTTGTAAATTGGCAGCACAATGCGCCCCATGGATGCCTCCTCCATGACACGCGCTGGCGGTGACTCGGGTGCCAATCCGCGCAAGGTTTCAGGGTTTGCCCACGTCGAAACCGCCAGCGCGCCAGCCTTCGGCGTCGAGGACGACAACCTCGCGCCGCCCGAATGGATCCAACTTCTCCCGGCCGGAAGCTTTCATGGCCGCGATGGCCGCGGACCCTACCTCCTCGCCAATCCCGAGGCGGTCATCAAAGCAACCATGGCGCTGCGGATGCGAGCTGGGATTCCTATCGACTATGACCACGCGACCGATTTCGGCGCGCCACAGGGGAATCCCGCGCCGGCGGCGGGTTGGATAACCGAGTTCGCGATTCGCGACGGCGCGATCTGGGGCCGCGTGGAATGGACCGAGCGCGCCGCGCAAGCCATCGGTGCGCATGAGTATCGCTACATCTCGCCGGTTTTTCAGTACGCGCCCAGTGACGGCGCCATCACGCGTCTTCTGCGCGCCGGCCTCACCAACAATCCGAATCTTTATCTGACCGCGATTTCGGCGGCCGGAGACGAGGAAAACAAAATGGATGAATTTCTAACCCAGCTGCGCGCGATGCTTGGGCTTGATGCCGATGCATCGACCGACGACATCCTCCAGCGGATAGGCGCCATGTCGGACACCGACGCATCGGCGTCGCATCGCGCCGGGAGCTTCGATCCCGCGCGCTATGTTGCGGTCGCCGAATTTCAACAGGCGCTCACCGAACTCAACTCGCTCAAGACGCAGCGCGCGCGTGAGAAGGCCGAGCATGCGGTCGACGCGGCGATTCGGTCGGGCAAGCTGGTCCCGGCGCATCGCGAATGGGCGATCGCATACTGCGCGGCCGATCCTAAGGGCTTCGATACTTTTGCGGCGCGCCAGCCGGTGGTGCTGCCGGGCGAGCTGAACCTGGGCGGCGATCCGCGGACGGCACTGTCGCGATCGCATGGGGGCTCGATGCTGAGTGCGACCGAGGTAGCGATCTGCGGACTGCTTGGCGTGACTGCCACCGACTTCGTGAAGCGCAAAAGCAGCGGTGCGGATTTCCTTCGCCTCAACAAAGAACTGGCGGATCCGAATCTCTAACTCTAACTCGACCGGCAAGGTGACAAGATGGCGGCACTGACAAATTCTCGAAACACGCCCGAAATGGCTGACGGTGGAAGGATTCGCGTCCTCAACGTCGAGGCAAACACCACGATCTTTCTCGGCAGCATGGTCGCGATTAACACCAACGGCAATGCGGTACCGGCATCGGCCACGACTACTACCGCCAACGCGCTGAAGGTGATCGGACGCGCGGAGTACGTCGTCAATGGGATTCCGGCGCAGAACGCGGTGAACAATCCCGGCGTGGCCGGCGCGATCCAGATCGCGGTCCGCAAGGGCGTCTTCATGTACTCGCAGGATAGCTCGGTCACGGCGGCATCGGTGGGAAGCCCGTGCTTCGCGCTCGACGATAACAACGTGACCGCGACCGACCGCGCTTCGGGCGCCGCGGTGCAGCAGTTTGCGGCGGCGGGTCAGGTGGTCGCCATCGATGCATCGGGCGAAGTGTGGGTCGATTTCTGGCACCAGGATTCGCCGGCCGCATAGGCGATCTCGCAACTAGCAAGGAGTTAGAAGCAAGATGGAAGTATCTCCGCAAAACTTATCGGCGCTCTTCACCGGCTTCGATGTCGTCTTTCAGCGCGGATTCGAAAAGCCGCCTTCATACTACGAATCGATTTGCTCGATCGTGCGCTCCTCCAGCCGCGTAAGTACCTATCCATGGCTGGGACGCACCACGAAGTTTCGCGAATGGCTCGGCGACAGGGTTATCCAGGCACTCGAGGCGCATTCCTATACCATAGCCAATCGAAACTTCGAAGACACGGTGTCAATCGATCGCAATGACATCGAAGACGACACCTATGGCGTCTATGAACCGATCATCGAGCAACTCGGATGGGACACCAAGGTGCATCCCGACATGCTGCTCTTTCAGATGATCAAGAACTCGGTTACCACTCCTTCGAGCGTCGTCGGCTACGATGGCCAGCCGTTCTTTTCCGCAACGCATCCAGTAGGTCCGCTCGGACGAGCAGATGCGGATTCGACGGCCTCGAACGTCAACAGCTCGGGCTCGGGCCCGTACTGGTTTCTCATCGATGCGTCGCGGGCGATTCGGCCCTTCATCTTCCAGCTTCGTCGCGAGTACGCCGTGACGCGAATGAGCTCGATCAACGATGAAGCGGTCTTCAATCGTCGCGAGTTTCGGTACGGCGTCGATGGCCGCGCTAACACTGGGGTAGGGCTTTGGCAGCTGGCATACGCGAGCAACCAGGACCTATCGAATCCCACCAACTACGGCGCGGCACGCACCGCGATGCGTTCGCTGAAGACTGACGGCGCGATGCCGTTCGGCACGCTCGCCAGTGGCAAAGGCGTCTATCTCCTGGTGCCGCCGGCTCTCGAGGAAGTAGGTCGTCAGCTTCTCAACTCGGAGTTTATGGCGGGCGCCGGCGCGAGCTCCGGCGTATCGACCACCAACATCTGGAGAAACAGCGCCGACCTGATCGTCAGCGAGTACCTGGCTTAAGGTCGAGGAAAACGGTCTCATGAGTTACGCGACGCCACAGGACCTCATCAATCGCTACCCGAATCGCGACCTGGTCCAACTAAGCAACGAGGATCCGACGATTACCAGCGTCAACACCACTGTGCTTCAGCAGGCGCTTGATGATGCTTCGGCGGAGATCGACGGATATCTCGGCGGGCGTTTTACCTTACCGCTGACCGACGTGCCTGAGGTGTTGGATCGGCTCGCATGCGATGTCGCGATCTATCGCTTGCAGTCGCTGCGACCTATCCATGACCTCGCGGATGCGCGCCGTCGCTATGACGATGCGATCGCGATGCTGACCAAGGTGGCGGGCGGCGAGATGACACTAGGTATCGGCGCCGACGGTCATGAGACATCAATCGCGCAGGGCGCCGAACAGGCGCAAGGGCCTGTACGCATCTTCAGCCGCAAAAACATGAGGGGATTTTAAGCCGTGGGAGTCGTCCTCGACACGCCCTGGATCGGGCAGCAGTTCTCGCCGCCAACCCCGATCGACATCGCTACTATCGAGAGCGCGATCGTGGCGCGTCTGCAGGCGATGGTGACCTCGATCGAGATAGTTCACTTTCCCGATAGCCCCAAGAACTATCGTCTGACGCATAGAATCGGCGCGGCGCTGGTCGTATATCGCGGATCCGAGTACGAGCAGGTTGAAGACACTGGGTCGATCATCCAGGAACGAAAAATGGAGTTCGACCTCACCGTGCTCGTCCGCGACCTGGGATGGAGCGTCGGCGGAAGTCCGGGAGCGACCTCCCCCGGAGCCTATGCCATCCTGGAAGCGATCCGCGCCGCGCTGACCGGATACCAGATTCCGGGCGCCCGCAAGATTTACATGGTGCGCGAGAAGTTCGTCGAGCGCGACCCCGACGGCGGGGTGTGGATGTATCTTTTGACCATCGGGCTGTCGACCATGGCAATCGAGCCTTCGGCCACGGACAACTTCCCACTTTTCATCAAGGGAGTAGCTATCGACACAGCCGGTGAGAGCACGGTGACGATCGGTGCGACGCAATTCACGTTCAACTCGCGGGATCAGGTGCAGCTTCCCAATCTCAACGTCTTAACACTCGCAGTGAGCACACTCGGCGGTTCAGTGTTCATCTTAGGCACTGATTTCTCACTCGATCCGATAAACGGAATTGTCACTCGGATAACCTCGGGCGGTATCGCGGGCGGGGCGACTGTCAATATCGCATGGAGCTATGCGGACGTTGCTGTAGCTACCGCGGGAGAATCATCGCCATTCGTTTAAGAGCGCTGGCCTGAGCCGGCGCTCAATCCAACATCAACGGTGAAATAATGCCAGCAAGTTTCTTACATGGAATCGAAGTGATCGAAGTGGGCAGCGGTCCGATTCCGGTGACAGTGGTCAAATCCGCGGTCATCGGATTAGTCGGAACCGCTCCTTCCTGGGCGGTTCAGTCGCCCGCAACCGCGCCGGCCGTCAATACGCCGACGCTGGTGTCCTCGGCGCTCGATGCGGCCAACTTCGGGCCGCTGGTGCGTGGCTACACGATTCCGTATGCGCTGGCGGCGATTCAAAACCAGGGCGCGGGTCAGGTTATCGTGGTGAATGTCTTCGATCCAACCCGGCACTTCACCTCGGTCGCCGCGACGGCATTTCCCTTCAGCGCTCAGGGCGCAATCAACCTGGGGCACATGGGAGTATCGAGTGTGGTAGTGACGAGTGATCCTACAGGGACTACCTACGTTGCTGGAACCGACTACACCTTCGACGCTGTCAATGGAGTAGTTAACATCATTCCTACCACTTCGGGTGGACACATCGCATCGGAGGCCACAGTGCTAGTCGCCTTCAACTATGCGGATCCCACCAAGGCTTTGGATTCTGACATCATCGGCGCGGTCACGAGTGGCGTCTATAGCGGGATCCAGGCTCTCCTGACGACGTTCGGGACAATGGGATTCTTTGCGAAGATTCTTATCGCACCGGGATACTCACAATTCGCGGACGTTGCTACGGCCGAAGTCGCGCTGGCGAACCAAATTCGAGCTGTCGCACTCATCGACGCGCCTCCTTCAACGCCGGTGGCGAGTGCCATAAGCAACCGAGGCACGACCGGCAACGCTTTTAACACCTCCAGTAAGCGCACCATCCTCTGCTACCCCCAGGAAAGCTTCTACGACACCGGGACTGTTCCTACCGGAGTGACTCTTAGCTCGGTGGGGGCGCCGGTGACCTTACAGTTCAACGCGCTGGCGGTAGGTCCGTACTCTTCGTGGGTAGCCGGCTCCATTGCCGCCCAGGATCTCGCGAATGGCTACTGGTGGTCGCCCTCGAATGTAGAGGTGGAAGGCATCCTGGGACCAGACGTGCAGCTCTACGCCTCGGCCGTCGACGCTTCTTCGGACGTGAACAATTTAAACTCCAACGGAATACTTACGGTATTTAACGCGTTCGGCACCGGTTTCCGCGTTTGGGGAAACCGTTCGTCGGCTTATCCGAGCTCGACCGCTCCTGACAACTTCATCAACGTCAGGCGCACGATGGACGTGATCGAGGAATCGGTCGAACTTGCGATGCTGCAGTTCATCGATCAACCGATCTCCAACGCACTCATCACTCATCACCGCCATTCTCGCATCGGTCAATTCGTTTCTCCGCACTTTGATCCAGCGAGGCGCCTTGGTGGCAGGGAGCGCGAGCTACGATCCAGCTGCGAATCCACCGGCGCAGATTTCAGCGGGCCAGCTAGTGTTCGACATCGACGTGATGCCGCCACCACCGGCGGAACGCCTGACCTTCCAGACCTTCATCGATGTGTCACTGCTACAGCAGTTGGGTCAGACCAATGCACTGACGACCTCAGCTTTGGCAACCGCATAGTAATAGCTAGACCTATCGAGGTAATCGGATGAATATCCAGATCAATTCACTTACCAACGCCAATGTCTACATCGATGGCGTGGGCTTGCTCGGTCGCGCCGAAGAAGTCGAAATCCCACAGCCGCGACACAAGATGATCGATTACAAGGGGCTAGGAATGGTCGGCACCGCGGAACTCTGGAGCGGAGTGGACAAGCTCGAAGCCAAAATCAAGTGGGTGTCCCTTGACGCCGAGACCTTGACTATGGCGGCGAGCCCGTTCCAGACCCATTCTTTCCAGGTCCGTGGGAGCCTGGAGCAATACACCAGCCAGGGCCGCTCAGCCGAGCTTCCGGTGGTCTACCTGATGACCGGAGTCTTCAAGGACGCCGGGATGGCAGGCTTCAAGCAACAGGCAATGGTGGAAACGAATTCAGCCATTAGCGTTTACCACTGCGAACTGTATGTCGCAGGAATCCAGATTTATCTGTACGACGTGTTTGCGAATGTCTACGTGGTTGGCGGTGTGGATCAGCTCTCTACTTTTCGAGCTAACCTGGGCGGCTGACGCAGTCAGCCAGCCATTGGCACCGCGACAAGCAAATAAGGAGTGTCTCAATGAGATCCGATGAATTTACCGTAAATGGAGTGAGACTTCGGGAAGCGTCCGAGGCCGAACCGAAGGATCGTAGCTTGTTGGTCCTCCCCTCCGGCAAGACCGCGGTTATCCGGAAAGGCTTCGGGCGCGACCTGATGCGTGCACAACGAGTGGTAGGAGCATCGACCGATCCAACCGCGGTAGTCTTCGCGTTGATTGCCGAGCTGGTCGAGATCGATGGCGAGAAGGTCGTCTACGAGGATCTTCTCGCGATGGATCTCAACGACGTCCTGGATCTCCAGTCGGAGGTGGCCGGCGCAAATTTTCAGGGCCCTCCGCCGGCGCCTTCGCAGCCCTCGTTCACTTCGGATTCGGAGTAGGAGAGCTGGCTGCGATGGAGTTCGATGAGCTGAGCTACTGGCTGCAAGCGGTCAACGAGTACAACCGCAAAGCCTCGGAAGTCGCGGGCGGAGGGGTCTAGTCAAATGTCGCTCATTGGTGGGATGTCGTTGGTGGGGGGGGCCGGAGGGGAACCGTCAGGCCGGCCTCCCCGCTTAGCAAGACGCCTTGCGCGAGCTTTTGCGAGACCGCGGTTCCAACCGCGAGTGAAGGCCGGCTCTATCCCTGCGAGGCGGTACTCAGCGGCAACCTGGTTCCAAGATTCTTTGACCGTTCCGGGCAGCATCCAGACGAGCTTGATTACGAGCAACAAAATACCCATGACCACACCGCCCACCACTCCCAGCCCGAGCATGAAAACGGTGCCCTCAGGAGTTCCAGCCCACCGGAACAGCTGTACGAATTGATGCCAACAGCAGTGCATTGGTTTCAAACTTCCAATCGGAGAATCGGGGCTGGTAAATACCAATGAGAGAAAAGCTACACCCAGCCGAGGTTGCGCATTTTATGGCCTTCGCGGTCGCGATATCGGCCGGGACCACACGAGTGAACGATTTCAGCGCGCGACTCAATACGCTCTCCAATGCGTCCGACATCGCAGCCCTTCAAATCGCCAAACGTTCTAGCAGTGCAGCACAGATGATGGCTAAGTGTCAACGTCTAACGACAGTATGTCACTGTACAGACTCGCCATCCACCAGCAAGTCAGCTCTTTCATCGTCGTGGTTGGACAGGGTTCAGCAAATATTCGTGTCGGGAACAGCTCTTTTGGCTTCAACCGCAGTCTTAATGGAGGCGTTAAAATGGATCTGGACGACAGGCATACCGCTTTTCTCGAGTGTTAAGGTTGCGCTAGGTCGAATTGGCATCTCCCTATGGCAAGCGGTGGCTGCGTCTGAGGCTTTGGCTGCCCTCTCGGAGACTGCGGTAGAATTGGCTGCCGCCCTGGCCACCTTGGCAGCGAGCCCTGCAATCCTCCTGACTGCGATTGCTGGACTGATTGCTGCTGGCTCGTACCTGGTCTGGTACAACTGGGGCGCGATTGCGAAGGTCATCGGACGATCGACTGCCGCGGTCTCCCGCGAGGTGACTAACGTAATCGGCAAACTGGCATCGGTCGTGGTCGGGGTAGAGAATGGCACCCCACAAGACTTCGAACCCGCAGGGAGCGCAACATCGCATAAGCAAACGGGCAGGCGCGGGAACGGTCTTGCGCCAAGGATGCTCGCTTGGATCGCCACCCACGGTTTACCGGCCGAGCCTCCCTCATTGCAAGTAATAAAAGCGTCGCAGATGTGGAGTGGATTTCAACCAGGGAGTGTGAGTCTCGGGCGAGCGGTGGCCATGGCGATGCTAACTGCGCCACTCCTGGTAGCTCCTGCGATGGCTAACATGTCGTCCGATCGAGCGACGGCCCAAGAAGCGAATGTATCGATGGTATTCAATTCGATTCCGACGATAGTCATCAACGCGTGCCAGCCCGGCGACATTGAACACCGGATTGCAGAAGCGCTCAGGCAGCATCGTGAGGCGATCTTTGTGGAATGGTCTCGTGAGCTTCAGCGTCGCCAGAGGGTGGAATTCTGATGTTTGCAGTACTGGGAGACATCCCCTTCCAGGTGGTCGGCTCACCTGAAGCGCTGAGCGACTCGAGGAGCTATGACTACGCCGAACATCGCGTCGTGCAAGCCCGACCCGTACTCCAGTGGCTAGCGAACGATCTGGTGACTATTCGTCTGGAGATGCTTCTGCATCGTTCTTTTACGGACCCGGCCGCGAGTCTTCTGGTTCTGCAGCAGACGGCCTCGACGCACGCAGCGTTACCGTTGGTTTTTGGCAACGGAGATTTTCGCGGATACTTTGTCATCGTCACGATAGATACGGTATCGCGTCAGCTGAGCGGCGTCGGAGATATGTTCGCAATACTCGTGCGACTGACATTGCGGGAGTCGCCGATCCAGTTCGACCCAGCTGCGCCTCCGATTCCCGGCTTTCTTCCTATCGGCATCGCGGCGGTTGCTTCATCGGGGACCTCTACCGTGCCGGCAGTCGCGTCGGCGGGAGTTTCGGCGTTGGCCGCACTGGCAGCGCTTTCGGGTCCCACGAGCGCGATTCTACTGCCGGATGATGTTCCCGCCTCCGCGATAGTCAGGAGCGCTCGGTGATGACTAACCAATTTCTCACTCACATCAGCGCCGATGGCGACCGGTGGGATTTGCTGGCTTGGAATTACTATGGCGACGCGACTCTATTCGGGCCGATCCTAATGGCTAATCCAGCGATACCAATCGAGCCGGTGCTTTCGGCAGGTTTAACCATTGTCGTTCCCGTGTTGCAAAACGCCAGCGTGGTCTCCACCAATCTGCCACCGTGGAAGCGAATTCGCGCCTAGACCGATGAGATCAATATGGTAGCAATTGTATCCCTACCTGTGCGCGCTCCCCAATGGGCCTTGACTTATCAGGGCATCAACATCACTGCGGACATTTCGGAGATGGTACTGAGCATTAGCTACACCGATTATCTTTCGGAGCTATCGGGCGAGGTCGAAGTTGTTGTCGAAGACCGCGATCAGAAGTGGCAGGCATCGTGGTATCCGACCTTGGGAGACGAGTTGACCTTAGCGATCGGCTACCAGGGCGAGGGACTGCTCTCTTGTGGCAGCTTTCAGGTGGATCAACTGGAGCTGGCAGGCCCGCCTGACACGTTTACTTTGCGATGCCTTGCAGCGTTCATTACGCCGGCGATGCGCACCCGGAACAGCGTCGGCTACGAAGGTGAGACTCTCCTGGGAATAGCCAGAGACATAGCCGCGAAATACGGCCTTGAAGTGATAAGTGCGCCGGATGTCATCGATATGGCCTTCGACAGAGTTACTCAAAAATATGAAACCGATCTGGCGTTCTTGAAACGACTGGCGCTGGAACACAGCTACGACTTTACCATTCGAGGGCTGGTTCTAGTGTTCTATTCGCGAGCCAGTCTCGAAACCGTGGTGCCGATCCAAACGCTTTCCAGGACCGAACTCGAAAGCTTTGAGTTTCGCAACCGTACCCATACCACCTATCGCGGATCTCAGGTTACCTATCAGGATCCGACGAGCAAATCCTTAATTATTCAAAGCGCCACGTCCGCCGCGCCAATCGCCACGGGTGACGTGCTCAAGGTAGTATCACGATGCGAAAACGGACAACAGGCGTTGCTTAGGGCGCAGGCGGCTCTTGACGCACAAAATATGTGGTTCATCGACGCCAACCTCGTTATGCCGGGCTCAATCGCAATCGCGTCGGGGAATACCCTTGAGTTGTCGGGGTTCGGAGAATTTGACGGTGCCTACATCGTTCTGATTGCGCGCCATCGGCTCGATCGGGCGCATGGATACACCACGCACATTGAGGTTAGCCGTGTCTTTTAGTGTATTAAAAGGCGAATCCCGCAGTGGACCTGCGTCGCCAAGCGCGGTCGTACGGCTGGGAATTGTTAAGGAACAAGATCTATCGCTCGCGCGGCTGCGAGTGATCTTCAATGAGTTCGATCAATTGCTTAGCTATTGGCTGCCGGTTGTGGTGCCAAAGACGCAGAACGACAAGGCATACTGGTTGCCCGATATCGGAGAGCAGGTCGTATGCCTCATGGATGCACGAGACGAGGCCGGTGTGGTCTTGGGTGCGATCTATTCCCAGGTTGATGCCACCCCTGTCAGAAGCGGTGACAAGTTCCATCTCGGATTCAAGGATGGAACTGCTATCGAGTATGACCGCGCGGCGCACGTTCTGGCGTTAGCCTTCCAGGATACCGCAGCCTTGCAATATGACAGCGGAGGACACGTCTTGACGCTCAGCTTCCCAGACCAGGCGTCGATCAAATACGATGCGTCGGCCCACTCTCTGGCGGTAGGCTTCAGCGATGGGACAGTAATGAGATACGACTCGTCGGACCACGCCTTAACAGCCCGTGGTGAAAGTCGGTGATGATTGGATGGATCGCCGCAATGGCG
>VFSW01006151.1_pt1 | contig 17683 bp, 30 predicted proteins | sample 5358111 | NCBI WGS metagenome assembly VFSW01 (sample SAMN11554181, study PRJNA540505) | mine drainage metagenome | isolation source: sediment from site ElyBrook_90M | place: USA: Ely Copper Mine, Vershire, VT | collected 2017
CGCACGCTACCGCGCGCGCGCCGCCTCGGCGCGCTTCATGTCCGCGAGGTCCTGCGTGAAGAGCTCGGAGAGGCCAGCCATGCGGAGCGTCGCGTCGATGTGCGCGGACTTGCACGCCATCTTCAATGCTTTGTTGAGATCGCCGTAGTCCGCCGCGAGGTTCCGCGCGCCGATGCCGTCGGCGAGGACCTGCACGCCGTCGGCCGCCATCAGGTGACAGCGGAGCACGATCGATGCGATCTCGATCCCATTGAGCGCGGCCTGTTCGTACTCCTTGATGGTCGGGAAGGTCGGCGTCACGCCCAACATGCCGCAGATCTTCTCGGCTCCGGGCTTACGCAGGCTCGGCTTGCTCCAGTGCCGCGGCTCGAGCTCGTGCGTGCAGGCATCGCCGTGCCGGCACTCGCGCTTCTTACCCGTGTGGATCCGGCCGTAGTCGACGCCGTCGACCAGGGCCGAGCGCACCCACTCGATGAGCGCGCCGCGATTCTCGCCGCGGCGGGCGAGGGCCTGCTTGAACTCGACGACGTTGCCGTCGAAGGGTGAAGCCGAGCGGACCGCGATCGCGGTGGACTCGCCGGCGGGAATGACTTCGTTCATCGAAAATCTCCTTACAGGTGGGAAGAGCGGTAGGGACGGCCGACGCGGCACTCGGCGCGGCGGCGGTGATTGCGCCAACGGATGTAGCGCTCGAGGCACCAGTCGAAGGCATCGCAGAGCGCGCCCCAGAGGAGCCAGCCCAAAAACCCGAGGAGCGCGGCGATGATCGCGGCCAGCACGATCAGCGCGAGCACGAGCCGCGCGTCGGGCTTCATCGGGCGACTTCCTTGCGGAGCGCCGCGAACAGCACGTCGGCCTGCGCGAGGAGGAAGTCGATCTTGTCGTTCTCGCGTGCGCGCTTCGCCTCGGCGATCTGCTTCGTCACGCGCTGAAATTGCGCGAGGCGGATATCGATGATCTGGGCTTCCATTCGCTGTCTCCTGTTTACCTGGAGATAGCTTAGCCCAGCTAAGTTATACAAACAATAGCGTTACTAAGGTTCGCTGGGGAATGTGTGAATTAGTACCGCTATGGCGCGGCTAGGGTGTTGCGGGAAGCCCCGATAGGCTATGGACGAGGTCCGAAACGACCTTCCGAGAGGTTCCCGGGAGCATGGTCCATAGGGCGGCGATCTGGAGGGCCTCGGGCGGCAGCTCGCCCGGCGCGATGTCCGCAAACTCGAAATCTGGCCAGATCTCGAGCACCGGCTTACCCAGGTACCGGGCGAAGCGGAGCCTCGCCTCGGTGTTGAGCTTGATATGGCCGTTCAGGTACTGGGTGATATTCGAGGGGTTCACGCCCCATTCGAGGGCCATGGCCTTCTGAGAGACCTTGGCGCCCAGGCGCCGCTTCTCGGCATCCCATACAGCCCGCAGCCGCACGGAGTCGGCCACAGCCTTGGCTTCGGTGTCCTCCGCCAATGTCGTAGCTCCCAGGCGCAGGCGGTCGTTCTCGTCGTCCGTCATAAGCACCACTAAGGGTGCAGCGGCGGCCACGTGAGCGGTTGCGAATTTCCTTAGGGTGGCTGTTGCATTCAAAGTTTAGGAACGCTAAGTTATGCGTCATGAGTAAAGCAACCAAGATGACCGTACTTGCGGACTGGCTCACAGAGAACGAGGTGACATATGCCGAGCTCGCCGAGAAGCTCGGGGTCACCGAGCCGGCGATCCACCATTACATCGCCGGGCGCAATCGGCCGAGCGCTGAGACGCTGGTAAAGCTCTCGGAAATCACCGGCATCTCCGGCCGGGCGTTGCTTTCTTCATTCGAAGCGGCGTGAGCGTGGTCGCTGGGAGGACTACTGCGCCGGCGTCACGCCTCGCGGGGCGCGCGCTCGATCGACTTCAAACAGCCAATACGAGCGTAGGCCCCACAGGCACGCGCCGACCAGAATCAGCGCCTGCCACGGATGGCCGTCATGCCAGAGCACGCGGGAATATGCGTCGACTGCCCAGCCCGCGGCGAAAGAGCCGCAGTACATCCCGAGTCGATGGTCCTTCATTGATGCCTCTCCTTGGCCGGACAACCCGGCTGCCATCCACCATAACGGCCGCGTAAGCGGCGCCGGGAGCCTTGGAGTGAAAAACGGGGAACTGCGTCTCGCTCGCCCGGGAATATGTCCGCGTCGATGAATTACTACGAGCACCACCTCGGGGATTTTGCCAAGGACGCGGGTCACCTCACGATGCTCCGCGAGGGCGCCTACCGACGGCTGATGGATGTGTACTACGCCCGGGAGCGGCCGCTGCCGCGCGAGTTGGGCGCCGTACTTGAACTCTCAAAATGCAAGTCACGGCACGAGAGGAGTGCTGTCGAATCGGTGTTGAGGGAATTCTTCGAATTGCGCGCAGACGGCTGGCACCAAAAGCGGTGTGATGAGGAAATCGCTAGATTTAGGCTGAAAAGCGAGAAAGCCGCCCAGAGCGCTAACATGCGTTGGCATAACGGTGGCAATGCGAACGCATTGCGAACGCAATCCGAAGGCAATGCTAGGGAGCGCAATGCTCTCCAGTCTCCAATCTCCAGTCACCATGAAGATATCCCTACCCCTACCCCTTCCCACCGAGTGGGAAGGGGCGGTTCTAGAGCTCAAGGGACAAACCTCAGAGCGAGCGGGGCCAATCCCCGCGCCCTCGGGACCAATGGCCGCGCCGATCGGGACGAACGCAAAGCCGAGCTCGAGGAGGCCCGCATCGTCTGGTCGGAGCTCATCGCAAGCGGCGGAGCACGCCCAAAGCGCGATCACCAGATCCAGGGCGCCCTCGATGCGATCGGCGGATGGGCAGCGGTTCGGGTGCGCACCGAGCACGACGAAGTCCGTCTGCAGCGGGCATTCTGCGAGGCGTATCTCCGGGGAGGGGAGTCAGCCCAGAAAAACGGCGCCCATCAACCACTTGACCCGGAGGATCTCTGGGAACGCGAGGAGGCCGCCCGTGCAGACGGCTGACCGCGAAGAGTTCGAGCAGCTCCTCGCCACACTCTGCGCAGGGTACGGCGCGACCGTCACAGAGCACCGGAAGTCCGCCTACTGGTCGAGCCTCGCGAAGATGTCGGTTCACCAGTTCGGCCGGTGCGTCGAGTTCGCGATCTCGCCGGAGGGCCCGGAGGAGCTCCCGCCGCCGAAAGGCATCTGGCGGATCCATCGCGGCTTTCGCGCGCAGGCTCCGGCCGCTCGGCCCGAGGCGCCGATCGATGAACGCGATCACCTCGAGTACTGGGCTAACCGGTTGCTCTATGCGCATCTCGCAAGCCGCGGCGGACTCGGCAGCACGGGACGCGGTGAGAGCGCTCGCGCATCGGCCGAGCTCGGGGCGTGTCTGAAGTTCAAGCGCGAGCTCGTCGCCTGGTTCTTAGGTCCGATCGGCGAGAGCGATGTCGATGCGACGCCGGCGGAGTTCCTGCGGCAGTGGATTGCAGGCCTGCAGGAGGTCTCGCGCATCGAGCCCGAGACCTACAAGCGCTGGTGCGAGCTCCTCGAGGACCCGGGATACGCGAAGCCCTTTCCGTCCGAGATGGGCCGCGCGCTGGTGCCGGCATGAAGCGCGCGGTGCAGACGTCTACGCGGGATATGTCGAACGCCGAGATGTTCGCGCTCCTGGACGCGGATCTCTTCCTCGCAAACCAGCTCTTCCGCCACGGCCTCTCGGCCCGAGTGCTCGAGGGCGTGACCGTGCCGGCGCAGCGCCGCGAGCGGATCCGCCGCGAGATCCTCGCCGCAGGCCTCGATGACAAACCCGTGATCGGCACCAGGCCGCCGAGCACCGAGACGCTCGGGGCGGCCTTCAAACGTTTGTATGGGGAGGACTTGATCACGTGATCAGTAGGCAATGGCTCGACCAGCAGATCGGCGCGCGTTTTGGTGCCCTCACTGTGATCGCAGCAACTCGAGTAGTTAAACGCGGCCATCGGCTGACGATGGCGATTGCGAAATGTGATTGCGGTCGTGAGATCACCGTAGAACCTGGCAATTTGCGCCATGGGCGTATGCAGAGCTGCGGCTGCGCGAAATGGCAGATCATTCGTCAGAAGGCGACCAAGCACGGTTTCACGGTGTACCCGGAATATCACATCTGGTACCAGATGATCCGGCGCTGCACGCTCCCAAGCCACGCTGAATTTCGCAACTACGGGGGCCGCGGGATTAAGGTCTGCGAACGTTGGTGGGACAGTTTTGAGAACTTTCTAGCCGACGTGGGACCGCGCCCGTCGGGCGGCCTATCGATCGACCGGATCGACAACGAAGGCGATTACGAGCCGGATAATTGCCGCTGGGCAGACGCGAAGACGCAGCGAAACAACAAACGCCCGCGCGAGCGGCTCTACCGCGAACCACTGATCGGATAACCAGTAAGGGGAAAAGCATGTTCAGCATCAGCAAACGCAGCGCCACCTTGAGCGGCAAGTGCAAAGCCGACTCGAAGGAGGCGAAGGACGGATCGAACGCGACCTGGCTCACCTTCGAGCTCGAGGAGTTCAAGATCGACGCGGCCGAGCTCGCCGCGCTCCTGCGGGAGCCGCACGCCTTCGAGGCGCTGTACAACACTGGCGCGAATCCGATCGAGCCGTATCTCAAGGGCCTGAAGTCCCTCGAGCTCGCGGACTCGATCGGCGAGGCGTACGTGCGCGTGGATGTGGGCCTGACCGGCTTCACGCGCTTCGACTTCAAGGGCTGCAAGCTCTCGAAGATCAAGCTGCAGCTCCGCCAGGGCGGTGAGACCGCGCTCTCGTGCAAGGTCACGGTCGCGCCGAACTTGGACGGGAAGCTCGCGACGCTCCTCGAGTTCCTTGGGCACACCGTGCAGGCCGAGCTCCGGGGCGAAGCGCCTGGCGCGCAAGCCGAGCTCCCCTTGAACAAGTTCACCGACGGCGGCGAGCAGGCGCCGATGAGTAACACCGGCCGGCAGATCCAGGCGGCCGCGGCCAAGGCCGAGCGCAAGAAGCGGGCGGCAGCTGCTCGCGATATCAACTGATCCATCACCAACCCAAGGAGATTAGCGAACATGATCAAACCCACCATCGGCCGAGTTGTCTGGTTCCATCCGCCGAGCAATGAGGCATCGGAAGACTTCGTCCCTACGCCAATATGCGCAGCCATCGTCACGCACGTATGGTCCGATTCGTGCGTCAACCTGGCCGTATTCGATCGCGACGGGCGCAATCATCCGTTTACATCGGTTGCGCTGATTCAAGACGGCGATCCTGCGCCCGAGCTCGGTCGCTATTGAGAATGGATGCCCTACCAGAAGGGGCAAGCAGCGAAGACCGAGCAGCTCGAGAAGCAAGCACAACACCACTCGGTCTGATCCCTTCCCATGATCACGACCCAAGACCCCATCGCCGCCGCGATCCCGGCACCGATCAAGCGCAAGGCGAAGCCGAAGAGCCCGACGCAGCGCACGCTCGAGGAGATGCGCAATCGCGGCTTCCCCTTGGTCCAGGTCGTCGAGCACTGGAATCCGCACGCGCGGATCCGCCAGGACCTCTACGGCATCATCGATGTCCTCGCGGTGAGCGAGCTCGATATCTACGCGATCCAGGCGACCTCGGGCGACCACGTCTCGGAGCGCGTCGCGAAGATGGCCGAGTCCGAGGCGCTCCCGATCTTGATCAAGGCGGGCATTCGCGTCGTCGTGCACGGCTGGCGGAAGAACGCCGCCGGGCGCTGGGTGTTGCGCGAGGTAGAGCTCTAGATGGCCGGAACTCCGCAGCCCTATCACACGACGATGAGCTGGCCGCAGCTGATCGCGGCCGTGACTTCCGACATGAACGCGCTCTATGCGAGCGCCGCCGGCGCGGGCAGCGTCACGAGCATCGGGCTCGCGGCGGGCTCCTCCGACATCGCCTTGGGCTCGCCGAATCCTGTGACCGTGGCGGGCAATATCCCGATCGATCTCTCGGCCGCGGTCAAGACAGCTCTGGCGGACGCGACGACGGCGCTCCAGTCGATCTCGATCGCGACCGGCACCGGGCTCACGGGCGGACCGCTCGGCGCCTCGGGCTCGACCGTTGCATTGAGCGCGACCTCGATCGCGGACCTCGCGCTCGCGGTCTCGGCGCTGCAATCGGTGTCGGTCTCGGCCCCGATCACGGGGAACGGCACGTCAGGCTCGCCGCTGGCCCTCCCGGTCGCGATCACGGTCGGGAGCTTCACCGGGACACTCACCGGCGTGACCACAACCGTCACCGGCACGATCTACTACCAGATCATCGGAAGCGTCTGCACGCTCATGTTCCCGGCCTCGCTCTCGGGCACCTCGAACGCGACCTCGATGACGGTGACGGGTCTGCCGAGCGCCTGTCAGCCGGCGACGACGAGTCCCTCGGCGCCGATTGCGATGGTCGACAACGGCATCGTCAAGATGGGCATCCTTGGGGTGACGCCGGGGTCGGGCACGATTACCGCTTACTTGGGCGTCGTGTCCGGGACCTACATGACGGTGAACGGCAGCGCCTTCACGGCGAGCGGCTCGAAAGGCCTCTCGGACGCCGTGTTCACGTACTCGCTGAAGTGAGCGCCGTGCCGAGCTCCTACGTCATGCGCGGTCAAGCAAGGCTCCCCCGCCGAAAGACGGTGAAGGACGCGCCCGATCACCGCGTTCCGGCGCTCCCCTATCGCGGGCCGTCGCCGGCGCAAGTGATCCGCCGCATCACCCGACCGAACGCGCTCGATCCCCGGCTTGCGCCGACCGATCGGCACATGCAGCGCTGGGCGGTCGGGCAGGGCTCGGGATTCCCGGATCCCGATCGAGCGCTGTACCTGCAAAGCCGCTTGACGCCGCTCGCGCCCGAGGTCGACATCGAGACCGATCAGATCGTGCTCGCATCGCCGCCGCACTGGCGCCGTTTCATCAAGCTCTGGTATCGGTCGGACTGCTCCGTCCAGGAGCTCGCGGATGCACTCGAGATGGGGCGCGATAAGCTCTTCATCGAGCGTCGGATCGTGCTCGCGTACCTTCTCGGGCGCCTGACCGCCGTTGGGATACGCATCTCAACCTTCGAGGCGGGGCCTTGATAGTCGCGACTGACCCATGTATTTTGCGCGCAGACTGGACTTCCAGTCCCCGGAACCCGCCAACGAGCGGGTTTTTGCGTCTCTAGCCCTGGAGAAATCCCTATGTTCGGACTCGGCGGCCAGCCCCAAACGCCCTTCGTGCCGCCGTCCGCCGCGCCGTTGCAGCAGCGCCCGCCCGGCATGCCGGTGCAGGGCGCGCCGATGCCCGGGGCGGCGCCCATGATGGGACCGCGGCCGATGACGCCGACGCCGGCACAGCCGATGGCGCAGCAGCTGACTCAGGCGCTCGGGCCGAGGCCGATGGCGGGACCGATGCCGATAGGCCGCTACGGCAGTTTCTGATTTTTCAACCGCAGGAGAACCCTGATGGCCAAGTTGCATGCGAAGGAGCGGAACGCTCTGCCCGCGAAGGACTTTGCGATCCCGAGCGAGCGCAAGTACCCGATCGAGAACCGATCTCACGCCGCGAACGCGAAGTCTCGCGCGAGCGGTAAGCCCGAGCAGGGCCAGGTCGATGCCGCGGTCGCTCGAAAGTATCCGGGCATGGGGCAGGCGAACCCCGAACACGCGAAGAGGCTGGCGCACGCGCTTCGAGGTGGCAAGTGAGCGTGCGCTACACGGTGCAGACGGCGGTCACCTTCGATGCGCAGGAGCCGCAGTATCTGCTCGTCGAGTGGTTCGGCGCCGGCGGCGACAACGCTGGCCGCTGCGTCGGGCAGTTCCACAAGCTCGAGGACGCGATCGCCTACGCGCATGAACGCCGCGGCACGCGGCCGCAGCTGACGGTCATCGAGGGACGCCGCCCGCGCGCGCCCAAGGAGTTCATCGCACCGCAAGCGCCCGACCAGCAGCCGGGGACTTGACGTCATGGCGGCGCGAAAGAACCTCATGCACTCCGAGCTCGTGCGCGGGCGCATCCGAACAGGCGCTCTCGTGAACTTCCTCACGAAATATGCGCTCGGCCAGTACAAGCGGGACGTCGATCCGGCGCGCGTGACCGCGGCCTTGGGCGTGCTCAAGAAGGCGCTGCCGGACCTGCAGTCGATCGAGCACTTGGGCGAGGTCAATCACACCGTGCATACGGTGTCTGCCGAACCTCTGAGCGAGGAGGCCTGGCAGGCGCAGTATGGCGGCAAGGGTCAAACCCTCAACTGAGCGGCCGCCGATCGCCTGGCAGCCGCAGCCGGGTCCGCAGAAAGCGCTCATCGATTGCCCGATCGCGGAGATCCTGTTCGGCGGAGCTCGAGGCGGCGGGAAGACCGACGGCGTCCTCGGCAAGTGGGCGATCAAGGCCATCCGCTATGCGCGCTGGTTCAATGCGGTTTTCTTCCGCAAGGAGATGCCGCAGCAGGACGACTTGATCGATCGCGCCAAGGACATTTACGGCCGGATGGGCGCGGCGTGGCAGGAACAGAAGCGCATGTTCCTGATGCCGGGCGGCGGACGCGTTCGGTTTCGGCCGCTCGAGAACATCGTCGATGCCGAGAAGTACCAAGGGCAAAACCTCTCGGACGCGGCGGTCGAGGAGGCGGGGAACTACCCGCAGTCGGCGCCGATCGACCGGCTCTACGGATGCTTGCGATCGAGCGCCGGTGTCCCGATCCAGCTGATCCTCACGGCGAACCCGGGAGGCCCGGGTCATCAGTGGATCAAGCAGCGCTACATCGATCCGGCGCCGAGCGGCATGACGATCCTCGAGCGCATGCTCCCGAACGGGCGCAAGCACAAGGCGGTGTACATCCCGTCGCGAGTGACCGATAACCGGATCCTCCTCGCGCAAGATCCGGGCTACGTCGATCGCTTGCACCTGGTCGGCTCGGCGAACCTCGTGAAGGCGTGGCTCGAGGGCGATTGGTCGGTGATCGAGGGGGCATACTTCCCCGAGTTCACGATGGCGCGCCACGTGATCAAACCGTTCGAGATCCCGGAGCATTGGGCGCGAATTCGCGCGATGGACTGGGGCTCGGCGAAGCCGTTCTGCGTGCTCTGGTTCGCGGTGTCGGACGGGGAGATCTCCGCGATCCCGCGCGGCGCGATTGTCGCGTATCGCGAATGGTACGGGTGGTCGGGCGAGCCGAACGTCGGCTGCAAGATGACGGCGAGCGCGGTCGGTGATGGCATCCGCCAGCTCGAGCGCGACGATCCGCGCATGAACGACGAGGTCTTGGACCCCGCCGCCTTCAGCGAGGACGGCGGCCCATCGATCGCCGAGCGCATGGACTTGAGCTTCCGCCGTGCCGACAACGCGCGCGTCGCAAGATCCGGTGCGATGGGCGGCTGGGATCAGGTGCGCGAGCGCCTGGTCGGCGATAGCCGCGGGCCGCAGCTGTTTCTGTTCTCGACCTGCACGCACACGATCCGGACGTTGCCGGCTCTGCAGCACGATCCGCAGCGCGCCGAGGATGTGGATACGGACGGCGAGGACCACGCGGCCGATACGCTCCGCTACGGGTGCATGTCGAGGCCCTGGGTGCGCGACAAGCCGGGCATTCCGAAGCCGCGATTTGAGACTGATTTGACCGTGAACGAACTCATCAAGCGGGCGCAGGCAAGGCGCCTCGAGGAGAGCTGATGCAAGCCGGACCCTGGGCGAGTTACTCGAGCTACGCCGCGATCGTGCCCTCGAGCACGACCATGCTCAATTGCCGCGCGATCTACGTGCCCTCGCAGGCCGCGGCCGCGACGGTCGTCGTCGCGCCCAAGGTCGGCGGCACGCTCGTGACGTTCAACGTGCCCATCACCGGGCAGCCCTTCATCCTGCCGGTCGAGCTCGATCAAGGCATCGTCGATTTCTCCTCGACCGCCACCGGCCTGGTCGCGCTCCAGTAACGCATGGCCGACTCCGAGACGAGCACCGTCGACGACGCCAAGGAGGCGCGCCGCTGGAAGAAGGAGCTGTTGCTCGCCGAGAAGCGCGAGCGCGATTGGGAGCGCGAAAGCGAGAAGATCGTCAAGCGGTTCCGCGGCGAGGAGAAAAAGCGCAACCGCTTCAACGTCCTCTGGGCCAATACCGAGATCCTGCGCCCGGCTATTTACAATAGCAGGCCCAATCCTGATGTCCGTCGGCGCTTCCGCGATGCAGACCCCTTGGGCAAAGCGGTATCGGAAGTGCTCGAGCGCGCGCTCCAGGTCTACGTCGACGGTGATGAAGTCGACGATGCGCTCACCAACGACGTGCTCGATGGGCTCCTGTGCGGGCGCGGGGTCTCGCGCATTCGCTATGTGCCGAAGATCAAGACGACCGAGGCCGAGCGCGAAGCGAACGATGCGGAGATCGAGGACGCCGACGCGGCGGGCGAAGCCTCGGATCGTCAGAAGTCGGACGCCGATCGGCCCGAGGGCGAGGAGGACGATGAGGCGCCCGAGCTCCCCGACGAGGAGGTCGAGTCCGAGAGCGTCGAGACGGTGCACGTCGACTGGAAGGATTTTCGCCACGGCTACGGCCGCGTCTGGGCCGAGGTGCCGTGGGAGGCCTTCCGCCACAAGCTGACCCGCAAGGAGGCCGAGGAGAAATTCGGCGAGGACGAGGAGGCGCTCGACAAGATCGAGTTCACCGTGCCCGTGGGCGATGACTACAAAAAGCCGAACGAGCAGGTGGGCGAGACCGAGAAGGTCGCCGAGTTCTGGGAGATCTGGGACAAGGTCGGCAAGTGCGTGTTCTTCACGCACGACTCAGTCGAGAAGCTCCTCTACCCGAAGGACAATCCGGACGGCGAGCCACCGCTCGAGTTCGACGGCTTCTTCCCGAACCCGCGGCCGCTGATGATGGTCGAGAACACGGGCTCGCTCCTGCCGACGCCGCCGTTTCGCCTGTACGAGGACCAGGCCTCGCAGCTCGACGAGATCTCGATGCGCATCAACAAGATCGTCAAGGGCACGCGGCTCCGCGGTGTGTATGACGCGAAGATCCCGGAACTCAAGGACCTGCTCTCGTCCGACGACAACGAGATGATCCCGATCCAGAACGCGCAGGCCTGGAAGGATACGGGGCTCGACGGCGCGGTGTCGTTCTTCCCGATCGACAAGAACGCGGCGATCCTCGAGGGGCTCTACGCCGCGCGCGACAAGCAGAAGGCGATCATCGATGAGCTCACCGGCATCGCGGACATCATGCGGGGCGCCACCGATCCGAACGAGACGCTCGGCGCGCAGGAGCTCAAGTCGACGTATGGCTCGGTGCGCCTGCAGCGCATGCAAGGCGAGGTGAAGCGCTACGCCCGCGATCTCATGCGCCTCGCCGCGGCCGCGATGTCGCAGAAGTTCTCGCCCGAGACCTTCACGGCGATGACCGAGCTCAATTTTCCAACGAAGCAGCAGAAGGCGATGCTGCAGGCGATGTTTGCCGCGCGCGCCCAGGCCGCCGCGATGCAGCCGCCTCCCGGTATGGCCCCCGGCGCACCGCCTGCCGCCGCCGCGCCGCACCCGATGCCGCCCGGTCAACCGCCAGGCGCTCCCGCCGGTGGGCCTCCGATGATGCCGCCCGGCGCGCAACTTCATACCTCGCCGCAGCCGATAGGTCCTCCGGGACCGCCGCAGGCGCCTCCCGGCGCAGTGCATCCTCCGATGCCTGTCATGCCGGGAGCTCCGCCTGCGGTCGGAGCGGGGCCGCAAGTTCCGCCGCAAGCGCCGCCGCCGATCCCCGGCATCGATCCGGGGATGCTCAACATGCCGACCTGGGACGACATCATCGGCCTCATGCGCTCGGAGAAGCGGCGGCAGTACAAGATCGATGTCGAGACGGATTCCACGGTCGCCGGCACGCTCTCCTCCGACATGGCCGGGCTCTCGCAGGTGTTGACCGCGATCAGTCAGACGATGCAGGAGCTCGCGCCCATGGTCGAGCAGGGCGTGCTCCCGGTCGATGCCGCGAAGGAAATCATCCTGACCGTGATCCGCCGCGCGCGCATGGGCATGGCGGTGGAGGACGCCTTTGACAAGCTGCAAGCCCCGAAACCGAAGCCCGACCCGGCGGCCGCCAAGGCGCAGGCGCAGGGACAGGCGGATGTCGCCAAGGCCCAAGCGCAAGCCCAGTCCGATCAGCAGCTCGAGGCGATGCGCCAACAGGGCGAAACGCAGCGGATGATGTTCGAGGAGCACTCGAAGAACCTGCGCGAACAGATGATCGAGCAGCAGAAGAGCCAGCGCGAGGAGAACGACGCGCGCTTCGATGCCATGGTCAAGATCATCGTCGCGACCATCAGCGCGACCAAGCAGCAGGATCCGGCCGTGCAGCCCGTTGCCGATCGCACCGTCGCCGGGAGCTCGGCAGTCCCAGCGACGCCGGCGCCCGCACCGCAAGGAATGCAATGAGCTATCGATTCATGGACGGCAAGCCCGTCACGCACGGGCCGGTTCCGGGCGCGCCCGTCGAACCCTATGCGCCCACGGCACCGGTGCTTGTTCAGCATGGCGCCTATCACTGCAGCAGCTGCGGCAACATGCTGCAGTTCGAGCCGCTCAGTCAGGGCGAGATGGCGAACGCCAGGTTTGCCGTCGGCGCTTGCATGAACGGCCACGACTGCGGCGACCCCGAATGCGAGCTGAACGCGAGCACCTGCCGCCTGTGGAAAGTGCGGCTCAAGGTTCCGCTCGAGCGGATCTACTGCGAGATCGTCTCGTGAGAGAGCGTTACGTATGGGACCCGAACTTTAAGGAGCTCGTCCGCGTGCGGCCGCGGCGTGCCGAGGCGCTGCACTTCATCCAGCCGGATCTGCCGGCGTATCGCTCGCCGGTCACGGGCGAGCTGATCGAAGGACGCCGCGCGCGCCGCGAGGACTTGAGGCGCCACGGCTGCCGGCCCTGGGAGGGCCGCGAACAGGAGGAAAAGCAGGCGGCACGCAATCGCGCCGAAGCCGATCGGCAGCTCGCGCGCGCATCCGATGAACGTGTCGAGCGGGCCTGGGCGCAGCTTCCGCCCCGCATGAAGCGCGTGCTCGAAGGCAAAGCAAAAGGCTACGACCCTTAAAACTTCTGGGAGAACCCCATGGCATTGAGCGACAAAGACGTTGACGACACCATCGCCGCGGACTGGGCGGAGATCAGCAAGAAATACGCGGCCGAGGAGGTCGTCGACGCGGATCCGCCGGCGAACGATGCGGCCGACGGCGCCGGCGCCGGCGCCGGCGCGGGGGCCGCCAAAGGCGCGGGGGGGGGGGAGAGAATCCCGGTCTCGCGCGAGGCCGACGGCAAGGTCAAGGCGCGCGACAAGAGCGAGCCTGAGGACAAGGGGCAGCCCAAGCCGAAGACGACGGCACGCCAGGACTTCGACAAGCAACAGCAGCGCGAGGCCGCGCAGCCGGAGGGACAGCAGCAGGCCGCCGGCGATCAGCCGCAAGCCCGCGACATCAATCGGCCGCCCTCGACCTGGAAGCCCGCGGCGCGCGAGAAATACGCCGCGCTCGATCCCGCCATCAAGGCCGAGATCCATCGCCGCGAGGCGGACTTCCTCAATGGCCAGGCGCAGCTCCGGCCCGACGCCGAACTCGGCTCCAAGATGCGCGAGGTCATACGGCCCTACGAGATGATGATCCAGGCCGAGGGCGGGACGCCCGAGCGCGCGGTCGCGGACTTGATGCGCACGGCGGCCATCTTCCGCGTCGGCACCGCCGAGCAGAAATACCAGGCGGTCGGCCAGATCTGCCGGCAATTCGGCGTCGACCTGGTCGCGATCGGCCGTGCCGCCCTCGCGCAAGCCCAGGGCCAGCAGCCCGGCGCGCAGCCGAACGGTCAGCCGCCGCAGCAACAGTTTCGCGATCCGCGGGTCGATCAGATGCTCGCGCATCAGCGTCAAGCTGAGCAGCAGCGCGTGCAGCGGGAGACCCAGGAGACCGAAAACACCGTCACCCGGTGGATGAACGAGATGGACGCCGAGGGCAACCCGAAGCGTCCTTACCTCGGCGATGTGATCAACGAGATGTCGGCGTTGGTCCCGCAGATCAGGCAGGCCGACCCGTCCCTTTCCCATGCGCAGGCCTTGGATGCCGCGTATGACCGCGCGATTTGGGCTCACCCCGAAATTCGCACGCTGCTCGCGCAGAAGCAGCAAGCCGATCTCGATGCCAAGCGCCGCTCTGACAACCAGACGCGAGTGCGTGATGCAAGGAGAGCGGGCAGCGTGAACGTGTCGCGACGCGCCTCGACCCCATCGCCCGGCAAGCCCGGCTCGATGGACGAGACCATCGCGAACACAGCACGCGATCTCGGACTCATCACGTAACCACTTGTAAGGAGCAGCAGCCATGCCGCAAGGCATAACCAGTATTTTCCAGGCGTGGACGGAGCTTGCCGCCACGACCTACCGCAAGCACGAGACGGAAGTCGCGGATGCGGTCAGCAAGCACAACGCCCTTTTCCGGCGCCTCGACAAGAAAGGTCGAAAGCGCACGGAGGACGGCGGTCTATCCATCGTCACCCCGCTCGAGTACGCGAACAACTCGACCTATCAGCGCTATTCCGGGTACGACGCCTTGAACATCAACGCGGTCGACGTGTTGACCGCGGCGGAGTATCCCTGGCGCCAGGTCGCGGTGAACGTCGCGGCCTCGGGCCTCGAGCTCCGCACCAACATGGGCGAGTCGCGGATCATCAACTTCACCAAGTCCAAGATCCGAAACGCCCAGAACTCGTTCAAGAACGGCATGGCGGGCGACATCTACTCGGACGGCACGGCCGCGAACCAGATCAATGGGCTCCAGGCCCTGATCGCGGACACGGGCACGGGCACCGTCGGGCAGATCAACTCCTCGACCTTCGCGTTCTGGCAGAACTGGGTGCAATCGGCGGCCGCGCCGCTCCAGGGCGGCTCCGCGCTCACGATCGGGCCCTCGACGATCGAGTCCTTGATGCTGACGCTCTACATCAAGCTCACTCGCGGCACCGACCAGCCGGACATGATCGTGTTCGACGACACGTTCTTCACCTACTTCGAGCAATCGCAGACCTCCTTGAAGCGTTACAGCTCCGAGTCGGGAAGCGAGGAGGCGAAGGCCGGCTTCGTGACGATGAAGTACAAGCAGGCGGACGTGTTTTTTGACAGCTCGGGCGGCATCCCTGCCTTCCACGGCTATTTCGCGAACACGGACTACTTGGAGCTCGTCGTCCACCGCGATGCCGACATGACGATCATGGATGAGCTCAAGAGCGTCAACCAAGACGCTGTTGTGATCCCCGTGCTCTGGATGGGCAACCTCGTTTGCTCCAACCGCTACCTGCAGGGCGTCCTGCACTCGTAAACCTCCCGGTCTACCCCTGACCAGCTGCGCGGTGCTTTCGGCCGCGCAGCCCCTCGGATGACCCTTACCTAGAAGGAAATTTCGAAATGCGTTACGGACCTTTGTTTCCCTACGCGGGCGCTCGCCCGCTGCAGGAGTACTTCCTCGGAGCGAACGATCTCGGCAACCCCGATTTCGGCCTGGGCTACAACGGCCCGGGCGGCCCGCCCACCTTCATGCCGAACGGCGCGATCGTGCCGGGCTTCGACAACTATTGGGGCGGCGTCGAATTCCAGTACTGCTACTTCAACTCGACCGTGCCGGCCTGGACGCCGGTGACCATCACCCCGGCGCTGGTGAACGGCCGCTACGCCTTCACGGCCGCGGCGGTCGCCAACACGGCGAACCAGAGCCGTCCCTTGGGCATCGCGATCGCGAGCATGGCCGCGGGGCAATGGGGCTGGGTCGCGGTCTCGGGTCTCATCCCGGCGCTCTCGACCGCATCCGTGGCTGCGAATGCCTCGGTCGGCATCACCGGTGCGGGCACGCTCGGCGCGACCTCCGCGGGCAAGGAGATCGAGAACGCGGTCTCGATCCTGCCGGCGACGACCACGGTCGTGAAGAACAACGCGACCTTGATCGCGGGTCAGGCAATCATCCAGTTCACCGGCAACAATACGATAGATGGGCTCTTCATCGGCGTGGCGCTGTCGGGCACCGGCATCCCGGCCGGCGCGGTCGTGCAGTCGCTCGATCCGGACGGCCGGCGGGCGACCATGTCGCAGGGGCCTGGAGTCTCGGGAGCTCTATTGCCGGCGACGGCCTCGGGCGGTGTCGCGGTGACCGGCACCTATAACGACGGCACGAACTATTACAACGTGCTGCAGTTGAACCGGCCGTTCTGCCAGGGACGCATCACCTAATCGAAAGGGTTTGAGGTGCCAGGGACGGCGCCCCACCTTTTCCCACCACAAATCAGGGGAACCGAAATGACGAAGGCAAAACCCACGCCGATCGACCGGCGCAATGTCGAGCTGCTCGCAGCGGCCATTGCGAAGGCGAACGGTCACTCCCACGGCGACGAGTATTCCAAGCAGGTCGCGGACAACTACGAAGCGTTCGCGAGCGGCGAGGATCCGGCCGACTCCACTGAGGAAGGCTGAACCATGTCACTACAGCAACGTCTGGTGGCGGCGGGACTCTCCGCAACCGCCGCGGCCGCTATCCAGGGCACGGTCGCGAATGGACTGGTGGCCACCGGAACCACGCAGGCGACTGCGTTTCCCCTGGGCGCCGACAACAATGACTTCGCGACCGTGGCGGCGGGTACGGGCGCAATCCTACCGGCGATGAATCCGGGCGATGACATCACCGTGTACAACGGCGGCGCCAACGCCCTCCTGATCTATCCGCCGGTGGGCGGCCAGATCAAGGGGCTCGGCACCAACGCCGGCTATTCGCTCGCCGTCGCAACACCGCTCTGCTACATCGTCTGCATCTCGCCGACGCAGTACGTCGCGAGCCAAGCTGCCTAGCCGAGGACTCCCTCGTCGGTTAGTCCACTCGGGGCCGCAGGTAGGGCCCCATTTTCAATTCACTTTGGAGAACCCAAATGACCGTCAGTTTGTTCGATAAGCGACCGCCCTTCGTGCGGTTCGAAGAGCGTGAGATGGGCATCAATGCGGAGGCCACCGAGAAGGAAGGCCGGCCGATCCCGCGTGTCGTCGTGCTCGCCCTCATCACCTCGCACGGCTCGAAGGACGTGCACGAGAAGATCGCGACCGACTGGCTCGCGCAGATCAAGCGCCAGGCGCTCGCCGGCGAGTATCCACCCGAGTGGCTCGCGCACTTCGAGCTCCAGTTCAAGGAGTGGCAACGCGGCAACGAGCTCCCCCGCGAGGGGACGCCGGTCAAGACGTGGCAGATGTGCACTCGAGAGGCCTCGACGCGCCTGGTCGCGCTCGGCATCACGACGGTCGAGGACCTCGCCCAGTTCCCGGACTCAAATCTCTCCATGATCGGCATGGACGGACGATACCTTCGGGATCTCGCCCGCAACTGGATCACGGAGGCGAAGGACAAGGGCTCAAACGCCAAGGCGCTCGCCGATGCGAACGTCGAGATCGAGCGCTTGAAGGAGACGAACGCACGGCTCACTGAGCGCGTCGATCGCCTCGCCGCGCGCCTCGAGGATCAGGAGACGAAGCCCGCGGGACGCCGCGGCAAAGGACAAGAGGCCGCCTAAATGAGCTTGCTGTCGGTCGTGCAACAGGTCGCATTGAAAACCGGGCTCGGGGCACCGACCGCGGCGATCAGCTCGGCCGACACCAACATCCTGCAGATGGTCGGCTACGCGAACGAGTCGGGCCAAGAGATCTCAGCGCGCTACGGCTGGGAGGCCTTGACCAAGGAGGCCTCCTTC